>Ga0208980_10000194_pt1 | contig 31379 bp, 20 predicted proteins | sample WetSurMetagenome_3_FD_187993 | JGI IMG/M metagenome (GOLD analysis project Ga0208980, IMG submission 187993) | Wetland microbial communities from Twitchell Island in the Sacramento Delta, sample from surface sediment Aug2011 Site A1 Bulk (version 2) | ecosystem: Environmental > Aquatic > Marine...
TGGCAACATCACCCTTGGATGAGCACTTGGACTGGCACTCAAGTTTTGCAAGCCGGAGACACAATCAAAATGAAGAGAGGTGACACCTGGAGCATTGCAAATCCTACTGTTTCATACATGACTGTGGGCCAAAGTGGAACAGATGCAAGTGGATACATTACAACTACAGCATATGGAAGTGGAGAAAAACCAATCATTAACATTTCAACAGATACTGCTTATCCTGTTATACGAGGACTTGGAAAATCATATATCACTCTTGATAATCTTGAAATTTCACATTTTCAAGCAGCACAAGATCATTACAATCAACAAGATGGAATTATATTTCAAAAAGATGCAAGTTTAAATGTACCTCATGATTGGATAATTACTAATTGTGATATTCATGATTGTCCTAATGTTGGTATTCATGGAACCGATGATTCTTATAATATTACAATTGGTGATTTAACTGCTACAATTACTGCAACAGCAACATCATATAATAACCATATTCATAATTGTGGTTATGCTGGTATTGATATATTAGGACGTAATCCCATAACAGGTCGTTCAGATTGGAATATTTACTATAATTATGTTCATGATATTGATGCTGCGGGATTAGAACAGAATTCATATGGTATTGGTTTTGGCAGTAGTAATCAAGGAACGGCACAGGGAGAATCAGATGGATGGCCATCATATGTTTATGTAAGATTTAATCGTGTTGAAAATGTACCAGGGTGGGAAGGAATTGAAACTCATGGTGGTACATACATATATTTCCAAGATAATTATGTTTATAACTGCCGTTCTGGAATTTCAATCATGACTACGTATAATTTAAGTTATTATACAACTACTATCATGGATCATGGATATATTGAAAGAAATATTGTCGAACAACCCGGTAATCATCCTATTGATCGTTATGGTTTTATAGGAGCAACCGGAGATACTTCTTTATTTAGAGTTACAAATTGCTACATTAGAGATAATACATGTTTTTATACGTCGCGCCCATCTGATGAACGTTATGGAACGTGTATTTCTGTTCAAGATATTGATGGAATGACTATTTCAGGAAATCATATTTATAATGGGCCGGATAATACTTTATTTGGTAGTAGTGCTATATTTATAGGATATGATCAAAAAATGGCTAAAAATATTACTATAAATAATAATTATGTTTGTGATTGGGATCAAACAATTTATCTTTATAATCCTAATATTGATGGAGATGTTATGATTTATAATAATATTATTTATTCTCCAGCTGAAGCAATTTATAGTACTTCTCCTACTACATGTTATGGAAATATTAGTATTTATAATAACGTTTTATTATCAGCAGGAGGATCTAATTCTTATGTAATATGTTTTACAACGGTAGAAATTGCAGTCGGAGCTTCATTAATTATTAAAAATAATATAGTAGGATTTTTACCTCAAAATTGGGGATATTATGTTTTAACAGGTGGCACAATAAGTGGTACATTAACTGTTGATAATAATTTATATTGGAATAGTTTAAAAGCAACACCATTTTATTATCAGGGGGATGATCATAACTTTGTAGATTGGAAAGCACATGGGCTTGACACTCATAGTCCTAATACAGGAAATAGTCTTGATCCTAAGTTTATAAATTCGGGAGGTTCATATGCATTAGATACAGATTTTCTATTACAATTTGATTCTTCTGCAAAATACGCCGGAATTAGTGTTGGTCTTACAACTGACTACGCAAATAGTACATGGAACAATCCGCCATCATTAGGTGCTTATGAATATAATTCTTTAGTAAATGGACTTATAGCTTATTGGAAATTAGATGAAACATATGGAAATGCCATTGATACAACAGGCAACGGACATACAGGTACACTAAATTCTGGAATAACCCAAAATCAAGATGGCAAAATTAATACTTCATATTCTTTTAATGGAATTGATGGTTTATTGAGTGTTTCCACAATTGCTTTAGGAACAACGTTTACTATTTCTGCTTGGATTAAGCGAGATGATTCCGGAGATAATTACGGAATGTGTTTTGGTGATACTGTTGGCAATCAGGGCTTATATATTGGTAATTCTGGTAAATTTGACTATTGGTATAATAACACATCACACGTAACGATTAATAATGTATTTCCTAATTTAACTTGGTGTCATTTTGTTATTACTGTATCTTCGGGTACAGGCCAATGTTATGTAAATGGCATTAAAGTTCTTGATTTAACTTCAGTTCCAGCTTTTAATTTTCAACGCTTTGGTCTTTTTGATGATACGGGTTGGGAAACTGCTGTGTGGAAAGGTGTTCTAGATGAAGTAGGTATTTGGAATGTAGCGCTTTCTCAAGAAGATATATTACATCTATATAATTCCGGTAATGGAATATCTTATCCATTTTCAGGTACTTATGGTTTATATAGCTTTAAGCAACTTATATTTTATGTTGATTCTGTAGCAAAACGTCTAATATACAACGGAAAACGTCTAATATATGGTACAAGTTAAAATACATAAATTATAATAAATTAAAGTTCTTTAAATAAAATGAATAAATTTGTTAAGAAATTAATTGATGAATTCAACAAAAAATTTAAAGAAGAATTAAAACGTCAGATAAAGTTTTTTAGTAAACCTGACGTTTTAATTTCTTTGGGGATTGCTACGTTAGTGTTACTTAATAAACTCGTTAAAGAACAAAAATCAAAAATAGAAATAAAAACATTTTTACAAAAAGATGCTGCAGCAAAATCTATTATTAAATATACACAGTTAAAACTAGATGATGATATACTTGACGATATTGTGATTGCTTGTATATCTGAAAAAGAACCTATTATTCCAGAAATTACAGAAGAAATTAATGTTAAAACATTACTTTCATTTGCAGATAAAACTAGTGATATTGATAATAAATTAAATATTCAAAAATTTAATAGTATATCAAAAACACTTGAAGGTAATGTTGAATTATTTGTAACCTATACATTTTTATTACATCACATAATAGATATGACAAAGGATCTATTAACTAAAACAGAATATCCCTCAAAATACCGACTTAAATATATTCAAAAACTTACTCGTAATGTGTACGGAATAATGACAACACAAATTGAAGCAATTAAAATTAACAAAAAACAAGAATACATTGAGCTTAAGGAAGGCACTAATAAAATTGTAAGTGATACTCAAGATGCTATTACAAATAAGTATAATAAAATTCGTTCGGCACTTAAACAAATTGACAATATTTTGATAGCAATAGCTCTTGCAACTACAATTTATATTATTAATAGAAAAAATCTTCAGAAAAAATCAAAAGAAACTCTTTCATCAATTGCGAAAGATGTTATATGCACCGAGGTGTCTGAACCCTTTGATGTTTCAATTAATAAGATACCATTGGCTATTACTTTAAACTGTCCTGTGATCATGGATGATGTAATTGTACCCCATATTCCTATATCTATAAAGATGGAAAATCTTTCTTGTGAAGTTCCACAAAATGAACAATTAGTACCTGATGCAAGTGAATCAATTGATCTTGTAACTCATGCTGTGATAAGAAATATAAGCCAAAAAACTTTAATTCCTCTAGTAACTAAAGATGCACATTTAACAACAGAATCACAAATGGCTAATTTGCAAGGAAAATTTATATATTGTCCAGTTGATGGTACCATAGAATCTTTAAATAAAAATGAAATTGTTTTACGAGATATTTCAGATGCTCAACAAGATTACTTATCAAAACAAATTGATTTGTTAAATGAAAAGTATGAAAGATATAATGGCGTTAAATCATTTCTAAAAAACTATTTTGTCGAATCTCTTTATCCATCTATGTTAGCAATTGCAATTGTAGATGACACGTCAACTCGAAATCGATATACAAAGGTTGAAAATCAATGGGAAGATTTGAAAGACATATACAAAATGGTGAACAAGGAATATGAAAAACAAGTTAAAAAGATAACAGGGAAAAATAATGTTGAAAAACATGCAGAGAATGAAACTTTAGATGTAATAAAAACCGATTTAGAAAAACAAGAAGAAATATTTTTCAAACATTTAGAACTAATAAATGAAAACGCTATAGATGCAGCAAAAAAGACAAAGGCTAGATCTAGTGAATATGAGTTGATAGAATACTATTTGTTAGATTTAGGTGCAATGTTTAATCAACTAGAACAAACTGATAAAATTGAAACAGAATTTAAAGATAATATAAACGAATTCATACGAAGAAGAATAATCATTGATGGATATAACAAAAATAAAATTGTCGAAAAAATAAATGATGTAATTAAGAATATTGAAAAAGGAATAAGCGTAGGAAATTGGTTTACTAAGGCAATGGAAATTTATACACAGTCTAAGAAATTAGATGATGTTGAGTCATGGTTAGCAGGATTGGCTCAAAAAAATAAAAAATTAGAAGGTGCTGAAAAGGATAATGCTGTAAATAAAGTTATGTTTTTATTTGAGCTTTATTTAAATTATGATGAAATAATTAAAAAATATAACATAATTAACAAAGAAACAACACACAGATCAGCAACAATTGAAGAGGGAAACTGGATATTTGCATTCACACAACAACTTTGGAAAGACTATAAATCTTTTCCAAAAGAAATAGAAGAAATCCAAAAAACAATTGATAGCTTGTCAATGTTTCAAACATATTCAATTATAATGTGGAACGGTTATCAAGCAAGATTATACACAATTGCGGATGAACCTACATGTGTATCTACTGAAAGGGATCCTTATTTAAATCCCAAGACAGCATACGGATTTGCAGACATTCAGTATTGGCTAAAATATTGTGCAGCAGCGACATTAGCAAGTTGTGCAAATCCAGCAACAGGCTGGTCAACTGGCTGGATCTTTCCTACACCTATTTTATTTCCTGTTGTTTATATTCCTATTAAAGCTATATACACAAAATATGGATTCATGGTTATAGGACTTTCTATTTGTGGAATTTATTTATTTCCTTGGGTGTTGTTTGTGAATTTCACGACACAATACACAACGCCTTTTGGAGATCCTACTGTATTGTTAAAAAAACAAATAGAAAAACTCAAAAAAGAAATATCTGAACGATTGATAGATCTTAAAAAAACTACAATAAAACCTTTGCTTGATAAATCAAAAGAAAATGTTCGAAAAACAGAAGAAGAATTAGAAATAGTAAAACAACAACAAAAAGATTACATTCAGCAAAGACCCGAAAGGCTGACAGTAGATCCTAATAACATAGAAGCAGGTGTTATAGAGAATCCTAAATATGTATCAGAATATTTTGATTGGGCTGAAAAAAATAGAGATGTGGCCAAAAAAGTTGTAGATACACAGGTTTCATTATGGAGATACGAAGCGCAAGCTATGGCATTACAAGAATCATATACTTATGGTAAATCTCTTGTAGGAATATTAGGAGTCACTGGTCCCGCAGAACAATTGCAACTAACAATAGGCAAACAAATAGATCAATTACTTAAACAGGTTGATAATGTAAATAGTCTGCTTGCAGTATTGCCTATAGCCATTGCACCAGAAAGCGCTAACTTTGCAATAACTATTAAAAATCCAAAACCTATCATAAAAATAAAAGATAATCTTGAAGATATGATAGATGCAGTCGTATTAGATAATGTAGTAGAAAAATTTAGATTAAAAAGTGAAGACCTGACATCATCCAAGTATTTAAATAAACTTATTTTCTCAGTTGTTAATGATAAGGTTTATAGAAGAGCATTATCAGCAGCAAAGGTAAAGATAATAATTCAAGATGCATTTCCAAAATACGAATCACTTACAGTAACAAATTATCCCTGGCTAATGTTCTTATATAAAGACTTTGTAACTACAGGTGCAAAGACCTATGGGTTTCCGGGTAATTTACCTTTACCTATTTAATAAAGAAAGAGGGAAATTACTCCCTCTTTTTTATATGACCTGACGATAGTTATTTTACTTAATTTTAATCAAGTTTTTAATTGCTTGTTTTTCTTCGGTTTTAGGAATCAAAATTTTTAAAATTCCTTTGTCCATAGTAGCATCGATGTTTTTAAGATCGAATTTATCTGAAAATTTCCAACTTAAACAGAATGATCTTTTAGCAATACCTCGTTGAATGTAATTATGTTTTTCATCATCTTCACGTGATTCTTCAGTCTTAGCGTATGCAACACTAAGAAGACCATCTTGTTCTAGAATTTCGATATCTTCTTTATTAAGACCAGCTGCAGCAACTTCAATAGTTACTTGCTTGTCATCTTCATAGATATCTGTTGGGTAAGTTGATTTGACATTAAGCGCTGGTGCGAAAAATGAATCTCTTTGAAATAGATCTTTGAATAACAAGTCCCATGGTTCGGACGTGTTGTGATCTAAAAATTTAGCAATGTTTGTCATAGTTTAATCCTCCTTAAATAGATTTTTTTAGTTAAGCCTAAGCTTTAATTAATTATTAAAAATTGCCGTCAGGCCAATTTTATCTAATTTCATAATTATATATTTCTTGTGTGTGAAAGTTTTTTAATTTTTCTGTTAAATTTTTGTTAAAATTTTATTTGTATTTAAGACGATAAGATATGAAATATATAAGATATATGAAATTAATTAGAGAACATATAAACGAGAAATTTCAAGAAGAATCAGATCCTATTGAAGATTTAGGAATAGGATCGAAATACATATATGATAATCTTAAACAGGGTGATATGTTAAGGGTAAAAAAATCATTTATGGCGGGCGGTAAACTTACCCCTGTAAATATAAAAGAAAGTGCGATTATTCGAATAAGTGATATATCAAGAGATTTTCCGATTAAAGATAAAACTACAATATCATTTGAATATGAAGTTCCTAATAAAAATTATTTCTGTATGTCAGGAATTCATTTTAATTTTAATTTTTTTGTTAAACATTTTGAAATAGTATGAAACTAGTTAAAGAACATATAAACGAGAAATTCATAGAAAATTCTGATCCTATTAAGGACATGGGTATTGGATTAAAACGTCAATTAAGACTTGGTTTGAATCGTTTAACACTTACAGAAAGCGTTGGCGCAATTAAATATAAACATCACATGGGCTTATATTATTTTGAAATAGATTATTATGGAAGACCCATAGAAAGAATTATAGATCATATTAAAAAATATATAGGAGAAGAATATTTCAGTAAAATAGGCGTTAGAACTCATGCTCTTCATACCATAGCAACGGCAATCGTTAAAGATGAGTATAAACACATATTTCAAGAAGTTATGAATATGGGTGAAAATGTAAATGAAAAGTTTGAAGAAGAATCAGATCCCCTTGATGATATGAAAATAGGCACTCACTGGAAAGAAAAACTTGCTATTAAATTTCTTAATTGGGTAAATAAAGATTATCAAATGGATCCTAACTCTAGTGATTATTGGGGATATGTAAATATAGGTATAATAGGTTTAAGCGATCCTGAACTTCGAGAAGGCTTTACAGAATATGTTCATAATTGGACTAAATATAGAAAAGCATTAAAAGATTTAAATATACAAATTTCGCGTGTTCCTGATATAATGGAAACTATATTTGAACGTCCTGCAGATTATCCCAAATAGACAACAAAGTTCTCTTCCATCTATTACCAACCCACACATACAAGTAATTCCCGTCTGCCATCAAGTGCATTGCCGACAGTTCTGATGCATTTTTAGGAAGAACGTTAATAGCTATATCTTGATTGGTAAACGGCTCACTGAAGACACTCGGTGCATCATATTTTATCTCTGGTAAAGGCGACTGAATCATGATTATTGAGGGCTCAACATGAATTATACGAATTGACGGTTCTATTGGAAGCATTACAATAGACGGCTCAATTCTTAATGTAGGTATATTATCTATTAAATTTTGAATTGATATTTTATTGGGTGTTCTCCATGAATTAGAATCAACTAGAATAAACACGTTAGATTTATCAAGATCTTTAGTATTGACTATTTTTAATTTATTTAGATTTTCCATGATTATAATTTAACACCTAAACTAACCTCATATACAGTTTCAAATTGAATATCTGTGGAAACATCGGTTCTTAAGAATTTTTTTCTTTCTAATTTCCAGTTTTGTAATCTTGTTGAAGCATTTGTTGTATTTGTTAGAGTAGCTATATCAAAATATCTTAATTGTGTCCATTTATTTATATAAGAATATCCATAACCTAATGATAAGTCATATACAAAACCATAAGTACTTAAATCACAAATTCCATTTAACATTGCATCATATATGTAATATCCGCCTCCTATTGTCATAGAATTAGTTGTAGCATTATATGTAGATAGAAAATAGCCTGCTATAGGAGTAATTATTCTTGTTTTACTTATAATTGGCAAATAATTTCCGTATGGTAATCTTGTTGTTTTAATATTAAATTGAGAAATAAGACTATTTATTTGAGAATATCTAGTATCACACGATACATCTGGAAGAGGTATATTATTAGTTGGCACAACTATTGGCATTGTTATAGTTTTAGTAGTTGAGTTCCAACTAACATCTGATGACAAGTGAATTTCAAAATAATCGTAAGTAGTTGTGTCTCCGCAACTACTAGCATTTTTTATCCAAACATCATAATATGAATAATATTCTACACTTGTATCTGGTGTAGATAACCAGTTTGTATAACGTGAAGATGCCTTTACATAATTTATATTAGATACAAATGCATCATAATCAGATGCATCTGTACATGTTATTATTATAGCTGATACATCGGCAGTTTGTAGGGAATATGTAATAGATTGACCTGGATTGCAATCATGACAAGAAAGATAACCATGATCACCTATATATACAGCAACAGGCTGCGAAAAAGTAGACCAAATTAATGGCATATCTATTGGATTTGTCGACATAAATGAAGTACCTGCTGATATTGTATTCATATTAAGATAGGTCCATATAAAAGGAGATGAACTAGAGAATTTGCTAGGTATAGCACCAGCAGTTGAGGTATTATAAGAAATCCAATAACGACAATTAACATCATCGAATCTCAAAGATGGATCGCCGGCCATTTTAGAATAATTAGTATCATAAAGCCAACCACAACTTATATCGCTATTAGAAATACTTTTTAATTTTAAATCCCAATTCGTATTAGATTCGGCTGCGTCATACACGCTTCCTATTATTTGTATTTTTAAATAATCTCCTAAAGAATATGTTATATTATCAAAACGTGTAATATATCTTATATTATAACCGCTGGGTGAATATTCTTTAGCATGTATTCTTGGGTTATTTGGATAATCATTAGGATAAAGATTTGTTACTAAATAATTACCTGACGCATCATAATAACCATGTATAAAATTGTCTAGTATAGTTCCTGTTGTATTGGTTGATGTACAATAATATATTTTTAATTGTTCAGGAACATCATATGCGTTAAAATCCCATGCTAAATATTTTATAGGATGTTCTGCATCTTGACATATATCATATTTAATAGTTCTTGATTTGTTTAATGCGTAATCAGTAGTGTTATTATAAGTAATAACATACGGATATAAAACATCATTTCCTAATTTAGTACAACAATCTATAGGACTAATTACAGCTTTAGGCAAACAATTTCTAAGGTCTGGACTATAACTAGCATCGGGAATATTATATGCTGAATATTTTATCCCATTTATAATAATAGATTTTACAACAGGATAAAGCGTTCCACTTATTACTATTTCATCTGTTAGTGGGTGTTGTGCCTGAATGGAAGCGTCATATTCAAAAAGTGAACCTGAGATAAATACAACTTCACCAATACTAGATTCATATTTCCATTCTATAGTGTAATTTGATACATCGCCAGTATCTGCCACTACAACACCACAATCTAAGAATCCTGTGCTTGATGGTGGTGGATTAAAATCAAGACCATATGTAGCACAGGGCGTATATACTATAGGTGTACTAAATTGTTGATTAGAACCATAAACTACACCAAGTGCATTATATGCAAAAGCTCGAACATAATAACTAGTATCTGAAGTTAATCCAGTTAAATAATTTGTGTAAGACCCCTCACCACGAGATCCATATAAAGCAGAAGAATCTGTAATGGTTGGATTTAATGATGTTGACCAACATATACCTTTGTATGTAGAGTTACCCCCTGCGGTACAGTTACCTCCACTTTTTGCACTCCATCCTTCTATAGATGTAACTGGCGATGTTGTTACAAAGGCCTCTACCGGTGTTTCATAAATAAAATAACCCAATATTAATTTATTACTATTAATAATTTGGTTTGCTAATGCATTACTCCAATCATTATTATATGCACATAATGCTCCTGTTGTTAATGCAGCCCAACTAGCATCAATAGTTACTTCAGGAATTAATGTTCCATTTCTATATTTAGTTTCTGTAAGATTATCAGCGAGCCATTCTACTCCGTCTATAGATATTGTTTTATAAACCTTACCGTCATTACCTGTATATGTGCCCGATTCTCCGTGTATAAGTTCTGTTTCATCTTTTACTAATCTTAATGGTAATCCCGATTTTTTCCAAGAATTTATCAAATCAACTTCTCCATAACCTCCATAAAAATAAAAACCTGAAAATTGATCACTATTTACAGACACAGATGTTAAATAATTTTGTTCCCATTTAGTTCGTGCGAATACTCCGGTAATATTATCTCGTTCACCCCCATTTGCACAACCCAATCGTGATTCATTTGTAATATTTTCTATATCATCATAATCTGACCACTTTAAAGGATCAATTAATGCATATGCACATTCATTTAATGCGCCATAATAAGCAAAAACTGTTTGCCATTCCGCTCTTGTAGATACATGCCATCCTGTATTAGCTATATTTTTTACATCTGTTGCTGCATACCAGTTATATAATAATCCATAATTTATATATGTAATATCTGTTCTAAACCCGGAAAGTTGTAATTTATTATTATTATTAACACCGGCTTTTATTCCTGACAATATTAATTTACTATCCATTTTTAAAAATATTTTACTATAGATCCATCAATACAATTATACACTGTTTCATATCCTGTATCTATTGATGAATCGGTTCTAAGCAGTATTTTTCTTTCTAATTTCCAGTTATTAAGTCTATCTTCATGTGTTGATGCATCACCCGTAAGACTAAATTTATCCCACCATCTAAATAATGTCCAACGTTTCATAAAATTATAATAATTATAATATAAAGTTGAAACATCATATATAAATCCATATTTACTTAAATCACATACTCCATTTAACATTGCATCGTCAATATAAAATGCATAATATGATTCTCTTGAAATTTCATGACTATTTCGATTGGTATATGTATATGAACAAACAGGATTTTGCATTCTAACCTTTGTATAATGATACGCTGAGGATCCTGTAGCAACTGTTCTTGTTTGTTGTACTACACTAGAAACGAAGGTATATGTTTGATCACAATTAAGTGTAGACATATCATTAATAAAACTAGATATAGTTGGCACATACGGCGTTATTGTTAATGTTTTGTTAAGATCATCATGAGAAATACTTGAATTTAAATGGAAAGACATACTGTTTATAGATTGTGTATCTCCACAACTTGAAGCATCGTTCCAATACATATAATATACTCCATAATACTCTATACTTGTATCTGGCGTAGATTGCCATTTTATATAATCTGGAGACGATTGTATTGATTGAACATCAGATACAAATACATTATAATCTGAAGCATCTGTGAATGTAAATACTACAGTAGAAGGATCAGTTGTTCTAGTAACTGTTATTGTTTGATTAGAATTTAAGTTTTGACATACATATGGTGATCTTGGAGTACCTGTCCATATCCATTGTGTATACGTCTGTGAAAACCAATAAAGACCTTGATGTATAGGATCTGTCATAGAACGAGATGCAGGATTTGTTCCCGAATCAAGCACATTCATTTGAGTATATTTCCATAGCCAAGGATTATATAGTGATGTAGAATATTTAACTAAATTAGATGCATCTTTTTGAGTATAATATGTCATATCATAATAACAAATATACGCAGATGTATATAATCCTATTGATGGATCTGTTGTTGTATCTAATTTAGAAATACTACTATCATAGAACCAACAACTAATATCAGAATTAGAGAAACATTTTAATTTTATATTCCAGTTTGTATTAATTACTGTAGGTTCTAGAACGCTGCCTATTATTTCAATTTTTATATAATTATCTGGTGAATATGTATATCCTGTTAAATTTGTTACATATTTTGTGCCATAGGATCTACTATAATTATATGTTCTTGGATTTGTAGGGTAATTTACAGGATATAGATTTGTTGTTAAACCACCACCAGTTGAATTTCTAGTTCCTAAAATAAAATTATCTAATAATGTTCCAGTAGCATTGGTTGATGTGCAATAATACAATTTTAATTGTTCTGCAACATCATATGCTTGAAATTCCCATGCTAAATAATTTGTACTTGGTGATAAATTAAATTTAATTGTTCTAGATTTATCTGCAGCTATATCACGTTCATTAACATAAGATAGATAATATGGATAAAGTTGATCTGCACCTAATACAGTAGAACATGTTACAGGATTAACAATAACAGGGTCAAGACAATCTATTAAATCTGGGCTAAAATGAGATCCCACTTCATAATAAGATGTGTATCTAATATTATCAAAATACATATATTTAATTACAGGATATAATGTGCCGGCAAACACAACTTCAGGATTTGGGAAAGGATGTTGAGCTTGAATAGATGGATCTGAGCCTACTCCTGAAATAAACACTGTAGTACCTATACTAGAATTAAGATGCCATTCTATTAAATATGTTGACACATTTGCAACATTAGAAATTATTGCATCTACATCTAAAAATCCTGTAGTAGGTGGAGTGGATGCATAATGTGGAGAGAAATTTGCACATGCAGAAAATATTGGAATAGGTGTAGTAACATCTATTATATTTGAATATCCTGTTGTCATATAAGAATTATACGCGTTTAAACGATAATAATATGTTGTATTTTCTGATAATCCTGATATAGGATATATTAATGTATTTCCAACATCTAAATTATTAAATCCAGGTACATATGATGTGAAACTTGCATCTAAAGCAACAAATAAATGATAACCAGTAGCGCCTGTAGATGCAAGCCAATTCGCATCAAAATTATTATAACTTACATCCGTAGCTGCTGTTGCTACAGGGGGCTCTATTAAATATCCTAATGTCATAACTGATCCAATATTAGAATTATTACTTATACATTCATTAGTATAGGAGCGTACTCTATAATAATATGTTGTGTAAGAACTTAAATCATTAACTATATAACTTAAAGATGTCCCTACATTTATATCATTATAAATAGGAAAAATAAACGTAGAATTATCTGCAACATCAACATGATATTCAGATACATTTAATACTTCTTGCCAATTCATTGTAAATGTATTGTAACTTACATCTGTTTCAGCTAATAAAACCGGTGCATCTATAGATAACGTATAAGCTGTAATAACATTAGAATTAGGGCTAGAATGTGTTGGTATATAATATGAACGAATTCTATAAAAATAATCTTCTCCACAACTAAGATCTGGTACAAAATACGTTGAGACATCTCCAGAAATTTGTAAATTATTAAATCCTGGTAAAAATGATGTAAATCCACTATCATTTGCAATATCAAGATAAAATCCTGTCACAGGTACAGTTGAATACCAATTTGAATAAAATGAAAATAAAGTTTCATCTGTTGCAGGTAAAGCAATAGGTGCCGGCGGAATATCTACTGGAAATATATCAGTTATTGTACGATTACGTTGTATTTCTTTATTTGCTATCTTTATTATCATTTTAATCAGATTTAATTAAGTTTCCGTGTTTATCATAACTTTCGACTTCAAGTATGTAATGACCGCTTGGGTCAAAAACAAATGGAACAGATTTGTTAAATACTCGGAAAAAAGTTTCGTTAGTATCATGCCATTTAACCGTCCATATATTCTTTTGATTTAACATATAATCACTTGGATCATAATCAGCTTTCAATATGATGAAAGTACTAGTTTCTACAACAACATATAGTGGATAATAATAAAATTTTTCTGGTATTAAATCTGTAGAAGAATCATACCATAGATAATTTATTTTATCATGATCAAATAATACATTCATAAATACAAATGTATTGTCAATATATTGCTCATGACAATATGCATTTTTCATGTATACGTTAAATTGATTTCCTGTCATCGTTTCAACTTCTGCAGCACTTTCAGTTTTTGTATTAAAATCGGAATATGATGAAAATGCATGTTTTGCTCTTATAGTATAAATTGAAGCATCAAGTAAAAACTCAGGAAGAGGCTGATCAAATGTATGAATATAACCATCTACATTTGTTACTCTATAAGATGCGCCCCACTCATAATGATGATCAGGCATTTCAGAACTATTTACTATTATACCCACCATTTGCCCGGGTTGAAATTGATAACCCGTTATTCCCATAGATAATCCTGTAGAAGTATTCATAACATTATATGTAGATCTATATGTGTCATTTAAAAGATACAAACCATTTGATGCATTAAGAATATAATAAGAAGGCAAAGGAATATCTAATGTTATTTGGATAGTTTCATCACCTATAGTAGCTGCAGAAATGTTAGTACTTATTTCATGAAGCACATCATATTCTCCTAAATCAAAATGAACTAATCGAACTTGATCTCCTACATAAAATCTTTGATAATCTTGGTCAACATATAGTATGGCATTTGGAGTTGTAGAAACAATAGACGGTATTCTTTCAGTCATATTAAAAAATCTATTGATAGAATTAGGTTCTGGAACATCTTGAAAATATGTTATTGATGGAACAGAAACATATACATCACCATTTGCATCTGTATTTACTGTCAAATTTTGCAATGGAATGTATCTATCATATATAGGTCTAAAGTTTTCAAGAACTAAATTATATGCTTCTAATTTATTCATATATGTACTTACTTCATATCCCAATAATCTTGGATTGTCAACCAAAACATGAACAGTTGGGCGTTTTGTCCAAACCGGATATAATTCTCTTGCATAATTATAGAACATTGTATTATATTCGTCCCATGCAAATAATCCAAGATGATACTTTCCTGTATGATGAACATGCATAGTGTAAATACTATTATCAAAAGACATTACCATAGGATCATCACCGCCAGTCATTCCGCTAGGATCTGCCCAAAAATATGTTGAAGGATCCGTTTGGAATAATCTTAAACGTGGTGAATCATAAACAACATTTACAGTTATTTTTTGCTCATCTAATGATGTGTCATAATTCCAATTTATGTAAAAGGTGACATTATCTGATGTATCTGTCCACATTCCTGCATCCATTGCAATTTTACCATCTACAATATCTAAAATATATTCTTTATTACCAAAATTATGATTAACACCATAATCATCGGTATATCTATAATTTAACATTGTCAATAAAGGAACTCTATAATTAGAATCAACTGCATATTGAAGTCTGCTTCCTGTGTCAGGCCTAAATGTTACATATCCATCAAAGGTTGTAATTTCACCCGATGACGATTCCATTACATAACCATATTTATCAAAAAATGTAATAAGCGTGCTTACTTCTGAAATTATAAATACTGATCCATCAATTTCAAAATTTGTAGGATTAATTCTAGAATTATAAATCTTTGAAGAATCTTTTGTATAAATTACACCAGAGCCATCTGTCACTGTATATTGGCCTCTTGCTACTAACGTTTTTGTTGCAGAAGAATCAATGTTTATGTAAAGATTAGGATAAATTGTGTATGCAATAGATTCATTCCACTCATCAATACTTGGGTCTCTTAAAAATGCTTTTTCTAAAATGATAGTTAAATGAGTTGATGTATCATAAAATATCGAGGATGTATCAAATATGTTATAAAATCTAATATCATTTTCATAAATGAATAATGGATTTGTAACCATTGTTTCTTCTATAGTTCCTGCAGCAGTTTTTTCTACTGATAATCTCCACATTACATCTGAGAAATTAACAAGTGGATATGAAAAATTAGGTCCTATAAGTATGTAACTGCTTGGGTCATTTAAATATGCAGAACTATCAAGATCTACATATGTGTATTGCGGCACACCTGTTAAAGGATTTATGACGTATGCAATTGGATCATATGGATTCCATGCATGATATACCATATCTTGAAATCTAAGAGGCATATTCTCAATAGTTGAATTTGTTAATTCAAGAAATGTCAATCGTATGCTTGCATCTCCATACATTAGTTCAGAATCATGATCAGGACTATATGGTGTTAAACTTTGTTCAACAGAATATTCATAACCTATGTTTTGTGTTGCATATATAAGATTTTGAATTCGTTCGAAATAAATGCCTTCACCCATTATATCTACGATTCGACAATTTATTCCAATTATATGTCTTTCAAGCCACTGTTTTAACGCTAATAACTTTATGAAAACTTCTTTAATGTTATATGAATAACAATTCTCAGTCAAAGGTGTTCCCCATGTATCAACTTCTCCGGTTTCTCTAGTTAAGCAATAAACCATTGATAATTGATTTAACTTTTTAAGAGTTTTTCTTCTATCTAAGTCAAACATTAAAATAGTTTGCAATCTATCTCTAGCTTCAAAAGGAACAATAAATGATAATTTTTTATCTTCTTTTACATCTTTAAACCATTCACGGAAATATATGTCATCATACCCTAACCATTTAACTGCATGCACAAGTGCTTTGTATGTTCCTATGTAAGGCATGATCTGGTCATATTCCAGTATCATGTGTTTTGACTTTTGATTGACTAATTCCCAATCTGTCAAATCTTCATTAATGTCTATTTCTTTAAATAATTTTGGAAAATCTTTAGGATCTGGCGCACCAAAGTTTGCTAATAGTGTTCTAAATCTTTCGTCTTCTCCTATAGCTTCAGCATTAACAACAATATCGGCCAAAGTATAAAGTATACCATTTACTTCATGATAAAAACGAACAGTTCTTTCAAAAACGCCTTCTTCTTCAGAACGAAATCCTATATTTATAACAAGAGGCGTATCTTCTGCATATTGAGATAAATCAAATATTAATTCACTTGTCCATGTTATTTCAGTATTCACTTCATCAACTGTGAAAAAAGATATTTGAGATTCATCTCCTTCCATTCTAACAACTAATCGGCTATTAATAGGATCATAAGGTCTAATATATTGTCCGGTTAATGTTTGTTGAAAAATAAAAAGGTGTTCTGTTTCAACTAATCCTTGTGATACAGGATCTAAAAATACTGCACCAGCGAATGTGGCAGATGGATATACAAACTCACTTGCGTCAACCACAATATTACTTAAGCTGCCAATACTCTGCACAATGCTTAATTCAGGATTAAAAACAGAAACATCTATTAAATTAATAGTCACTGAAGAAAATGTTCCGGGCTCGCCTAACATGTACGAATAACTCACAGTATCAGATGCTGTGTAATTTAATCCTTTATTAGTTATTTCAGATCCACATATATTTCCTGAAATATCTGTTAGTAAGTATCCTGCTGCATTGGTACCTGTTAATGATGAAAATTCCAATGGAATATAAGGATCAGGGCTCCAATTCATTTGGCTCCCTGCTTTATTAAATATTTTCCAAGTTTGAAGATTCATATTGTTCTATATATTTGTAGTATTTTTATCATGTGCAATTGAAAACCATTTCTTTACATATTTAGCCTGCTCTAATAAAAATGTTATCATACTTTCAATAGTAGTGTATGAAGTGTTTTGTAAAGGGTTAGCCCATAATTCTGGCGATGTTCCTTTTTTCAAAATTTTTCCCCTATAATCAAAACCTAAATTTTTATATACATCATTAACATGTTTAGCCTGATATAAATAAGAGAGACGAATTGTATATAATTTTCTTGCCATTATTATAAATTATTTAAAACTACTACGTTATTTTCAGAATTTAAATTTTTGTTTGTGTAACCTCTTACTTGAATATTTAATGTAGATAATTTACTTTTTGCCAAACTATCTTCATAATAAACACCGCTTTCATTTTCAAATCCTCCTCTAATTAAAGGATACACATCTTTTATTGCAACTTCATTTCCAAATGCATCTTTAACAAATCTTTCAAGTATTATATCTCCGTAATCATCAATTCCATAATGAGTTTTGTAAATCTTGAGATTATTTTTATCTGCATCAAACCAAACATTTACAGAGTCAACGCCATCAATTTGTTCGATTATTTTAATTAGGTCTGAAACTGGAATTCTATCTCTACGCGTATTTTGTGAGAAATATTGAGATGTTTTTGAAATTATGTCTTGTCTTACTGTATCATATGCAGTGCCTTCCCAAAGTATTAAAGACATATTTAAAACAAATCTAGGAAATTGCAAATCTAATATTACATTATCAACTGTTAGTATTCTTTGGCCGCTTTGTTCTATTAAATCCAATATTGCTATTTTTTCACTATTAGATAAAGAAAATACAGATTGATTGCATGAATAATAATTTTCTCCAGATGATAATCTTTTATTGATATCGGGCACTAAAAACAAATAAACTGTATTATCATCTTTCTTCTGCTCTTCTAATTTTTGTTGATAATAATATAACTGTTGTTGAGCATTATCAAGTTCAGTCTTTTTTGTAATTGCACCTGTAGAAGAAGTGCCATATGTAGCTGTTAGAGTTCTATATTCTGCACTTACTTGTTCATAAGTTGTTTTAGCTTGATTGTATTTGTCTAATGTATATTGATCTTCAAATGTTGCAAATCCAGGAATAGCATCAATAATTGTAAACATATTTAATTTTCGTAAAAAATAAATATAATTGTTTTCATTTGCTAAAACAAAACTTCTTGACATTTCTGGTGCTAATAATCTCGTTAAGTAAAGAGGTTCTTCAATAGCGCCAAACATGATTTCATTTTTTACAGAAATATTAATATAAGCATTTAGATCTATTTCTTCTCCATTTAGTGCATAACCACTAGTTAAAAATTTCCACGAGCCTTTAATATTTGCGTTAGCCGTATTTAAATTTCCTGTTTCGCCATCAGTTATTAAATATTCAACTAATATAGTAGATCCCATACGAGGAACTTGCCCATTATATCCATTGCCAAAAAATAAATCTATTCCACCCGTTTGACCTGTTTTTACTATGCATGCCTGTTCATCAAATGGCATATCTAAAATAGAATCTACTAATGTCCATTTAACTCCATCTACAAAAACATTTATGTAATAATTATCAATAGCTGCGCCTTTTTTATTTTGAAAATTATATGATTGTAATGGATCACCTGTTCCAGTTGCTTGTTGATATTCTATTGTGCCTTGAATAATGTTAGCTTCAAGATAGTTTGTAATACTTGTTATGTCTAATCTTATTTCTTCACCAGGTAATATAATTGTGTACGTTAAACCATTTTGATTACAACTTACCTTAGTATAATTAGGAATAGTCACTACGTTAGCGTATGCTGGACGCTTTTTACCATTATACACAAGAATCAAAGTTCCTCTAGCAGCCATAGCTCTAGAAGGATTATGACCTGTTAAAACAGCTAGTCCTTTGATACTTTGAGGTCTTGATGCAGTTTTTATATTTAATTCGGTAATTGAGTCTTCAATATAAAAAAGAATCATTCGTCCATACTGCAACATTACTTGAAGCAATTGCCCCATTGGAGATGCCATAGAAAAGTATTGTTCAAAATCTCCGTATGTGGTTTTAATAAATTGTATCGAGTCATAATACAATTCTGAAAAACGAATTCTTGTACTCTCAAATATTTTATTCATTTTATATCATTATTATTTTACTAATATGCCTATTGTTCGTTGATCATTAATATAAATATCTATAATGGCATAATCGTAGTCGTCTGCTCTTCCAAAAGAAACCTGCGGAGTAATTTTAAAATCTGCCGATTCAGATATGTATTGATTAAATTGTGATTTTATCTTTTCTTCAAGTTGTGTCTTATTTACTCTTGTTTCAAAAATCAAATCTTCTATGCCTACACCGAAGTTTAAGTCCCCGAAAACCATCCCCTGTCTTGTTCCCAATATCATTTTTACTTTAGTAATAATGGATTCTATAGGATCAGAATGTTCAAGTACTCCATATCTATAATTAGGATCCTCTGGATTACGAGTATATAATTCTTTGATCATGCACTTTTTATTTTATATATCTTTTATAAAACGAAAGGGAGACATTCTCCCTTTAATTTATTTTATTCATTTTTTTCGAAGTTCGGCTTCCTTTTTATTTGAGTACTCATGAGCCTTACTATAACTCCATTTTTTATATTTCATAAGGTTTCTTTCAATAAACTCATGTTGTATAATAGCCTGTATTTCTTCTGGTTTTGATTTAAATGCATCATCTACCCAAATTTCATCTTCAGGAATGAATTTCTTATAACCTGGATAGCTATCGACATAATGATGTCCGCCTTCAACAAATTCTTTGAATCCTAATCCAGGATCTGTTGCTTTAACATAACTACCATTTACTAAACAAATTTTAACAGGTTTTTTTCTGGCATCATTAAAACTGTTAATTATTTTCTTTTTTAAACCTAAATTTTTATTATCATTAATATATTGTGTTTTTTGTTCAAGTTCTTTTCGTTTATCAAAAGATTCACCTAAAAACTGCGATGAATTTTTAGTATGAAACTTATATTGTGGATTTTTTCTTTTAGCAGCATTAAAAAATGGTACAAAATATTTTGCAGCGATTTTAATATCAGGCATATTCCATTTTTTCTTATATTCACCATTATTATAATCAGGATCTATAATTTCTTGTGATTCACCAATTACGAATTCATTTTTATTTGGAACACGTTGAATAGTTACGAAATTTTTAGGAATTTTATGATGCCAATTTTCGTCATATTTTAATTCGCCCTTTTTTGCTAATGCTTCTATTATTTCTGAATGTGTAAAGAAATTAAATGTTATGAGATATAAATCACCATTTTTATTAATCACTCCTTTAGCTACATCTTGAATTCCTTTTAGAGTTTTTGGATTTTTAACTATATAAACTCTTTCATTAAATTTATGCACTATTTCGCCTTTATTTGAACCTGAATATTCTTCTGGAGCAATTGTATTTATTTTTTTAACTGCTTTTATTTTTTTATCTTCAATTGAATCTTCTTGAGGTATATGAAACAGCCTTTCAGCATATACATCAGCTACTCCCTTATATAAAGATTCTTTAACAAGTTTCATTATAACACAACTAATTTTTTTGTATTTTTTCCCTTTAATGAATTAGATAATTTTATTTTTCGTAATTCTTTTCTTCTATCGGCTTCTTCTTTACCGTATTTTTTAACCCATAAATCATATACAGAAATACCATACATGCCATTTCTTTCGTTTGCAGTGCATTCACATTTTTTACCTTTATTCCAAGCGGGTTGTCCTAAATGAGATTCTGATTCATGTTTTTTTCGCTCTTCAGTATGTTTTACACCTAAAAGAGAATTGCGTGTTTTTTGTTTTGATTCTTCTTTATGTTTGCATCCTCCCATATGAAATCCTAATTTTGTATTCGGTAAATATCGATTATATCCATTGGGTGTTAATGTCTTATATTTTAAAATAAAATTACCTTCGCCATTTAACATAGAATTTTTATCATTATAATATTCCAATATTTCTTTTTTAAAATTATCAAAACCATAAATTTTATATTCTTCATTTAAATATTTGCTTGACCCCCAATATCCATCATTATTAGGATCATCTTTGTAACACATTTTACTACCAATATAACACTTATTTAAAATTTTATTAGTAATTATATAAACATAATAATATTTAGGTAAGTTATTCATTTATAATTAATTAAATATCATCATCCAATCAGCTGGTGAGTCGGTCTTAATTTTATCTTTAAGTTCTTTTAATTCTTCTTGTCCTTCTGTTCGTATATCATTATAATTTATTTGAACTCCACCTATAAGTGTATAATTAAATGTTCCTATAATTCTTGCCAATTGTATCTTGGCTTTTGCAATAACCCATTTTATAAATACAGGATCTTCATATAAATCTTCATCGGGTATAACATTTAATGTTGTTACCCAAAGTGATTCTACTGGATCTCTTCCTGTTATTATCAATCTATGAGTGTTGACACTAAAATGGTGATTAATATCTTTTAAATTAAACTGTTTTGCCAAATCCCAAAAACTCCATTGAATTGTACGATAAGTAATCTGATCTGAAGAAAGAGGAGTTAAGTAAAGATCTGCTGCCATCAATCTATCAAATGACATATCAGGATCATGAATACCAAAAACTCTTTGTCCTGAAGTCATTTCAACCACCCATTTAACTGCCATAACACATTCTGGTAATTGAAATGTTCTTGTATTGTGCCATTCTTGCGTAGTATAATATCTTTTATCTAACACATACCATGCATCCTGAACTGCATCACGATATTCGCGTTGCATCCATTTTTTCTCGAGATTTATAATTCTCTCTATTTCTAATGGAGGAACAGAAAATGGAATACTATAAGTTGCAGTTATTTCACCGTTCACATATTCTATAAGTTCTTGTTTAGTCATAATATTTTTAATCTATTTTTATTTACTTTTATTCTTCCAAGTTCATCATCATTAATTATAGATATTGGATCTAAAAATAATGATAATGCTGACCATTCACCTCTAAACATAGTGTCTCTTATATATGTTCCATAATGAGTATTTCCTTCATTATCTAAATATTTAACTCGTGTGTTACTTTTTATAATATGAGGCTTTGAAAAAGGAGAATTATTATGAGTTCCTATTGTCATATCTTTAATAGGATCAGATTGTTCTTCAAACTTTTCATTTATCAATTTAGCTCTCATAATTTTATATATGTTAATTTCCTTCCTTTTACCCAATCATTTTGTATCCATGTGTTTAATTCTGTTTTTAAAACTGTTTTAGTTTCATTTTCTTTCGTTATCCAAACTTTTCCAACTTGCCCATTTAATGATCCAACATTTTTTCCTTTCATAGATTCACTTTTTTTATTTTTTGTTTTTTCTGAATCTTTAATTCCTATATGAGCAATAGACATATGTTGGCAAATTTCCGAAGAATGTACTCTACCCTTATTTTTTCCTTTCATAGATTCGCTTCGTTTCTTTTTTGTTTCTTCAGATTGTTTTTTGCCCAGTTGTCTTTCACTTTGTTTTCTATTTTGTTCTTCAGTATGTTTCTTTCCTTTATTTTTTCCTTTTAATTTTTTACTTCTATTTAATCGTTGTTCTGGTGTTAAGTTTAATTTTACTCCTAACTTTTTTCTTCTTATTTTTTCCTTTGATTCTTCTGATAGATAACCTCCATTAGTTCCGTGTCCGCCGCTAGGACTTATATTATATCCATTTGGTGTTAATGTATTGCATTCTTTAATATATTTTTCTTGAGCATCAAATGCTTCTTGTTTTGTTATAAAAAACTCAAGTATTTCACGATAAAAATTTTCTTTACCATATTTTTTAATAGCTTTATATATTAAATCACCACTTCCCATATAATAAATATCTTTTTCAATATTATTTGTAGAATGATCTCCTATATATTGTTTTTTATTTATTAAATTAGTTGTAATATAAATAAAATTATATTTTTCCATATTAAGTATTGTTAGATTTAATATATTTATTTCGATCATATAGATTTTGAAAACCCTGATCATTATTATTATTTCTTATAGATTTTAGATACGAATAATCTCGTATCTCTTCAACTTGAACTGCATCTGTTTTCTTTGGAAGAGGTTGTTTACCCACTATGAGTGTACTATTTTCATCTAGTGTTATATTTCTTCCTGGCGTTGCAAATTTAACAACACTCTTAACAACAGGACAATTAACTATTTCTTCATTGTTAACAATATAAGAATTTATAACTTCATTTTGTTTATTAATTGTAGCACCTTCAAGATAAGAATTGATTATTTTATTGCCTTCAACAAACTTTGAATTATATGCTCGGGAATTAACAACATTGCAGCCTTTAAACATGCAATTTTCCATAACTGCTGTTATTTCACATTTATCAAAGTCTACATTTTTTAATAGAGTTCCACCGATGTATCCTTTTCTTAATTGAACTCTACCTAACTGTGTATCATAATTAAATATGCCTTTTCTTAAACCACCGTTTAATATCATTTCAAATAAAGGTTTTCTTACACTGTTCCAATAGGTTTTTAATGTTTGATTTGATGTTTTTAAATCTACATACACTTTTATTTCAGGAAATTCTCTTAAAAAAATTTCAGGATTTATATAAGACATTTGAATTTTTCCAAAGTCTTCAGTAATTCTTTTCATTTCATCTATCTCAAATGAATCATATTCTTCTTCATTTAAGCTTTGATAAGCTTTAATAACAAAATACTCAAGTATGTCTTTTATCTCTTTTGATTTTTTAGGATAATCCTTTCCACCAACATAGTTACATTCAAGTATGCCTCTTGTATATTCTGAAAAATCTATTCCATAATATCCAGCAGCAGGAAGTGTAAGTATGTTATCAATATTTTTTGCGATTTCTTTTTCGTTTATGTAAGTTGCTATAGGTGTAAGTGATTTAATAGAAAGTGCATAAGGTGAATGCTTTTGTTCCGGAAATCTTGAATACACAAAGTTTTCATCAAATTTCAATACTAATCTTGTAGGATTCATAATAGAAATAGTTGAAAGTGTTTCAAGATGACGGTGATTAAAAGAAATAGACATCTTTAATTTCGTATCGTGTGAAGTTTCGGCACTTTCAGATAACCAAGCTGTAATGCTATCGATCAAAGGAATCATTGAATGATAGTTCTGATTAGCAAGTGAGAGTTGATAACGAGATCTTTTTGCTTCATATTCTTTTACTAATATAGCTTGTGAATATGTTGGAACATATCTTTTTTCATTTGTCAATACAATGTTCTTTGCTGTACGATTCATTAAATCAGATACAATGAAATTTGATTCTTTTGTTGAATAAAATTCAAAAATTAATCCAGCGTCAGTGAAATTTAGAACTTCTTGAACTGAATAGTGTTTACTTTTTCTCGTATTCATATTATTCTTCTTCATTTTTATGTTGACGCCAGGCTCCTAAAGAATCATCGGCCCATTCTATTTGATAATCTAATGGTGTGTATTTCATAACATCAATTATCATTTCAATTAAATCTTGTGGTCTATTTAAATCTATCATTACATCATAAAACCATTGCCAGTATTCATCAGAATCATATCCTTCTTGCTTTAGAGTCTTTTCGACATAATCTTCATAATCCTTTATTCCGACGTTCATATCTTTGACAGGATCAGATTCTTCTTTAAAATCTTCATTTATGAATTTGGCTCTCATAATTTATGCATTTATTTTATATATTCAACAAAAAAGGAGCACATAGGCTCCTCTTCTTTTATTGTTTTTTATTTAAAAGAGTTTGTCTTATTTTATCTTTTGTTTCTTGTGTATGTGGGTTTCTTTTCATTCCAGTTCTACTTTTACTCATTTTATCTTTTGTTTCTTGAGATAATTTTTTTCCAAACATTGGATTATTTTCTCCTAAATTTGCTAATCTTAATTTTTTTCGTGTTTCTTTAGATACAATATGACCTTGTGTAGTGTTACTTTGTTTTAATTTACTTTCTTCTGATCGTTTAATACCTAATAATGCAATTTTATTAGCTTTACCAATTTTTCTTTTAGTTTCTTCATAATGTTTATACCAACCTTTAACCCCGTACCCACCTTTAGGACTAATATTATATCCATTAGGAGCTAACGTTTTATATTTAATAATATATTTTTCTTGAGCACTAAATGCTTTTTGTTTTGTACCAAAAAATTCAAGTATTTCTCTTTTAAAATTATTTTTTCCATATTCATTTAATGCATTTTTAAAATATTTTCCACTTCCAATGTAGTGTTTGGTTTTCCATGAATCTACATTATTAGTAGAATGATCACCTATGTACTGTTTACCATTTATTAAATTTGTTGTAATATAAACAAAATGAAATTTTTTTTCCATGATTCTTATCCTTTATTTTAAAATATATAGATTATAGTAGGACAGCATTTTCTTATCCTTATGTTGATTAATGCTGGATACATTAATCTAACTACTATATTTTATATATTCATTGTTTCTCTGGCAATTTAAAGATGAGCTTATCATTTATAAATGAATCAAATATTGCATATATTTTATCACCATTTACAAAATTATTAACCATTATTTTATGTTTTTTCAATTCTTTAAGTGGAATCAATCCGTTTATTTCACCTACATTAACAATAATACCAAAATTCATTATTGCAGCTACACTTGTCTCAATAACTTTATCTTTTGATTCTAATATGAAATTTTGGATTTTGTTTAATTTTTCTTCAGGACTTTCTTTAGTAAGTATGATTCTATTGTCTTTAGTGATTTCAGAAATATAAAATTCTATTTTATCTCCGGGCTTAATATTTCTAGCATTAAATTGAACTCTTGTTTCAGCATCCATTTTTGAAGTATGTAATAATCCAGTATACACTTCATCAAATTCTGAGAACACACCAAATTTTGAACAGCCTGTTACAGTGCCTTCATATTTTTTTAGTGTGTCTAATTCACGAATTTTAGTTGGTAATATATGTGTGAGATACTTTTTATGAGATACTATGAATGAATTCATTTCTTTTAAGAAGTCTTCTATCATTACAATAACTTCTTTTCCTATATACGATTGAAAATCCATAATTTTATTGGGTGCAGCAAGAGATCCTGGCATAAATGCTTCTATTCCTTGTACTTCGACAAAAAATCCTCCTTTGTTTGCTTGTAATATTTTTGCAGTATATGCTTGTGTGGGATTATCAATTTGTTGCATGAATTCATCTCTAACTGATTTAAGGTGTCCTTGCCATAATGATATTTTTACAGATGGTGTTGCTTCTATTACATACGCATTTAAACCTCTTTCAAGAAATATTTTAACGGCTTCTTTATTTCGTAAAGAATTTGTAAATTCACTAATTGTATTATGCCCAAATACTTGTATAAATTTTTTCTCTCTTGTCAAATCTATACTAACTGTTAAACCTCCTGCCAATTCAATATCAATGTAATCATCTTTTACGTTAAATATATCGATTATACGCACAACGTCGCCTACTTTTAAATCTTTTTTAACTAAATCTGAATTTTGACTGGTGTAGATATCGAAGAGTTTTTGCGCGTATGGTTCTCGAGAGAAACACTTATTTTTATCGTTATTGCCGTTTATTGATTTGTTTGGAACTAATTTGGTACTTCCTTTGTACCCGTCTTCATATATTTCCCAATTGAAGTCGTTTTGTATTTCTTCACTCATATTTATTTTAGTTTAAGGGTTAAAAACTCTATTTTATATGTTATATATTTCTTTTAAAAATATGATTTTTCATTTTTTATTAAAAACTGCCTCTAGTTAAAATATGCGAGATATATAAAATAAATAAAATCACTTACTATGGATTTAAGAGATATTTATCAAAAGACTACATGGCCCGAAGTCCCAGGTATAATAAATTACAATAATGATGAGATTGAACGCGCATTTAATCTTATATATGATCCTGAACGCGGAATAATAGTTCCTATCACTACTACAGGAAGAGTTAAAGGCAGTTGGGGAGAATTTGTACATGTCATAACTGATAATTTAACAGTTAAAAGTCAATATACAAATTTATACGAAAATAGCACAACAGCAGACTACAACTGGTACAAGATGCTTGTTGATCCAACAGCATTGTTAAGAGACCCCTGTACCGCTTTAACATATTGGCCGTACGAAAATTATACTGGATATAAAATAATTGACGTTAATAAGCCATATTATAAAATAACAAATGCTTGGCCGGTTATTCTTAATAATGCGAACGTTTCTCAAATAGTAGGTGTTTATTTTGATGCGTCTCTTGCAGGTTTAAATCCATTTCAAATTTTAATGGATCCGTGTGCAGGAACAACATACACAGTTGATGTTAGTTATGCAGGTAGTGCATATATTGAATTTGTTGCTACATATGTTGATCCATCATGGGGAACTACTTGGCAACAATATAAATATGCAATTGAAGGCGCAGGTGGTGTACAATCATCCATGTCAATTGTAGGATTCTTAAAGGAAGTATCAATTGGTCCTGATTTTACATGGGAATCAGGATACCTTGCAGTAGATACAGCAATAACAGGTGTAAGTCCTGAGTATGTTGATGGTTCATTAGCTAAAATTAGAGCTGAATATATTCCTAGTGCCAGTTTAGGATTATCAGATTTTTATTGGTCTGGAGGTTATCTTGAAGTAAATACCGCATTAATAGGTCCGAGTTATGCATATGTTGATGGTAGTTTAATAACATTAATAAATGCAGATACATCATTAAGTGATCGTATAGAATCACTTGAAGTATCACTTAATTATATTATGAATGTTAGTGATCTTTTAGTTAATTATATCAATGATTCTAGTTTAAGTTCAGATTTTTATTGGAGTAATGGTCGTCTTGAAGTTAGTTCAGGTTTTGGTGGCCCAACTTTCGCATATATTGATGGGTCACTACAAACAATAAAGGCTGAATATATACCCGATGTAAGTTTAGGCGCAGATTTTTTTTGGAGTGCAGGTGTTCTTGAAGTAAGTACAACATTAGTTGGCGCAGATATGACATATGTTGACGCGTCATTAAATGCAAAAGCAAATGATGTATCATTATTATTGTATGTGTTAAAATCTGGAGATACCATGACAGGAGATTTAAATATCTCTACAGCAAACATTATAACAGATGATATATCTACCAATACTCGATTAGGCGTTAATTCATTATTAGTAAATACAACAGGAAATTATAATACAGCATTAGGATGGACATCATTATTATCTAATACAACAGGAAATAACAATGTTGCTATTGGATTTAATGCATTAGGAGAAAATATTTCAGGTTCAGATAATATAGCAATTGGTTATCAAGCTGGAACTTATGTTCTTGATGTAACATTGGGCAGTAATGCAGAAGGAAAAAATTGCATATTTATAGGTTCTAGAACTTATGCATCATCACAAAATAGTGAAAATGAAATCGTTATTGGAAATGATGTTCAAGGAATGGGTTCTAATACAGTTATAATTGGAAATATAGATTGCGCTTCTACATATTTAAATGGTGCTATTTATATTGTTAAAGATGCAACAGATGGTGGATTATCACACAAAACATCTGAAACAGATTTAGTCTATTACAATACAACTAGCGGTGAAATAACATATGGTTCACAAACAGATTTATTAAGTGATGTTGACGCGTCAATTGTTGAATTAAGAGAAAAAACTATAGATTTAGACGCATCAATAAACAATCTTTATGAAGAAAAGGAAAAGATCTTAACATTTACGGATTTCTTAACCAAAGATGTATGTAATAATGTATATTTAGGAGGAAATTCTACAACTGAACATACGTTAAATTATATTGATCAATTTGATCTAAGTTCAGGATTTAATAGTAGTGTTTTTTCAACGTATTTAGACTCAAGTGGAAAGATATATGTTGGAGGACAATTTACAACATATCAAGATTCATCACAAAATTACTTAGTAAGACTTAACTCTGACGGAACTAAAGACACAACATTTGATATAAGTTCGGGATTCATTAATGCTGTTCATTCAATAGTGTTAGACTCAAGTGGAAAGATATATGTGGGGGGAGCTTTTACAACATATCAAGGTTCATCACAAAATTACTTAATAAGACTTAATTCAGATGGAACTAAAGACACAACATTTGATATAAGTTCAGGATTTAATAGTCATGTTCAATCAATAGTTTTAGACTCAAGTGGAAAGATATATGTTGGAGGAGGTTTTACAGCATATCAAGGTTCATCACAAAAATACTTAATAAGACTTAACTCAGATGGAACTAAAGATACAACATTTGATATAAGTTCAGGATTTAATAGTGAAGTTGGTTTAATAGTTTTAGATTCAAGTGGAAAGATATATGTTGGAGGATATTTTACAACATATCAAGATTCAACACAAAATTACTTAATAAGACTTAACTCAGATGGAACTAAAGATACAACATTTGATATAGGTACAGGATTTAATATCACTGTTAATCCAGTAGCTTTAGATTCAAGTGGAAAGATATATGTTGGAGGAGGTTTTACAGCATATAAAAGTTTATCACAAAATAGATTAATAAGACTTAACTCAAATGGAACTAAAGACACAACATTTGATATAAGTTCAGGATTTAATAACACTGTTTATTCAGTAGCTTTAGATTCAAGTGGAAGGATATATGTGGGGGGATATTTTACAACATATCGAGATTCATCACAAAATTACTTAATAAGACTTAATTCAGATGGAACTAAAGATGAAACATTTGATATAAGTTCAGGATTTAATAATTATATTAATCCAATAGCTTTAGATTCAAGTGGAAAGATATATGTTGGAGGATATTTTACAACATATAAAAGTTTATCACAAAATAGATTAATAAGACTTAACTCAGATGGAACTAAAGATATAGATGTTTCAACTTCAATAACAATAGATAAAAAAGGATTTTCTTATGGAGATGATTATTCTAGTTTAAATACAACAAATGATAGATGGATTCCTGATAAAGCGTATGTAGATAGTTTAGTTCTTCAAGGAACACAAGGTATTACAGGTTCTCAAGGAACTCAAGGTATTCAAGGAATTATTGGAACAGGAATTCAAGGAACAATGGGTGCAGCAGGTACAGGATTAAATAATCAAGGTACATGGATAGATAACACTTGGTATAATCCTGGAGATTATGTGTTTTTTGATTCTTCTGCTGGAAGCAGTGTTATAACAATGTGGATACTACAATATGATGTTTCTTATTATTCTACAGTAGAACCATATACTGATACTTCAATATGGATTGAATTTACAGCACCTGCTGGAGCGCAAGGAACACAAGGTACTCAGGGTGTTCAAGGTACAACTGGAACAGGTTCTCAAGGCACTCAAGGCACTCAAGGTACAACTGGAACAGGTTCTCAAGGTACTCAAGGTACAACTGGAACAGGTTCTCAAGGCACTCAAGGTTCTCAAGGCACTCAAGGTTCTCAAGGTACTCAAGGTACAA
>Ga0208980_10000195_pt1 | contig 31361 bp, 21 predicted proteins | sample WetSurMetagenome_3_FD_187993 | JGI IMG/M metagenome (GOLD analysis project Ga0208980, IMG submission 187993) | Wetland microbial communities from Twitchell Island in the Sacramento Delta, sample from surface sediment Aug2011 Site A1 Bulk (version 2) | ecosystem: Environmental > Aquatic > Marine...
AGAATAGTGGAACTATATCAAATCTTTGTGCTTGTACCCAACTGCGGCAAGGAAGTGTCCGAAGTTTGAATACATTTTTGTTAACCAATGAACCATATAAGATTTATTGAAAAAAGTTAGAAAAACTAAAACAACACTAACGAATTCAAATACCAAGGACTTTACGGCTAAATAAGCTCTGCTGAAAAAATTATCTTTACCTTTTTCCAGCTTAATAAAGTTTCTGGTGTGTGTATAACCTTGTCTGAATGATCGTTTAAGCATCCAGTCAACACTTGAGGCCTCTAAGGGGATATTTTCAAAAGCAACGGCTTCATAACAGCATACAATGTTTGCTCCATTTTGTCTCAGCGTTTCAAATAACTTTCCGTCTTCACCACCAACCAGTCCAAGTTTAACATCAAATGGTTCATCCATCTCAGTGATCAGTTTAGCTTTTAATGAACTATTTCCAGTGTAGAGTCGTACGGCTGTGGTTCCTGTCTTAGGTGAAGGAGGATTAAAGATCTCATGTTTCCTGATATAATCTGGAACATCTACTTCAAAAGCTGATATTGCTCTGCCTATAACTATATCTGCTTTATATTTTTCCATAGTATTCAAATGCCAGTAAACCCAACTCGGATTTACTACCACATCATCATCAGCAAATAATATGTATTCGCCAGAAGCCTTTTTAACAGCCATATTTCTTGTTAAACTGATATTCTTTTCTGGTTGAGTTAAATAATACAAAACAACCTTTTCCGTGTTCTTAATTTCAGCACATGTACTTCTGGCAGATTCCTTTGCATCGTTATCAACAACTATAATTTCTAAACTAATACCTTCTTGCAGGTCTTGTTCAAATAAACTAATTAACAACTTCTTTAGGAGAAGAGGTCGTTTATATGTTGGAATACAAATTGAGCAAGTCATTTCACAAGATAATATGATATTGATTTAAAAATTTTCTAATAATTATTTTGTCTTAGCTTAGCTGACCAAATAAAATCTTTATGATTGGTTACAAATAACAACAGATAAGCAAAAATAAAAATAAAGTTTAGTCTTTGGCCTATTCTGAACAAGCTTGATTCCTGTATATTAAAAATCAAGGTGACTAAAATAAATAATACCCATGGGTGAGGCTTCTGAATTTTGAAGTAATTAAAAAAATACCAAATTACCATTATTATTATTATTCCCAATCCAACATAGCCGGTAGAGAGATAAAGATCTATGTACCCGTTATGAGCCTGAAGCGGAATCCACGTAAATACTTCCCACATACTTAAAATCCTGTGGCTTTCCGGAATCCAAAACGCCTCATATCCGCTGCCCAAAATGTTATTAATATTTCTTTCACTAAGCAGATATTCCCAAAGATCAGATCTGCCGGAAAAGCTTGCATCCTTGCCAAACAATTCCGGTACAGCTGTACTTAAATCAGGTGCAAGAACCATTATCCCGACAAACAGCATTAAAAATAGAGCAAGTGCAACAGATGAAATTGTTCTTCCGATTCCTATCGGTGCAAATATTTTATCAACAAAAACAAGACCGCCAAGCCCTATTAGAAAAGCAATTCCAAGTGTTGAGGTTGAACTTTTCGTTCCAATTGTTATCACAGTAGAAAGTAAAATCATGAAAAGCGCAAATGTTTTTTTCCTGGAAGATGTTTCCATCAGGTAAAAAATGTAGCAAAGGACAACTGACATCACACCAATCTGCCCAAGCTCATTTTTAAATCCGGTCATCCCTCTCCACATTCCATCAGCTCCTCTTGCCATTGGGATTGCAAGAATTGACAGGAAAGTTAAAATCATATAAGGGTAAAGGATGTACTTGAAAGGTTTAATAATCTCTTCTGCCGAATCAACATTAATCAAAAATGCGATGCAGGTTAGAAAAACCGCAAAAACCTGGAATATCCTTTTGAAAGTGGTAAAGCTGTAATCTGACCAGAGCATACTTGCAAAAGCAAAGACTATGAAGAGAGTTAAAAATTTTTCTTCTTTAATAATATTATAAACATCATTTTTACGGGAGGTTAAGCTGATTAGTGAAAAAAGAAACAATCCGCTGTACAATACCTGGTTGAACGCACTCGAAGTCGATTCAGTTGATACTTCAGCTTTCTGAAATGGTATACTGGTACCGCAAATTGTGAAGAACAATAAGATTATAAATCCGTACTTACCAATTTTTGTTTGCCAAGTAGTATTCAATTAAATCTTGTTCTCCCGGTATAATATATAAAACATTTTATCCCAGCTTCTTCTTACAATCAATTCAAGGTTCCATAATTTAGTTTTTAAAGATGCTGCATTTTTCAAACCGAAAAGTCTCTCTATAAGTCTGAATTTACCTGTTCGGGAAATTTCTGTAATAGCTCCGCCTAATGCAATGATTCTTTTCTGATTGGACAAGAATATTTCTGAACCTTCCTCGTAAACCGAATCAATTACATCCTGCAGAGCATCTCTTCCAGCTTTCCTTGTTCTTGAACTGTTTTCAAGATTCAGAAGATAATCAACACAAAGATTGACAGAACGATGAAGCGAATCATAAGCTTTATCAGACATCGAAGTGTTGCTTATACTTGCGATGTTTCCGGATCGATGAAAGCTTTTTGCATCTTCCACAAAACATACTTTATCACTTGAGGCTACGATCCGGCTGAAATATTCTCCGTCATCATTATAGGATAAAGTTTCATCCCATTTCCCCGCTTCCCTTGTTAGCTTACGGCTTACAAGCCAAACAGCCGGATACATAAAATATCCCTCTCCAAGGTGATTGATTAGCCATTCAACAGGAGTTAAATTTTTCCATAATGGATTCGAGATAAACTTTGCTCTTCTTATGCTGTAATAAAAAAATCCCCACGCAGAAGTGAACACAGTTTTCGTCTCGGGATTAAAATCCGCCACCTTAAGTTGCTGCTCAATTTTATCCGGTGCAAGAATATCGTCCGAATCAAGCCATTGAATAAAATCACCCTGAGATAATGACAATGCTTTATTTCTGGCAATGCTTGCACCACTGTTTTTTTGGGTTACTACTTTAACAATCCCTGACTCAAATCCCCTTGCTGCACTCAAAGTATTATCTTTCGATCCGTCATCAACGATGATTATTTCCTTATTCTGCCAGGTTTGCGCAAGTGCTGACTTTATCGTACTTCTGATCCATTTTTCAGAATTATATGCCGGAATTAATATTGATACTAACGGATTTGAATTCATCTTGCTTCTAATTATAAAATAACTCGCGCCAGTAATTTACTTGTGATGAAAAGAATAATCTTATCATATACACTTTGAGTTTATTAATCACTTTAATTAAAAAATTATCGCCGAACATTCCTTTTACAAGTCTTTCAAATTCTCTTTCCAGCCAGAACAAATAGGGTTCGGTGCGGAATAAATAATTTAATCGATTTAACTTTTTCGGATTATCGGAGCTCAATTCCCTCGAGATTATTTTTTCCTTTCTCGCAAATCGTTTTATCTTTTCTTCTCCCGGGATGTTTTCATTGAGCCATTTTTCCAGTTCGGAAAACTGAAGTGAACGCGATTGAAATCCATACGAGCCGGAAGTTATCCTGTTGCTTCCGTGGATGGTTCTCATTCCGACAGGCTTATCAATTATTCCCGGAACCAATTTTCCGAGAAAAGACATTTTAATAATTATATCAGTATCCTGGTGAAGTCTCAACTTCTCGTTCATATAACCGGCTTTTTCAATCAGACTTTTTTTTACCGTGAGTGCATCAAGACTGAAGAAAGCTGAACCTTGATAATCGCTGCTCATTCCAAGCAGAGTATATTTTAATTTTTCAGGTGGAATGTTTTGTCTAACGGTCAGAAGCTCCGGCTGAGCTGACTCCCTGAAAATTTCTTTTGCTTCATCAGAAGAATAAACTGTTCCGATTGCTCCATAAACACCATCAATCTTATCATCATCAAAAAGTAATTTTCTTTCTGCATCGAATCTGTTCGGCAGGAAATAATCATCGGCATCAATAAACGCAACGTATTCATAACTGGATTTTTGTATTCCAAGATTCCTGCTTGCACCGGCTCCTTTATTTTCACCGCCAGGATGCCTGAAAAGTTTTACCTTTTCGTATTCTTTTTCTAACTGTTTGCAGACATCAAGCGTACTGTCAGGTGAACCATCTTCAACAAGAATGACTTCTCCGACTTCCTCAAACTGAAGTGCAGACTCAGCAGCTTTCCTGATCAATTTTTCTGCATTATAAGCCGGTATGATAACAGATATTTTTTTCATAGCCAGTAGTGGTTCCCGCAAAAGAATCTAAAACTGATTTTATAAATGAAATTCATTGAATATTCATTGTTTAAGCTGAGGAAACTAAAATTCTCACACAAAAGCAATTATCAGTTTCAAATACTATGCCTCCTAAAGTTTATAGGAAGATGAAAGAGTTATCAAAATAATGAGAATAATGCTCATTAAAAGCCGTAAAACTCTGAATCATTCTGAAACAAAATTTCTTACTTCAATAAATAAAATCAAAATTTTGCTATTAGCAAACTACATAGGTTGCATATATGCAGTGGATGGCATTATTATTGACCCCAAGTTAAATCTTTTAATGAAAATATCCCGTACATTTGTATATTAAACTTAAAATGATTTTGCGAAGCCTATGCATTCACAAGTTTTGCAGTATCCTTAACTTTTTAGGAGATAAGAAATTATGAAAACAAATTTACTAAACAGAAAATCTATAACCCGGTTACTATTTGCTCTATTGCTGGCGTTTATTTTTATTGCACCGGTTTTGAAAGCACAAAGTTTGGTGGGTTGGTGGAAGATGGATGAAGGAAGTGGTACTACTTTAATAGATTCTTCTGGTCAAGGAAATAATGGAACAACTGTAGGTAGCCCAACGTGGACGACTGGTGTTATTAATCAAGCAATCAGTCTGAACGGAACTACACAGTACACAACCGTTATTGATACTCCGAGTTTAAGAATTACAAGTGCAATCACACTCTCAGCTTGGATTAAACCTACAAGCTTAGCTGGACCATACTATATACTTAAAAAAGCAAAACAAAGTGCGACGAATGGCTATGAACTTTCTATCTCTGGAACAGGAACTGCATTTTTTAGATTTAATCAATTCACATCAGCTAATACTTATAGAGTAGATACTAAATCAGCTTTAACAACTAGTACATGGGTGCATATTGCAGCTACTTTCAATGGAACTACACTCACTATTTATCGTAATGGAATTGCGGATAGTTCGAAAACAGTTAGTGCTGTATCGATTGTTTCTAATAACCTTAGTCTCGGAATTGGAGCAGAACCCGATGGTGTTGCTAAATTTCCGGGAGCAATTGATGATGCACGAGTTTATAATGGTGCTTTAACTGCCGCACAAATTCTCGCACTAGCTGTCGTTCCACCAAGCTTGACTTCACCAACAAATTTATCAACTGGAGTTTCTATTCCTACAACCTTCAGTTGGACACCATTTGGTACTCCAACATCATATAGGCTAGAGGTTTCAACAAATTCTGGTTTTTCATCTACAGTTTATGATTCAACTGGCATAACTACAACTTCAATATCAGTTCCAGGTCTTGCAGAAAATACAACATATTACTGGAGAGTAAATGCGACTAAATCATCAGTAACAAGTGGTTGGTCAGCTGTTTGGAGTTTTACGACAATAGATTTAGGAAACATAATTGATAATGGTGCTGGATATATGATAAATTATAATGGAAGCGATAATCGTGTACTTATAGCAGATAGTGACTCACTTGATTTAACCACATCTGCGACTTTAGAAGCGTGGGTTTATAGAACAACTGGGAGAACACAACGGATCATTGCAAAAGAGAATAATAGTGGTACCAACGGATATGAATTGTCTCTTTCATCAGGCAGTATACCATTCTTCAGGCTCAACCAAACTACTTCTGCTGATCTTTACAGAGTAAACGCTACTACCGTTATACCAACAAACACTTGGACACATATAGCCGGTACTTTTGATGGAACAAATATGTTTATTTATGTAAATGGAATTCTTGAAGGAACAAAGGCAGGACCAGCGTCCATTGTTGCTAATACTTTACAACTAACAATTGGTGCCGAGCCAGATGCTTCCGATTTCTATTTAGGTCAAATCGATGAAGTAAGAATATGGAGGGTAGCGCGTTCACAATCACAGGTCCAAGATTATATGTGTAAAAAACTTTCTGGTACTGAGTCAAGATTAGTTGGTTACTGGCGATTTGATGAAGATAGTGGTACGATTGTCAATGACGAAACAGCTAATAATAATGATGGTACACTAAATGGAACAACATCTGGTAGTACACACGATTGGAGCGGTGCAGCACTTGGTGATGCAAGTGCTTATGATTACGATGCGACAGGAGGATACTCAGCAAAGATATTTCATACCAACGGTGACTCTTTGACTGCAACTACTACTTCAGGAACAATTTCTGGAATACAAGTTTACAGAGTGGATGATATATCAATGAGAACTAGTTCAACTGTCGATAGCAGTGGTTGGACAGTAGATCCATTAAGATATTGGGGCGTTAAAGTAATTGGAACTGGCTCTCCAACTTATAAGGCAGTTTACAATTATACAAATCATCCGGGTATAACTACAGATGCAAATTTGAGATTAGTTAGCAGAACTAATATTTCAGATGCGTCCTGGTCAAAAGTAATAACGGATTCAATCAATACAACTACAAAAAATATATACATATCAAATCAAACTGGAACTGAATATGCTTTAGCAAGCACTTCGGATGCATTGCCAGTGGAACTATCTTCCTTCTCCGCCAGCGTTATAAAAAATTCAGTAAGATTGAAATGGAGAACCGAAACAGAAGTAAGTAACTATGGTTTTGAGGTTCAGCGTTCTGAAAAGAATAATAATTGGGAAGTGCTTGGGTTTGTTCCGGGTAATGGTAATTCAAATTCACCAAAGAACTATTCTTTCACAGATGATGAAGTAACTCCGGGAAAATATTCTTACCGCTTAAAACAGATCGATACAGACGGACAGTTTGCATACTCAAAAACAATTGCGGTAGATTTTGGTTCAACAGTTAAGTTTGAGCTTAGCCAAAACTATCCGAATCCTTTCAATCCGGTAACAACGATTCAGTTCTCTATTCCCCAGTCAAGCAACGTAAAGCTAACAGTGTTTAATATCCTCGGTGAGCAGGTTGCTGAGCTCGTAAACGGATTTAGAGATGCTGGCGTTCACACAATAAATTTTGATGCAAGTCAGTTTAACAGCGGTTTATATATTTATAAAATTGAAAGCAACGGATTAGTCCAGACAAGAAAGATGCTGCTGGTTAAATAATTTTCATCAAAATATTTTATTTTATTTTATTTTGGCGGGATTATCTACATAGTCCCGCTTTTTTTTATCAACAATTCTACTATTCACTAATTTCTCCCTCAGCAATTTGAACTAACTTTGGCGGATGTTTATTCAGTTATTGGCTAATAATAGTATAATCCAAAGTTTCAATACTATTCCATTTGTAAAACTTGCGGAATTGAAAGTAGAAACAGATCTGGAAATACTTGTATTTATAATAAGTACTTATGATTTTTACATTAGTGAATGACGGCTTAGTAGCAAATTGTTTGTGCTCTCAGTAATTCGTAGCTGAGATGTAAAAATCTGTTGAAAATATATATGAAAATCTTACACTTGTTTGGACTATCTGCAATATTATTTCTGAGCTTAAGTCAATTTCTTTCTGCTCAAAATGTGATTGTCGTGGTAGTTGATGGTGCTAGGTATTCCGAAACTTTTGGAGCAGGCAGTACATACATTCCTCATCTTAATAATGATTTGAAACCACTCGGCACTTTGTACACCAATTTCAGAATCGATTCTACTGCAGGGATATCATATACCACTCCTGGACATGCTACAATTATCACCGGCACCTGGCAGCAAATAGATAATTTGGGAAATAACAGACCAACCAGGCCAACAGTATTTGAATATATGAGAAAAGAAGACAGCAATCCGCAATCCGATTGCTATGTAGTTACCGGAAAAGATAAGCTGGATATTCTTACATATTCAACTTACGCAGGCTATGGCTCCAATTATGGTGCCGTGTGGGTTGGCGATAACACAAGCAGTGATGCGTTAACATATTCAAAAATCCTTGATGTTATGGAAGATTACCAGCCAAAAATTTTATTGGTGAATTTTGCGGAAGTTGATGTAAAAGGACATAGCGACAATTTTAATAACTATCTTACTGCAATTACTAATGTTGATAATATTATTTACCAGCTCTGGCAGCATATTGAAGACGGTGATTGGGGATATACAACATCAAACACTACAATGCTTATTACAAATGATCACGGAAGACACGACAATTTACACGGCGGTTTTAAAGACCACGGTGATAATTGTGATGGCTGTACTCATATTATGCTGCTTGCCTTAGGCAGGAATACTATTGCACAGACAATTAGCAGCACTGCATATCAAAGAGACATTGCCCCAACGATTGGTGAACTTTTGGATTTTGAAACGCCGTTCGCTACCGGAACAAGTTTGTTTGATTAACTAATCCTCTTCCTGTTGAACTTGTATCCTTCTCAGGAAGTAGTCTGAATGATGTCATAGAGCTAAAATGGAGAACCGAAACAGAAATTAGCGACTATGGCTTTGAAGTTCAGCGTTCTGAAAAGAATAATAATTGGGAAGTGCTTGGGTTTGTACCGGGTAACGGTAATTCTAATTCACCAAAGAATTATTCTTTCACTGATGATAATGTTACTCCGGGAAAATATTCTTACCGCTTGAAGCAGATAGATACTGACGGACAGTTTTCTTATTCAAAAACAATTGCAGTAGATTTTGGTTCAGCAGTTAAGTTTGAGCTCAGCCAGAATTATCCGAATCCATTCAACCCGGTAAAAACGATTCAGTCCTCAATTCCGCAGTCTGGGAATGTTACACTGTTGTTATATAATATGCTGGGTGAGCAAGTGGCTGAATTATTAAATGGATACAGGGAAGCCGGTATACACACAATTAATTACGACGCATCGGAATTGAAGAGCGGAATTTACTTTTATCAACTTGAAAGCAATGGATTAGTTCAATCAAAAAAAAATGCTTCTTCTTAAATAAGTGAAAATCTATTTTAGTAACGGTTAGTGATTACTATTCTATTATAATTCCTCTCAAGAATTTAGCTGAATCATATAAAAATTGAAACAATTGCGACCAACAATCATTACGATTTTTAAAGTATTTTTAACTGGATAGGAGAAGAAAAATTACCTGTTTTTTTGAATCAAACTTGTATTTTTTTACTACTGATTATAGTGCATAAAGGCATATTATTTGCACTATTAACTATTCGTGGTTGAGACTTAAAAATTCAGGAGAAAACATATATGAAATCCTATTTTTCTGTAGGACTATCTGTTATACTACTCCTATGCTTAAATCAATTCCTGTTTGCTCAAAATGCGATTATTGTTGTTGTTGATGGTGCAAGGTATAGTGAAACTTTTGGTGGTGGCGATACATACATTCCACATCTTTATAATGATCTGAAGCCACTCGGTACGCTTTATACAAATTTTTATATTAATTATCCGGAGAGCAAAACCGAAACCTGTTCGGGTCACTCTACCATAGAATCCGGCACCTGGCAAAATATAGATGAAGAAGGAAATGAAAGACCAACGCAGCCAACTATTTTTGAGTATATGAGAAAGCAGAAAGGTAATTCACAATCAGAGTTTTATGTTGTTACAGGAAAGGACAAGCTTGATATCCTAACTCATTCCTCTCACGATGATTATGGTTCGGATTACAAAGGAACCTGGGTGGGAGATGATGACAGGGATGATGAAGTAACTTACTCAAAAGTGATTTCTGTAATGGAAAATTATCAGCCGAAAATATTAGTCATAAACTTTGCAGAAGTAGATTATAAAGCACATTATTTTAGTTGGGATGACTATATCTCAGCGTTAGCCGATGTTGATGATATCATTTACCAGCTCTGGCAGCACATTGAAAATAGTGATTGGGGTTACACTCCACAGAATACTACAATGTTTATCACAAATGATCATGGAAGACACGACGATCAGCATGGCGGATTTGATGATCACGGAGATGGTTGTGACGGTTGTGTTCATATAATGCTTCTGACACTTGGAAAAGGAATAACCCAAAACCAGGTAGTTAGCGATACTGCCTGGCATATTGATATCGCTCCAACAGTTGGTGAGCTTTTAGATTTTCAAACTCCTCTCTCACATGGAACTTCGCTGCTGGAAAAGACAACTGAAATTCCTGGTGATGATAATGGCAAGTATTCTCCTGGTTTCGAATTAGTTCAAAATTTTCCAAATCCATTTAATCCTTCTACAGAAATAACTTTTTCAATTCCACAGAAGACATTTGTAAATCTTAGTGTTTACAATTTACTCGGCGAGCAAATTACCACACTTGTTAATGAAGAGAAAGAATCCGGAACCATTTCTGTTAATTTTGACGCATCCGGTTTACCCAGCGGAATTTATTTTTATAAATTAATGGTTGGTAGTTTTACTGAAACAAAAAAAATGATTCTTAACAAATAAAGGTTCAACCTAAACTTTTGCATATGATAAAATCGATACACATAAATAAAGTTTTTTTAGTACTGATAATTCTCTTATTCCCTATCGCAAATCGGAATCAGGCTCAAACAATAGTGGACCCGGTATTAACACTCAACGCTTCCGGTTCGGCAGACCAAGATGATATGTGTATTTGGATTCATCCAACTAATCGCTCATTAAGTACAATTATTGCTTCAGATAAAGAGGCTAATAAATTATTTGTATACTCTTTAGATGGCACTTTACTACAAACAGTTAATGTTCAATATCCGGGAAACATAGATATAAGATATAACTTTTTACTATCAGGAGTACCAACTGACATAATCGGTTTTAACAGCAGGAACACGGGAAATATTGTTCTTTATAAAATTGACAGAACCACACGACAATTATCATCTGCCGGAAGTTTTGCCGGAGGATTATCGTCAAACTATGGCTTCTGTTTATATCGAAGTAAAGTATCAGGAAAAACATTTGCATTCCTTTCTCAGGAAGGCACTGCGATGAAACAATTTGAATTAGTTGATAACAGTAACGGAACGATTGGCGGGAATCTGGTTCGTAGTTTCATTAATGGTTCCGGAGATCTTACAGAAGGTTTAGTATGTGATGATGAGCTTGGCTACTTCTTTGCGGCGAATGAAGGAGAAGGAATTTACAGATACAATGCTGAGCCGAATGGGTCGACAAGCGGAACTCTGATCGCTGCAGTTGGTTCGAATGGACTGTCTGCTGATGTTGAAGGACTTACCATTTATTATACTGCAAACGGAAACGGATACCTGATTGCATCAAGCCAGGGAAACAATCGGTTTTTAGTATTTAACAGGCAGTCTCCTCATACTTACGTCAAATATTTTACTGTGTCAGGCGTGGGTTCAACCGATGGAATTGATTTAATCAATATGAATTTAAATTCCACATTTACAAAAGGAATGTTTTTATGTCACGATGGAACAGGCTCACCTTTCGTTATCAGAGGAAGCAGATGGGAAGATGTTGGACTTACAGTGGATACAAGCTACTGGAATCCACGCTATTCTCCTTTTTCGTTTTTGACTAATACTTTTGCCGTCATCGGAGACTATGCAAATACCGCCTCACAAAACCCCGGAAGAGTTGCTGATATGGTGAAATCCTGGAATCCGGAATATATAATTACAGGTGGAGACAATCATCAGGATGACGTTGATATAGATGAAAATATCGGAAGACACTATTCTAAATTTATTTTTCCTTACAATGGTAGTTATCCTCCCGGCGCTCCCGATAAAAACAGGTTCTGGGTTAGTATGGGCAATCATGATTATGATGATAACCACGAAAATGAAATAAAAAACTATCTGCCATACTTAGTACCGAATACTTATTACGACAAAGTAATAGGAGATGTTCATTTCTTCTTCCTTGACTCTGAACAATTTTATCAGTACTCCGGTGCTCAGAAAACCTGGTTTGATAATGCCGTTGCAAATTCAACAGCTCGTTGGAGAATTGCTGTGTTTCACCGGCCTTCGTATACATCCGGTGGAGGCGGTAATGTTGCAAATGAAAACAATATGAGAGCTTGGCCTTTGGCTGAAAATAATTTTCATCTTGTTTTCAGCGGACACATTCATAATATGGAACATCTCACAGTACCCGGAGAACAAACTCATTATATTGTTCAAGGAGCTGGAGGTAGAAGCATTTACACTTTTGAAAATAACCCAAGCCCAGCAACAAGGGTCTGGGGACAAGACACAGAATTTGGTGCTTGCAAAGTAATAGTCACGTCATCAAATCTAATAATTGAATTCTGGAGCACAGATGGGACAACAAATACATTAGAACATTCTTTTACTTTGAACAATCCTATTGCGAATACTTTTCAATTATCAGTAAATGTGCAGAACGGTTGGAATATTGTATCAATTCCCGGCTTACATCCTGTTAATCAAAATGTGCTTACCTGGTGGACGGAAAAAGATCCTGCTGCTGGTGTTTTCGAATTCAATGGTACTTACAGTCTCGTTACAACAGCAGTTCCCGGTACGGGGTACTGGATGAAAAACCTTGGAGCTCAAGTATATAATACCGGTGATGAGTGGCCTGCTGAAGGAATTCAGATTGTATCAAACAATCCTATAAATGCAACCGCGGGCTGGAACCTATTCGGTGTTTATCAGAATATTATTGAAGCATCCAATTTAACCACTTCCCCTGCTGGTTTGATAGAAGGTCCAGTATATGCTTTCTCTGGAACTTATGAAATAGCAGATACACTTTTACCTGGTCACGCCTACTGGATAAAATTAACCGGTGACGGACAGATAAACATTCCTTAGTAAAAAAGTAAATTATTCGGGTGTAACAAATAAGTTTTTGATAATTAACAATATGAGGAACATAAAGATGAAACTTAAATACTTTGAGAGAATGATATTCTTCACATTCGTTTTCTCCACAATAATTATTAGTGAATTGAATTCTCAAACTGTTGTAACTCCTGTTCTGACACTTGACGCCCCCGGCATTGTTGACCAGGATGATATGTGTATCTGGATTAATAGGAATGATAAATCACAAAGTACTATTATCGGTTCAGACAAAGGTGCTAATAAACTTTTTGTTTACGATCTATCCGGAAATGTACTTCAGACAATCGACGTTCCTGGTATGCCTGGAAATATTGATATCAGGTATAATTTCCTTCTCTCAGGTATTCCAACTGATATCGTAGGGTATAATGACAGAGACAATGGCAATATGGTTTTTTATAAAGTTGATCCGACAACACGTCAGCTCTCGTTCGTCAGTGATTTCAGTGATGGTGGTATGAGTGGAGATAATTATGGTTTCTGTTTTTACCAAAGCCCGACAACAGAAAAATTCTATGCAATTGCTTCCAGTAACTCAACACAGATGAAACAGTGGGAATTAGTCGATAACGGTGATGGTACAATCGGAGCGATATTTAAACGAACCTGGGATAATGGATCAGGAGATATTACTGAAGGACTGGTAGCTGATGATGAACTTGGAATGCTATACGCTGCTAACGAGGGTGAGGGAATATATAAATACAATGCTGAGCCTGATGATCCGAACCCTGCTGGTCTATTGATTGCACCAACCGGTTCGAACGGATTGACTGCAGATGTAGAAGGTATTACAATATATTATACAGCTCAAGGAGAAGGATATCTGATAGCATCAAACCAGGGTAGTAATAATTTCAAAGTGTTCGAACGACAGGAACCGCATAATTTTGTGAAAACAGTCCAGGTATCGGGTGTTGGAAGTACCGATGGTATAGAGGTTACAAATCTGAGTCTTGGGTCTTCTTTTCTGTTGGGAATGTTCCTTGTGCACGATGGTACTGGTTCACCATATGTGATCAGAGGATGTAAATGGGAAGATTTAGAATTAGATATTGATACAACCTATTGGAATCCAACCCCGGTTGAACTGAATTCATTTGATGTAAATGTTATTGAAGGAAATGCTAATCTTATCTGGCAAACATCTTCTGAAACAAATAATCTTGGGTTTGAAATTCAAAGAAGTGAAGAAGAAAATAATTTTATTAAAATTGGTTTTGTCCCCGGGTATGGAACAACTACTGAGAGACACACTTATCAATTTAAAGATGAATCTAATTTATACGGTAAAGTGACCTATCGCTTAAAACAAATTGACCTAGATGGCTCTACTAATTTTTCAGATATTGTTGAAGTTTATTTTCCATCACCGATAGAATTTTCTCTCGCGCAGAATTATCCAAATCCATTTAATCCCAGCACAAAGATAGCCGTTAGGGTGCCTTTTAGGACAAATATCCGTCTTGCAGTTTATGATGCATTAGGTGGATTCGTCGCCGAAGTAGCTTCCGGAGAGTATCAGGCTGGGACACACGAGTTTAATTTCGAGGCATCCGGATTGACGTCAGGAATTTATATCTACCAGATTCAAACCCCGGAATTTTCTGAAGCTAGAAAAATGATTTATTTGAAATAAAATCGAAGCTTCTTATCAAGTATTATTTAAAGTCGTTTTACTTCTTCCTTAAACAGTGGTTTGCTTTTTGCAGTCAAGTTTGTTGATATAATTATCAACACAGTTGATTTTTAGATTAATTTCAAAAGACTTAATTCTATCTCCTACCCTAACACCATAAAAAGGTGATTATTTAGAAAATAATAAAAATAAACTTGTTTGAATAAAAATATTATTGATTTCGGCCAAGTTATTGTTTATCAGAAAACTTTTTAATTATATTATCTGTAACTAATTGCACTTAATTAATTTTAATCACCATAATTTAAACCCCGGAGAATAGGGTGGGAACACTGTTCAACTTATTAAAATTTAAAAGAATATTCCTGATTCTTACTCTATTCTTTTGTCTCATTTTATTATTTGCTCAACAAACTTTCGCACAAGGTTTTAGCTTAGTACAAAGACTTGATCCCGTAACGGCAACTGAGTACACTGGAGATAAACCACAAAGTAAAGTATGGCAGTATGGTGGATATTGGTGGACAGTAATTCCTGTTCCTGCATCTGGCGGTAATCCATTCGGAACTTACCTTTTTCGTCTGGATGGAACTACCTGGACAAAACTTTTACCGAGTTTAGCACCTGATACTTTAATAAAAGCCGATGTAAAATCTATTGATGGTGTTACTCACATACTATTAAAACACGCCGCTGAAGCACCGGGTGGAGGAGGAAAACCCAATTCGCAGCAAGCAAAATTAATTTCGGTTGAATTCGTGGCTGGTTCACCACCAACTTATCAATTATGGTCGCAGCGTCCTACTACTACCTCTATCACATTGCCAAGTTTTGCTGAAACTGCTACAATTGATATTGACAGCCAGGGTAGAATGTGGATGGCAACTGAGGGCGGTGCTATTCTTTCTGAGGGTACTAAAAATATTTATGTTTACTGGAGTTCTTCTCCATATAGTAATTGGAGTTCCCCAATACAATTAGCTACTGGTGTCAGAGAGGATGAAATATGTGCTATTACAGCATTTGGTGGAAATAAAATGGGAATTTTATGGTCCGACCAAACTGCTGAAGAATTTCGATTTAGATACCGTAATGATTCGGACAATCCAAGCAGTTGGCAACCCCTTGAAATTGCGCTATCAGAACAGACGGGTGCTGGTGTAGCTGATGATCATATGAATTTTGCTGTTGACAGCAGGGACGGAACAATTTACGCTGTAGTAAAAAGTTCGTATACGACTGCCGGTTTATTCAGACTTGGTTTACTAGTAAGACCATCTAACGGTAATTGGCAATTTCATACTGTTGTTCCGCTTGGTGATGGGGCAACCAGGCCGACATTACTCCTTAATGAAAACGATAACGTACTAACAGTCTGCTATACTGCAGATGATGCCGTCAAAGACAATATCATGTATAAAGAATCTCCTCTCAGTCCAATATTATTCCCGAATAATGATGAGTTTTTATCTGATGGCGTAAACCTTTATAACGATGTAACCAGTACCAAACAAAATGTTGGCGACGATGCTGTTATATTATATTCAGATGGAGATATATGGAGTGGTGTTAAAACTTACAGACCTCCTATTATAGTCCAGGATGGCGCTGGCTTAGCATATCACCTTAACGGGATTAATGATCAAGCAATTGTGATTGATAAAACATCTCAACTACAAACGATCACCTCACTAACCTTAGAAGCCTGGTTCAAAACAAATAGTATCAGCGATCAGACAATTATTTTTAATTTGGATTGTCCTAACCCTAGTTGCGGAGGAAGTAATTGGCATGAAGGTTATGCATTATCATTAACTGCGGCCGGTAAAGTTAAGTTTGAAATTAATTATTTGGATTCTTTGAAATCCACCAGTAATTATCTCACCGGAACCTGGACCCACATAGCCGCGACCTATGACGGCAATACAATGAGAATTTATATAAACGGAATTTTAGATGCATCCAAAGTTTATGGAAGCCCTATAGAAGATCATGGTAATGAATTTGTACTCGGAGCTAGAAGACTTTATATGCAATCGCTGGTTTATGATAGACCATTTAATGGTTCACTGGATGAAATTAGAGTGTGGAATGTAGTCAGAAGTGAAAATGATATCAGAGCTTTTATGTGTAAAAAAGTCGATGAGACTAATTTGCCAGCTTCATTAATCGCTTACTGGAAATTTGATACACCGAAAGGATTTAATATTATTGACGTGACGGGACATGGTAATAATGGAAGCTTGTTTAATATTGGCGATTTCCAATTTGAATGGTCAGGTGCAGCGATTGGTGACGAAAGTGAGTTTGATTACACACCAGCAGGCGGATCTTTCTTTACGGAAATAGGTTATCAAAGCTTAGATCATATGGAAGCCACTGCTTATACATCAACAGGTGCAACTGGTATCCAGATTTATAGAGTTGATGCACTCCCATTAAGAGAATCAATTGCATGGGTATTACCAGGATCAACATCCTCATTAACAGATATGAGCCTTGAAAGATACTATGGTGTTAAAGTTATTGGTTCCGGAACCCCAACATATGATATTGTTTATCATTATCAAGGTCATCCTGGTATTGAAAATGAAGCTACACTCACATTAGCAAAGAGAGATAACCTTTTTGACGATACATGGGATGCCACTGGCGCAATACTTAATACCACTCTGAAAACACTGACTGTAACCGGATTGACAGGAACTCAATTCGCATTAGCATCCTCTGGAAGCAACCCTCTTCCTGTTGAGTTAGCTTATTTTACAGGAAAATTAACTGGCAGTTCAATACAACTCGATTGGAAAACTGAAACTGAAGTTTCAAACTTTGGTTTTGATGTTGAGAGATCTAATGATGGAACTGATTTTAGTAAAATTGGGTTTGTACAGGGTAATGGAAATAGCAATTCACCAAAATATTATTCTTTTTCAGATAATGTCGAGGGACTTTCAGGCAAAATATATTACCGCTTAAAACAAATAGACACGGATGGAACTTTCGATTATTCAAACCTCATTTCTGTTGAGGCAGGAGTACCAACAGCATATGAGTTGTTTCAGAATTATCCGAATCCATTTAATCCAAATACAATTATACGATTCCAACTTCCAGAGAAATCAAATGTTAGCTTGAGGGTCTTCAACTCTCTTGGTGAACAAGTTGCTGAATTAGTCAATGAAGAAAAGGAACCTGGTTACTACGAAGTGAACTTCAATGCAAATAATCTTGCGAGTGGTGTATACGTTTATATTATTCAGGCAAATGGATTTTTTGCATCCAATAAGATGATTCTGATAAAATAATTGCTGTTCACAGTTTCATCCTAGTTTACTATTCAATATAAATCTTGGGGATGAGCTTAGGCTTAATCTTTACACCTAACTCTTTGAATAGTTTGGCATATTTTGTTTCATCTCCCCAAATACCAAATTTCTCTTTATACCTTATATACTTCACACATTTGACTTTTGGAATTTTATTCAGTTCGGAATATAAATTATCACAGTAAGTTTTGTTCTCATCAAAATTTTCGTCATACCTGATATATATATAAAGTGTATCGCCGTCTTTAAGCTGGGTAAGATATTTACTAACGGTATTTAAAAAGTATGTTACTTTTTCATTTGAGCTGATGCTCTGACTTGTAAGGTTATATAAAAAAATATTTTTACTGCTTTTAACCAGTTTCTTAAATCTATCAACTCTCCGCTGCAATTTGATTTTTGTTTCTTCACTTTCAAGCAGATCGTGCTCGTGCATAAATTCAGCATATTTGTATTGCTGTGCTACGATGTATCCTCTTTCATTAGTAAATAAGTCTTCAAGAAAGAATCTGAAATCATTCTCAATGTTTTCAGAGACATATTTTATTCCTTCTATTGGATCAGTATTTAGCCAGTCAAATGGTAAGCTCTGATTCCTGATATGCAATCTGTTCAACGCATAAGCTGGATGACAATCACTCCCAAGAGAAATAATTATATCTTCAGAGGTGTATTGTCTCTCTATCTTAAGATCTTTTCTATGTCCAGGTATTTTCAGTGGTATGTTCAATTATACTATTTAAATTATTTGTATTAACTATTCAGTAATTGTGCCAAATAATTATATTATTTTTTTAATATTCCTTTAAGAAATTCACTTTTGATTGTCCTTTTATAGTACCCGAGAATTTTCCTGGTTGTAAAAAGTGCATCAGCACTACTCATCTCATCGCCCAATACCCTGTTCATAAAACCATTCCTGATTTTGTAGTTCATAATTCCACCATAACCGAAACTGTAATCATAGTGAATCAATGTCTTCTGAATTATCTTATCGTCGAATGCAGTGTAAGGATAAACGAAGCAGTCACAATTTGTTTCTATTTTGGATTCGATAATTTTTTTTGAAAGAGATAGTTCTTCATCAACTTCCTGATCGCTGGCTTCAGTTAGCCGAATATGTTTTAGACCATGACTAGCAATTTTTACCAGCCCGCTATCAGACATTTCTTTTAATTCTTCCCAGGTACAGAACGGGGCGTACTTTTTGAAATTGTCGCCTTTCATTATTTCAGAATGTTTCAGCCCGAGCCTGACCTTGCTTTCTACATTTGTGCTATCCAAAATAAAGTTGCACGGAACTGCCAGAATTGCCTTCACATTATACTTCTTCAATAACTGATAAGTATAATGATAAAAATCATAATAGCCGTCATCTATAATCAAGCATAATTGAATGCTGAAAATGGAAGGCTTGTATTCAGACGGGAATAAGGTCTTGAAATGCTTAGATATATATTTAACATGTTCTTCCACTAGCTCCGGACTGTTGGAGAGATAATCAGAATTTACATGATGATAAAGTAATGATAACAGCATCTAAATCTTGCCTTGATCATTTAAAATGTATTCGCTCCCCGGACAAATTAATAGTTCGGATAAATTGATACCATTAAACTCTTCAATTTTTATTATTTCAATCATGATACTTCCCTTCTGTTTTTAAACATATAGAAGATTTGCTTTACATCAGGGAAGGAAATCCACAAGTGTAAAATTAGATACACAACAAATATCGCTCCTAAAATTATATCGTTATGGATAAAAAGTACAGACAAAGCTGTTACTAGCGTGAGAAGAAAAAGCGTTCCGGCATTTGACAATATTTCTGAGAATTTTATACCAACAATTTTTCTCAGCGTAAAATTGTTGACGAAAAATATCGCAATTTTAGCCGCCAGTAAACCAGACGCTGCACCAATAATACCGTAATAAATTGTTCCGATAACAATAAAAGGAACATTAATAGCTAAAGTTTTTATAATTGAAAATATCAGTTCAAGTTTGGGTTTTCCTATTCCCCTGAATAAAACTGTATTCGAACTTGTAAGTAAGTGAACCAGACCGGCAGCTGCCATAAGCTGCATTGGTACAATAGCTTCAATCCATTTCTCACCTAAAATGTAAACCACCAACGGTTCTGCTAAAAGAATTATTCCGATCATTAGTGGATAAATAGCAATGCAATTATATTTTATAACTTTGAAATAATATCGTTTAATAGTTTCCATATCATCCTGTATTTTACTATAAACAGGAAAAAATACTGAATTGATTACATTCATTATCTGGCCACGAATTAAGTAAGTGAAGTTATAACCCAATGTATATATTCCTAAGGAATGTGCGCCTAATAATTTTCCGATTAATAATAGATCAGTATTGCTTGTGAGGTAATTAAATATATTTGTGCCTGTTGTATAAATGCCAAAACTGAAAATATTTTTGAATGATTCCTTACTGAATTTTCTTCGTGGTCGCCAAGGACTGATATAAGAATAAATAAAAACAAGCAGGACATCAGTAATAACACTTTGAAAAATAATACTCCAGACTCCAAAACCAGTAAATGCCATTACTATAGCAACCACAGAAGCAAACAACCTGCTGATATTTCTTGGCATTACTAGTTTTTTGAAATCAAGTTCACGCGTAATGTTAACAATATGAACGGCTATTAAATTTCTTGCAATCAAACTGAATGACAGAACGGGAATAATTGCGATTAAAAGACTCTCATTATAAAAACTTGCAGCAATCGGACCGACAATAAAAGATAAAATTATTACTAAGAACAGCGCCCAACCCAAACCAGCCCAGTAGGCTGTATCGTAATCAATCGGATTAAGTTGTTTCTCCTTCCTTTGAATAAGAGCTGAAGACATCCCGAGGTCATTAAAAACCTCTACCATGCCAATAAAAACAGTTGCAAATCCCACTATTCCAAACATTTCCGGAACTAATAATCTTGCAAGAATTAACTTTACAATTAATTGAAGTCCATTCTCGAATATTAATCCGATTGCGTTCCAAGCAACTCCACCGAATATTTTGTTTTTTAAATTCAATTTTATCTTATCAATACTTTGTTAAGGAAGATGTCTGAATACTTTTTTTATTGCTTTTTTACCCAGCCTGATAAACTTACCAGCTGAATTTCGTGCTCTGAGCTTATAATATCTTATAAAACTTTTAACCATCAAACCTGGATTGATCAAGTCATTGAGTTCCTGATAGTAAACTCCTGTATGATCATACCAGAGCCAATCAAATTGTTTTACTCCTTTAGGTGTAGAATAATTCGGTATTAAAGAATTATCTAATGACTCAGGGGAACCAACAAGATCGTAACAATCCATAAAACCTGGTTTATTTTCATACTTAAATAAAAATTCAAAATCAACAAGATATAAATTTTGCCTGTCATCAATTAAAAAATTTGCCGGTTTAAAATCCAACAATGAATAACCTGCATCATAAAGCTGTCTAATTACCTTTAAACATTTTATTAATAATTTGATATTAATCCGATCAGGCAAAGGTTTACTATTTTTTATATAAGATGTAATTATATAATTTTCTCGGGTTTCAAAAAGCTTTGGTATCGGTAAGAGACCTTGAAATAATGAATAAACTGTTACTTCATTTTTCAGAAATATTTCACAGTCTGGTTTGAAAGTTTTTTTAACAGCTTTCACTCCGTTAAATTCAATAAGCTCTACTTTTGCACGCTTAGAGTATTGAGATAACACACTCAAAACCGGAAAGGTTGTCGTAAAAGACTTTTTATGATTAACAATTTCCTCATAAATTTCGCTGGTTTCAATTCCTGCAAGAGATAGATAATCTAGTGCCTGAAATTCATTATCACTGCTATGAACTCCATTAAACCACTCTGATTCACTCGGAAGACTGTTATTGATGAAATCACGTATCTCATTCTTATTTATAATGCGTCGGTTTGTAATTCCTGGATGAAGATCATAATCTGAAGGATGGGGTTTTACCGGATAAACATCAAGCGCAACAATTAACACAGCTGGCAATCCACCACTTACCGGCCACGGTCCCTGATTCCAATTGCCTCCACGTACGTGCCTGGTAAAATTTTCTCGATATGGTTCTTCCAAATGTTTTATCTTTATTACTGTAAAACCTTCTTTCCTGATATACTTGATCAGATCATGCAATAAATTTTTTTCTAATATTTTTTCTCTGGCTACAAAACAAACCAGACCTTCAAATCCTGAAGGATGTTCGGAGTTCTTCTGATAATCTTTTAAGTATACTTTGAGATAATCATTATTTATGGAAAGTTTATAAAGTGTATCGATAGGTGGAGCGAATCCCTTTGCTTGTAATAGTATGTGCAAACCTTCTAAAGTAAAATCAGAAACAGGCAACTTTGCTTCAACTGCAATTCTCTTCAGATGGCTTAGATAATCATGATCAGGTTTGATCCTATTCCTTGATTGAATGTATTTGCTCTCCAGACCCGAACTTTCACCCTTATGGAATACTGCGTGATATGCGAGAAGATAAAAATAATTTTCTGCTGAAGGAACTTTAAATTTACCATTAAACAAAACGATCTCACCCAAGGCTTTCTCTGCAAGAGCATGGATATAATACGGTAAACTCTGATAATCTGATCCAGGTTTTCCAGTTACTGAATAAATATCAAATGGAAGAATTCCTGGACGGGAATCGATTACGCTGTATAATTTTTCAAGATCTGCATCTTCAACAAGTAAGTCAATATCTTCATCTAATTTAATCTCGGGTATTTGCTCGAACCATCTTAATACGCAGTATCTAATTTGATGTTCATTTAACTGGCAAAAAAATCCATCTATTCCGAGTATTGGGGAAAGATAATGTCTTGTACGAAGCCCGATCGGTTCGGTTCGTTTTAGCCCAATATAAATTTCAAAAGATTTTCCCGACCTTAAACCAAACAGACCATAAAATTTAAAATGCTTTAGAACCAGACTTTTGATAAGGTAGTATATGATGAAAAGAAAATTTAAAGGAGATATTCGCTCAAAAAGATAATTTGCACTATAAGTATTTTGAAGAGTTTTGAGCTCTTGCAATCCCGTTGAATTTAATACTATTACATCAGTCGAATTTTTTGAGACTGCTTGGATATAGGATTTATTATCTAATGAAAGAATTTTTCCGCTGCCTTGTGATTTTTTTCTATCCTTCAGAACAAAAAGGAAATTGTATTTGTCTGAATAAGGACCTGGAACGAAATCAGGATTACTTCCAAATCCTATAATTCTTAAATCTCTGTTTAATATTTGGAGTAAGTTTTTCAGTGTAAATCAGACTCTTTCAAATGATGTAATAATACTAACTTTAGCAAATATTGAGAACTCCATAGTACAATCCTCCCCTTAAAGTATCTATGCAGGTGGATTTTATTTAACGAAGAAGGCGAAGCGTATTTTTAAGTGACTTTCAGAATTAATGATCGCAATGAAGTTCATTAAAGCAGCAATAATAAAATTTTTGATAAAAATTATATTATAATTAAGAAACCGATTTTATTTTAGTTTTCTCTTTGATTTGACTCATCTTCCTTTTCAAGCCGTTCAAGGATTTACCATTTTCCTCGGATGATGATTTACCGTAACCGTATCCATAACCGTAACCATATCTGTTTTTGTAATAATATGACTTCGTTATCTCGGCAGCATTTACAATTATTCCTCTAACTTTTATCCGGGCTTCAGATAAATCATTTAATCCACCCCGAACATTTTCCTTTAAGGAGAGATCGGGACGTACAACTAATATAGCATCTCGCACATATTTTCCTATGATCAATGCATCGACTACTTTAGTGACCGGTGGTGTATCGATGATAATATAATCATATACTGATAGATCAAATAAGCTTAAAAGTTTTTCCATTCGTTCTGAATTCAACAAATTACTTGAATCCAGTGTGAGTCCACCTGTTGGAAGAATATCAATCAATTTAGATACTTGAGTACGTAATATTGGTGTGGTTCCTTTGCTTAAATATTCAATTAGTCCATCCTTCTCATTCAAAACATCAAAATATCTTGATAAACCAGCTTTCCTCAAATCACAATCAATTACCAGCACACGTTTTGAATTTTGAGAAAAGGAGATAGCAAGATTGCTAACGATTGACGATTTACCAGAATTTTCTTCACAGCTGGTAATCATAAAGATTTTTCTTTTATCAAGGAGCTGAAGTTCAAGTTTTGTTCTTAAAAGACTGTATGTTTCTTTAAATCCACTCTCCTCATCAATCAGACTAATAAATTTTTCTTTTGGATCATTAGCAGTTTCAATTTTTTGCTTTAAAGCTCTGGGGTATTTTGGTATGATACTTAGAACAGTGAGCCGAAAATCCGATTCGAGCTCATCCAAATTGACTAGCTTACTATTTTTTAGTTCTACAAAAAATATTCCTAGCACACCAGCTAATGAACCAAGAACAAGAGCAATCAGAAAATTAAAAAGCTTTTTCGGTCCTTTAGGTATTATAGGTTCTGTTGCCGGATCAATAACAACGATATCCTGAAGTTTGGACAGCTCAGCTAATCGCATTTCTTCTCTTTTATCTAGAAGCATTGTGAACATTTTTTCGTAAACTGACTTTTCCCTCAGGAGTCTTGCAAATCTGTTTTCCTGCCCTGGTAATTGCTCTAGCTTAACTTCATATTTAGACATAATATTACTTATATCAAGACTTTTCTTTTCAAGAGTGCTGATAAGTATTTGATATGCTGTTATAGTATTCTCATTGTATGATGATAATTTTTCTTTCGCTAAATTAATCTGTCTATCAAGGCTAATAACATCAGGATGGTTTTCAGTTCGTTTCTGCAGCAACTCAAGTTTTTGTAGCTCTAAAGTAGATATCTGACCGAGCAATGAAGCAAATGGATCACCGTAAGTTCCTGAACCTTCAGAGGTTAAAAAGTTCTGATCAAAATATCCACTAGTTTGCATCTGTTTTTTCATATCTTCAAGTTTGTTCTTATACTCATTCAGTTTCAATTCAGTATTCATTTGTTCGGCTTCAAGTGTGCTAAGAAATTTAACAACCTCTGTTGAACTTGCATCAATGGTAGTTATCTGACTATTTGATTTGAAAGTGCTTAAATTATCTTCTGATTCCCTCAACTTTAGCTGCATATCTTGTAACTGTTCATCAACAAATGCAAAAGAGTATCTTATCGTTTGTTTCTTCTGTTCCATCCTGGATTCTCTGTATTCCTCTACAGTACTGTTTGCTATTTCTTTTGCCATAAACGGCGAGTTCGACTGGACTGCAATTGAGAACAGGCTAGTTTTACCGGTTTTGCCAACCGCGATCGACTTACTCACCCAATCAAGGGTGCCGTTAAAACTGTTCATATTAAAATAAAATTTACTCCCAACCGGTACCTCTGCGGGCCAGTTGATTTTAAATGAAGCGAGTGATGTATTGCAATAATAATATCGTGATCTGTTTGCAGATTCTTTTTTAGTTGAGTAGTCTTCACGATAACCTGATTTACTTGAATCCTCATTTAATTCTTTTATATCCGCAATCTTTTGATCTGTTGCCGCATCATAAAGTTTGATTCGATCTATATTTTCTTTCACGATGTAAAACTTAGCTGAACCATCAAAATCTTTTATATCAATAGAAATAAATTGGGGTAAAGAAAATGGTAATTGATTTAAATTCATTTTGGGATTCGAATATTCAATAGCAGACTTACCTAAAATTGTAGACTTGCCCTCTGCAGAAACCATTTTGTCATAATTCAGATATAGTTTTAGTTTCCTAGTAACCTTACTCATCACCTCAACAGTTTTGACCAGTTCAATTTCTGTTTCAACTTCATCTTCATTTTGCATTTTAACAATTTCCATAAAATCGCTGTTTAGGTCATTTTTAGGTGCTTCCTCCTTCTTTAAAATAACAACAGCTTCATAAAATGGGATCGCTTGCAGGCTAAGTATAGTAGCAATCAACAACGCTACTGATACGCTAATAATGATAAACCATTTTCTTCTGTAGATAATATGTATTATTTCAAGTAATGATTTTTCACTATTAGCAGAATTCGAATTATTTTTATTGGTCTTATTCAATTTTTACACTTTAATTTTGAAAGTAATTTATGCTAATCAACTACAAATATTGCGACTACTGTGACAACGGTAGCAATCGCAGTGAAAATCCAGGTAAATCTGCCCGGATCTGCCCAAAACGATCTTGGTACATAAATTTGATCTCCTGATTTCAAACTAAAATTCACTTCAGCATCACCCTCCTGCATAATTGTCTCAACATCCAGTAATATTTCTTCTTCACCTCTTAGTATAGAAACATTATCCAAATCTGCACTACCTGTTACACCTCCTGCAAGTGCAAGGATACTAGTAAATCTTTGATCCTCGGTTACATAGTAATAGCCGGGTTTAAAGACTTCTCCTAAAATGTTTATTCTATATAAGGAAAGAACAGTTAATTCAGGATTCCGATAAAGCGAATCATATTTTGAATGGATTTCCTTTTTTAATTCTGAAAATTCCTTCCCAACTGAACTTACAATTCCAACAAATGGTAATTGTAGCTTTCCGTCAGGCTGAATATAATAATCTCCCGATATTGCATCTGTGACATCTAAAAAAATTATTCTTACTCCGTCACCTGGATTTAATTTTTGAGCAGATAATTCTGATGCAGAAAAGCTTAGAAATAATAGAAGCAAATAAATCAAATATTTCATTTCAAAATATAAATTATTAAAAATGACCCAGCATTTGTCAATCTAGCAGATACAAATTAAAATTTAGTAAAAATGTTCAGCATCAATTCTTGGGGATTATATCCAGTCAAAAGCTTAAGCATGAAGCCTCATTTTTCAATATTTGTGCCATTGACCACTTTTGAATAATAAAATGTAATCAATAAACCTTTTAATTAAAATATAAAAATGATAAAAGTAATATTATATGTACTAATAAAATACATCGGAAAATATAATAAATAATTATTCACTTTGTTTGGTTAAAGAGTCTAATACAGCGAATTAACTATTTGAACGAAAAATAACTTTTTAATACTACTAAAAATCAATTCTTAACAACTATGAAATTTTTAAATATTTAGCACACTTCTTGTATATTTTAAGTCTCAAAAATTATCTGAAATCTAATTAGTGGAGAGAAAAAATGGAAGTCCCTTTTCTAGATCTTAAAGTTCAATACAAATCAATCAAGAGCGAAATTGATTCTGCTATTCAAAAAGTGCTTGATAATACAGCTTTTGTTCTTGGACCTTCAGTCGCAGAATTCGAAAAAGAATTCGCTAATGCACATAACGTAAAACATTGTTTAGGAACAAGTTCAGGTACCGATGGAAATCATCTAGCACTCTGGAGTTTGGGCATTGGGCCAGGTGATGAAGTAATTATTCCGGCCAATACGTTTATTGCTACGGCTTGGGGAGCTACATTATGCGGGGCGAAACCTGTATTCGTTGACTGCCATAAGAAAAGTTATAATATCAATCCTGAAAAAGTTCAAAAAGCTATTAATCAAAAAACTAAAGCGATAGTCGCAGTTCATCTTTATGGGCAATCTGCTGATATGGATGCATTGAGAAAAATCGCTGTTGAGCATAATATTCATCTTGTCGAGGATGCAGCTCAAGCACATCTTGCTGAGTACAAAGGAAAAAAGATAGGTGGACTTTCCGAAGTATCATCAACCAGCTTTTATCCGGGGAAAAATCTGGGGGCTTATGGTGAGGCCGGAGCTGTACTTACAAATGATGATGCAATTGCTGATAAAATCAAAAAATTACGCGAACACGGTCAGTCTAAAAAATATTATCACGAGACTTTTGGACATAATTACCGAATGGAAGGAATTCAGGGAGCTGTGCTTGGTGTTAAATTAAAACATCTTGACAAATGGACCAATGGTAGGAGAAATGTTGCTCGTAAATACCAGCAGACACTTGGCAGTATTAATCAGTTAACCCTTCCTAAAGAGTTGGATGGAAATAAACATGTTTATCATCTTTATGTAATTAAATTAAACTCTGGAAACAAACAAAAAAATCAGGAGCTGCGGGATAAGCTTCAAATGCATTTGCAGGAGAATAAAATTGCTTCGGGATTACATTATCCAATACCACTTCATTTGCAAAATTGTTTTAAACATCTTGATTATAATTATGGTGATTTCCCGGAGACGGAATCCCTTGCAGAGAGCGGATTATCACTTCCGATGTACCCTGAACTAAGTGATGAACAGATTCAATATGTAGCGGATAAAATAAATGTTTTTTTTAGATCAAATAATTGATAGGATGAATTTTAAATACGTGTTAAAGTTATCTGTTAACTAATGGTTATTTAAAATTTCAATTCGTTAATTGTCAATTACGTGTTTAAGTATGAACTATTTCTTTTGTCTCAATATCAAGTTATTGAAACTAAACTGTTCTCATTTTGGAACTAATTAAAGTTTTTAGTCTTTAATAATTGGGAAATAGTGAAAAAAATAGTTCTGCTAGTGGCACAATTTTGGTCTTACACGAAATTATTAAAGCGTTATTGCAAAATTAAATTAATTCTTCAGAGGGCATTTTAACTTTTTCAATGAAAAAACTTCCATCATTCAAATATCTTTTTGGTATCGCGGATATTCTAGTTTTATTTATGAGCTTCAGTTTAGCTGCATATTATTTAAGATATGACAAGAGCTTGTCCTTTGCTACTTTCATGGTTCATTCACCGTCTTTAATCATCTTATTTTTATTACTAGCATCAATATTTTTAATAGTTTTTCAGTACAACAACCTTTACAGAGTAAACATAATAATTACTCGAGCGTCACACCTGGTACATATTATCAAAGCTATGTACTATGGTGCACTTAATGTCGTTCTGGTTTCATTATTTATGGAAACATCTGGAATAATTGACTCGCGTTTTCTCATCTTCGTTTTCGTCCTAATTGCGATACCGATTTTATACTTCTTAAGAATAGAGTTTTTAAGATTTTTATTCCTGAATTTGAGCAATACTAGTTTTAAAAGAAACGTACTAATAATCGGAGACGGTAAAGCAGGTAAATTATTAGCTACTAAACTGATGTTCGAAAACCCAATTGGTCTGAACATTGTCGGTTTTATCAATAATATCAATAATACAAATCATTTAAACTCAGAAGTTGTCATCGGGAAAAAAATATTAGGCGACGTTGACCAGATTTCAACTATCGTTAATAAACACGATGTAGATGAAATCATAGTTAATGATGATGGTGAAAATACTGAGGAAACACTTCGTCTAATTGATTATTGTAAGACTCTGAATGTAACCGTCAGAGTAACTTCTGAACTATTTAATGTGGTTGCCAGGAAATTGAATACAGAAAAATACATCGACGTCCCAGTAATTGATGTTTCCTCTCATTATAACAATTCAATTACACTTACGATGAAGAGAGTGACCGACATCGTTATATCTGTTTTTGCGTTGGTTATATTAGCTCCGATAATAATTTTGATCTCTGTATTAATAAAAATTTCTTCTCCAGGACCAATTTTATTTAGTCAGATGCGAATAGGAAAGTATGGAAAGGAATTCAAGTTTTATAAGTTCAGATCTATGAAAGTAACCGATGAAAAAGATGAAGAACGTATAGTACAGATGCTTAATTTTATGAAAGACGATTCACAAAAAACCAAGATAATCAATGACAAACGTGTGACATGGATAGGTAAATTGATCAGAAAAACTTCTCTTGATGAATTGCCGCAGTTGTTTAATGTCCTTAAAGGAGATATGAGTCTTGTAGGTCCTCGTCCTTGTCTTCCCTATGAATATAAAAATTACGATGAATGGCAGAAGAGAAGAGTAAACGTAATTCCAGGATGTACAGGGGTTTGGCAAGTTTGGGGAAGAAGTTCGGTTTCTTTTAAGGAAAGTGTAATCTTAGATCTATATTATATGAATAATATGTCTCCGTGGTTTGACCTTCAATTATTATTTCAAACAATCCCTGCTATATTAACCGCTAGGGGAGCAAAATAATCTCTAAAATACTTAATTTTTACAAGCTTTAATAAGGAATCAAAAATGAAAGTAGGGGTAATTGGACTAGGATACTGGGGTCCGAATTTAGTTAGAAATTTCCTGGCGCAAAAGGATGTAAAAAAAGTAGTTGCTTGTGATATTCGCGAGACCAGACTACAATCAATAAAAGATAAATTCCCTTCTGCTGAGCTTACAACGGATTGTTCCAGCATTATAAAAGGGGATTGTGACATAGTTGTAATTTCCACACCTGTAGATACACATCATTCAATCGCGAAGAAGGCACTCGAATCTGGCAAGCACGTATGGGTTGAAAAACCATTCACATCTTCATCAGAAGAAGCTGAAGAACTGATTGAAATTGCTGAAAGAAAAAATCTCAAAATTTTTGTTGATCACACATTTATTTACAATGGGGCAGTTCAAAAAATAAAAGAATTGCTGGTTAAAAAGGAGCTTGGGAACATTATTTATTTTGATTCTGAAAGAATTAATTTAGGATTGTTCCAGCGAGATGTAAATGTTATTTGGGATCTTGCACCGCATGATCTTTCCATCATGGCCCATCTTTTATCTAATCATAAAATGAAGGCATTAGTTGCAAATGGAATCGCTAATTTTAACGGCAAAGAAAATTTAGCTCACATCTGTATTTATTTTGAAGATAACTGTTTTGCCCACTTCCATGTCAATTGGGTTTCACCTGTTAAAATTAGAAGGATAATAGTTGGTGGTGACAAAAAAATGCTTGTTTATGACGACATGGAAAATTTTGAAAAGATAAAAGTCTATGATAGTGGAGTTGAATTCAAATCAGCAGAAAGTATTCATGAAGCGCTTGTGCAGTACAGAATAGGAGATATGTTTTCACCCAAAGTGAATCAAACAGAAGCTCTCGCGCTTGGCGCACAGGAATTTATTTCAGCTATTAATGAGAACAGAGCTCCAATAACTGGGGGAAAAGAAGGGCTTGAAGTTGTAAGGCTTCTTGAGGCTGCCGATATTTCACTTACTAATATGGGTAAGATTGTTGAATTAGACAGATTACTTGTTGAGTAGAAAGTAAAAAAAATCAAAAAATCTCTGTTCAAGTTTTAGGTTTTGTAATTCAAAGAGCAATATTTTCCAATTCTTAAATCATCTTATTTTTTAATCACCCAAATGTTAAACAATTAAAACAGGTACTTAAATGGAAAAACGGAATATTAATAATGTAAAACTTGGTAAAGATGTAAAAATCTTTGATTTCGTTAATCTATATGGTTGTTCA
>Ga0208980_10000196_pt1 | contig 31282 bp, 26 predicted proteins | sample WetSurMetagenome_3_FD_187993 | JGI IMG/M metagenome (GOLD analysis project Ga0208980, IMG submission 187993) | Wetland microbial communities from Twitchell Island in the Sacramento Delta, sample from surface sediment Aug2011 Site A1 Bulk (version 2) | ecosystem: Environmental > Aquatic > Marine...
CCTTCCCCCTGTTCATAGACCTGAATGTTGGCTTCTGCCAGGATCGGGCTGATAGCCTGGGAGGTTTTGCGCAACTGGGTGTAAGAAGTAAAAAGTGCCATCATGCGCCCGCCGGTGGCTTTAGCCAGTTTCACCAGTGCCGCTTCAGTCATGCGCTGGTGCCCGTGTGCATCCATTGGTTCGGGGATGTCATTCACCAGGTATAGTAATGCAGAGTTTTCGTAATCGAAAGGTGAACCTACCATTAACTCGTCCGCCTCATCGGCATTCAGGCGCCCGCGCAGGTAATCGAACTCGCCGGCGGTCGTCAGTGTGGCAGATGTCAGAATCACGCTGGTCTTTTCATGCCACAGGAATTGTTCCATCAGGTTGCCGATATGCAGCGGTGCGGATTGCAACGCCAGCCGGTTGTTCCCACCGGGTCCGTTTACGCGCGCCTGGGTTTCGACCCAGTAGACGAAGTCTGCCAACGGTTCACTGACCAGCTGATTCAGATTGGTATCGATCTCATTAATCCGCCTGGCCAGACCAGAAAGGTCGCCTTGCAGGTCCTCCAGATCACCATCGCTTTCTCCATCGGCTTTTCCTGCAACCCGATTGATCTCTTCCAGGGCCTTGAACAGATCACTAAGGGACAGGTGCAGGTTATCCCAGGCGATCTCAACCTCCGTCCAGGAAGGCAGGGAGCGGGTGGCGGGCAGGATGCGTTCCTGTTGGGCATACTGTCCCTGGAATTGCCCTTCACGCCGTGCCATCAGGAATTCATCGATGGATTGGAACAGGCGGGATGTATAAGTTTCGGTTTGGAAGGCGATATCGGCCGCTTTTGATACCAGCTGCTTGAAACCTGCCAGATCACCGGGTGGCAGCATCCCTTCCAGAGCTTTACTGAACTTGCCGGCCAGGCCGGAATTCGGACCGCCCAGTTCGCGTAACAACCTGAACATGTCCCCCTGGGTGACGCGAAAGCTGAGCGCGCTGGTGGTGGCATCTTCCATGTGGTGAGCTTCGTCCACCACCAGGTAGTTGAACTCCGGTAGGACGCGGTTCTTAGTGGATGCATCTGCCAGCAGCAGGGCGTGGTTGACTACCAGGATGTGGGAATTAAGGGCAGCCTGGCGTGCGCGATAGAACGGACAGGTACCACCCATGCGCCTCAGGCAAACTTCGCCTTTGCAACCCTCATCCTCGGCCGACAACCGGTTCCAGACCTCGCGGTCAGCCGGACCGGTCAGGGTCAACTCACCGCGGTCACCGCTCTGGTTACTTCGCAGCCAGACCAGGATCTTGGCCAAAACGCGTAACTCCTCGACCGTTTCCGGTCGATGCGTGCGCAGACTGGCCAGCCGGCGTGGGCAGAGATAATTGGAACGTCCCTTGAGTACGGCGGCGCGCAGCTCGATATCGAGCGCGGCGCATAAGTCCGGGATATCCTTCTTGATCAACTGATCCTGCAGGTTGATGGTATTTGTTGAAATAACCACACGTTGACCGTTCAGCAACGCCCAGTGGGCTGCCGGGACGAGGTAGGCATAAGATTTGCCGATACCAGTGCCGGCTTCCACCATTAAGTGGCGCCCTTCAGAGATGGCGCGCGCCACGGCGCGTAGCATGGTCACCTGTTGAGGACGGTGTTCGTACCCCGTGAAATGCTTGGCGAACGGTCCACCGTGTTCCAACGTGGCGGCCAGTTCATCCACATCCAGCGGGGTGGGTTTGTCAGCCGGGGTGAGTGGTTCGGGTTGTGCTTCAGAGCTGGCTGGGAAAAGGGGAGTATCCACAACACCCTGCGTTTGCTTGGCGCTGATCGGACCCTTGGCAGTCTCCGCAAGTGCTTCACGAAAGGCTATTTTGCCGCCCCAATCGACCTCTTCACCATATCGCACGATCTCGGCGATCAGGTCGACCGGCAACTGGCGCACCAGTTTGAGCAGTTCGATGTAAACGCCGTGGGTGGCGCGGGCATCATCCAATGCACGGTGTGTCGCCGGCAGTAATAAACCCAGTTGCTGTTCAAGCGCATCCAGTGAGTAGCGGCTGGCTTGCGGCAGCATGACCGAAGCCAGGTCGAAGGTATCTGCCATCTGGTTGAACTCGAGGATGCCGTGCTTCTGCAGGAACCCCAGGTCAAATTGCACATTTTGTCCCAATACCGGATCACGCCCGACAAACTTTTCCAGCTGCGGCAGCACCTCGGCCAGGGTGGGCGCATGCATGACCATTTCATTGGTGATGCCGGTCAACTGGGAAACAAAAGGTGGTATTGGTCGGCGGGGATTGACCAGAGTCGACCATTCACCTTCCTTGCGATGATCCGAGAAACGCACAACCCCGATCTCAATGATCGCATCCGAGGATGCATCGAGTCCGGAAGTTTCGAGGTCCAACGCGACCATGGAAGGCATGCGCTCGATTATACCGTCATCACCCCCCTCAAAGTGGTTATTGGGCGGCCTGGCGCAACGACGCCTGCTGGTAGGCATGATAGCGGGCGTACATACCGGCACTGCGCAACAGATCACGCTGTGTCCCACGCTCGCGGATTCGGCCAGCCTGCAGCACCAGGATCTCATCCATTGCCTCCAGCCCGGTGAAAAGGTGGGTGATCAGCAGCAGGCTGTGCTGTGCATAAGCGTGAAGGAGATTGGAAAGAATACTACCTGTGAGGGGGGTATCGAGCTGGCTGAAAGGTTCATCCAGGATCAGGATGGGTGCCGGTTGGAGCAGCGCTCGTGCCAGGATTACCCGCTGGCGCTCACCACCCGATAACCGCAGCCCATGCTCACCCACCTGTGTTTCAAATCCGGCTGGCAGTCCGGCGATAAAGTCGGTCAACCCGGCTGCATCCGTTGCGCGTTTCAGCTCTTGGGGATCAATATTCTGCCGGCTGAGCGTCAGGTTCTCATGCAGGCTCATGTCAAACAGGTGACCACGTTGGGGTGACAGGCTGAAGGCAGAGCGAATAAGTTCCGGGGTCAGGTCGCGTAACTCAACACCACCCAAGTCCACCTGCCCGGAAGGGTAATCCCAGGCGCGCAGCAGGACGTTGACCAGGCTGGTCTTGCCGGCGCCGTTAGGTCCCACCACAGCCAGTTTCTTTCCGGGTGGCAGTACAAAGCTGACGCCATCCAGTACGGGGGGCTGCCGGGTGTTATACCTTAGGGATAGATCTTTCACAACTAATGCCGGTATTCCTGTCGGCAGGGTGGCGGATAAAGGCGTGGATTCGGGGATGGCGGCTTCATGGTCTGCCAATTCGAACAGGCGCCGGGCAGCTGCCAGGCTGCCATCGAGATACTGGGCAGCGGCTGGCAGGGGTGCGACGGCTTCGAAGCTGGCGGCCGCCAACAGTGCCAGCACAGCCAGCATGACTCCATCCAGCGAACCCTGCGTGACTGACGGGATAAGCCAGACAAGTGCCAGCCAGGTGGCAATTCCACACAACAACTGGCTAAGCCCGGATTGCAGCCCGCCGATCCATGCCAGGTAACTCCCTGTCGCAGAATAGGCGCGATCGTGTTTTACAAGCTCCTCCCGGCGCTCCCTGACATGGTTGAACACCAGCAGGTCGGCCATGCCGGTCAGGTTCTCAACCAGGAAGGCGTTCAACCCGCCACGTTGCTCGACCTGCCGGATGGCATGCGTATGTGACAGGGAACGAACCAACAAGGGGAGGCAGACACCGGCAACGATCAGCAATCCGACCAACAGGCAGGCCAGACCGGTATCGTATTGCGCGGTGAACCAGCCCATGCCGAGGGTGATCAGCAATGCTGATATTACCGGGCTGACCACACGGATAAAGATCAACTCCAGCGCGTCAATGTCATCAATGGCACGCGACAACAGATCCCCCCCTCGCTCGTTTACCAGGCCAGCCGGTGCCAGCCGTTCAAGTTTCGAGTAGAACCACAGCCGCATGGTAGCGAGGATGCGGAAGTTGGTCTCATGGCTGGCCAGGCGTTCGAGGTAACGCAGGATCCCGCGGCTCAGTCCGAAGAAACGCACACCTACAATAGCCAACTGTAGTACTGCGATAGAAGGATGCAATACCGCGGTGGAGATCAGCCAGGCCGAGGTACCGACCAATCCGATGCCGGCGGCAACCGTGGCAGTGGATAGCAGGGTAGCCCCCACCACCCAGCGCCAGGCCGGCCATAGGAAGCCCAACACACGCAGGATCGTCCTGCGGGGTTTATCCGGCATGGCTTGCTCCATTATGCTGGTTAAGATAAGCTGACGAAGATTGGTCACCGGTCAGGCGTCCATCCGAAAGCTGGAGAATCCGATCGAAGGCAGACAATCCAACCAGATGGTGGGTGATGACCAGCACGGTCTTGCCGGCCGGGGTCGCGGAAAGGGTTCCTGCCAATTCGAGCGCCGCCTCGGGGTCGAGTCCGGCTGCAGCTTCATCCAGCAGGTACAGATCGGCTGGCTTCAGGAAAGCGCGCGCCAGTGCCAGGCGCTGGACCTGGCCGCCTGACAGGCGCAGACCGCCCTCTCCGATGGGTGTATCCAGTCCTTCCGGCAGGCTTGTGAGCAGTTCATCCAGACCGGCGCGACGGCAAGCCTCCTTTACTACGGACGGATTGGCTGCCGGATTTCCCAGCCTGAGGTTCTCACCCAGGCTGGCATTGAAAAGGTAAGGTTGCTGTGGCACCCAGGCCATGCGATTGCGCCAGGCTTCGAGTGACAGGCTGTTGAGATCTGTCCCATCGATCAGGATGTGCCCGTTGGATGGCTGCAGGAAACCGAGTAGCAGGTTGAACAGGGTACTCTTGCCGGCGCCACTGGGTCCAATGATCGCAACCCGCTCACCGGGGGCGATCGTGAAGGAAATATCCTCCAGCGCCGGACGGTCGCGTTGGGGGTATCGAACGCTAACAGATTCGAAGCGGATGGGGGTGATCGATTTGAACTTGGTCGAACTGCCAGATGAGCCTGCTGGCCGGATGGACAGGATCTCCAGGATGCGTGCGGCGGCGCTCAGCCCGTTGCGGCTGGCGTGGAAGCGCAACCCGAGCTGGCGCAGCGGCAGGTAGAATTCCGGTGCCAGCATCAGGATCATAAGAGCCGGTTGGTATTCGAGCGAGCCATCTAACAACCGTAATCCGATTTCGACCGCCACGACCGCTGTGCTGAGTGTCGCCAGCAATTCGAGCGCCAGCGCTGACAGGAAAGTCACGCGCAGGACGTTCATGGTCGCAGTGCGATAACGCTCATTGGCGTCCGCCAGCTTGCCTGACCAGTACCGGCTGCGACCGGCCATCTTCAGTGTTGTCAATCCCTGCAGGCTGTCCAGAAAGAACCCCCCCAGGCGGCCGAGGGCAGTCCAGCGTTTAGTTGTCAGTCGCTCCGAGGTTTGCCCGATCAGGACCATAAAGAGTGGCAGGAGCGGGGCGGTGATCAACAGGATCAACCCGCTGAGCAAGTCGCGCGGGAAGACAAACAGCAGGATGGCAGTCGGGATGAAGGCAGCCAGGATGAGCTGGGGTAGGAAGCGGCTGTACCACTCCTCCAGACTTTCCACCCCTGCCAGAGCAGTTGTGGTTAAACCGGCAGTCCTTTCGTCCTGGATGGCGGTTGGCCCGAGCCGTAAAAGGTGGTCGAAAAGATCCAGGCGCAAGTCGGATTTGATACGGCTGGCAATGGCATGCGCGCTCACCTCGCCTGAAAAGGTCAGTAATGCCCGCATGCCCAGGATGGCCAGCAGCAGTCCCAATCGATGACTTTCATCGGTGAGGTTCGCTCCTCCCGGGAACACATTCGCGATGATCGTGGCGGTCAATCCAGCTTGGGCGATTACCATGCCAGCTGACAGCAGGTTGGATACCAGGGTTAATAACAATGCCGGCCGGCTGCCTTTCAAGCGGGCAGCCAGCCAGCGGGTTGGGTTCTGATTACCCTGCAGGATGGCGGTTTCGTTCAAGACGGGCTTGGCGTTCTCCACGTGGCAGGATCAATACTCCAGGTCCTTGACCTTTGTGCTCAGGCGCTTCCGGAAGACCCAATACGACCAGGCCTGGTAAGCCAGCACGATCGGCACAAAGATGGCTGCCACGGTGCTCATTACTTGGAGCGTGTAGGGACCTGAGGCAGCATTGGAGATGGTCAGGTTGTTGGCGGTATCCAGGCTGGAGATCATCAGATTGGGATACAGGGCACTGAAAAAGGCCAGGCAGGTCAATATGATCGTAATGAGTTCTACAATGAAGGCGGTACCAAGCCTCTTTCGGTAGGTAAGGCAACCACATACGGCTGCCAGGATCAGGGCTAGAATGGCAGCCGTCCCGGTGACCCACGGGAAGTGCTCCAGGCCTTTGGTGAAATACAGGATGAAATTGAACGCGATCAGTGCCAGCAGGCTTGGGAACCAGGCGCTTAAAGCTGCCCCTCGACCTCGTTCGCCCAACTCGCCTTCTATCTTGAGCGACAGGAACAATCCACCCATAATAATGGATGCCAGTAACGATACCAGGCCGCCTACCAGCGCCGGCCCGTTTAGCAAGTTCCAGAATCCACCGGTGTAATACAGGTTTGCATCGATTGGAACACCCACCAGGAAGTTGGTGAAGGCCACACCCCACAGGAAAGCTGGGATCAAACTGCCGGTGAAAATGATCCAATCCCACATCTTGCGCCATAGGGGGTTGGGAGTTTTAGAGCGGAATTCGAAAGCTACACCACGCAGGATCAAGGCCAGCAGGATGATCAGCAGCGGCAGGTAGAAACCACTGAACAGGGCTGTGTACCACAATGGGAAGGCGGCGAAGGTAGCCCCGCCCGCCACCACCAGCCAGACTTCGTTACCATCCCAATGCGGGCCGATGGCGTTAATGAGCACGCGCCGCTCGCGGTCGGTCTTACCGATAAATGGCAGCAGGATCCCGACCCCAAAGTCAAATCCCTCCAGGATGAAATAACCGGTGTAAAGAACTGCGATCAGGATGAACCAGAGTGTGTTGAGTGTCATCTCGTCCTCCGCCTAGTCTTCGATCTCGATCGGTGTGACGGCTGCCTGGGGATCACCCCTGGCATAATGTACCAACAGATAGACATCCACGGCGATCAATGCGCCATATACGAGCACGAAGGCGACCAGCGAGGTTATAACTTCGCCGGTGGAAACGCTGGGGGAGTAGGCTTGCGCCGTTTGCAACAACCCGAATACCACCCATGGCTGACGACCCATCTCGGTCAGGAGCCAGCCGGAGGTGTTAGCCAGGTAGGGCAGGAGGATGGCAAATGGCAGGAGCGCCAGGAATTTGATCTTGCGTGGCTCCTTCTTCAGGATCACATGGAACAGGAAGAACCAGGCCGTCACGCCCAGCATCAGGAAACCCGACAATACCATGATTCGGAATGCAAAATAGGAAACCGTGACAGGTGGAATGTAGTCACCGGGGCCATACTGCTGCTCATAGGCTTCCTGCAAATTGGTGATGCCCAGCACTTCACCCTCGGGTTTAAGATAGATCATAAAAGAGGTCAAATAGGGTACACGCAGGGCGAAGAAATCGGTATCGTTATCCTCGTCCGGTATGGATATCAGGGAAAAAGAAGCCGGGTCCTCGCTCTCCCACAGGGCTTCGGCCGCGGCCATCTTCATGGGTTGGTTTTCGAAGATGTGCAGGGTCTGGATGTGTCCGGCCAGGATGATCAGGAATGCGGCTATTACGCCAACCCATAAGCTGAGTTTAAAGGATTTCTTAAACATAACCGTGGAGTGGTTCCGCACCAGGTGCCAGGCGCTCACACCCAGCATAAAAAAGGAAGCTGTTACAAATCCCGAGAGGATGGTGTGGGGGAACTGCACCTGAAGTTGGGGATTAGCCAGCAGGGCACCGAAGTCGGTCATCACCGCACGACCGTTCTCGATCTGGTAGCCGACTGGTTCCTGCATGAAGGCATTCGCCATCAAGATCCAGAAGGCAGACAAAACGGATCCAATAGCCACCAGCCAGATGGTGGCCAGGTGTAACTTCTTGTTCAGGCGCTCCCAGCCGAAGATCCACAGACCCAGGAAGGTCGATTCAAGGAAGAAGGCTGTCAAGCCTTCGATCGCCAGCGGGGCTCCAAACACGTCTCCCACGAAGCGCGAATATTCCGACCAATTCATTCCAAACTGGAATTCCATCACCAGCCCGGTCACGACGCCGACCGCGAAGTTGATCAGGAATAACTTGCCCCAGAAACGGGTCAGTTTCTTATAATCCTCATTGCCTGTTTTCACATAGATGGATTGCAGGATGGCGGTGTAGAACGCCAGCCCGATGGTCAGTGGAACGAAGAAAAAGTGGTAGACCGTGGTCAGGCCGAACTGCAGTCTGGATAAGGCCAATACATCCATGGGCTTCCTCCTCCGGAAAAAGAAGTGGTCAGAAAGGAGACCTTTCTGACCACGATTATATCGAATGTTTATAGCGTTGGGGGATTATTGTTTATGAATATTCACAAAGATCACCGGGCGTCGCTCCAGTTCTTTATAGACAAAGTTCTTGATGGTCTCTTCCACATTCTGCTGTAAATTTCCTTCCGGGCGGCGTACCGCATCATCGATCCGTTTTCGTAATGCCGGCAGATATTCGTTCAGGCTCTGATCCGGCAAAAAACCGCGGCTGGAGATCTCGATCTGCCCGTATGGTCTTCGATTGGTCTTATCGACCGACAGGTTGACCATCATGACGCCATCACGCCCAAGCGTTTCGCGTTCGCTGATGACCTTCTGGTTGACATCCCCAACACTGGAACCATCCACAAAGACATACCCACCGGGCAAGCGCTCGCCCAGGCGCATGCGTGCGTTTTCAAGCCTGCCATGATTCTCGAGCTCAATGACACGCCCGTTCTCGACCACGGCGATGTTCTCTTCAGGGATGCCCAGCGAATGAGCCAACTGGCTGTGCAGTTTGAGCATGCGCAGTTCCCCGTGCATGGGGATGAAGAATTTCGGCTGGGTCAGGTGGATCAACAGCTTCATCTCCTCCTGGCTGGCATGCCCGGAAACGTGCACAGGGGTGGTTTCACCATAGATCACGTTGGCACCCCGTTGATACAGGCGGTTGATGACGTGGTAGACCGATTCCTCATTGCCCGGGATGGGTGTGGCCGATAATACGACCGTATCGCCTTCTTTGATATCGAAGGCACGGTTGGTGCCGGCTGCCAATCGACCCATGATGGAGGTTGGTTCACCCTGTGAGCCGGTGACCATCAGGACCATCTCCTTATCTGGCAGGTGTAGTGCGTTGTCGGCAGGAACGACCATGCTTTCGTCCAGATCGAGATAATCGAGCTGGCGCGCTATTTTAACGTTCTCGACCATCGAAGTACCGATAAAGGCGATCTTGCGCTTGTGGTTGGCAGCCGCATTGGCAACCTGCTGGATGCGCGAGATATGCGAGGCGAAGGAGGCTACAATGATGCGACCGGGTGCCTGGTCGAAGACTTGTGCCATTGCGCCATCAATGACGCGTTCGGAGGGCGCCCAGCCCGGTCTTTCGACGTTGGTTGAGTCCGCCAATAACGCCAGGACTCCGCGCTGGGAGAACTCAGCCAGCTTGGCATAATCGCTCGGCCAGTTATCGACCGGGGTGTGATCGAACTTGTAGTCGCCGGAGTGAACGATCAATCCGGCTGGTGTGTCGATTCCCAGCCCGACCGAGTCGGGGATGGAATGACTGACGTGGAAGAACTCCACTTTAAAGCAGCCGATTCCAACGCTCTCGCCGGCATGCACGGTATGCAGCCGGGCTTTCTTGGCCAGGCCATTCTTGGCCAGTTTGACCTCGATCAGCCCGCGTGTCAGCGGGGTGGCATAGATGGGCGCGTTGACCTGCTCGATCAGGTGTGGGATGGCGCCGGTGTGGTCCTCATGCCCGTGCGTGATGACGATCCCGCGCACTTTCTTCTGGTTCTTGACCAGGTAGTTGAAGTCAGGGATGATGTAATCGATTCCCAGCATGTCACTATCCGGGAACATCAGGCCGGCGTCCACCACGAGGATCTCCTCGCCGTATTCGTAGGCCAGCATGTTTTTGCCGACTTCACCGAAGCCCCCAATGGGGATGATTTTTAATATTTTCTTACTCATAATTTTCCATTCATTTATAGTAGACGGTTAATTTTCAATTCCCCCTTATAGGGGGATTTCCCGCCAATTTTCATACAGATAACAAAACACCCCGCGGGATTGCACAGGACGGGGTGAAAAGGGTCAACTCTCAACAAATCTTGCAATCTGATCGATCGGATAATTGATAACCGAACAGAAAGAATTATAACATAATAACCAAACCCTAAGGGTTTTTTAGAAAACCCTTAGGATTTATTTAACAAACTCCACTTTCAGGTATCCCAGCGTGTTGAACAGGCGCTCCAGGTAAGCCTCGGCATTCTGTTGAGCCAGTGCCAGGATGCCATCCGTCTCGGCCGCCTTGCGGATCTCCTGCTCGGCGATCTGGCGTGCAGCCGTCTCCAGCCCCGGGTCACCCTTGGTCAACAATCCGGTTGTGCGGTCGTAAATATACGACTGCTGGTTATCCAGGGTCGCTGCAAACACCTGTGCTTCTGGCAGGCGGGCCATCAGAATGTCATCCTCCAGCCAAAGATCGGTTGACTGGATCTTGTTCATGTCGATCCCGGCGATCACGTTGCCATGCGCCACCAGCAGGAGTTTATCGCCAAACAGCGGTCCTAAAACGCCCTGGTTGACTTCGGCTGTGATCACCTTTTCAACCGTGTATTGGATGGTCTCCAGTCGGGCCAGCGACTGAACCTGGCGGATGATGGTGACCGGGTCGGGGATGACCGTCGGGGTGGGGTGCAAAAGGCTGGCAACCTCCGTACTGAGCGCGCGGTTACTCTGACTGATGGGGGAGAAGGTGGCATCGATCTGATTCTTGAGATCGATGAAGATATAAGCGGCCAGACCAAAGGCGCCCAATATCAGGATGGACAGTAAGACCGTGGTCATTAAATTCGATTTCTTCTTTTCCATGATTTCCCTGGCCCTTGTATTGATGGTTGACTCTCACCATTATTTATATCATAACTGTTAACGTAGACTCTCAGGGTTTGTCATAAAACCCTGAGAGTTTGATTATTCCTTAACAGTTATGATCAGTCGCTGATGAGCTCTTCCACAACCGGATGCAGGTATCTTCCCTTCGTAGTCGGTCCGCTGATCATCCTTCGCGCGTCAACTCACCCGGCTTTTCCCCGTCCCAGCCGTGCCGCCCCCTGAGGGGCACAAACACCACCGGGCAGATCGATTCGCTGTCGTATTTTTTTCCATCCCGCCACCACAATTGCAGGTCCTGGCTGAAGCGCGAGCCAACCGGGATGACCAGCCGGCCGCCGTCCGTCAATTGATCCAACAGTGGCTGCGGGATGAGCGGTGCGCCGGCCGTGACGATGATTCCGTCGAAAGGCGCCTGGGTGGAAAGCCCCAGGCTGCCATCGCCGGTGTGGAAGTGGATGTTCTTGATCCCAAGACTTAGGATGACCTTCTGCGCGTGTTCCGATAACTCGGCATGTTGCTCGATGGTATGCACTTCCCTGGCCAACATGCCCAGAAGCGCAGCCTGGTAGCCGGAACCGGTGCCGATTTCCAACACCTTCTCGTCCCCGGAGAGATGCAGCAGCTCGGTCATGAGTGCCACGATGTAAGGCTGCGAGATGGTCTGCCCGCAGCCGACCGGCAGCGGGTGATCGGCGTAGGCATCCTCGCGATCCTCGTGTTGCACGAACAGGTGCCGGGGCAGCTCAGCGATCGCGCTCAACACCCGTTCATCGCGCACGCCGCGCGCAGCAATGGTATTCTCCACCATCCATTTGCGTTCGTTCCGGTAGCGATCCTGTGCGTCCATCCCACTTTATTGTAACCCGCCTGTCAAGTACCTGTGCACCGATCACCTGGCCGTTTAATATCTGGTATAATCGCGTTCACTCGGGGTGTGGCTCAGACCGGCTAGAGCACGCGGTTCGGGACCGCGAGGTCGAGGGTTCAAATCCCTCCGCCCCGACTAGATAGGCCCAGATATCTGGGCTTTTCTTTATTTTCCCATCCTATATTTATTATTAGCGAGGTCGAGGGTTCTAGTCCCCCTACAGGCACCCGTTCTCGGAGGGTCCGCCCCGACTGAATAGCCTATTTTTATGGGCTTTTCTTATTTTACAAAGTATTTCCTTCACTGTTCACATCCCCTTGATTGACCTTGTTTCGTACACCCTGCGCCCGTTGAGCGCCTGCCCCCTGCCTGCCCTGTGTTCTATCAGGGTAGGCGGAGTGTCCGCCCCGACAAGAAAGCCCATTATCTTGGGTTTTTTCTAAAAATATCGGTGGATTAATTAATAGTAGAATTCTTTTGTATGATCATGTCATGCCTCTGACCGGATTTCAAAATGCGCTCTGGCACCTGGAAGTGGAGACAGTTATGACTCTTAAAAGGTATTTCACCTGGTTCAAGGAAAACTGGTCGATGGTTGGTGTGATGGTTGCCATTTTCCTGACAGTCTATCTGGTCGTACTGATCCTGCCAAACAATACACTCTTGTTCGCCTTGCTGATGTACACTCCGCTCTACATGCTGCACGAGATCGATGAATATATTTCCCCGGGCCGCTTTGCCCAATTTATGAACAAGGATATTTACAAGATGGATCCTGAAACCGGCCTCGTCGACTCGAATGCTATTTTCTGGATCAATATCGCTGTCTGGGTTATTTTTTCAGTCTACGGCCTTTGGGCGGTCACAGACATCACTCAGGGAGCCTGGATGCCATACTTCTTCATCTTCCAGGCTTTTATTCATCTCATGCTCGGGATAGTCGGTAAACGGTTTCTAAACCCAGGTATGGCTTCTGCCTGGCTGGTGCATGTCCCGTGGGCGATCTGGACGATTTGGCTGTTGGGTCAGGCTGGAGTTATCACCAATCCGTACTGGAATGAGTATCTCCTGGATGGTTTGTGGGGTGTCGTCTTCATGGTGTTTGCGGGCATCATCCTGTATGTCCGTTACAGACTCAAGCAAAAGTCCAGCTGAGATCCACGACTCGATAAGCCCGGTTCTCTGTGTTTTCTTGTTTTTACACTGATCTGTCTCAGACAGGATGGGCATCCACCAGTTATTCTGATTTGATTAAAAATAATATGATTGCTTTATAATATGATCAATTCCCAAGAGGGATAAAAACATCGCAGACATCATTGTAGCCGGAATCGGGTAGGGAGCCGGGACACAAGGACAAGTGGAGGAGATATGTCTACGATTTTTGATGTGGCAACTCAAAATAAAGACAATAAAAAAATGATGTCCTGGCGTTTTATGCTTGGCATCCTACTTTCTGCACTTAGCGGCCTGATGGTGTTACTGTCGTTCCCACCTTACGGGCTCTGGCCGCTGATGTGGCTGGGATTCGTTCCATATATCTTCGCCCAGTACCGCTTGATGCCATTCAAGTGGTCCAGCCTGGCGGTATCCCTCTCCATCCTGTTCTGGCTTGGGCCGTTCCTGGCCAGGCTGTTCGGTACGGAACTCGGCTTCTTCTTCACCTACCTGGGTGTCTGGATCGCCCTCCTGAATCTACTGATTTCCAAGGAACGCCATTTTAACGAGGTCACCCGTTATCGCTGGTTGGTATTGGCCGGGGTAGCCTCCTTTGTGGGTTTTGAGATGGTCCGCGCAACCTTTATCCCGCTGGTTGGGACGAGTGCCTTCGTGGGTTACACCCAGGCCAGGCAAACCTGGTTGATACAACCCGTCTCCATTTTCAGTGTTTATGGTCTGGACCTGGTGATTCTCTTGGTAAATTATGCTCTGGCGTTGGGGGTCATTGCGTGGTTTGACGGCCGCTGGCCGTCTGCAGGTACCATCCTTGTGGAAAAACGACTGGGGCGTAACTGGCTGGTGATCGCCGGCATCGTTCTCGCTGCGTGGATTGGGATCAGCCTGATTTTGTTGAACAACCAACCTGACATGCCCAGGGTCCGGGTGGCGGCATTACGTCCGAATTACCCTCTGCCGGCTTTCCAGGACAAAGCCAACACGGCTCAGATCCGCTTTGATACATTTGCAGAGCAGGCAACTGAAGCCGCTGCCCAGGGTGCTCAGATTCTCTACACTCCTGAAATGATGTTCAATTTCGACCCCCAGGTGGAATTTACCGATCAATTCCGTGCGGTGGCGAGTGAGACCGGCGCGTATATTTTCATTACCTATACGGTTGTACAGGAGGGTGAAGCGTGGCGCAATGAAGCCGTGCTGTTGACACCCCAGGGTGAATTTCTGGAGGTGTACGGTAAGAACCACGCCTTTGGTGAACCGCCATCGGCCATGCGCGGTGTCTTCCCTGTTTACGATACACCTCTCGGTCATCTGGCCACCCTGATCTGTCACGACGCCAACTACACCGATGTGGCGCGCAAACTGGCCGCGAAAGGTGCGCAAATCATCGCGGCGCCTATCCTTGAGTTTGGCGGATTTGGAGAGCAGTATTGGACGAATGCCCTCTTTCGCGGGGTAGAAAACCGTACGGCTGTTGTAGTGACAGGCGCGGCTCATGTTGCGGCCATCATCGACCCCGATGGAAACCTGGTGGCGTTGGATACCGACAGCAACGGTTCACTCCTGACGCTGGTCGGGGATGTGGCACTCGGATCAGGACCGTCCCCCTACACATTGCTGGGCGATATCCTGGGTTGGGTTTCATTGGCTGGTTTTGTTTTCTTTATAATCTTCCCTGTGATTGTGGAAAGACGGACGAAGAAAGCAGTTATTAAAAAGTAATAAAACTGCTCAGGCTGCATCTTGCAGGTTTGTCCTCAATATTCCTGGAGCCAGCTTTACCTTCCTCCCGGATGTATAGGCTGTTGATGCTTGCCCTGGATGGGGAGGGGAAAGTCATCGGCAGTGTTGAGTCCTGGACCAGGTGGAAGTATGTCGTGAACATTTGAGTGTTGAGGTCCCAAGGTGTCTTGATCTGGCTATTGTTATGAGATCTGTCTTCCGATACCACCTCGGGTCTTCCATCGATATACTTGATATTGCCTTGCAAGCCTGTCCTCCGCCGGATGCCCTGGCGCAGGTTCTACCAGGGTTTTATGGGTTCGTAAGCCTTCGTTCTTAGGGTTCAACCCCGATAGAATAACCTATCATTGGGCTGTTTTTCTTAGCCAAATCTACAGTAAAATATCGTGATGGAATGCAATTTGGGGCGGGATTTTTACCGCTCGTTTAATGAATAGGGAATAAAGCTAAATGACGAAACGGTTTATAAACCCGGAACCCATCGACCCTGCCTATAAGGGTCTCTTCAAGCTTGGAGGTGTGGCCGCCTGGATCGCGGCTGCCCTGATTTTGGGGGAGGCCATCGCATTCGCTTTCTACCCGCAACCTGGGCCGATCAGTGATTGGTTCATGCTTTTCCAGCGCAATCCCTTGATCGGTCTCCTGGATTTTTGGATCCTTGAACTGCCAATGTATACCATGTTCGCACTCGTGTTCCTCACCCTTTACATTCTGCTACGGAAAGCAAATGCAGGCTGGATGGCCATCGCCCTGGTTTTGGCTCTGTTGGGGATGGGTGTCTTCTTCGCCACGAATAATCCCTTTGCAATGCTTTCCGTTAGTAACCAGTACGCGACTGCAACGACGGATGCAGACCGGTCAATTTTCCTGGCAGCCGGACAGGCCTTGCTCGTGAATACCAATCAGCGCGCCATCGGCGGTTTTAACATGGGGCTCTTCCTGGTATCAATTGCAGGCTTGATCATTTCACTGGTCATGCTGCAGAGCCATACCTTCAGCAGGTCGACCGCCATTTTTGGAATCCTGGCCAATGCCTTCTCATTGGCCGACTATCTCAGGCAAGTACTGACCTCTTCGCCGATGATCGCCCTGCTGGTAATCCTCCCTAGCATGATTCTTTTGATCATCTGGTATATCATGATCGGCCGCAGGCTTTGCCAGCTTGGGCGGGCTGATGGAAAAAAGGATCTCAACCCATCATGATCATTAACATCTGTCAGACCACTGTTTAAAAAGGATAAAGCCATGTCATCCAAGATTCTTGTTGGATATGCCACCCGCTACGGTTCGACCCAGGAAGTTGCCGACGCCATTGCCACGACGCTGCGCGAACGCGGATCGGAAGTGGATCTTAATCCTCTGCAGCAAGTGCGCAACCTCGATCAATACCAGGCGGTTGTGATAGGGGCCCCGCTCTTCATGTTCCATTGGCACAAGGACGCTTTAAACTTCCTGTCGCGGCATCGTAAAGCTCTCACTGGGCGTCCGCTGGCGATCTTTGCACTCGGGCCAACACATGTACCGTATGACGAAAAGGAGTGGCTGGAGGCACGTTCTCAACTCGACAAGGAACTGGTGAAGTTTCCCTGGTTGAAACCGGCCGAGATAAAGTTATTCGGCGGCATGTACGACCCGACCCGCTTACGCTTTCCACTTAAAATGTTTGCGGGCGCAGAACCAGCCAGTGACATCCGAGACTGGAAGGCGATCCGCGCATGGGCTGCGGGGTTGAAATTGGCCCTGCTGTAAGCCAGTTAGAGTCTGTACGTCATGGATCGAGAGGGGAGCGTTATTGCCGATGCCGAGCCCCGAAATAGATGGAAGTAGGTTGTAAATTTTGATGTTTTAATTCCTGGGAGCACTGAGATGGATAATTATTTTAGAACGAGCATCTGGCAGCAATTCGGGTCTTCAATTGATATGCTTGATAATGCCATGCAAGCCTGCCCCGACCAGCTCTGGCGGGTTCGATTATGGCCTGTTCAGTCCGCTCGACCGGAATTATCGGAGTTCTGGTATATCACCTACCATGCGCTTTTCTGGCTCGACCTGTACCTGTCAGGGGCCGTGGATGGATTCGCTCCTCCCGAGCCCTTCACACTTGACGAACTGGATCCAACTGGTGTGCTTCCCGTGAGACCCTATACGAAGGCGGAGCTTCAAGCCTACCTTGAGCATGACCGCAAGAAGTGCCGGTTGACAATTGAATCGCTGACCGATGAAAAGGCTCAGCAGCCTTGTAAATTCCCGTGGGGTGAGGTCACATTCACTGAACTGCTCCTCGACAATATGCGCCACGTCCAGGAGCATGCTGCCCAATTAAATCTGATCCTCGGGCAGAAGATCGGCTTTGAGCCCCATTGGGTTACCAACCCGAGGAATTTAAATATAAGGAGTTAACATGTTCCTGCCAGACGATGTCAATGCTCTCTATGATGCTTTTTCCAATAAGGTTGCTGCACCTGGCAGCCTGGATAAGAAAAACAAAGAGTTGATCGCGATCGCCTGTTCTGTTGTGGCGGATTGTGCACCCTGCATCGAGTGGCATTTCAAACAGGCGACCGATGCCGGTGCCAGCCGGGAGGAGATATCCGAGGCATTGGCCATCGCCATGTCGGTGGCCGCTGGCAGCAAACGTGCCAAGTATGGACCGATCATCAGCAAGTTGGAGCAGGATAGGAAATAAGCTGTGACTGAGGGAAAAATGGAGTTGACCAACGCCTTTCTGATCGCCCCCTGCGGGATCAACTGCCGTCTCTGCATGGCCTTTGAGCGGGAGATGAATGTCTGTCCCGGCTGCCGCGGTGAAGATACCCGGAAAATGAAATCCTGCCGAAATTGCAGGATCAAGAACTGTGAGAATCTGGTCACAGGACGATTCATCTATTGTTTCGAATGTGATGCCTTTCCCTGTGAGCTTGTCAAACACCTGGATAAACGCTACCGCACCAAATATGGGACGCAGCCGATCGAAAATTTGATCTGGATCAAGACGGAGGGCATCGAAAGGTTCGTTGAAAGTGAAAATACGAAATGGACCTGCCCGGAGTGCGGCGCAATGCTGTGCATGCATCGACCACAATGCAGGTTGTGTGGATACAGCTGGAATCAATGAATCAAGGACGTATCGTTAACGGATGACTGATCAGCCCATCCCCTTTTTTGAACGCTTTGCGGTGCGTGTGGAAGAGCTCCTGATGAGCCGCCTGGTCCCGAAGGAGAATCCCGGACCGGTCTTCAAGTGGCTGTTCAAAATCCCGATCCTCTTTTACCGGCTCGGCTTGTCTCCTTTTGGGGATTTCATCCTCCTGTTGGACCACCGTGGACGCAAGAGTGGCAAATTGCGCCACACGCCGCTCGAGTACCGCCGCGAAGCAGGAACCGGGGATCGCATCATCATGGCCGGCTGGGGTGGCAAAACCGATTGGCGATACAACCTGGAATCTGATCCGCATGTGGATGTCCAGGCCGGGCGAGAGCGGTACCCTGCGCTGGCCGAGCACCTGACGGATGCCGAAGTGGCAATCTTCCTGACCGGGGCCATGCAACTCAATCCGGCCAGTGCGAAGATCTGGTCGCGCTGGGCAGGCCGGCCGGTCACTCTCGACGATCCGGATGGCATCTTGCGGGCTGCCCGCTTTTTCCCTTCATTTCGATTGAAACCGGATAATAGCAGTCCTTAGTAATCATGCGAGGTATCTCATGAATGAAACCTTGAAAACCATCCATTCACTGCGCACCATTCACGGAGATTTCTCCGATCAGGAGGTCAGTGAGGCTGACCTGGCCCAGATCATCCAGGCCTGCCTGCGCACTGCCAACGCCTCCGCCCGCCAGAGCTACTCGATCATCCTGCTGGACGACCGGGCCAGGATGCGCGAGTTGTGCTCCTATCAGGGCAGCCGGGCGCTCATCTTCTGTGTCGATTTTACCCGCATCATGGATACTGCTCATCATATCGGGCAGGTCTTCGACAACGATGACATCATCGGTTTCATCACCGGTACAATGGATACCCTGCTGGCTGCCCAGACCGCCGTCATTGCCGCCAAATCACTGGGCATCGATTCGTTGATTACGAATGGGTTGCATCGCAACAACCTGGACAAGGTTTATGCGGAATTGGAACTGCCCCAGACCTCCTGTTTCCCGCTGATCACGGTATTACTGGGTTATCCGCGCAAAGAACCTGATTTTCAGAAAGGACGCCTGAGTTCCAAATTTGTGATCCATCGTGGGAAGTACCACCGCCACACGAAAGAGGACTTGGATGAGATCGTGGCTGAATATGACGATCATGCCCGCCATATGGGCTTCATCGACAACTGGGAGGAGCTGGGCTACCGGCATTACCTGGATTGGTTCTACCTTAAATGGACCGGCAAGCCGGCCACGGAGAAGATCGCGGCCGGGAAGGTCCAGGAATTCCAGGAACGCCTGAAGAAGAGTGGATTCTGGTGGCCGTCGGCTTGATTATTGAAAAGATATTTTAGAGGAAACAAAAAATGATCAAATGTAAGATTACCGTGCTGCAATGCACCTTCAACCAGGAACTGGTTAATCAGTATGTTGAGAAAGAGCGCAGGAAGTCCCTGGGTCCCTGTGAGGTGTTTCACGAAGGGCAGGAGTTCCTGGTCGATCCCTGGTCCGGCCTGCCTCAGGACTTCTGCCCGTGGGCCTGGGATGACATCTACAAGGTGATCATCGCCTTTGGTGCGAATGGCAACTTCGGTTTTTGGACAGAGGAGGGTGACACCATCATTGCCTGCTGCACGGATGCCACCCGCCCGGTGATTTTTAAAATTGATAAGATAGAGACCCCATAGAATCCGATCTGCTTACCAGGTTAAACCTATAATATAATTAGAATACATTTAACAAGCAACGTCTGCCGTTCATCGATACCAGGAGGATATACCATGAAGACACGGCTCCAAAATGCACTCATGATTGGGATATTATCATTATCGCTGGCCATATATCCGGCCCAGGCGCAAGGCCAACCCAACCTGCCTGGTTCCATTGCCAATAAATTACCGGTCATTCAGAACTGGATGATGGAAGGTAACCAGGAGAATGCCAATGCCGGAGGGGCGGTCGCAACTGCCGGGGATGTCAATGGGGATGGGTATAGTGATGTTATCGTCGGGGTGAAAAATTTTACAAATGAGCTACCAGGTGAAGGCAGAGCATATGTCTATTATGGATCAGCCAGCGGACTCGGGACAATACCCGCCTGGACCGGTGAAGGTAATGAGGTCGGGGCCTGGTTCGGCTATTCGGTCAGTACGGCTGGAGATGTCAATGGGGATGGCTACAGCGACATCCTGGTTGGCACCAGTCTCAACAAAGTGTATGCCTTTTATGGCTCCGCTTCAGGATTAAGCCCCAGCTACGACTGGCTGGTCTCTGGAGATGGCAGTGGTGCTTTCGGATACGACATCAGTGCAGCCGGGGATGTCAACGGTGATGGCTACTCGGATGTGATCATCGGAGCACCGTATTTTAACGGTTATGCCGGGCGGGTGTATGTCTACCTGGGTTCTGATACCGGCTTGGTACCAGCTTATGACTATTACCAGGAAGGGGAGGCTTATGCCCAGTTGGGTTTTTCAGTCAATCTCGCGGGCGATGTCAATGGGGATGGTTATTCGGATGTGATTGCCGGTGCGAACACGTATGATAATGGTCGCGGCTTTACAACTCTTATATATGGCTCCCCAAGTGGTCCAGGCGCAGCTCCGGATTGGGTCATGGCCGGTCCGCAGGCTGGTGAGGGTTTTGGTAATTCCGTATCCACGGCCGGGGATGTGAATGGGGATGGCTATGCCGAGATCCTGATTGGCTCCGATATGTGGGAAGGTGGTCAAACGAATGAAGGTATTGCCCGGGTATTTTTCGGCTCGGAGGATGGTCCCGGCCTAAGTACGGATTGGTCAATGGAGCTTGATCAGGAATATGCCCATTTTGGATGGTCGGTTCAAACTGCCGGGGATTTGAATGGGGATGGGTTCGCGGATGTGATCATCGGGGCTTATCAATACAACAATGAACAATTCGATGAAGGGCTGGCATCGGTTTATTATGGATCAACCGCGGGTTTGGGCGATGCGCCAGTATGGACAAAGGAGATCGATCAGGATTTTGCCCAATTTGGGTACAGCGTTTCCACCGCCGGGGATGTCAACGGGGATGGCCTGAGCGATATCATCGTGGGCGCCAATCTATTGGATAACGGCCAAGCCGATGAGGGAGGCGCATTTGTTTATCATGGCTCGGTGGATGCCCCGTCTCTAACTGCAAATTGGACAGTTGACAGCGACCAGGCTGGCGCCTGGTTGACGACAGCCGGTGGGGGAGTCGGGGATGTAAACGGTGATGGATACCAGGATGTCATGGTCGCAGCCGGGAAATACGACACTGCCACGCTGGCTGATGCCGGGAAAGCCTGGTTATACAATGGCTCTGCGAGCGGGTTGGAGGATACTGCCAGTTGGAGCGCCGAAGGAACTCAGGTCAATGGCCAATTCGGCAGCAATGCCTGGCCGGCCGGGGATGTCAATGGCGATGGATATGGTGATGTTTTGATGACCTCGGCTTATGACAATCCGGAAGTCGATGAAGGTGTTGCTTTCCTCTATCTCGGGTCGGCAACAGGTTTGAACACCAGTCCAACCTGGTCCGCTGAAACAGATCAAGCTGGAGCGGGCATTTATGCCATCAATGCGGGGGACGTCAATGGAGATGGCTATGGGGATGTGCTGGCAAGTTCCGCCTTGTACAACAACCCTGAGGTTGACGAGGGCAAGGCCTGGCTTTACCTGGGTTCCGCTACTGGTTTAAGCACTTCATCAAGCTGGAGTTATGAGCTCAACCAGGCTGGTGCAACATTGGTGGGTGTCTCAGCCGGGGATGTAAACCGAGATGGTTTTTCCGACCTTTTACTGGGTGCGTCTTCTTATGATAATGGCACTACCGATGAAGGCATGGTCTGGGTATTCTACGGTTCGGTTTCCGGTCCTGGATCCAGCCCGGTCTGGTCCTATGACAGCGGTCAGGTCAATGGCCTGCTGGGCATGGCGCTCTCCACCGCCGGGGATGTGAATGGCGATGGATACGCCGATATCCTGGTGGGTGCAAACCTCAGTCTCGGCCAATCCAATGAAGGCGCCAGTCTGGTATTTTACGGTACTCCCACCATACCGGTAGGCCCCGTGTGGATATCCCAGAGCGATCAAGGCGACGCCTGCATGGGCCGTACGGGTTCGACCGCCGGGGATGTTAACGGTGATGGCTACTCCGATGTTCTCGTTGCCGCGCATTGTTTTGATGATGATCAATCGAACGAAGGGCGGGCCTACCTATTCCTCGGATCGGCCACTGGTCTTGCAACCACACCGGTCTGGACAACAGATGGGAATCAGGACACGGCGTTTTATGCCATCAATATCGGTACGGCTGGAGACGTCAATGGCGATGGCTTTGCCGATATCTGGGTTGGATCGTATCATTACGATAACCCCGAAGTTGACGAAGGGACTGTGTTCGTTTTCTACGGCAATCAAAAATCAGGTGGAAGTTACGACCTGCAACAGCGTGCAATTGTGGATACACCCATTGCTCCCCTGGGCAAGGCTGACAGCCTGAGCAAGTTCCGCCTGACCGGTCTGGGGCGTTCTCCCTACGGCTCTGGAAGCGTGAAATTGGAATTGGAGGTAAAACCGTTCGGGACATCTTTCGATGGTTCCGTTCTGCAGCAAAGCCTTGTATGGATGCAAACTGGCATTGCAGGAGCGGAAATCGACGAACTGGTTACGGGTTTATCTGCCGACAGTCAGTATCATTGGCGTGCCAGGCTCTTATATGATCCGGCCAGTATGCCCTACCAGCCGCACGGCCGCTGGATCACGAATGCCAATAACGGCTGGCAGCAAGCGGATCTATTAATCGGTACACTCTTGATCCCGGGTGCGGCACCGGGTGAGTTCGATAAATTATCCCCGTTTCACCAGACCGATAATCTACCGCTCAGCCTCACCCTGGATTGGGGGGTGAGCGAGAATGCAACTTCCTATGTATATTGTTACGATGAGTCGCATGATGACGAATGCGATGGCGCCTGGCAGCCAGCTGGGTTGAATACTGAGGTCACCATTGCCGGGCTGGATTGGAACACGACCTATTATTGGCAGGTACGCGCCAACGGTATTGGTTTCACAGACGCAAACAACGGCGCATGGTGGTCGTTCTATACTCTCATGGAGCCACCGGCAAGTTTCGGAAAATTATCTCCGCTCGATGGTACATCTGGACACTTATTAAGCCTGGATCTCAGCTGGGAGACCAGCGCCAGAGCGACTGACTATTACTATTGTGTATCTGAGAGTGTCGATCCTCTCTGTGGTGGGGCGTGGGTGAATACCGACACAATGGTCGTCAATCTCTCCAATTTGGATTTGAATAAAACCTATTATTGGCAGGTGATAGCGAACAATGCAGGCGGTCCAACCGAAGCAAACGCCGGATACTGGTGGTCCTTTACCACCCACAACGACACGACCATGCCGGTCGTGGAGAGCATTGAGTTGCTGGATCCCAGCCCAACAGAAGCGGACACTGTTCGTTTCACGGTCACCTTCTCGGAAGCGGTCAGCGGGGTGGACGTCACCGACTTCACAACCCAGGTGGGCGGGTTGACGGGTACATCCATCAGCGAGATCAGTGGTTCCGGGACGACCTGGATGGTCGCGGTTGATACCGGTACCGGCACGGGTTGGTTATCCCTCCAGGTAAACGATGATGATACCATCATGGATGAGAAACTGAATCCGCTAGGGGGTGAGGGGTCTGACAATGGTACCTTCACCTCGAGTGTGGCTTACCGTGTCAGACCGTTCCGAAATTACCTTCCGCTTGTCCGTAGGTAAACTCAAATTTGGAGCGTAATAATCAAAAAGAGAGCCCTGTTTCGATGAGCTCTCTTTTTTTCGGTTTCTAGAAAGTATTACTGGGCTTTTCCATGGATGAAAGCTTCTGTTTTCTCTCGTGCCAGCTCATCCTTGAACTGCTTGGGTGGTGTCTTCATAAAGTAAGAAGAGGGAGCGATCAACGGGCCGCCGATACCGCGATCGAGCGCTAGTTTAATGCAGCGAACTGCATCGATCACCACGCCGGCCGAGTTGGGTGAATCCCACACTTCCAACTTGGCTTCCAGGTTTAATGGGACGTCGCCGAAGGTCGTGCCTTCCATGCGCAGGTAGCACCACTTGCGGTCAGAAAGCCACGGTACGTAGTCGCTGGGACCGACGTGGATATCCTTCGGATCCAATGTATACGGCAGCATGCTGGTGACCGCGCCGGTCTTGGAGATCTTCTTGGACTCCAACCGTTCGCGTTCGAGCATGTTGAGGAAATCGGTGTTGCCGCCAAAGTTCAACTGGTAGGTGTGATCCAACCGCACGCCGCGGTCCACGAACAGGGAGGTCAACACGCGGTGCAGGATGGTGGCGCCCACCTGGCTCTTGATATCATCCCCGATGATGGGCAGCTTGAGTTCCTTGAAGCGTTCCGGCCAGTAACCCGAGCTGGCGATGAAGACCGGGATGGCATTCACCATGCCGCAACCGGCTTCCAGGATCTGTTCGACGTACCACTTGGTGGCCATCTCGGAACCGACCGGCAGGTAATTAATGACGACATCAGTTTTGGTATCCTTGAGGATCTTGATGATATCGGCGGTCGGACCGGGTGCCTTTTTCAGGATCTGTGACAAGTACTTGCCCAATCCATCATGGGTCATACCGCGCGAGACCGGCACGTTCAACTTGGGTACCTGGGAGAACTTATAAGTGTTATTCGGGTAGGCGTAAATGGCTTCCGACAGGTCCAGGCCAACCTTGGTGTCGACCACGTCGAAGGCCGCCGTGAACTCGATGTCGCGGATGTGATAGCCACCCAGGTTGACGTGCATCAAACCAGGCACGCTGGCATCGTCCTTTGCGTCGCGGTAGTAATGCACCCCCTGCACGAGTGAGGAGGCGCAATTCCCCACCCCAATGATGGCCACACGAACTTTATGATCCTTTTCCATGTTATTACCTTCCTCCCGAGAAATTATCGATTAACCACAGTCTTATCCGTGTGGTTTTTCCGTAGGGCAATTGTACCAAATGAAAATATCAGTAATGCTGCCAGGCTGGAAGCGCTCAGGATCAAGAACAGATTGGCCGGGCCGGCCGTGTCATACAACCAGCCGGCGAAGGTTGTGCTGATTAGGGCGGCCAGGTTTAGGACTGCCAATAACAAGCCCTGGCTGGTGGCCTTGATCTCATCCGGTGCCAATTCATTTACATAAGCCACGCTGCCGATCCAGAAGAAAGCGAAGGTGACGCCGTTCAACAAATTGATTGCGGGAGCCCACTCCGGCGAGGGCATGATGGCATAACAGAACATGCGCAGCATGTAGGCAAACATGCTGATGGCGATCATCTTCTTGGCAGCCAGGTGTTTCAACAGCTTTGAGCCGTAGTACATGCTGGGAATTTCTGCAGCACCTCCGATGGCCATCGTGAGTCCGATCAAGCCCTGGCTGGCACCCAGGTCGGCCATGTACACGCCCAGGAAAGTATGCATACCGTTGGCCGATACCCACACCAGCATAACGCTGATGATGAAGACCAACCAGCGCGGCTGGCGCAGCAAGGACCACAGGGTTACGAACAGACGTGGGGTGCTGCCGATCTCAACCCGCCGGGTCGGGTACCACATCAGGCTGATCAGCAGAGCGACCATGCAGAGTGTGAAGATCGGGAAGAGCCAGGATAACCCAAGACGTTCAAGCAGGTAACCGCCCACCAAAGTCAGCAAGACATATCCGACCGAACCCCACAGGCGGATGCTCCCGTAACGCTCACGCTGGTCACCCAGCAACAGCAACGTGTTGCTATCCAGCATCGGCGAGATGGTGCTGTAAAACAGGCTGAAGAGAGCCGCAACGGGTACCAGGACCATGAAGGTCCCCGCCGCGGCGATACCCCAACCGGCCAGGATCGAACCGACCACCGCAACGGCCAAAAGGACGCGCGTCTTGCCGTAACGGTCATTCAGGATGCCCCATAACGGGGCGCTCAGCATGCCCACCAGGGGGGAAAGGGTGTTTATCAGACCGATCTCCACCCCGCTCAGTCCGATATCGTTGTAATAGATATTAATGAAAGGCAGGTAGATCCCAAAACCGGTGAAATACAGGAAATACACCAGCCTGGCGATTGGCAGTGGATCCCTGCCGGGTTGTGCCCGGTCAGTCGCTGGAGGCAATTAGCGTTTCTCCCATCCATCCAGCAGGCTGGTGTAGATGATCTTTTGAATGTAGGGTTCCATCTCCCCGCGATTGAGCGGCCTGTCGGGATTACAACCTTTCCCTAGTGAGACATGGTAGGCGAAGAGTTGCAGGGGGATCCAATCCGCGATTGGGCCGAACATTTCATTATGGTCGTCCACGGGGATGTACGGCACAGATAAAGCCTCCCAGCCGGTTTTCAAACTGGCATTGCCGACGACGTATAATTGCCCGCGCATACCCTGGATGAACTTGGCCACCAGGCGGTTGCGTTCGTCAATCGCGCCTTCGGCGGTGATCAGGAAGATCGGATCCTCCGTTTGAATGGAAAGCGAGAAAAGATGAGCGTACTCCTCCAGGTTGGTCGCTTCACTGCGGCTCTGGCTGATTTCCTTCAGCTTGGCAGCACCCAGCTGGGCAGTGGGCCAGTTGGGTCCCGAGCCCAGGAAGGTAAAAATGGGGGCATTTTTAACTTTAACAGCCAATGCTTTCATATCCCCCTCGAGCCCCAGCGCTTTCTCCACGATCCGAGGGAGGTCATTCTGTAATTCCAGGTGCAGGGCATCGAATCGCTCTTGATCCATCTTCCCAATGGCCAGCGACCAGTGAAGGGCTAAATTGTACAGGGCAGCCAAGGCAATGGTCGTGGTCAGGGTGGGGAAGGAGTAGGAGGGCGTCGAGCGTGTCTGCAGGATATCATCCACTTCAGCGCAGATCGGGCTGGGCGCCAGGTTGGTGAGCGCCAGGGTTTGGGCTCCACTGCGCCTGGCCAGCCGGGCGGCATCCACCGCTTTGACGGTCTTGCCCGAGGAAGTGACGGCAATCACCAATGTGTGCGGGTCTAGAACCGTATGCCGGTAGAGGGCGAATTCCGCCGCTTCCACCGCTTCGGCTTTCACGCCCGCCCAATTTTCCAATGCATACACTCCGGCCTGGCCGAGCATGTAGGGGTCGCCGCAGCCGATCAGCAGCACCTGGTCGATCTGCCCGGCGTAACGGGCTGCCAGGGTTTTGACCTGACCTTCGGTTTCCACCAATGTGCGGCGGATGGCCTGAGGTTGTTCCAGCATTTCCTTGTGATAGAAGTAATCCTTTTCCATGAATGCTCCAATTTTGAAGGTGTCGCCTTAAACTTCCAGGCTGCGCACGATTTCCATATACTCACGCACCTTGCTCTCGAGGATGTTACCACCCCACTGGTCCTCGAAACAGGTGCCGACAAAGGCACCATCGGCTTCGGCCAGCCGGCGGGCGGCATTCTCATGACGGGTGTGGCCACCCAGGATGACCGGCAGCTCTGGCACAGCCGCCTTGACCGCGCGGATGAGTTTGAGGTTGGTCTCTTCGTCCGGGTGGGCGACCTCAACGGCATGCGCGCCCAGCGCAACAGCCTCCTTCGCGATCTCACCCACGGGTTTGGGTTCCCCGCGCCAGTGAAAATGCATGCCCTCGACCTCCACGATCAACTTGATATCCTGGGCGCCCAGCTTCTCGCGGTAAGCCAGGAAGGGTTGTGGATCTGCTTTGACCAATCCCCACTGGGTATCGCTTTCTCCGACCAGGGCGGTGATGCGCAGGAAGGAACCACCACATACCTTCGCGACGGCTAATGAGGCCGATATGCCATTTACGAAGATCTGGACGCCGATCTGGAATGCCTGGCTGGTGTTTTGTAATACCGCCTGGGTGATGGCTGCCACGGTTGCCACACGTGCATAATCCGCCTCATCGGTGGTCGGGAAGACCTTGTCGACCGTTTGGATCAGGCAGCCATCCGCGCCTCCCTTTTCAAGCGCTTTGGCGCCGGCAACAGCTTTTTCAAGTGACTTTTCGAAATTGCCCTCTTCAAAATGGGGTGTGCCCGGGCAGGGCAGCAGGTGGATCAGGCCGATGACGACTTTATGTTTTCCGAGTGCATCGAAAACGCGCATGGTTTGACCTCGTTGTGGACTGGATACCGCCGGGTCAGGACCTGGCGGCCTCGGTTAACAGTCACGACCGTCGAGGGAGTCCCCCGGCGGTCGTGGTGATCGGTTTCAGATCATGCGATGCGGATCACTTGCCTTTTTCGGACTGGGTCAGGCGGTAAATATTCGACGAGAACTCGAAGGTGTCACCGCGGAAGGTGGCGTAATTCAACTCCACCGGGATGTCGCCTTCGATGTAGGTGATGCCTTTGAAGAAGAAATGGGGCGTGCCGGGTTTAACCCCCAGCAGGTCGATCGCTTCCTGGTTGGCCAGTACCGGTGTCAGCGAGGCTTCATTACGGATCACCTTGCGACCGGTGACTTCTTCATAGAGTTTATAGAAAGACAGGTTTTCCAGCTTGCGGTTCTTGATCTTCTCGCCCAATTCCTCGCGAACATAGGCGGTCATGATCGCGGCCGGGATGTCGTCGACATAACGCAGGCGTTTAATAGTGACGAATTTCTGAGGCGGATCCAACGGAAGGTTGAAAAGGTTGTGCAATGTGACCGATCCCGGGATGGTTTCGATACCCAGGATCTTGGAATGAGTCTGTCGTCCGGAGGCTTTGACCGTATCGGTGAACCCGGCGATATGGGTCCAGTTTTCCTTGATGCGGCTATGAGTAACGATCGAACCCTTGCCCTGGATACGGGTGATGAAGCCTTCAGCTTCCAGGTCTCCAAGGGCTTTGCGCACCGTGATGCGGCTGATCTTGTACATGTCGCAAAACGCGGCTTCGGTCGGCAGGAGCGTGCCGGGCAAGATCTCGCCCAACATGATCTTGTCGCGCAGCATCAATTTCAATTGCTCATACAGGGGGGTAGCGCTTTCGTGACTTACATTGGCAACCATGTTCATAATCCGCCTTCCGTTGAGTTTTCAGTTTCCAATTTCTATGATATAGTCGATTTGGATGACTTTCTTGATAATTGTTATATTATCATTATAACTATAATTATAAATGATAATTAAGGAAAGTCAATCGTATTAGGAATTAATAGTATTTCTTTTCCATTAAATTAACATATCATAAAGAGGAAATGTATGAAACGAGCTGTCAGTATTTCCATCGGGTCATCCAAGCGCGATAAAAGAAGCGAGATTACCCTGCTGGGCGAGAAGGTCGCCATTGAGAGGATCGGGACGGATGGGGACATGGAAGCCGCCGCCAGAATGTATCAGGATCTGGATGGCAAAGTGGATGCTTTTGGTGTGGGGGGCGCCGACCTGGGTCTGTTGATCGATGATCATTGGTACCCACTGCATTCCGTTTTATCACTGATCCGTTTTGTAAAAACGACACCGGTGGTGGATGGGCATGGGTTAAAGCTCACGCTCGAACGCCACGTGGCTGAATTCCTCGAGAAGAACATCAAGCCCTACCTGGATCAGCATGGCCGTAAACTCTTCATGACCGCTGGTGTGGACCGCTGGGGCATGGTGAAATCCTTTGAAGATCTAAATTATGAGGCGGTTTATGGCGACCTCTATCTGACACTGGGTATTCCCATCCCGCTGCGATCGGTGGCTGCGTTGAAACGGATGGCGGCTGTCCTGGTGCCGGTTGTCTCGCGGCTGCCCTTCAGCTGGGTTTACCCGGTGGGTGAATCCCAGGAGAAACGCACCCCAAAGGCCGTGGAACACTTCCAGGCGGCGACCGTGGTTGCCGGGGATTGTCACTACATCACGCGCTATATGCCGGATGACATGACCGGTAAGGTGGTGGTGACCAACACCACCACGCAAGCCGATGTGAAGTTGCTCCAGCAGGCTGGTGTTAAATACCTGGTGACCTCCACGCCGGTGCTGGATGGACGTTCCTTCGGGACCAACATGATGGAGGCGGCATTGGTGGCGGCAAGCGGCCGTCACGAACCGGTGGATTACCGCCATGCAGCCGTTTATTTCAAAGAAGTTGAAGGCTATCTGAAGAAACTTAAACTTGAGCCCCAACTCCGGGAGTTGAACTGACCATGCATGCCTTGATTACCGCTGGCGGTATCCCCAAACCGGGTGAGTATTTATACGAACAAACAAAGGGTATCCCCAAAGCCCTGTTGGATCTGAATGGCAAGCCGATGATCCAGTGGATTCTGGATGCCGTGAACGGCTCAAGTCAGATCGATGAGATCTTTGTGGTGGGTTTACCGGATACGACCAGACTGATCTCACGCAGACCCATCCATTTTGTCAACGACACCGGAGGAGCTCTTGAAAATGTGATTGCGGGAGCCGCAGCGATGATGGCGCTTGACTCCAAAATGGATCTCTTCCTGATGACTTCCTCGGATATTCCCGCCCTGACGACCCAAATGGTGGATTGGGTTATTGCCCAGGGCAAGCTGGCAAATGTCGATATTCATTTTTTCACGGTCAAGCGCCAGGATATGGAGATGCGTTATCCGGAATCCCGGCGCACCTATACCCGCTTCCAGGATGTGGAATTATGTTCAGCGGATATATTTCTGGCCCGGGTGGAGAAGGTCTTGAATCCGGCTGCCCGTTGGAGGGACCTGCTCTCGGCGCGCAAGAGCCCTTTGAAACAGGCGGCTATTATTGGCTATGACATTCTGTTCCTGATGCTCCTGCGCCGGATCAAGCTCCAAAAAGCGGTCGGCATTGTCACCCGGCGGCTGGACCTGACCGGTCGGGTGGCCTTTACACCCTACCCGGAAATGGGCATGGATGTCGACAAGGATTTTCAACTCGAGATCATGCGCAAGGATCTGGCCGCGGGGAAGCGCTGATGCTGCACAGGATCCTCGAATTCGACTACCGGGCATCCTCACGGTTACGCTTGGAAGAAACACGCGGGTTCTTGCGAAACCTGATGGTCTTCTTTGCCCATTCGGGTGACTCGTGGTTCTGGCTGGCAGCGCTCATCCTGATCTGGATATTTACAGAAGGTCTGTGGCATACCCTGGCTGCCCTGATGGCGGTTGGCCTGCTCGGGCTGGCTGCCCTTGTCATGCTGATCAAGTTCACCGTCCGCCGCCGGCGACCGGAAGGCGAGTGGGGTGCAATCTACCGCAATACCGACCCGCACTCCTTCCCATCCGGGCATGCCGCACGCGCGGTCTTCCTGGCTGTCCTGGCACTCGGCCTGGGTCCCTTGTGGTTCGGGCTGCTGTTGTTGGTGTGGGCGCCTCTGGTAGCGCTGGCTCGC
>Ga0208980_10000198_pt1 | contig 31236 bp, 22 predicted proteins | sample WetSurMetagenome_3_FD_187993 | JGI IMG/M metagenome (GOLD analysis project Ga0208980, IMG submission 187993) | Wetland microbial communities from Twitchell Island in the Sacramento Delta, sample from surface sediment Aug2011 Site A1 Bulk (version 2) | ecosystem: Environmental > Aquatic > Marine...
TGTCCGATCTGGCCACCCTGGAACCGCTTGCTAATGTTCGCACCCGCGATCAGTTCACGGGCACCCTGAGCGTACATGCGTCCGCTTGTGAGCCGCACCACCGGTCTCAGCATGAATGCCTCCGGAGAAACGCCGCGCACGGTGATGTTCCCCATGTCGTTCGTCGAGATCTTCTGAAGGTTGATGATGGTGACAACTTCGGATGAGGCAAGGGGTTTTCCATCCTGGCCTTTATCAATTACCGAAAGGGCTCTGATTGTGTTCATCTGGTCTCTGTCGATCCCGCTGACGAGCTCCGTGTCCGACCCCTTGCGCAGCATGATCACGTTGTCATCTGAACCTGTCGCGACGAGTGTTTTCTCGACGCCGTACGCAAGCATCAGGACCGCCGCGAATACGAATACCACAAGGGCAACACCCAGGATGGTAAGCGACGCCGTCAATTTGCGAGTGAAGAGATTGCGGACACTGTAGACGAGAGGTATTCTCATGGGTTCTTTCCTTGTGGTTCCTAGCCGATTTGCCGTAATCCGTCCACGATTTTCATTGAGGTGGCGCGCCAGATCGGGAACACCGAAGCGACGATGCCAACAATAAGCGCCGACGAGCCTGCGAGGATGATGGTGGTCTGCGTTACGTCGAAGACCGGAAACATCCCTTGTGGGATATTCGCCGCAATGCCCTGTACCATGGGGAACATAAGGAACAGCCCGAGAATCCCGCCGGCGATCGAGATTGCCAATGATTCACCCGCAATCAGCCCGATGATGTGCCCTTTGGTGAAACCCAGTGTCTTCAAAACTGCGTATTCGCGAATGCGCTCACGGGCTGTCATGACCATGGTGTTTCCGAGAACAAGCAGAATCACTCCGATGATGACGAACGCGATGAAATTCATCGCCGTGAGAATTGCGCCTGACATGGACACAAAACTCTGCTGGAAGGCTGCCTCAGTCTCCGATTTCGTCTCCGCACGCGAGTTCTTAAACATTTCATCGATGGTCTGAGAAATCAGGGGAGCCTTGCTCGGATCACTGATAGTAATGACGTACCATCCCACATTGCCCGCCCTTGTTGGTTGACTCTGTTTCAATCGCTCATCAAGATATTGCCAATGGAAGAGCATCTGCGTGGCGTCAACCTTCTCGTCACGCGGCTTATAGATTGCCCGCACCACAAACTCATACTTGCCTGGATAGATATCACCTTCAATTGGCATGACGTCGCCAATCTTCAGTTTGTATTGCTCCGCGATCTTCTGCCCGATAACGCATGAGTTGCGCTCCTTCTTGAACGTTTCAAGTTGATCCTTGTCGACAATGAACTCAGGATATCCATCGAAGTACGTTTCGGCTTCAACCGCCATCCGGGCAAAGAACTGGCTCTGATCAATATAGATTCCCCCGAACCAATTGGCGAACGTCACTCTGGACACGCCCGGAATCCTCGCTATCTGGTCCTTGTAGGAATAGGGGAGAGGGAAGATGAAGGACACTGCATGTCTTGTAATGAGTCGATTGACTGCAGAAGCTTCGACGCCGGAGTACCACGCGTCGACAACAGTTCTCAGGACGCCAAAGAACATCACGGCGATTGAAATGCCGAGAATGGTCAAGGCACTCCGGAGCTTGTGTCGGAGAACGTTTCGTATAATGAGCTTCAGGATTTGCATAGTGGTTCCTAGTTCGTCAGTTCGCCCTTGTCGAGGTGCATTACTTTGTGCGCCTTCTCTGCTGCGCGGGGATCATGCGTGACCATGAGGATGGTCTTCTTGAACTCCTTATTCAACCGATCGAGAAGCGTCATGATCTCTGCGGCGGAGTTCTTGTCGAGATCTCCTGTCGGTTCATCGGCAACGATGATTGTGGGATCGGTTACGATGGCACGGGCGATAGCAACGCGCTGCTCCTGGCCGCCCGAGAGTTGTTTCGGGTAGTGTTTTATGCGATCTCCCAACCCGACAAGTGTCAGCGCAAGCTCAACCTGCTTCTTCCTTTCTTGCTTTGACAGGTTCGTGAGCAAAAGAGGCAACTCGACATTCTCATATGCCGTTAATACGGGGAGCAGATTGTAAAACTGAAACACGAACCCGACGTGCTGCGCACGCCACTTGGCTATCGCCTTCGCATTGAAGGCTGAGATATCCTGATCATTCACAATGATCTGACCGGCGGTGGGGCGGTCGATGCCGGCAATGAGATTCAGAAGCGTCGTCTTTCCCGATCCCGAAGGTCCCATGAGCGCCAGGAATTCTCCCTCAGGCACTGAGAGCGAGATGTTCATCAGGACGGGGATCTCAATGCTGTCACGATAGTACTTCTTTGTGACGTTCTTTACGTGTATCAACTCCTTGTTTGCGTCAGGCATCTGGTTCTCCCGTGTTCGTACGATTGTTGTTGGTTCAGCACGTGAACTCATATCATGAAATCAGGATTTGACTTTGATCTTCGATCCGGTGGAAAGCGTTGGATCGGGACGTGCAACAACTTGATCTCCCTGTACAACACCCTCACGAATTTCTATCCGCGCACCAATCCGTTCGCCGGTCTTTACCGGCATTTCGGTCAGAGCGCCTTCCCGCACCAGCAATACAACATCGGCACCGTTGCGGTTCACGACTGCCGAGAGAGGTACGGTGAGCTTCGGAGGTGCCGTGGAAGCAGCCTTGTCAAGTTCCTTTGAAAGGAATGTTACTTTGGCGCTCATCTCCGGCAACACGCGCTCGTCTTTCTCCCTGAATCGCACCTTGGTCAACACGGTTGCCTTCGCTCTGTCAGCGGTGGGAACGATCTTTCCCACGAAACCTTGGTACCGCACCTCGGGATACGCATCCAGAACAATCTCCGTCGGCTGTCCGATCTTCACGCGGGTGATGTTGGACTCAGACACGTCGGCTTCTACTTCGAGGGATGACATGTCCGCCATGGAGACCACAGCGCCGCGTGAGTTGGATGCTGCGCCAAACGGAGCAACGACTTCTCCAACGTCGGCGTTCTTGGTCAACACAGTTCCATCAAAGGGCGCCCTGATGCGAGTGTTCTCGACTGCAACTTCAGCCGAGCTAACGGCCGCCTGAGCCGACATGATTGACGCCAGTACTCTTTTGTAACGGGCATTGGCGCCATCAAGCTCTGCCTTGGATGTCAATCCGGATTTGTAGAGACTCGTCTGCCGTTCAAGGGAACGATGAGCATCCTCCGAGTCTGCCATCGCGAGTTGGAGATCGGCGCGTGCTCTTGCCAGCGCAGCCACAACATCCTGATCCTCAAGGCGTCCGATCAACTGGCCTTTCTTCACCCGGTCTCCCTCTTGAACTCCGAGGTACTCCAGACGTCCCGTCCCTTTGGACGCCACTGCAGCTTTCTGTTGCGCAACAACATAACCGCTTGCCGTAAGGACTGCGTTGGCTTGAGAAGGGAACGTCAACGAAACTGTAGCGACCTCGACTTCGGGTGTGGCAGTAAAGTTACCACGAAGCAAGAAGTAACCGGCGGCAAGAGCAACGATGATGACGCCACCGACAATAACCTTCCACTTCGGGCTACTGCCGTTGTCATCGTTCTTCTTATCCCGGCTGATGCGAAGTCCGGAAAGGTCTGCTGTTTCTGTTGAAGCACTCATGATTGCGTTAATGGTCAAAGAGGGTAGAGCGTTGCTTAAGATAGTGAATTCCTACCGTTCTCTCAAGTTCGATTGTTCTGGAGTCAGTCACATTTCCAACGGTTCAGGGGTTCGAAAGATCCGGAGCGGCAATCATTCAGCCCGCACAGTATACGAGGGGAACAGTTGGAAAGAAACATGGTTTTAGGCGAATGGTGGACGGCTGTCGGCAGATGGAGAGCAAAAGATCAATGGCTCGCGCGTCTTCGACCGTCTCCGCACGTGGAGGCATCTATGGAAACGCGGACCGACGCGGAGATAGTTTTGATCTGAGGAAGTAATTTCGCTAACTGAACCTACTCGATCTTTTGAGGCTCAAGCGACTTCTTGTAAGCCCATTCAACGTACGGGAGCTTCACGATGGTGCGGCGAGGAATTGGTCGTTTTGGCCTGCCGGTCGATTTCGACCAGCCCGCGCCGCCTTTTTCACCTTCATCTCGCTTTGGCGCCTTATAGTCAGGGGAATTGAATTTCGGTTCCCATTCGTCCCGATGTATGATCAAAGTTGCACCTTTCGGGTTTTCTTTGGATGGCGGAAATGAATAGACGGAATACAGGTCGATCCAAATTGCGAATGCAAACCAGCCTACGACTCCCATTGCAGCAATCAAAATGAGATAGAAGAGTTTCTTGATCATGACGATTCCTTTGTTTGTCCAAACCCAGGTGCAGTAATGTCGAGAATTTCATGAAGCAGGTCAAGCATTGTTCTTCTGGCCACTCTTCGTGAAGCCACGCGACATTACGCCAAAGACGATTAATGATGCGGCAAAGATAGATCCGCTCACAATTGGTGTGATTGTCTTGGTGAGAAGAAGAACTGCCAGTCCGATGCAAACACTCAAGAATACCAGGGAGGCACTTCTTTTGTTCATGTGGAGCCTTTCCGATTTGTGGATTGAGGACCGCTATTTTGATCCTTCAAACTTCTCTCTACCTCCGGGCTTTTGAGTCCTCTTTCCAATACTTGGCCACTCTGGTTCTTCCACCACTGCCAATTCGCTCGGACCGGTAGTTCCCCCAGCAGTCAATGTGCGATTCGAGTATGGACTTGTGCTTCTCCGAATAATGGAGGATGTACTGCATGGCATCGTCGAGAGTTTCAAATGCTGCAGCGTCCCTGAGGTCCACCAGCCACTTTCCCTTGAACGTCGTGACTGACTTGCTGATGGTTCTCCGGCAGCGCTTCTTCGGCATGCATAGAAAGTCCACGATGGAGTAGACGTAGTGCATCGGCGGAGTGACGGAAGAATCACGAATGAGGCTGAAGCCGTTGGGCGCATGAGGAAGGAGTTTTCGTACTGCCAGATCGTCGATGATGAAGAGATGTTCTTGCGGCATCGACGCTTCTTTCCAGTTGTCCATGGAGAATTGTTGGCATTTCTCCTTCGTGTCGATGTGAATGTTCCGGCGGGTGAGGTGGAAATCGAGAGAGGTGTGGCTCGATGTCCCATCGATGAACTGCTCTCCGCGAACCTTCAGATACGTTTTCACATCATGTTCGAACACGAGATCTCCGCGCACGGCCTCATGCTACAGCAATCGAGCCAAAGAGTGGAAGAGCTTTCTATGTTCTCATATGCATCCGGTTCTCCTTGACCGGTTTGCGAGAGAATATGTCTCTATCAAACTCAATATGCAAGCCCTTTCAAAAAATGATCTTTCCTCCGAGTGCAAGACCATACTCAAACACATCTCTATAGGCGATCTGCGTCCGAGTACTCAGAACAAAGTTCGTGGAAACGGGGATGTCGCCCTTGAAAGAAAAAGCGATTCCATCGTATGGACTGCCGGCAACCCCGAACCAGTACAGGGAATGAGGTTTCCCTCCGCAAAATCCCAATCCAACATCCACCAGTCCGCCTCCTGCGCTCAGAGGAAGGTTGTTGGCAATGCTCGCCGAGAGGAACCACGCATCCCGGTTTCCCAGGCGCAGCATTGCAGCAGGGCTTCCCGTGAACTCTGTCTGTGAGTAGTAATACCCGGGAAAGCCGATGTCCGCAGATGAGTTCAGCGGAAAAAGGTAACCCGCATCCAACCCGAACCACTGAGTGTTGACACCAAGTTGTGGTGCAACATAGATGAGGTCTTCGTTGTGCAGCGCGACGTATTGATCGAAGACTGTCTGTCTCCAATTTGATGAGTAACCTGCACTCAAACCGAACCTAAACCAGGATACTTGGTGAGTAACCCTTCCACCGAGTTCAGAAAAAGGAACGTCTCGTACACTTCTCACACGGCCAGAGCAGTCTCTCGACACGTCTGCATAGGATCCCTGACCTACTGCAACCTCAAAAGTCGTCAGAGACGTGTCGTTTGTGGTTGGCGTGAATGCAACGATGTACGGGAAGAGCAATCCCAAAAGAATCGATGTTGATGTCGGTTTCATGATTCCCACCTTTCTCATCGGGATGAAGTTTCCTGCATTCTGCTAATGTGCATCTGAAACCGACTGATACTGTGCTCGCTGCTTCAGCCACTGGGGCATGAGCATTCTGGTTCCGAATCCCGGTTCATCGAGGATGCGTCGCACGGTTGGTTCGTTGGCCCTGCCCTTAGACTCCAGCCACTGATAGTAGAATCCCCGTGTCTTGGCTACGTAGGTGCGAAGCGTACCCGGGAGTCTAGGAGCTTCGTCGAAGACGATGTCTGCAAATTGATCGGAGACAGTTGTGTAGTACTTTTCATCTGACGCTGCCAACAGATTTGCGACATCTTGGCCATGTTCATTGATGGCACGTTTTGGAGATAGCTCAGAAGTGCGAACTGACGTATCAGGTGAGTAATCGGCATAAACTTGATCGACACGCCAGAGACCTATTGTGGACTCGAGCTTAATCCTGATAGTGCTGCCGGTTGTTTCGCTGACATCAAGTACGGCTACCTGATCTTTGCGAACCCCGGGACCGACGTCCATGAGAGCTGTCTTCTCCATCCATTTGCCATTCTGCCAGAGGGACACGTGAAGCATACCCTCACGCATCAACCATCGCCTGAACTTTGCACATTCCGCGGGATTCGTCTCCAACTGCGTCTGCCACGCAAGTTTCTGGTCACCTTTCAATTGAAAGATCGCTGCCAGCGCAAAGTAACCGAGGTCTGTGTTTTTTCCACTAACAACCAGCTTCATCGTCTTGGATTGATGTTGTCCTGCAAACTCCAGTATCAATCCCTCTCGTGTATTGCTGCTGTCTGTCCAACCGCTTGCATTGAGATCGGTTTCCCAGTACCAGTTATCCTTCGCAGCTACTTCCTTCAACATACTTCTGCCATTGTAGTCTGCACAGTTAGTAGGGAATACCGGAGGCCTGATGGTATGCATCATGCCTCGGCCATCTGGGATGATGATTGTTCCCGTTGGATGATCGACTGCAATAAGTTTCAGCTCGTTGACGTACTCCGTCTCCTGTCGAGCATTCACCAGATTGAGTCGACAGGTTCCGTTCACCGGCTTGAGATGGTGCAGCACATCGTACGCAGGACGCTCCAATCCCTTAAGCACCGCTCCCGCAAATGTTTCCGATTCGAGATGGTATTTGGATCCATCGAAAGTGTAGATGAACGGACATGACATTTTGGTTCCCCCGGAATTCGTTGGAGGTGGTGGTGGGGAGGATTCGCCGCCACCATTGGTTAAGGCAATGATACCGGCGACGGCGAGCCCGATTCCGCCAGCCAGCAGCACAGATTTAGCTGGGTTCAATTCTTTCGTCTCGATCAATGTGATATTGGCAAGTGAGATGGTTCCCGTGAAACGTCTGTCGGACAAAGGAGACCTGAACTTTTGTATTCCAACCCCTGAAAGTGAGTCATTCACAATCTGGTACTTCCCTTCTTCAAACTCGTACCTCTTTCCTTCGTTCGTGAGGACGGATATGTCGATTTGCCCCCCTTCGACAACGAATTCCTGTCTGGTCAGTGTTGTTGTGTCGTAGCAACCCTGGTAGAATAGGAAGGAAATCACAAGTGTGCAGGAGGTGATTTTCATGGCGGACTCCTTTATGGTTGACTAACTGTGTGAAAAATGTTTGAACAACAACGAGGCATTTCGTCCTCCAAAGCTGTAATTGTTGGACATGGCGACATCAATGTGCTGGTTCCTTCCTTGTCCGGGAACAAAGTCCAGGTTGCACTCCTCGTCTCTGTTGAGGAGATTCAAGGTTGGGGGGACAAATTGGTGACACATTGAAAGCACTGTGGTGGCGGCTTCTATTCCACCGCATGCGCCGAGCGTGTGACCCGTTATGGGCTTTGTCGAGCTGATTGCCATTTCTGCCGCGTGAGTGCCGAACACTTTCTTCATGGCGGTCGTCTCAACGGCATCATTGATTCTTGTGGCAGTCCCATGCGCATTCACATATTGAACCTGTGCCGGCTGAGTGTCGGCCTCCTGCAATGCCAATTCCATGGCTTTGGCAATCCATGTCCCCGTTGGATCCGGAGAGGTTGGGTGAAACGCATCGGTTGTTTCACCAAATCCGGTAATCTCAGCATACACAGGCACGCCGCGGGCAAGTGCTTGCGATAGCTCTTCGAGGGCAAGGAATGCCGCGCCTTCTGCGAGCACGAAGCCGTCGCGGTCGCGGTTAAACGGTCTCATTGATTCTTGCGGACGATCGTTGCGGGTGGAAAGGAGGTGGGCGCAGCAAAACGCGGCAACCACTTCTTCCGAGAGAGGAGCTTCAGCACCTCCGACGATTGCCACATCAAGCAACCCTGTTTTGATACTTCTGAAACCATATCCAATCGCGTATGCTGAAGATGCACTTCCATCTGAGATTGTCAGGCTTGGGCCGTGGATCCCAATTGTTTGAGCAACATGGCCGGATCCTGCACCCATCATGCTGGAGATGAGAGCTGTTGGACTGGCTTGTCTGCAACCTTCGTTGAGGAATTTCCTGTGATGTTCCAGCGTCGAGTTTAGAGGACCAAGGGAAGTCCCTTCAAAGACTCCGACCCGCGATCGGTCACGACGAGAGAGGTCCAGACTCGCATCCGTACATGCCAGACTGGCGGTCGCCACTGCAAGCTGGCTCGCCCGATCCATTCGCCGGCTGGCACTTCGCGCAACAAAGTCGCCCGGATTGAATTCGTGAATCTCTCCCGCAATCTTGCAAGGGAGCGAAGTAGGCTCAAAGCGCGTCAGGGAACCGATCGTCGATTTTCCTTCGAGGATCAAGCTCCAAAACTGATCCTTGCCGGTTGCTCCTGGCACGATAACTCCTATTCCCGTTACAGCAACCTTTTTTGACATGTCCTGCGTACCTCCGTGATGATGTTCTCACTTGGTGAGAGGTCTTAGTCTCGGTCTGTGATCTTTTCCACTAGATCGAGTACGATCACCATTTCTCTGCGCTCCTTCTGTTTTGCTTTGTCTTACAGCCTGCATGAATATAGGGAGCAGTGAGGGCTGGTTTGTCAAAGAATTGTCAAATGGCGGTAAGGAGATTGCTTGGATGGGAAACCAGCCTGGCAGAGAGAGTCGGGAGGGGGATAAAGTGTTCAACACCAAACTCATGCAGTCCAGTGTTGAATTTGACGATGCACTTGTTGCGGAATTGATTCGTGCTCAGGGGTGAGGGTGTTCAGACCTGAAGAATAGGGAAGTGTTCTTCAGAGAACGTCAGGCTTTCACTTTTTTACGGGCGACAAACTTGTAACCTGCAGTGGGAATTGTGATAAGATACACGGGGCATGTTGGGTCGTCTTCAAGCTTCTTCCGGAGCTGGAGAATGGAGTTGTCCACTGTGCGTGTGCTCGGTGCATTGTCGGGATTGTATCCCCACACTTCGTAGAGCAACATTTCACGAGTTACTACTTCGGGAGAACGTTGTATGAGATATCGGAGCACCTTGTACTCCTTCGTGGAAAGTCCGATAGGCCTCTTTCCCTTGAACGCTTCATGCTTTCTGAAATCGATTTGCACATCACCAAAAGCACAATCGTCAATCTCCTTGTGGATCTCTGCCTTCCGCCGAAGAAGCGCGTGGATGCGAGCGACAAGCACTCGAGTACTGAACGGCTTCGTGAGATAATCGTCTGCACCCATCTCAAGAAGAAGGACTTGATCCATTTCCTGCTTCTTGCTCGTGAGTACCAGGATCGGCGTGTTGATTCCCGCCTTGCGAATATCCCGACATATGTCTTCACCGCCCATGTCGGGCAGTTTAAGATCAAGCGTGATCAGGTCGATGGGCTCTCGTTTGGCGAGCCGCAGACCTTTCTCACCTGTGAGAGCTGTTAAGACTTTGAAATGTTCTGCCTTGAGTGTCTCTTCAAGCCCATGTGCAATTGCAGCGTCATCTTCAATTACAAGCATAGTCTTCATGGCCAACTCCGCTTGTTATGTACAGGGTGACACGGTACCCTACGACTTTGAACCATCAGGTGACATTCGCAACGGGAACGAGAGCGTGAATGTGCTTCCCTTGCTTGGCGTGCTCGCTACTTTCACTGCCCCTTTGTGAGCTTCCATAATGTGCTTGACCAGAGGCAATCCCAACCCCACACCTTGAGCATGGTGACTGTGTGTTGGATCGCGATAGAATTTGTCAAAGAGATGGGGGAGCGCTTCCTCTGAGATTCCAACTCCCTTGTCCTGAACCCGACAGATCGCGTATTCTTCCTCTTGAAGGACCGACACTTTCAGATATTTTTTTGTCCCCGAGTATTTGATGGCATTTGCAATGAGATTCGAGATTGCCTGAACCACTGCATCCCGGTCGGCAGTAATTGGGAGTGAGTTGTTGGGCAATCTCCTCTTCCGAGTCGGGTGAACTCGCTTGGTAAACTGAACCCGGAATCCTTGCTTGTCAAGTTGGTATTGCATGGTGGCTAGTGCCGTCTCTGCCGCATCAACAAGGTCGACTTCGGAGAACTCATAGACCGTAATGTTCTTGTCCAGTTTGGCAGCGTCCAGAATATTTGTGACCATACGATTGAGGCGGTCTGCCTCGCCCTCAATGATCCGGGTATATTCCATCCCTTTGTTGTCCAACCTGCGCGGTCGACTACGGAGCAACTCGGCGAACATCTTAATAGACGTCAAGGGCGTTCTTAGTTCGTGCGAGACGTACGATACAAAATCGGACTTAAGCTGACTGAGTTCCTTCAAGCGTTCGCTCTCGGCGTGCTCGAAATGGAACTTCTGTTGGAGAGAAATTCTCTCAAGTGCTGATCCTGCCTGAGCGCAGACGGTCTTGAGCAAGTCAACGTCCTCCGCGCTGAAACGTTTTTCTGATTTCTTGTTTCCCAATACCAGAAAACCCAGGATCCCCGATTCCTGTGAGAGCATTGCGAATGCAAGCGCCATGTCCCATCGCCGGAAGACTTCTGTGTCTGCAGGCTCATGTGGGATTCCCGGCTCAAGTTTCGCTGTTAGTGCCACGGGCAGTTGGAGGCCGGTCCTGAGGTGTTCCGCTTCGAATCTCGGGGCATGCTTTTCCAGCAGATCGAATCCGTTGTGCGCGACTAACTGCAAATGGTTGCCGGGTTGCCGCAGCGCAAAAAAGGCGATTCTCTCAACCGGAATCAGAGTCTCGGTCTCACGTATGATGGTGTTTCCAAGTTGAGCCACACCAAGACTGGCTTTGATCGATTCAATGAGCCGCTGCTCTGCTTGTCGAAAATCGTATTGGACGCGGAAGAACATCCTGTCCACGGAATGCTGGGTTCGTCTTCGGATGGGTTCGAACAACAGCGCAACAAGAATTGCAGCCGCTGCTGATGCTGTCATTTGTCCTATCCACACCGCTACGGCGGATACAACCACGGCATAGAGAGCAACCAGCAGTCCGACCACGATAGTGTAGGCCGTGGTTCTTCGGATGACGAGTTCTACATCAAGCAGCCGATACTTCATGAACGAAATCACGAAGGCAGTCGGGATGACAACGAGCGAGAGAAGTGTATACTCCTCCGCAACCGGAGTGGCAAGATGGAACTGCTTCGGCACGACAACGAATGCGAGGAATGGCATCGGCCCAAGGCAAAGTCCCCAGAGTATCCACTTCAGCTTCTTCCGTTCCTCAGTCGTTACTGCGGTAGCATAGGAATGGATGAAGCTGATAATTCCACCAATGACGTATACGAGCAGGAGTATGTGAAAGATCTCAAACCATGAATAATATGCTGTGAATGAGTCGACCGATGCCGATGCAACCGCACGAGTATGATGGTAGATCATAAATCCCAGGATCGACACGACAGGCAAACAGATCAGCGCCAGGGAGAGTTTCATCGAGCCGGGTTTGGTTCTGGGGAAGAGCATTGTAAAGATGAGAAACGATGTTGCAGTTCCGGCGTACGACAGGAAGAAAAGGAGACTGCTGAGAATCGGCGTCCGATTTGCAGGTGTCGTTCCCTCATACGCCGTCACGACAGTCACCGCCAATGCCACAAGTGCCCAGTGCAAAGTAGTGGCGGTCCGGTTTTCGGGACGAGCAGTGAGGACGAAGACCCCGAGGGACCAGGTGACAAGTCCGACAAAGCACACTATCATAACGTATGAGAGCGAATAGAACGGAATGAGGGTGATAGATGCGCTTGTTCTTTCACCTTCCCGAGTGAGGGTCAAGGGAACACGTGTGCCGATCGGAGCCATGTCTGCAAGGAATTCTATGGCATCGGGCGAGAGGACGCGAGTGTCTTTCCATAGAAGAATTTCGTCAGCTTGCTGCAGGTTGAAGCACGCTGAATTGTCAACGATGTCGGCAATGAGCAGCATGCCGTTGGATTCCTGGACCGTGAGAGGTGCTTGTGCTCGGTAAACCAGGGAAGGGATGTTCAAGATGCTGAGGATCAGCAGGGCAATATCAATGGCGAGGAAACCGAGGGTTCGCTGTGTGAGTCGTTTCATATCGTCTCACTTCTGGACAGCAGAGAAAACCGGCACCAACTAAATCGAGCTGCCGTTAGATCGAATTCAAATCACGGCTCTCTTTCATCTGGAGCGACAATGAGCTTCATTGCTGACCACCTACCGTTGAGCGAGCATGTCTTTGCGTCGACAAGTCCATTCTTCCGTCCGATGTCTCTTACAAACGATTCCGAGAGGTCAGAGTTTCTCCCGACAGATACTGTCGGCCAAGAGATCCACAAGCTCCCGGTAGGTGAAATGGATTGCTTGAGCATCAGAATTTCGGCGGCAAGACCGCCGCGTGATTCGGTGAAGAAGTGAATGAAGTCGAGATTCGGCGACGGCCGTTTCTTGAAATGGATCTTCTTCGGCAGCGTGCCCAGCATTGATTCGTAGTCGGGAGGAGGGTTGAGGATCAGTACTGTCAGTCCTTCCCTCATCTCCAACTGTTCAACGAGCGATTGTGCTGAATGATCTGAAAGAATACCCGTCTTCCTCTCCATGTGGAGGTGGTTTTCGCGAAAGCCGCCTTCCGAACAAAAATCTGAAATACTAGAGTCCCAGCGCTTCCTTCACGTACTTGGGTGCCGGCGACCCCAACGACAGAATGGCGTCATGCATTACCTTCATGTCTACATTGCTGCCGTGCTTTGCCTCATACGCGTTGCGTAGCCGATTCAGTTCGGTGTTTCCGACATAGTAGGTCGATAGTTGAGTAGAGGTCAGGCACGCGCGGCGCCATTTTCCCGCCGCCTCACCTTCCTCTTGAAAGCCCGCTGTCATCATCAGATCCAAGGCTTCCTTTTCGGTCATGCCGGCTGTATGGATCTTCTGATCAATGATTGAATTGATGATGAGACGGAGGCGCATTTTCAACTGTTGCATCTTGACCTCAGGTCCGCCGTACCCTTTCTCGACCATGAGTTGTTCTGCGTATGTGGCCCAGCCCTCAACGAATGTCCCGCTGCTGAAGATGGCTCGCACCATCGTTGGCGCCTTGAATGTGTTGGCGTGAGCCAGCTGCATGTAGTGTCCCGGCATCGCTTCATGGATTGTCAGGTTCTGAAGCATATAGTTGTTGTATTCGCGGAAGAACGATTCAACCCGTTCCCTTGACCAATCGGTCGGAGTGGGGGAGATGGAATAGAAAGTTTCACCGTTCTTTTCAAGCGGTCCGGGTGGATCGCAATACGCGACAGCCACGCCGCGTTGATACTCCGGCATGACGATGACCTTCACAGGCTCGACCGGCATGCTCATCAGATTGTTGGCGCGGACAAAGTCGGTGGTCTTCTGCAGATACTCCTTCGCCAGGTCGACGATCGTAGCGTTTGTGGGTCGCGTCTCGGCAAGTTTGTCAAGCACTGCTTTGATCACAATTTTCTCGTCGGCAAGCTTCTTTGCATCCGTTACTCTTGGGAAGACCTTTTTGAACAATGGAAGGGCAGTCTCGTACAACATGGCTTGCGTTGCCTTCAGGTCCGCCTCTGCTGACTTCAGGATATCCTCCTTCGTCAAGTCGGATTCGAGCGAGTAGTAGAGTTTCCGTTTGTACTTCTGTTCGCCAAGTCGGAAATCACCGGTGGCTTTTGGCAGCAGTTCTTTCTCCAGCCATTGGCCATAGTCTTCCAGTGCCTTCACTGCCTCTGCCTGAACCGGGGCAAACTCATCTTTGAGCTCCGGGACTTGGTCGAGATAGGTCTTGAGCTCATCTCGGATCAGGGACACTGTGCCCGGGTTCTGTCGGATTGCAGTCTCCGTATGGATCTTCGGAGGGTTCTTCAGATTGGCTTTTGCCGCTGCGAGAATAGTGGGAAGTCCCTTCAGGCGCGCCTTCACGCTCAGCAGCCGTTCCTTCACCGGCGCGAACTCACGTGCCAGCAATCCGTAGATCGCTCCGCCAACATTGTATGCAAGAGGGTTCCACTCGTACTCCTTCAGCGTGTCGATCTGGAAGAGCCACGACTCGAGATTTGTCCTCATGATTTTGAAATCAATCTTGTTCGCCGGGCTCAGTTGGTTCACATCAATCCCTGAAAGTGAGTCGAGATATGATCTATTGAATGTCCGATCGGCATCAACTCCGGCAAGGCTGTAGTCGCTGAGTCTGCTGTCAAAACGATGATCACCGAGTCCAGTCGCCCACTCGGGTTTCATCTCCATCAGTTTCTCGATATAGTTCTTTGCCAGTCCTTCGAATTTCTGGTCTGCAGTCTGACGAGGGGTGCACGATGTCAGCATTATGCATGCAATGGCGACGGTAATCTGAAGAATCTGTTTCATAACAAGATCCTCTAATCGATTGTGAGTGGCTGAAGCTGAGTAAGCGCGAGTTGCAGCAGTAGCTCGTTTGAAAATCTGAACCAATATCGGCAATACGGTACCGAGAAGCAATTCATCTTCCAGTTGGTCCCGCCCAACAGTGCTTGACTGACACCGCAGGTCTCGAAGCCCTCTGCGAGTTTTGACTTGTCTCTCTACAATATATGGTAGAGAGAGAATTGTTGAGACAGCAGAGGAGAGGGCCAGACTATCGCCTTGGTTGGAGATTGTTTTGGGTTATAACGACATTGACACAGCATTGGCCTCTTGTACTCCATGCTTCCCCTCCTTCTAGAGATGGGTGATGGAAGTGGCTCCTCTCTGAAGTGGAGAACCTTGCCATTATGTCCTCTTTTTAGTATAGTAGGCTACCCTTCCACCACCTCGTTACCAATCGAATGGAATGAACATGTCAACCCCACACAGACCAGGGATGGTCCTTGTTAGCATCTTGGGGCTAATTCTGTTGCTATTGCAGGTAGGTTTTTCACAACAAACACCGGAGTATGACAACACTGTTGGTCTCATTCCTCCAAGAATGGGTCCGGGATCCGGGGTTCCCTATCTCAACGTGGTTACGACCTCTGATGGTTTCGATAACTTTGATATTGGGACAGATTTTGCCGAGCCTCATGCATCCGCCAATCCTCGGAATCCCCTCTGGGTCTTCAATGCCTTCAACACGAATGAAACGCACCACACTGAAAACGGCATAGATTGGACGAAGAATAATCCTTCGTTTCCGTCTGCTGCGGGCGATCCTGCGACCGCTTATGACAGTCTGGGCAACCTCTACTACATGACCATGAAGAGCCCTATTACAGGTACGTGGGTAGTCAAGTCAACAAACAACGGAGTGACGTGGGGCGCTGCAGTCTCCAGCGTGAGCGGTGCAGACAAGAACTGGATGGCCGCCGATCAAACAATGGGGCCTTACGCTAGCTACATCTATGCAACGATGACATCCTCCACCAGCGGTAGTGGCAACTTTGCCAGGAGCACAGATCTCGGTGTAACCTTCGCTCAAACCTTCACTCCGACGACCCAAAGTCTGCCCGGCATGATGGTGTGTGTTGGGCCGAACGTGTTGAGTGGAAACAACATTTCTGGTGGGTGCGTGTACGTCGTGACAAATTCGGGATCATCGTTTGCAGCAACGTACACCTTCTATCGCTCTACGAATGGCGGCGCGACATTTACCCAGATGTCGGCTCAGAGCTTTGCAAACTATGTGGGCACGAATGTCAGCGGACGAAACTCGGTGCAGAACATGCGCACACGACCATATCCCTTCATCGCCGCTGACAACAGTTTCGGCACGTATCGGGGACGACTCTACTTGGTGTATGCCTCGAACACTCCTTCAGGAGATGGGAATAAGCCCGACATCTTTTGCCGCTACTCGACCGACCAAGGGGCAACGTGGTCCGGAGCGGTAACGATCAACGATGATCCGGGTTCGACCGCCAATCACCAGTGGCACCCTTCAATCTGGTGCGACAAGGAAACAGGAAGGCTCTATGCAAAGTGGCTGGATACGAGGAATGCTCCAGCGAGCGATAGCTGTGAAGTGTACGCATCGTACTCTGATAACGGTGGGATCGGTTGGGCAGCGAACCAGCGCATTAGCAATGCGAAGATGAGGATCGATTGTTCAACCTGTGGAGGAGGAGGAACGCCTCGATACCAGGGAGACTATGATGCCATCGCCTCGAACAGATATAGCGCGATGTTGGTCTGGACGGATTACAGGATTGGAACCTTCGGCAGCTATTCTGCGTATTTCCCAGACTTCGCCATGCAGGTGCTCCCATCCAGTGTCACGATATCGTCCACAGATAGTACTGACGTGCGCGTGAAGGTTCCCGCAGTGAAGCTGTACTCGCGTTCTGTGAGATTCTCGGCAATCGTTTCGCCCGCGGGCAACTTCACGTTCACATTTCCCCAGGGTGACTCACTTAAGAGTTATCCGGATTCCCTCGTTCTAAGAATCAAAACCACAAATGCAGCTTCAGGAAGCTACTCTGTTACCATTTCCGGCTTCGGTCCGAATGGTACTCCTGTGCACAAGCGTACTGTGGCAGTGACAGTACTATCCCCTCCTCCGACGATTACGGTCACGGTACCGAATGGTGGTGAATCGTGGGCAATTGGTACCTCGCAGACGCTGACGTGGAGCTCCACCAACTTGACGGGGAATGTGAAGATCGAGCTCTCGACGGATGGAGGAGCGACGTTCCCGACCACGATTGCTGCAAGCACAGCCAATGATGGGACAGAACTGTGGACAGTGAGTGGGCCAGTGACCTCAACGGCGCGGATTCGGATTTCGAGTGTGACCACGCCAACGGTAACCGACATGAGCAACGCAAACTTCATCATCGTGCAGCCGACAATAACAGTGAGTGCTCCGAATGGAGGAGAGAACTGGTATATTGGTTCTAGCCAGAACATCCTATGGACATCGAGCTACATTTCCGGCAATGTGAAGATTGAGCTCTCGACAGATGGAGGCTCGACATATCCGACGGTGATCTCAGCCAGTACAGCCAATGACGGGACAGAGCCATGGACTGTTTCGGGGCCGTTGACGTCGACGGCGAGGGTTCGTATTTCAAGTGTGGTAACGCCATCGGTGCTTGACGTGAGCAATGCGAATTTCACGCTCAGTCAGTCGGGCATTATTGTGGCTTCGCCGAATGGAGGAGAGACATGGGGAGTGGGAACGTCACAACCTGTTACCTGGACGACGTTGGGTGTATCCGGGTCGGTGATGATCGAACTCTCACGCAATGGTGGGTTGACCTACGAGACTCTCTTTGCCAGCACAGCAAATGATGGTAGTGAGCAATGGGTGGTCACAGCCCCGCCTACAGTAAACGGTCTGATCCGGATATCGAGTGTGAGTGTGCCGAGTGTGCTGGATGTGAGCAATGGACAGTTTACCATCAGTCCGGCATTTACGGTGTTGACAAAGTTGGTTGTGCATGATAATGGAGGCGAACTGGACAGCGTGGAGTTTGGGACGGCAGGTGGAGCGACAGACGGCATAAGTCCGGAGTACGGCGAGTATGAATTGCCTCCACTTCCGCCAGCCGGATTGGATGTGCGGTGGTATATTGCGGGAACGGGTGGTACAAAGCGTGATATTCGGGACACGCTTGGAGGGATGCGGGTGCAAATTATTTATAGGGGGACAATGCAAGCGGGGAGTGGTGGGTATCCGGTTGTTCTTCGGTGGAACCGCCAGGCGTTGCCAGTGGGAGGGTTCACGCTCCGGGATCAAACGGGGGGAAGTGTGTTTCTGGTGAACATGAAGCAGCAGGATTCGTTGGTGATCGCCAATTCAGACATTCAGACATTCCAGGTTGTGTATGATAGGGAGAATGTCGTCTACTCGATAGTCGAGCAGGGTTGGGATATGATGTCCGTGCCGGTCACTGTGGTAGACCGACGTAAGACGGCTATGTTCCCGACATCGGTCTCGAGCGCATTTGGGTATATGGGTGGAGGGTATGTTATTCAGGATACGCTGGAGTATGGGGTTGGGTATTGGCTGAAGTTCCCGACGTCACAGTCGGTGTCGGTGTATGGAGAGAACCGGAGCAGAGACACTATTGATGTGGTACTGGGATGGAACATGATTGGATCGATCAGTGGTTCGATTCCCGTAGGCAGCATCATTCAGATTCCGACGGGCATAGTGGTCTCGCCGTATTTTGGATACAGCAGTACAGGCTATAGTCCCGCAACATCAATTGATCCCATGCGAGGGTACTGGGTGAAAGTAAGCCAAATCGGAAAACTGGTATTGCCAGGGTCAACGATAGCCAGTCCCCATCGCAAACCGAACACTCAGTAGTAGTTTCAATTGGGAGACGAAGGCGCGAAATTGACAGAGGCCTCGTTCAGCTTCGGAGATATGAAACCCGAACTGGTTTCCGCGCGGTCCACCAGGCTGCATTGAAGATTCTACAATCTGGCCCTAAGATCTTACCACCATTTGACCCACGAAGATGACGTGAGATGATCTGGCATTGTCTCTGCCGTCTTTCTTAACAATCCTTCCAGTTTTCTTCCCATCTGTTGACCGACTCCCACCGATACGATCTGGCAATCCGCTGGCACACGCGTTGCAGTTTTCACTCCCCGGAGTCTATTGGTATACACCTATTTCACGGGGCGGGAAATGCAACGTTCAAATGCTATCAGGTCTTTCGTCTTTCGGGCATTCTGCCGGGTGTTGTTGGCCGCAATGTGTATCTCCTATTTGTCAGTTAGTGATATGCATGCCAATGGTTCACTTGCCTTTGGATTTGGCAGCCAGAGTATTAGTGTAAGTGGAGGGAAAGTCCCTCTGGCTCTGACGTTCCGAGGATCCGTTGGGTTGGCAGGACTGCAATTCATGATCGTTAGTACGTCGGACGCGGTTCGGTTCAATAATATCGAGCGGGGAGAGACCGTCAGAGATCCTTTGATATGGGGGTTTGATTACTCGATTAGTCGTGGAGGGGATACCCTGCGGGCTGTGCTTTGGTCCCGGAACCTGCGCGGCCTCGCCGAGGCAACTTACAGTGGGCTTTTTTCCATCAATGTCAGTGGCCGGTCCAAGGGGTCAGGTGCACTTGTCCTTAAAGATGTGCAATCGGTGTTAGCAGATGGACAGGGCACTGCGGCAAACATTATCATCGGTTCGCCTGCTTCTGTCGATCTCTTGATAGAAGAAAAGAAGGAGGCGCATCTTAGCCAGAACTTTCCCAATCCGTGCAATCCCTCAACACTGGTACGATACGTTGTTCCAGAAGAAGGCCATGTTACGTTGAAAGTGTACAACGTTCTGGGAGAGGGAGTGAAAACAGTGATCGATGATGTACTGGCTGCTGGTGAGTTTGAATCAGTGTTTTCGATGGAAGGGCTTCCGTCCGGAATCTACTTCTATCGATTCTCCGGATCGGGATTCGAAGACGTACGCAAACTGATGTTCATCAAATGATGAACGTTCCGAACGATCCCAGCTGTGGCAGTACCCATTTCTCGGTTCTCTATCTTGTTCTGAGCAACAAACGGGGAAATCGGCGGAACTCAACGGATGGGGCTCACATAGCTAGGTCGTTGACCTTGCGTTAAAGCACGCAACTCTTATACGCCCTCAGTTTGGTTCTTAGGCGACTCGCTTCCACTTGATTCTTTGCTGACTTTTTATCATCTTCAACTACCTCCCCAAAGGACTTCCTCTCTTCCGAGATTGGTTATTGCCCAAAAATCATGTTTGTGCGTCCCGTTGCTATCCCCTGGTGACGTTCCACAATTCTTCAGCGTAAACACTGATAGTTAGAGGCACTGGAAAAAAATGGTGGCGACGGTGAATACCTCGAGAGCAAATGTGTGTGAAAGATTGGCCAAGGTGTGCGGAGTGTCGTTATTCCTTGTAGTATCCACCTTGGTGCTTTTCTCAACTCACTCGTTTGCCCAACTCAAAGCGAAGTTGCCAGTGGCTGGCGTGCGTCTCGGCAGTATGATCGGGAATACGAGTCTGCCCCAGGACGCAGGTTATCTGGGTCGAGCATTCGTTCGTCATTCACTTTTCGGGGATTTCTATGGCGAAATGGCTATTGGCTATGGGGTGATTAGTGGGGAGTCTTACAGAACGCAACTCATCCCTCTCGATTACAGGATGGTGTTTGTTCCTCAGGCCACCTCGTCCCGCGCACCATACCTCTTTGCGGGATTCGGAGCAACGAATTACAATGTTCAGAAACGACCGGTTCAAGCTACCCCTACCGCCCCGAACACAGGATGGACAGGTTATGTGCCCGTTGGTCTCGGCGCAAGCATTGTACTCACTAAGGTGACAGCGCTGGAGCTGAATGGTGGATATAACTTCACTTTCACAGATGGACTTGATGCACTTAAGACGGGAATAAGTGATGGCTTCTGGACGATTGAAGCGGGCATCAGCATCGTGTTTGCCGGGGATGAGGATCCTGATCGAGATGGGCTGGAAGCGGAGGAGGAGAACCTCCTTCGCACCGATCCTTTGAATCCTGATACCGACGGTGATGGGCTTCGAGACGGTGAAGAGGTTCGCAAATACCATACTGATCCGACAAAACCCGACACTGATGCCGACGGACTTCTCGACGGTGACGAAGAGCGAAGGGATCACACGGACCCGCTCAAATTTGACACTGACGGTGATGGCTTGAGTGATGGCGATGAGGTTCTAAAATACCACACCGACCCGCTCCGGCGTGATGATGACGATGATGGCCTGAGCGATGGCGATGAAGTTCTGAACTATCATAGCGATCCGCTCCGGGTTGATACTGACGGTGATGGCTTGAATGATGGCAGTGAGGTCCTCACTTGCCATACCGATCCACTCCGAGTCGATACTGACGGTGATGGGCTGAATGATGGCGATGAGGTTCTAAAATATCGCACCGATCCCCTCAGATCTGACACTGACGGCGGGAATGTCACAGATGGCATAGAAGTGCTGAGTGGAACCAATCCAGTGGATCCCAGCGATGACATCACCAGGGCAAAGAAGGAAGAACTGACGATAGAGCTTAACAAGCCCTTCGTCCTGGAAGGAGTGGTCTTCAGGTCTGGAAGTGCAACGATTACGTCGCAGTCGGAAGGGATATTGGAAATGGCTTTCAATACTCTTGAACAGAATCCTGGTATCGAAGTTGAAATATATGGTCACACCGATAATATCGGCTCGCCGTCGGTGAATCTCAGGCTATCCAAGGATCGCGCTGAAGCCGTGAAAGCGTACCTGGTCCGGAAGGGAGTTACAGCAAGCCGGATTGGGTGCAGGGCGTTTGCCTCGGTCCGCCCCCGCGCATCGAACGCGACCAGTGCAGGAAGACAACTGAACCGACGTATTGAATTCGTTCGCGTAAAATAGGAATTCGACGATGTCCATCATTCTGCGAAATGTCTCAAAACGCTTCGGCAAAGTAGTCGCTGTCAACAACGTTTCGTTCGCCGTGCATCCAGGAGAAGTAACTGGATTGCTTGGGCCGAATGGTGCAGGAAAGACGACCACTGTTCGTCTCATCAGTGGATTCCTTACTCCCTCCTCCGGCGTAATCGAGGTGAATGGAGCGACGTGCTCGCGAGACTCCATCGACGTTCGACGTCAGATCGGATATCTGCCGGAAGACAATCCTCTATATCACGATATGACTGTAGTGGAACACCTTGTGTTCATCGCTGGTTTGCAGGGGGTGCCCAAGGGCGACAGGAACAGGCGGGTAAAGGAGATTGTGGATCTCTTTGCTCTTTGGCCGGTCAGGCACATGAACATAGGGAAGCTCTCGCGTGGATACCGAAAACGTGTAGGTCTCGCCCAGACTCTGGTTCACAACCCCAAGATCCTCATTTTCGATGAACCCACGACGGGGCTCGATCCTAACCAGATAATCGAATTCCGCAGGTTCATCAACGAACTCGGCAGGGAGAAAACGGTGATCTATTGTTCGCATAACCTCGCCGAAGTTCAGGCGATCTGCAGCCGCGTGGTCATCATGAACAAAGGAAGGACATTATCTGATGCGGCGATTGGCACCTTGCAGCAGGAGTTCCAGCGCGGAATGCAGTACTTTGTCACCATTGAACCACCAGACGCATCAACAAGCCCGGAAGCTATGAGAAACATCCTTCAAAATGTACGCATCTTCAAAGATGTAACCAGCATTGAGCCGGGTTGGCACGACGAGCGAAGAAGAAGCTTCTACGTAGACGCTGTACAAGGAAGCGATGTCGTGAAAGAGTTGTTTGCTATGTGTGTTTCAAACAGTTGGACCCTTGTGGATGTCCAGCGTCGCAGCGTGAAAATTGAGGACATCTTTCATCAGCTTACGTCGACGGATCTGTCATGAACAACATCTGGATCATCACGCAGAAGGAACTGCGGTCATATTTTGATTCGGCCACTGCTTACGTGTTCATCGTGCTGTTTCTTGTGCTCTGTGGAACCTACGTAGTTGGCAATATCTTTCTTGAAAATGTTGCTTCACTCCGACTTCTGTTTGAGGTGGCACCAATTCTGATGTTGGTCTTCGTGCCCGCTGTAACGATGCGGCTGATTTCAGGAGAGAAACGGCAAGGCACGTTTGAGCTGCTGGGAACACGACCCATTCGAATAGGAGATATCGTTCTTGGGAAGTTCTTGGCATCCTGGGTCCTGGTTGTCTTCACTATTTTGCCAACTGCGACCTATGCAATTATTCTTTCTTCCATTGGAAGACTTGACTGGGGACCTGTGGTGGGCGGATTCTGTGGTCTGTTCCTCCTTGGCGGAACGTTTGTTGCGATCGGGCTGTTTGCATCGGCTCTAAGCAACAACCAGGTTATCGCACTCATCGTAGGAAGTATTGTCATATCCTGTCTGTTCTACCTCGATCGTATACTTCCGTTTGTTCCCCCTGGGCTGGTTCTATCTGTAGAATACCTGAGCGCGGGGTATCACTTCTCAAGTCTTGGACGCGGGATAGTCGATTCACGGGATGTAGTGTATAGTATCTCAATGATCGTCTTCTTTCTCTTACTGGCAGCCGTGGCTTCCAGGCGTGAGTACGGGCAGAGCTTCAGAGATTTGAGACAGATCCTCCTTCGCGGTCAGGCCTTGCGCCTTGTGCTTGTGGGGACGGTACTCCTATTGGCGAACCTTGTGTCCATGATGATGTTCGTTCGAGTTGACCTTACCGAAGGCAACCTCTATACTCTTTCGCAAGAAACCAAGAACATGCTCCTGGGTCTGGATGATGACCTCCTTGTCAGAGTATATCTTACGCCGGAACTCCCTCCCCCATACCATGATTACCACCGCGACATACAGGACCTGCTTGAAGAGTATCATGCCTACTCCCGGGGCAATTTTCAATATGGATTTGTTTCCACTTCGGATTCAACGATAATGGCGCAAGAGGCGGCAGCCGCTGGAATCATGCCGATTTTTCTCAAGGCAGTGAAGAACGACAGATTCCAGACCGTGAGAGCTTACGCTGGGCTTGCGCTTTCCTATGCCGATCGTTTTGAGTCCCTGCCGATTATTTCCTCTATTGGTCGGTTGGAGTATGAGTTGACAAGTACCATGAGGCGTTTGAGAGCGCCGACCGTACCAACCATTGGCCTTCTGGCGGGACATGGTTGTCCCAGGCCTGAGGTCATGAAGTCATTCCTGGATGGTTTGGGAAGACACTTCCGAGTATCGAGTATTTCGCTGTCGGATTTCAATACACCTTTGAGTAATGTCGACGCTCTGCTGATTATTGGACCAAAACTTCCATTCTCCCAAGACGAGAATCTCATTCTGGACCAGTATATCATGAATGGCGGAAGAGTTGCATTCCTCGTTGACGGAATGAATCCAAACGTTCAGAAGCGGGTTGCCAATAAATTATCTCTCAATCTCGACAACATGTTCGACAGCTATGGATGGTGTGTCGACATCGATCTTGTGCTTGACAAGCAGTGTGCGGGCGCTGACGTGGATATGGTCGGTGGAACTCAGGGGCAAACTCAGCAAGGTCCGAATCCCTTTCTCCCGGTGGTCGCCGACTTCGACGGGAGCACCGTTATGCTGGCAAATCGTTTCCCTGTTGTATTACCGTATGCCAGTTCAATTGACGTCCGTCTTGCAAGCGCTAGGGGAATAGCTACAACCGTACTTGCTCGTTCTTCATCCTTGTCGGGACGGCTCACCGGCGACAGTGTAGATATCAATCCTGCTCACCTGGACGGCCGTGCGTTTTTTGGGGAGGAGCGCATACCGTTGGCGGCGACCTTTGAAGGGTCGTTCAAGAGTGCGTTCAGTTACTGGCAAGGACAGAGTGGCTCGCCCTCTGCCGGTGCCTTGTCCGCACCATGGCGTGCGAAGAGCATTCGGACCAAGATCGTCGTCGTTGGTGACGGTGATTTTGTTCTTGATGGATCTGGGAACGGTTACCATAACACGATGTTCGCGGTGAGTCTTGTAGATTGGCTTGTCGATGAGGAAGGGTTGGGTTCAATCCACGCCCGTGAAGTTGCTCAGCCTCCACTCGCACAGATGAGCGACGAAGCAAGAATCGGGTTGAAATGCCTTGCGTTTGCCATCCCGCCTGTGCTCATAATCATCGCCGGTCTTGCTCGAATGGCCATGAAGGCTTCTCGTCGCCGGCGATTGGGGAACGTACTTGACTGAAAGGCATCCATGAAACGTCGATCACTCGTTCTGTTGGTGCTGACCATTCTCTTTTTGGCCGTGCTCCTTTTCTTCGTGCAATCACGGAAGGCTGATGTCGTCAGCTATGTCTTGCCTGACTGGGAGCTTCCGATTGACACGTCCCAGGTCCTGAAAATCACAATCCAGAAGGAAGCGGGACCCATCACTTTTGAGCGAAAGCGTGGCTTGTGGAGACTTGAGCAGGGTGACAGGTTGGTGGCGGCCAACTCTGTGACCTCACACCTGCTTGCGGGCATCGCTGATTTTCGCTTGCTCGGTCTGGTCTCGTCAAACCCTCGGAAGCAGGATCTATTTGAAGTTGGCGCGACAGGAACTCGGATTGTCATCGCCACGGATCTTGGGAAAGAAGTTTCCCTCATAGTTGGCAAGATGTCAACCCTTCCATCCCGTTCCTATGTACGTCCGACCAACTCCAATATGGTGTTCCTCGCAAGCGGGTTGACACGGGAGGTGATCGGCGGCGAGACGGACTATGGAAGAACGTTCCATCTTGACTCAGCATTCATTCTTTCGATCTCCATCGAGATTCGAAATGAATCATTCACCTTACATCGGCAAGGCCGGCTTTGGCTTTTCGATCAGAATCCTGTTCCGCCGGGGATCATGCAGCCAGCCGTGGCGTCACTTCAGGAGTTTCGAACTGAGGGCCTTGGTGATGTGGACATACGGCCAAATGAAAAGCCAGTACTGAGTTTGGAGATTCAGGGACAGAGAAGAGAGAGGCTTGATTTCTATCAGGCTTCTGTGAATAACAAAAGCTACATCGTTAAGACCCCGTTCTCGCCAAGAACCTATTCTGTGGACGTCGCAACAGTCGGCCCCCTCCTACACTTGGCGAACTTTATGAGCTCGTGGGCTTATAACTCGTCACAGCCCAAAGCGGGATCGCAGGCGAACGATGTCTCGGAGCAGAGAGCAACGGCAGGAGGCGGTTTCCCCAGCCGGGAAGACGTGACGTATGAACGGCCGGTCTCTTCACAGTTGCAGCAAAGTCTCCCGCAGAATTCAAATGATGCGATGGGGGGAAACGGTGCAGAGGATGAAGGCGTCCTTTCAATTCACAAGGTGAAATTTGGGGAAACGCTGGAGTCCATCGCGCAGTTGTACAATACCACCAAAGACAAACTGAAGCAATGGAACCTACTGAATGGAGATGTTGTTCCAGTTGGGGCTGAACTTTATGTGTTTGTAAGGAGATGAAAAGGCTGACGTACTAGCGCTTCGAATCACGCGTGTGATTGCGGACAGCGTTGGTTGTCTCGCTGGATGATGGTCTTACCTCGATGCGTCAAAAGTTCCTAAGGTACACAAGAGACGCCCTTGTGAAGTGCTCGAGGGCGTTTGTCTTTAGGACCGATAAGACCGTAATTCTTGATTTGTAATTGTGTCTGCTTCAACTTGATGGACAAGGTGGCTTCAGATGAACGTGATGCGACGAAGTTCTGATACGATTCAATATGCCAAGTGCGTGTTGAGGCCAAGAACTGTTGGATCGAGAACCGGTTATCGTTGTTCGAAACAAATATATCTCGCGTTGATGCTCTGCACTTGCTGTTTTCCTCATCGCGATCCACTATCTTTTGAAGAGATCCGATAAGGAAAGGCCAATGAAGAGAACTGCTGCGTTGCTATGCTTGTTGCTTGTGTTGTCTGTTGCGCGTGGCCAGGACACGCTCAGGGTAATGACGTGGAATCTTCTCGACTACAGTACCGGTGCACGAGATCAATATTTCAGAACAGTTCTGCGCCATGTGAAGCCAGACGTTTTGGTTGTGCAGGAAATGACAACACAGGCGATGGTGGATAACTTTTTCAATAATGTTCTGAATAGTGTTTTTCCTGGCCAGTTTTCAAAAGGCAACTTTATCAACGGCCCGGATTCAGATAACGAGATCTATTTCAGGTCCTCCAAGTTCACATTCGTCAGCAACATCCCTATACACACTCTGCTTCGAGATATCAACCAGTTTTCACTGTACAATGCAGCGGCCGCTGATACGTTCAGAGTCTATTCGGTGCATCTGAAGGCAAGCACCGGCTATGAAACGAATCGTGCAGCTGAAGTTGACAGCTTGCGGAAAGTGACGAATGCGCTACCAAACGGGAAATACTTCATTGTTTGTGGGGACTACAATATCTACCGATCAACTGAACCGGCATATCAGAAGCTCCTTCAAGACAACCCGACTGATGATGGCAACTTTGTTGATGCGCTCAATTTACCAGGCCAATGGAATACTGCTGGCTATGCACCGTATCATACACAGTCAACGCGGAAGAACGTTCAAGGGCCCGGTGGTGGGAGTACTGGTGGATTGGATGATCGATTTGACATGATCTTGTATTCGAGGGCCGTTAGTCAGTCGGGAAGAATCCGGTACCTCTTGGGTAGCTTGACCCCAATCGGCAATGATGGGCTGCACTACGATGATAGCTTAGGCCACCTGCCGAACGGCTCCGTTCCCGACAGTGTTGCGATCGCCCTTTACAACGCGTCGGACCATCTTCCGGTCCTCGCCAAGTTTATCTTCCAGGGTGGAACACAACCCAGTGCCGAGCCGACGTTGCAGGCGTCAAACGTAGGATTCAACACCGTTATGTCAGGTTCGATGGGAGTCACCTGGACAAACGGAAACGGAGCGTACAGGATAGTCGTAGCAAGGGCTGGAGGTCCGGTCTCGTTCACTCCGACCGATGGACAGTCGTATCCTGCAAACAGCAATTTTGCTTTGGCAACCGACCTTGGTTCCGGCAACAAAGCTGTTTTTTCAGGAAGTGGCAATTCTATTGCGGTGACTGGTCTTGCATCAAACACCACATATCATTTTGCAGTATACGAATTCAATGGTTCAGGGGGAACAGAAAACTACTTGACAACCTTCCCCGCCACAAACAGTCAGGCAACACTTTCAGTGACATACTATTCTCAGGGCAACCTTCCGCCCGACATCCTGAGTAGTTGGAATTCTGAACGGGGCGGCTCCGGAAGTCCACCCGCGAATTTTACATCGGGAGTACCGTTTGTTGTCCAGGGTGGTGATAGTATGACGACGACGAGCACTTGGTCGATAACTGGCAGTGGCTCGGCACTCCAGATCGAAAGCGGCGGAACGTTGACTGCAAATCACGCAATCACGCTTGCGTCGACTGCGATGTTTCAAATCGCTAATGGGGGTACGTACATTCACAACAATACCGGGGTTCCAGCTTCTACCGTGTTCCAGGGTGTTGAAAGTTTCGCGGGTAGCAGCAATGTTGAGATCCGGGGGTGGGTGGGTTCCAGTACTGCGATTCCAATCATAAGTGGTGCCTGGGGTAATCTAAAGATCACCTATAGCCCTGCTACTGCCTGGAATAATCTCGGTAATATTACATCCATTCAAGGGAGCTTTACGATTGACAACAATTCAACAAGTGGATTCAGATTCGTTGGCAATGCTCCATTGACGCTTACCGTTGAGGGCGATGTGAACATTGTAAGCGGATTGCTGCAGATTTCAAATGCTGGATCAAACCCAAATACTTTCACCCTTAATCTCGGTGGCTCCTTCAATCAGACGGGGGGGACTTTTGAACCGAACGTAAACACAAGTTCCACGCTGACGATCAACTTCAAAGGGTCCGGCAAGTCGTTCACCAAATCTGCTGGAACGCTTACAGATAATCAAATAGACTGGGTTGTGGATTCCAGTGCCTCGTTGACGCTAATCAATGGTCTTACGGTTGGTTTAAACAGATCATTGACTATTAACGGAACACTTGACTGCGGGGCGAACGCGATATCCGGTGCGGGCGCAGTCACAGTTTTCTCTGGCGCCATCCTTGACATCGGATCGGTCGACGGAATCAACTCCGGAACTACTCTGGGGAACATCCGCGTCTCGGGGAGCAGGACATTCGATGCGGGGGCAAACTACACTTTGAATGGAACCGCAGCACAAGTTATGGGCAATGGCTTCCCGGCGACTGTCAACACGCTCAATATCATCAACAGCAACGGAGTTACTCTCAGCGGCGGCGTTGCAGTGAACGGTTCTCTCATGCTTGTAGATGGACCGTTGTCGATCGCGTCGAATACCCTTACTCTCAATGGTGACATCAACCAAACGACCGGAACGCTTAACGGCGGTTCATTATCAAGTATTTCATTTGGTGGGACTGGGGCAAGCACGACCCTGCCGACCGTGAGTTTGCAGAACTTGAGTGTGAATAGAGCAAATGGGATTTCATTGGGTGGTCCCATTTCCATTTTCGGTGCTCTTGCGATTACAAACGGGATTATCTCAACAGGCGAGAACATCATTACGCTCGGCCCAGTGGCGACACTCAGCGAGCCTGCAGGAAGTCCGATACTCGGAACTGTGACGACAACCCGCGTGGTTAGCCAATCCGTGAACAATATCTTTGGAGGGTTAGGGATTGAGTTGACCGCAAGTGGTGCCTCTCCAGGTTCGACAGTGGTTACCCGGCAGACAGGGATAGCTTCGATGTGGAACGGCGGCAGTTCGATTCTCCGCTATTTTGATGTTTCTCCCTCAATAAACAGCAACTTGGACGCGACGCTGGTATTTCATTATGAAATGTCAGAAGTGAACGGGAATGACGCTGCGGCGCTTCGACTTTGGAAATCAACTGATGCCGGGGCTTTGTGGCAATTGGTGGGAGGCATCTCGAACTCTGGGACAAGGGTCATAACAGCATCCGGGGTGTCCAGCCTATCGCGGTGGACAGCTGCAGATTCTCTCCACTTTGCCAGCGGAACAGAAACCCGCACCTATACGATGTCGGCTGGGTGGAATCCTATTTCACTACCCATGTCGATCTCGAACTACTCAAAAGCTGCCATCTTCCCGACTTCGACGTCATCTGCGTTCCTCTACGCAGGGGGTGGGTATGTTGTAAGCGACATGTTGTCGACTGGTGCCGGTTACTGGCTGAAGTTCGGGACAGAGCAGACTGTTTCTCTTACGGGAGTTCCAACGCACCAAGACACTATTCCCGTGACTCCAGGATGGAACCTGATTGGGACGATAGCGGATTCCGTGCTCACCACAGATATTCTGCAGGAGCCGCCAGGAATTGTTTCGTCTCCATTTTTCGGATACAATGGCTCGTATTTCAGTACCACAGCACTTTCTCCCGCAAGGAGCTATTGGGTGAAGGTAGACCAAAACGGTATTCTCATCTTCAGAGGCCAGGCCGATTCAGTCTCAAACAGGGAAGATGGAAGCGGTGACGACAAGTCGCGATCGGACAGCACGCGGAGAGGCAAATAGCTCCTGCGAGATACAATTTCTGTGAAAATGCAACAGCCTCGGGCCGACGGGCGCACACCTGACCACCAACAAGCCCTTGACATTTCAGGGATTCCTTAGTACACTTCCCCCGCGCGACCGGCCATAAGTTCCAACCAAGTCAAGCTCCTCATAGACCATTTCCCGGTCTCGACTGAACCATCCGTCCGTGTTGCGGACGAGATCTCGTCCCGCCACAGGCGGGACGGACGACCTGTTCACTTCCAAGAGAGAAATAGACGCATAGCGCCTATCACGCCATTTTTGGAAATAGACGCTAGCGCCTATTTGCGGACAATGAAGATAGACGAATACGTTTACACACTAGTTATGTGTCATTGCGCCTGAGGAAATTAGAATATGCCAGGAACAAGGCTTTTCCCGAGAATGAACTACCAAGTCCAAAGGGGAATGTCGGAAATTGTAACGACACATGACTTGGGAGATGAGCAGTGGCGGATTGTCTTGACGTTCTTCAAGAATGTCTGTGCGTTTTGTGGCTGCGAGGACACGGGCAATTCACGCACCGGTCTAATTCCAGACCATCTTGTGCCAGCATCTCAGTTTGGCGACATGGTCTTAGGAAATGCGGTTCCTGCATGTCAGGACTGTAATGATGCCCGTGGTAACAAAGACTGGCGTGTATGGCTCCAGCAATCATTTCCAGAGCAAGCAGAGGCACGGGCAAGAGCCATCGAGAAGTACTTGCAGAAATTTCCCTATACACCTGCATCACCTGAGACCAGGCTGAATGAGGCAGAATTATCCGAGTACAAGTCAATACTTGGAGAATGGAAAAGTTTGTGGGAAAGAGCTCGTGCTCTGCGAGATAGAGTTGACAAACGGCGCAACGCCACATAACA
>Ga0208980_10000199_pt1 | contig 31151 bp, 27 predicted proteins | sample WetSurMetagenome_3_FD_187993 | JGI IMG/M metagenome (GOLD analysis project Ga0208980, IMG submission 187993) | Wetland microbial communities from Twitchell Island in the Sacramento Delta, sample from surface sediment Aug2011 Site A1 Bulk (version 2) | ecosystem: Environmental > Aquatic > Marine...
GAAGTGGAATCCCCGATCAAAAGGGTGTTCTGGAAATGATTCGGGGACTTCCTGATGATTACCTTTTCCCCAGCAATAATAAAGTCTGGCATGGCACTGTTGCATTGCATTTCTGTTTTTTCCTCATGGTGCGGATTTGTCACCCTCTGCAGATAGCAAGCAGTGAAATTACCATTTCATCATCGCGAATAGCACAGGGATGGTAGAGAGGGACAGGTTTATGTCCCCTGCATCATCTTTCCGTGCTGGCAAAGGAAACGGAATTCTCCAATGCCTGCACATGATTTTTTTATGAGGGCCGGTATCCAAGTGCCTGGACTAAGGTGATCATTTCTTTGACCTGTTCTTCCTGCTTTCTTGTCAGTTTCCTGTCTTTCTGAATCAACCGTCCCATCCTGACAATCTGCAACCGCTGCTCCTGGGTGAGTGTTGTAGAATGGTGTGCCCACTTAAGAAGATCGAACCATTGTTTACGGTTGAATGAAAACATAACGGGAGGAACAGGCCCGCCTGATTCTCCGGGAATTTTTCCGGTGCTGTCATTTTCTTGTTCTTCACCGGTATCCGGAGTCTTCTCTGGTTCGGTTTCGGTACCACCAGAGGGTTGCGATGCAGGACCCGCTTCTGTGACGTCAGGTTCTTCTTCAAAAAGATCTTCATCACAAAAAGTATGTACAATATCGGCAACTGCATCGGGAGTTACTTCAGATGTGTTCTCTGATGGTTTATGAGAAATCAGTTCAGTATCAGAGACCTGAGGTTTTTGTGTGTCAGGAGTAGTTACCATCGAAAGTGCATGTGATGAAGGCTTCACGATAACCGGAAGGTCTGACTCTTGTGCGATGATTTCCCTTCCTGGTTCTTTTTTTATTCCGACCGATTCTTCCGGGGAAAAAGACTGCTTCCGAATGTGTGGTTCTTCACCGGCAGTAACAGACGATTCGGCACTGGCCATATGATCTACCCACTCATCAGCAAGGGCAATTCTTGCCTGATCAATTTCATCGGTGAGGGATTTGATGGTCTTTTCTGCCTCCAGTTTTTCCTTTGTGAGGAGAGTTACCTGTTCTTCAAGGGATTTTTGCAAATTGCATACGAGTTCGAACTCCTTTTCAAGATTCTGCATCTTGAGAGCGCGGTCGTGTTCCTGACGCTCCTGCTCATCAGTTACCGCACAAAGTTCTGATTTGAGATGTTCCTGTTCCTGGGCCGCTGCTTTCAACGCATCTTCTGCAATCAGTCGTAATCTCCGTTCATTTTCAAGGGTTCTATTCAACTTATCCTGCTCTTCAGCAGATGAACGGAGATCCTGCTCAAGGCGTTGCCGGGTCTGCATTAATTCCCCGATGCTCTTATCACTGTCCTGGTGCAGACTTCGTTGTGCATCAAGTGCTTCTTTTACCTTTTCCAGTTCGTCAGTGAGTGAATGTACCTGTTCAACGGATTGTGCCCTGCCCCGATTTGCCAGATTCAGTTCATCGGCAAGCAGTTTGTTCTGAATTTTTGCGGCATCAAGATCCCGCTCAAGCGTTTTCGGAATTGCAGTTGCTTCATCAAGATCGTGTCTTAATCTGATAAAAGTCGTTTTGTACGATTCCAGGTCCGCTTTTACCCTCATTTCAGTTTTTTCATTTTCAGCGACGGCTTCAGCGAGATTTTCCTTTAATAATTTTGTTGTGTTTTCTTCGTTTTCGAGTGCCGTTCGCGTGGTTTCCAGCTGCTCCTGCAGATCATCAAGGTGCTCTTTTAACGCCGTAATTGAAGATTGTAGTGAGGTTTCTGACTGTACTTTATCCTGCTGAAGGGTGCCGAGATGGTTTTCAGCTGAGATCCGCCGGTCTGTTTCGGTTTCGAGCTCGGATTTGAGCCGGGTCAGGTCCGCTCCCAGCTGTTGTTTTGTTTCATTGAGACCGGCAATAATTTCGGCCAGCTCCTGCTCAGACTGTGTTTTGGTCTGCAACAGGGTTTTGAGTTCCTGTTCTGCTGATGTAGCCCGTTTTTCTTCAGCAGTATGTGAAGACCTGGTCCGATCAAGTTCAAGCGTTAATGCATGGAGTGATTTTTCATTTTCAGCAACAATTTCAGCCAGATTTTCCTTCAGCAATTGCGTCGTACTCTCTTCGTTCCTGAGCGATGAGCAGGTGGTCTCGAACCTGACCTGAAGTTCATCAAGGTTCGCCTGTAGAGCGGTTATTGCCGAGCGAAGCGAGGTTTCCGATTGTACTTTATCCTGCTGAAGGGTGCCGAGATGGTTTTCAGCTGAGGTGCGCCGATCTGCCTCTGTTTCCAGCTCCCTCTTCAGCCGGTTCAGTTCTGCAGTCTTCTGGGTTTTTGTCTCATTGAGACCGGCAATAATTTCGGTCAGCTCCTGTTCAGACTGTAATTTTGCCTGCACTACCGTTTTTAGTTCATGCTCTGTTGATGTCGCACGGTTCTTCTCAGCATCGAGCGATGATTTCAGCTGGTCATGTTCAACGGTTAACGAGCGGAGTGATGATTCCAGTTGTTCCTTATCCTTCAGCAGCGATCTAATCTGGTTTTCTGCTGATACCCTCTGGCAGGATTCTTCTTCCAGCTCACTTTTCAGCCGGAACAGGTCTGCATCCTGTTGGGTTTTTGTCTCACTGAGACCGGTAATTATCAGGGACAGTTCCTGTTCCGACTGCGTTTTTTCCTGCATGACCGATTTTAATTCCTGTTCTGCGGATGTTGCCCGGTCTTTCTCAACCTCGAACGCGGATATCAGCTGATTGTGTTCATCTGTTATTGAACGGAGTGATTTTTCCGCGAGCTCTTTTTGCTGAGTGAGCAGTTCAAGCGTGCATTCAAGAGAGGTGCAATGAATTTTTTCTGCTTCAAAATCACTCTGAATAGTATCAATACTCGTTTTTGCGGTATCAATCTCATTGGTCAGTTCTGAGATCTGTTGTCTGAGCATATCGATTTCAGAGCAATACGACGTCTCCATATCCTTTTTTTCCTGGATTAAGGTCCGGATGTGACTGTCATTTGTGACAATGAGAGCTTTATGATGGTCGAGTTTCTCGGTAAACTGATCTATCTCACCTGTCTTTTGTGCAAGTAATTTTTTCTTTTCCTCGACTTCATGGGTTAATGTCGAAATTTTTTGTTCTTTCTGCCGGAGAGTCGCCTGCAGGGTATCGATGACACGGCTCTGTTCGGTCACGCTGTCTTCGAGGTGTATTGCCGATTCAGAAAGGGTCTGAAGCTCAGCAGTTATACGCGACAATTCAGAGGATTTATTGACACCAATTTCAAATGATGAAAGGAGAAATTCAAGAAGTTTCCGGCGATTGGCAGCAACGACATAGATCCTGTCATCATGACTGATCTTGAATTGCGTTTTGATCTGGTCAGGGGTCTGCCTTTCAACCGGGGTTCCGAGCATGCTTTCAATAATAGAAAGACTATAAGAAAGATCAAAAGGATGCGGTACGAAATTATCCGCATTACAATCCAGGACTTGTAACAGATCCGTGAGCGTGGATGCACGGGTAAGGATAAGAACCGGGATAACCCAGAAGTCATCATCAGCTTTTATCTGACGACAGACCTCAAATCCCTCCTCGTCTAATGTCGTGCTGTCACAGATAAGAAGGTTCGGTTTTCCTGTTCTGAGTGTCTCAAGAAGGTATGTGCCGTCGGTAAAGAGGGTAACCCGGTATCCCTTTTTCTCCAGGTGCTCAGTAAACAGCGGAACGACTGTTTCACTTACACTTAAAACGAAAATATCAATGACACTTTCGTTTCCATCTGACGGTGGGTCATTCATCGCAATCTCTCTTACTCTATTAAAAACTCAATAAATTCTATACCTGTATATATGATCTTGTATACTCAATTATAGCACTTCTGGTCAAAGAGACCTGGCCGGTGCTTTTCTGCAGATAAAAAAAAGTATTTTATTCCGATGACATGTCAGATAACCGGGTATGGGTTTTTCACCGGGAATCCCGAAAACAAAGGCATATCTTTCAAAAAAACGTGAACTGAATCGATTCAGGTATGGTTCTTTTAGAGCCGTTCGTCTCTGATGTTAATTAAAAAAAACTCCGGTGATTTATCATTACACCAGGGGACTTGGCTGCTTGTCACCAAGAGCCGGGAGTCGTGTGGGTTTGACCAGGACCTGTTCATCAGACTGACGGATTTTTTCAAGTACCAGTAACTTTCCTTTCTGGGTCATTGCAAAAATCGGAACTGAAATACCGGCCTGAAGAAGCGCCCCGGTCCCGGCAATTTCCCGGACAGTCTTTGATGCACAGGAGGTCACCAGATCAGATACAGAAACAAGTGATTCTGCTTCATCACGGGAGAGCCCGGTCACATGGACTGCAAAGATCAGGGTATCCGGATGGATCCTGCGGATAATTTCTGCAGTTTCTGGCGAGGCAACAGTGACTGCGATAGTCTTGTAACCTTCCATGATTGCAAGTGCAATGCCAGCTGCCTGATCGATTGTTGCATGGTCCCGGTCAAGCACTATCCCCCCACCCTGCTCAATCCTGTCCATGACAGATGTGTGGGGAGACGTTTTTACCAGCCCGGACATCCTGCCCCCGATACCCTGCGCCAATGCGGGTTTTGTGACGATGACTGTTCCGGCACCATCACACGCAAGGACCGCAGCATCGATTAAACCTGAATAAAGGCCAAAACTGAGCAATTCCGATGCGCCGAACCCGACAAATTCACGGGTATCAAATACCTCCCGGCTTTCAGTACACATACCAAAAGCTTTTATCCGGTGCTCAATGTTCATCTTGATGGCATCTTTGGTTATTGCAGGAATCGGATACGCGAATCGTTTTGCAAGAGGACAATCGCTGATGAGTGCTTCTCCGACTTCGACTACCCTTCCATTCTTAATGACAATCCGACTCCGGCCAATCGCCTCGATAATATGTTCGTCATCGCCCTCCGCCATAGGATTTCACCTTTTTTTTTAAAATGTTAAAAAGTTTTTGCTGTTCAACCTTAAGGAATATTGCCGGACTATGAGAAAAAAGGGATTTCCAAACAGATATGACTCAACAGTGACGATTCATGTACATGGATGAGATATCTCGATATTGGGAGATTGATCTGGTCCGGGGTATTGCCATCCTCATGATGATTCTTTTTCATACGGTATTTGATCTCTATTTTTTCCGGATCCTTCCCATTGATATCTATTCAGGATTCTGGCGGTATTTTGCCTTTGCAACAGCATCGCTGTTTCTCCTGATTGTCGGAATTTCGCTCACCATCAGCAGGGCGCGAACAGCATCACTAAAATCCGGCTATCAGCTGGCATTAAAATTCGTGTATCGTGGAGCCGGCATCTTCCTGCTCGGGCTTCTTGTCACGGTGTGTACCTGGCTGTTTCTAAAAGAAGGCTTCATTGTTTTTGGCATCCTGCACCTTATCGGCATATCAATAATGATCTCCCCGCTCTTTTTCCGGTTTAAAAAAAGCAACATTGTTCTGGGTTTTCTGTGGATCCTGGTCGGGTTCTTTTTTGCAACCCGTACGGGACCGATCTGGCTTCTTCCCTTTGGCATTCACCCGGCAACGTTCTGGTCAGTGGATTACGAACCGATCTTTCCCTGGTTTGGCGTGGTATTGATCGGCATGGGACTCGGGGAGTATTTGTACCCTGAAGGCGTACGAAGTTTCAAGCTTCCCCAGATACCGGAAATTGTTGTCAGACCTTTGGCATTTTTAGGAAGACATTCCCTCATTATTTACCTTATACACCAGCCGATCATCATCCTCATAATTGCAGCAGTGACCGGCACAAAGGTGCTGTGATAGGTCGTCAGCCATCGAAACCATATAAAATACAATGCAGGTGAAAGAAGAGGTCATAAGGGACACTGCCTGCCCCGTCGTCCCGCTCCTGCCCGCTCCTTTGTATATCATAAGCTTTTCATGATTCCGGTATGAACCGAATCGATTCGCGACTGTTCCTCCAGAGTCTAAAAAAATATTATACCAGCTGTTTCCTATCGTGAGGAGATCGGACAGGATTATTTAGATTCCAGATCCCAATACCATACTGGTTCCATGATCCTCCCTATCTTCACCCTCACCCTCGAGGCATCAAATCCACTCAGTTTTTCAATCGATGAGCTTCGCTCCTTTTTTCATAAAAAATCAGCCGAGTACACTCAACTCCACAAGGATTCGATCCCCGGATTTATTCACCGTTATCCTGTCGTGCAGTGTAAGCAGATCAAAGGTATGCTCATGGTGATCGGTGTCGGCCAGGGAGCAGACTTCCTGCAGGAGATTTCCGTTGGCGTAGAGGAGTTCCGGTTTGGAGAGACCACCTGTCGTATATCAGGCCGTGATCAGGAGGTCAGGAAGCAAGAGTTCGGCATCTCGGACGAAATCCATACCTACGAATTTCTCACCCCATGGCTTGCGCTGAACCAGCAGAATGCAAAAAAATTCTACAATCTGAAGGGAAAGCCGGAACGGGATGCTTTCATGCAGAAAATCCTTACCGGCCACCTCAGCACCCTTGCCAAATCCATTGACTGTGAACTGCCTGCACCACTCACGTGCAAAAGCAGGGTGCGGTTCAAACGGGAACGGATTCATCAGGAAAATGTCATGGTCTTCCTTGGAACGTTTGGAACGAATCTCACGATACCTGATTACCTGGGACTCGGGCTGTCGGTTTCATCAGGATTTGGGACGATACACTGCATGGTTCAGGATCCTGACCATTGATCATTCTCACTACAAACTCCAGTGACCAAAAGCTATCCGGCTGCCGGGTAAAATAACAAGCCCGATATGCAATTAACGCAACACTGGTATTCCGGATTACTCTCTCATGCTCTGGATTCTCTTATCACTCATCGGAGCCGTGACCAACGCCAGTTATTTCATCATTATCAAACGGTTCATCACGTCCGTGGATCCAAAAGTCCTGACAGGAATTGGATTTGCCTTCGGCGGTCTTCTGCTGTTATCCTTTTGTGCGATCCGGGGATTTCCGGTCATTGGTCAGGATTTTTACTCAGCCGTTGCTATTACCGCAATCCTGAATATTATCAGCCTCACCCTGATCTTCAGGGCCCTTTCCTCCACCGATCTCTCGCTGTCCATTCCCCTGCTCTCGTTTACACCGGTAATACTCATCGGCACTTCCTATCTCCTCTTAAACGAGGTTCCCTCGATACCGGGAATTGCAGGTATCTGTATCATCGTGATCGGATCCTATGTACTGAACATTTCTTCTGCAGATGAACATCTCATTGACCCGGTAAAATCAATACTGCGAAACCGCGGGAGCTGGTATATGCTCATTGTAGCGTTCCTGTTTGCGGTATCGATCAATTTTGATAAAATTGCCATGCTGAATTCTGACCCCTTCTTTGGTATGGCACTCACGGTGCTTGCGATCGGGGTGACTTTTATTCTTGTAGCTGCTTATTCCCACAGTTCCGTCCGGACTCTGTTCTCGCAGAGACCACCGGAAAACGGATATCGCGCATCTCAGTCAGGATTCCCTGCATTCACGCAGAGAAAATGTCTTGCTCTTACAATCCTTATTGGTGCATTCGTCGCGATAGAGGCTGCATCCATTAACGTTGCATACACATTGCAGATCGTACCGTATGTCATTGCAATAAAACGCCTGAGCATCATCTTTGTTGTCCTCTATGGCACCCTGGTATTCTCTGAGGATGAAACTGTTAAAAGGCTGATGGGTGCTGCACTGATGGTCGCTGGTGCAATTATTATCGTGTTGTTGGCGTGACAGGGTTTTTTATTGAAGAAAGAGCGGGATGTGTGCAGACTCCCCGACATCAAACAACCCACGGTCAGTTATCCTTAATGAGGGAATCACTGTCAGGGCAAGGAACGAAAGGTACATGAAAGGATCGTCAATGCTGCCCATGCACTCAGTGACCTTGTGAAGATCTTTTAACCGCTGTACAACTTCAGGGTAAGGCAGCGTTGACATCAACCCACCGCAATCGAGCGGAAGGATTGTCGGAGTTTCCCCCACAACAGCCACCATCGCGCCCCGTGAACGAATAACCCCTTCAATCGCCCTGTGGATTTCGGCATCGCTCGTCCCGACAGCAATGATGTTATGTGCATCGTGGGAAATACTGGATGCAATCGCCCCCCGCTTCAGTGAGAACCCATGGACAAGTCCGAGAGCGCATTCCTTGTCCCGGTACCGGCTGCAGACAACCACCTTCAGGATATCACGACGGATATCGGGGATCTCATGGGCGGCCAGGGTATATCGCAGGGAATCAGTGATTATCTGATGGGGTACAAGCCCGATTACCCGGGCTTCTCCACTGCCCGTTAGCTGCAGCTCATCAGCAGAAGGTAATCTGCAGGTAAAGGGCGAAGGAGGGCTTTTGCGGGGTACGGAATGAGCTGGATGAACCACTTTTCCCATCACAAAAACTTTTTTTACGATAAACTGGTGCAGATCATCAACGACACAGAAATCTGCCCGGCGGCCCGGGGTAAGAGCTCCGCGATCGGACAGTCCGAATCTTTCTGCAGCAGAAAGTGTTGCCATCCGCAGGGCGAGTTCCGGTTCCAGCCCGCATTCGACAGCCCGCCTCACGCACCGATCAATATGTCCTTTGTCACAAAGTATATCCGCGTGGCAGTCGTCTGTGGCAAAACAACACCGTGCTACTGTTTTGAGGTTCACCAGACCAATAAGATCGGAAATATTACGCTCGGTTGAACCTTCGCGTATGAAAATATACATCCCGCGCCGGAGTTTTTCTTCTGCCTCATCCCTCCGGGTGCATTCGTGATCACTTTGTATGCCGGCAAGGATATACGCGTTGAGATCCGGACCCGTCAGCAGGGGGGCGTGCCCGTCCCGGAGAGAAAAGAGCCGGAGTTTTTCTCCAATAACGGGATCTGCGGAAAGGACTCCAGGAACGTTCATCATCTCACCTAGCCCCAGAATTCCGTCACACCCGACAAACTGCCCGAGATCCCGAGCATCCAGTGTCGCACCTCCCGTGTCATTCAGGGTCGCAGGAACGCAGGAGGGAAGAAGATACCGGATATCAATACAGGCCCCCGGGCGTTCGGCTAGCATGAAATCGATTCCCTGTTGACCGGCAACATTGGCAATTTCATGCGGATCGGCAATTACGGTAGTTGTACCATGAAGGGCAACAAGACGGGCAAACTCACGGGGTGCAAGGAGTGAGCTTTCAATGTGGACGTGAGCATCGATCAAACCGGGGATAACATAAGAACCGGAAAGATCATATTCTGTTTTTCCGGTGTAGGTACCGATACCAATAACCAGCCCGTTTTTAATTGCGAGATCGCCTCGCTCCCAGTCATTGATAAACGGATTGAACACCAGACCGTTTTTTACTACAGCATCCGCGGGTGTAAAACCCCGTGCTGCATCAAGCATGTCCTTTGAAAATGTTTCCATCAATCACACTACAATGTCCCGGATAACCGCGGTTTTTCTTTCACCATCCTGGATAAGATACATATTGAGTTTGTAGGTTCCAGGTTGGAGATTAAGAGGGATAAAGACCTTATTGTCGCCATTATTAAGTCTGACCGGATGCATGACAAAAGACTGTTCCTGCTGTGACAGGCCGTTTACCTGATATACCGTGACCTGTACAAACGCATTGGTAGGTTGACCGGGATTACTTATTGTTGCTGCAATACCATTGCTGGTGTAGCTGACTTCCCCGATACTGCTCGAAACGCATCCGCAGACAACCGAAAAAAGAACGATAAGCGCCAGCCCGGCAAAGACGATCTGCAAAGGTGCGGCCATTGATCAGATGTAAATTTTTTTGGGACTTAATACTTTGGCACAGGTTTTTCCTGCCAGGCAATAAAAGGAAACACCAGCGAAAACCTGCTGGCATCTGAAGAATTGCCAGCTAGAAAGATGAAGCCAACGCTCATTGATTTTTTAATCTTTTAAAAGTATCCGGTCTTTTTAAAAAAAAACCTACAGTTTTTCGATAGTAACCCGTACACGGTCCCCGGCTTTCACTGCATGACCTTTGGGAATGTCAATGTTAAACCACAGAGCATGCGGGTTGTCCTGGGTCGGGTCCTGGGACATCAGGCAATCCTTGTAGTCATTAATATCGGCAACGAATTCTACCTCAGATTCAAACTCAAGAAGTTTTGCCATAATAAAAGGGAGAAATGAATGGGCGGTGCTTTAAATCGCCCGTGGCGTGACCATCCACGTAGTACTGTTCGAATAGCTCCAGCGGATGATGTCGAGTTCCTTGCAGATATCAGCAAGAATCGCCATATTTGTCCCTACCTCTTTTGGGGATAACCCGAGTTCTTTTGCAATATATTTTGATTTGAAGTAGTGTTTCCCTTTGGTTATACCCGAGCTAAGGTACTGAACAATTTTGTGCTGGGTCTCGTTGTACGTCTCGCGTATTTTTTTTGTTGTCTGCATGTCATGCCTCAGCATTTAAAACTCATATAGAACAAATTGTATATATAATTATCTGATGGTTCTGGTTAGAGAATCGGACGTTTTTATTTCACTGCACAAATAATCTGACCAGAAAAAAAATATCTGGCGCGCAAATTGCGCTGATTATCGGGGACCCGTTTTATGCGTAGTCCTGACAGTTTTAGCCGGTATTTATTGAGTTTTTTTCATTTTTGCACCTGAGCATCAGCTATTTTACTGATGAGCGCTTCGAGGACAACACCGCGCATTCCCTCAACGAATTTGATGCTTCCAACCACAAGGTGTCCGCCACCACTGATTCCACCCCCGGGTATCTCGTTTCTGAGTTCCCGTACCATCCTGGGGATGTTCATGAGCACACCCCGCGAACGAAGCACCGCAAAGTCAGGACCGAATCCGATAGTCACAACAGGTTTATCTGCATTCTGTCTGCAGAGTCTGTCATGCACTTCGCCGGAAGTTTTTCCCGGCGGGGGGAAAGTAAATTTGTGTGCATGGATCTCGACATCAAGTAAGAAGAGGTGTGCCTCGTTTTTGAGCACCCGTGGAGCCACGTGGGGCATGCAGGCACTCATCTGGTCTTCGATCATCGTATTTGCCCCTTCAACAAGGAGTGCAACAAGTTTCTTGTGACGTTCAGGGTTTCCGGTCAGGTTCAGGATATCCTTGATAATCTCCCTGCCATCATTGAACCGCAGCCAGAACTGTTCATAATCAAGTGCGAGTGCGATATCCTTGCATGCTGATTCAGGGTACTGGTCATGGACACGTGCGAGGAACAGGGACCGTTCAGGAGCTTCACTCCGGTCACCGACACCTGCCACGGCAGGGAGATGCATGATAAGGCGCTCGACTTTGGGATTGATCAGCCGTGCGACTTCAGTGCCGAGCATTCCTGCAGTAATGCCAAAGTCTCCTCCGACATGATAAGGATTGACATGCGCTTTGAGGTACTTATCGATACTTGCATCAGGGTGGTGATGGTCAATCACAATAAACGGTATTTCGTAAACACTGGCAATCTTGTAGGCTGGTTCATCCTCTTCGGTAGAACCATTATCAGTGAGAAGGACCAGCGGCATCTTCTGCCCGTACCGAATATGGTCCTTTAATGAAAAGTCGAGATCGCGGGTAATATCTTCTATTTCATAGAATGGCGCTTTTGACGGGGCACGTTTGAAGAGGAAATGATCGGCATCAAAGTCACCCCCGCTCTCCCTGATGAGTGATACCACGGCCTGTTCTATCGCCACTGCTGAACAGATACCATCAGCATCTGCATGATGGCGCAGGATGATGGGCTGTGATGTGAAGACCGCTTTACGGATAATTTTAGCAATCTTCTTCATCTCAGGACGAAGTTTTTCCATAACTTCGCTCTGCACAAGGAGCGGTATATTTTCCGGTTCCGATCGTGCATCCAGCGCTTTTTCAATGCGAATTTTCACGGCTGCTGCATCCTCGTCCGTGAGAACAGTAAGGGAATCGACCTCGATCTGCAGCTGGTTATTCCGCAGCATCACTTCACCGATGATCTTGACAATGTTGTCAAGCTCAGCTTCCGGATATGCCCGGACCCCGGCTTCTACGAATGCCGCCGCATTCTGGGTCCCGGTCTCATCAACAACCGTGAAAATAGTGGGGCCACTGGTCTGTTTGATCTGGGCGATCTCACCTTCGATTGCCACCGTCTTTCCTACTTTACTGGAAAGATCGGCGATATTAACCGTTGTGGACTTGCGATCTACGGTCTGCACCTGATATACCTGAACAAGTACTTCTTCCAGATCGATATTGCCATTCGGGCGGATCTGGCGGACCCTGACAAGGATAGGATCGCGTTCCTTATGTTCTGCCTTGATATTGCTCTTGTGCACAAGACCCTTAATCCGGTCGTTAATCTGGGCGAACATCCCAAAAGTAGCAAAACCCTGCACTTTTGCCTGGTAGGTCTTTCCTTCCTCAACATCGGAAAGGTCGCATCCTGCACCAAGCCGATAGATAATAACGTCATTATTTTCCATTGTTTTTTCACCGCACTCAAGCGAAGCGTACCTATTGTCTTCATTACTGCAATGGTATACTACTACACCATTGCATACCGAAACAAAACGTATTGAATAGTATTAGGGGTAGCAATGTTAAAGTTCATTGTATCTGACATAACCGCAAAAATGCTGTCTTAAGAGCAATGATGACACATTTCCCGTCAGGATGTAGCTAAACACACAGAATTTCGGGGGCAAGAATGAAAAAAGGTTTAAAGACTGCTCTCATCATCATTGGCGTCGTAGTACTCCTCGGGATTATCGGGTTTATCACCTGGGGGTTGACTCCCCTTGGACCCGACAATGAAGCCCTGGGAGCGATGGAATCGAATGCAAACGTCACCGTGAAAGATAGCGGAAATTTTATTGTGTTCACCCCGACTTCAAATAAACCCATAACCGGCTTCATTTTCTATCCCGGTGGTCATATCGACTACCGATCCTATGCACCGGTTGCGCAGGAAATCGCCAGCCATGGATACATGGTTTCCATTGTCAGGATGCCACTTTCGCTGGCTGTCTTTGGCATCAACAAAGCAGACGAAGTGATCACAGCCTATCCTGACATGCGTTATTGGGTCATTGGCGGCCACTCATTGGGAGGCTCTATGGCGGCATCCTATGCTGACAAACACAGGGATAAAATGCAGGGTCTGGTGTTGTGGGCATCCTATCCAATGACCAGCGATAACCTGTCCTCTACTAACCTGAAAGGTCTTACAACCTTCGGGTCGAACGATCAGGTCATGGACAGGGATAACTTCAATGCTACCAGACCGCTTCTCCCGCCGGGAACAATCATGCGGGTGATTCAGGGAGGCAACCATGCCCAGTTTGGCAATTATGGCCTCCAGCCTGGTGATGGGACAGCCACGATTTCCGCTGCCGATCAACAGACGCAAGCCGCAGACCTGACCGTGCGATTACTGCGGGCAGTGGAAGGCGAATAATCTCCAAAGGTTTCCGGCAGTGTATGCGGGCGGAACCGATATCGTTTTTTTTGATTTTTCATTTGTCTGCTGGTGGAACTTTAACCGCCACAGTACGATTCCACGAATCACGGTTGTCATGGATTTGCTCCGGGAGCCTGAATTTCATCTCTGAAGGCTACTTCGATCATGTCCAGATCATTGGGGGCAATGATTGTGCCGGAGAATTTTTTCTTTGCATCACTGAGGTGAGCCTGTGCATCCGGATACCGTGAACTGGTATGAACAAGAACAAGAGTCCGGGCATTGAGCACCGATGCCGCTTCTCCTGCCTGTGCTGCGGTTGCATGAAAAAACTCCGCCCCGCGTTCTGCTTCAGACTCATCATACGTTGCGTCATGAATCAGGAGATCAGCATCCTGGGCAACCTCTCTGACACTCATATGGATAGCCCGTGTATCACCTGTATAAACGATCTTACGACCAGGTCGTGTGGATCCCATCACCTGTTCGGGTCGAATCTCACGTGCATCATGACCCGTTCCCAGCGTTATTATTTCACCTTTCTGAAGTCTGCCAAAAAGCGGGCCGGGAGGGACACCAAGCCCGATTGCCTGCTCACGGTTGAACCTGCCCGGCCTTGGATCTTCCTCAAGAATATAACCAAGGGAAGGAAGTCCGTGTTTTACCGAAAAAGCAGTGACAGTATAACCGTCAAACCGCACCCATGATGCCTGCCCAAGCTCGATGGATTCAAGGGAAAATTTCAGGTTGTACCGTGCGACCTGCCGGAGGATGCTTACAAATTCGTGCACCCATTCCGGGCCATAAATGGTGAGGGGGTCGGTCCGTCCGTTAAATGACATGGTCTGGATGAGCCCGAAAAGACCGAGAAAGTGATCTGCATGCCAGTGGGAGATAAAAACTGCATTTACGGTAAAACCGCACCGGGACCGCATCATCTGCTGCTGGGCACCTTCACCGCAGTCAAAGAGAATTGTATCAGAACCACGGCGGATCATGATGCATGATGGATTACGCAAAGGAGTGGGGAGTGCTCCCGCTGTACCAAGAAAATAAACATGCAGAGTTTCACCGCTCATAAAAAGCATCTCCTGAAAACTGAAAGACTTTTTTTCGCCTCATCGATGGATCTTCCTTCAATAACCACTACTCCATTATAGTGTGCAGCGATAGTCTTTCCAACCTTTGGCCAGGAAATTGTCCCATCTCCAAGCGCAAGATGTTCATCACTCATGCCGTTATTGTCGTGAATATGGATGTGATGTGCTTTTTTTGCATAGAGAAGAAAATCGTTTACTTTCCCGATCGTGTTCGCGTGGCCGAAATCAAAGGTCATCCCTATCCCCTCAATTCCTTCTGTCATACCAATAAGTTCCTCAGGAAGCCGGCAGAGAAATTCCTTGACACCGATCATATTTTCGAGGCATGCAAGAACCGAGTGCTCCAGCGCACATTTACCAATCTGCCTGAGTGCTTCTTTCTGGAGATCCCAGACTTTCTGGGGCATAAGCTTCCCAACCGGGGACAGGTAGCCGGGATGGATGACTACTTTATCAGTCAGCGCTGATGCATGTTCAATACAGGTGCAGACCTGCCGTATTGACTCCCGCCATATCGGGTCATTTAATGTAGCGAGGTTCAGGTCGCCGTACGGTGCATGTACGGTAATCCCCAGTTGCGTACTTGCGATTACTTCTTCAATTTTTAAAAAACACGCTGGATTGTCAAGCTGGTAATTTCCGTCACCAACAATCTCCCATCCTGCATATCCCGCCTCTTCAATACCATATACCCAGGATATATCATCCCAGACTTTTGATGAAGAGGAGAAGTAGGGTTCCAGCATTACGGATCACACCCTATGGTGTTGAGAAGATTCTGCGCTGCAACAATAAATTCGGCAAGTGTACCCTGATTGGAGAGGTGCATATCGGCATCCTTCAGCGCATTACCCAGACCCCAGCCCAGCTCACGCACGTCCCGCGAGCGGAGCTTGTCCGCTGATTGGAAATCGTCTGATCGACCCCGTTCCCTGATACGCGCCAGTCGTGTTTCAAAGACGGAGTCTATGCTGATGAGCGTAAAACCGGGAAAATTCCGGCGAAACACTGCTACTTCTGCATCTCCCCGTATCCCGTCAACAAGCACAAGTGGGGCAGTCTGGTGTTGTATCTCGGGAACGCAAAGGTGCGCGATTGCATCCATGCCCTGTTCCGCGCGGAGTTTGTTTGCCATTGCACCGAGATTTGCATCCGTGGGATCCAAACCTGCTTCTTTTACTGCTTTCCGGATCACATCACCCATAACTATTACCGGTACACCCATCCCCGAAGCAATCTTTGAAAACTCGCCTTTACCGCTTGCGGGAAGCCCGACGACTCCGATCACCTTCATAGACAATTTCACCTCCTTCACGGGTCCGGATCTTTACACCCCGTGCCAGTGTATCCGCAATTTTTTTCAGTTCCGCTTCGGAAAGGGGTCGGACTTCCCCGGTTACTCCCTGTTGCAGTACGATATCCACCCCACCGGCCTCACGGACGATTATGGGGACCTCATCATCATACCCGCGGAAAAGGGTAATCACGACCTCAAATTCAGGTAAATTTCCCTTTTCATGGGCCTCTCTGCATAGTGCAAGCGATTTCTGCACATCACTCACATAATTTCCCCTGAGAAGGTTATTATACCGCGCCCAGCGCGCTTTTATATCGAGGGCAACCCGATCCACAATACCCTCACGGATCAATGCCTCAAGCGTATCCGGAAAGACACCATTTGTCTGGACGCCTACTGCAAGACCCATCCCTTTTGACCTACGGGCAAGCGCAAGGAGGGCTTCCTTTTGCATAGTGGGTTCACCACCGGAAAAAACCACTCCGCTTATGGCAAACAGCGAGCCCCGGATTAGTTCAGTAATTTCATCGATCCCACGCTCATCTGTGCCCGAGACAATGGTAGAGTTCTGGCAGTATGTGCAGCGGACAGGGCATCCCCGGAAAAAGACCGTGCAGACCGATCTGCCCCGCCAGTCAACTGTTGAAAGCGGAACAAAACCCCCAAAGTTCAGTTTGATAGTATCACCGTGCCGGATTATTTAAGTACAGAGAATATTTGAGAGTATTGAGTTGTGTGCGGGGGTTCTTACCTGCAGCTGATGACACCGCTATCCGTAACGATTATATCCATTCTGGCGTCGGTTGCATCAGCAGGGATTTCTTCTAATTCCTGGCAGGAAAACGCAATCCCGATCCTGGTGAGGTGGGGATGTAAAGAGAGGAACCGATCATAATAACCGGCACCGTAGCCAAGCCGGTTTCCTTTTTTATCGAATGCAAGCATAGGGATAATAACCACTTTTATATCGGAAGCCCGTGCAGGCAGTTCACAGCCGACAGGTTCGGGTACATGAAATGTACTTTCCTGTAAAACCCCGGGATCTCTGATGTATGACAGACGCAATGTTTTTGTATCTTTCTCAATTATCGGGACGACCACCGTTTTTCCCTGGGAGATGAGATGTCCGATAAGTACTTTTGTGTTTACTTCGAGTGGTTTTGATGCATATACCATGAGAGGATCAGTGCCGTCAAGTACCTCCAGCAGGCGCCTGCAGATGAGCCCGCTTTTTTCTTCAATCTCTTCTGTTGAAAGGGAAGCCCTTACGGTGCGTGCATGATCCCGCAGCAATTTTTTTTTGTCTTTACCGGATGAAGAGTCCATCATGGTGCTGATACTATCACTTGGCGCATCTATCCAATAATCCTGATGTTTATTCCTTTGTTAAAGAAAAAAAAAGAGGCTTGCGGGTTTAGAATTTAAAATGCCGGTTAACTATTTTTATGGCACAGTAATCTCCGCACATGGTACAGGCATCAGTATCTGCCGGCATCCGTTCAGCCCTTATGGCGCGGGCACGGGGCGCATTAATGGCAACGGCGAACTGGCGTTCCCAGTCAAGGTCGCGGCGGGCATGTCCCATCTCCAGGTCTGCTTCACGGGTCTTTTTGAGTTTTATCATATCTCCGATATGGGCAGCTATGCGGGAACTGATAACACCCTCAAAAACTTCCTCAGGTGTTGGGAGTGCAAGGTGCTCGGCGGGGGTCACATAACAGATGAAATCCGCACCTAAGGAGGACGATATCGCAGCACCGATAGCTGCGACACGGTCATCATACCCGGGTGCGATATCCGTGACAATAGGCCCGAGCATATAGAACGGCTTGTTGTTGGTAACACGTTTCATGAGAGTGACGTTTGTGGCAATCTCATCGATGGGTACGTGTCCCGGACCTTCGACAATGACCTGAACACCGTCATTGTGAGCCTTATCCGCCAGTTCGGCGTTGATGAGAAGTTCCTGCACGGCTGCCCTGTCAGTCGCATCGTGAACTGCTCCTGCTCTCATGCCATTCCCCATCGAGAGCGTGACCTCATGCTCCTTCATGATCTCAAGAAGGTAATCGAATTCAGCATAAAGAGGATTTTCTTTTTCATTGTGGAGCATCCATGCGGTCATGAATGCACCCCCACGGGATACAAGTCCCGCATGCCGACCCTGGTTCCGGAGACGTTTGACTGTTTCCCAGTTGATGCCGGTATGTATCGCCATGAAATTTGTCCCGAGTTTTGCCTGCTCGGCAGTAATCCGGAACAGGTCATCTTCCTTCATGTTGACAACAGCACCATCTTTTTGTGCTGCTTCAATGAAAGCCTGATAGAGTGGAACACACCCGACAGACAGTTTCGTATTGGCGATGACCTGCTTACGGATCTCGATGAAATCCCCGCCGGTTGAAAGTTCCATCAGGGTATCGGCGCCGGCAAGCTCAGCCTGTCGAGCTTTTTCGAGTTCTTCAGGGATATTAACAATGTCCGTGGATGTTCCGATGGATGCGTTCACTTTGGTGCGCAGCCCTTCACCGATCCCGCATATTTTGACTTTCCGATAAGGGGAAACCGGGATGACAATATGCCCTTGTGCAACCCCGCGCCGGACAAAGTCTTCCGTGACTCCTTCCTGCTTTGCGACGATCTTCATCTCATCCGTAACGATGCCATTCCTGGCATCAGTAATAATACTCATACCATACACGTTGCCGTAAAGACAAGATAAATACTCGGTTTTTAAATTCTGGACTAAATCTGGCTTGTTAAGAGAACAAGTAAAGTTGATTTGGGTTAAGGAAACTTTTTTTAAATTACCTTAACAGCAGGTTCTGCTATATATTTAAATTTTAAGAGAAGAGTAGATACTTAATTTTTGAGATAAAACCACTCATCAGTTGAACGCTAACCACTAGTAAATCTAAAATAACCAGGGATATTTCGCAATGGCTGATAAAGAGTTTACAGAAGTTACGGTAAAGGAAGCTGCCCACGAAGATGCAGGGCGTGGGATCGCACGGGTGAGTATTGAAGTCATGAAAAAACTCGGGCTGGTTTCAGGTGATGTAATCGAGATACAGGGTAAGAAGAAAGCCGCTGCAATCATCTGGCCGGGCTTCCAGCAGGATACCGGGTACGGAATCCTCCGTATCGACGGAAATATCCGGGGAAATCTCAGCACGGGGATCGATGAGAAGGTCAAAATCCGTAAATCCGAGGCTGAATATGCCAAGAAGGTGGTGATCCAGCCTACCCAGCCGATACGGCTTGTCGGGGGAGAACAATATCTTTCACGGGTCCTGAGAGGACGGGCTGTATTCGAAGGGCAGACACAACGGATTGACGTGATCGGCAATTCCATTACCCTCGTTATTGCCAAAGTCATGCCAAAGGGTATTGCAATCGTTACTGAAGATACCGATATTGAACTGAAAGAAGAACCCTACAATCCTGAAGAAGGCAAAAAAGAAGTCTCTGACATACATTATGAAGATATCGGGGGTCTTGGGAGGGAACTGCAGCTGGTTCGCGAAATGATCGAACTCCCCTTGCGTCACCCGGAGATCTTTGAGCGGCTGGGTATCCAGCCACCCAAGGGAGTACTCCTCTACGGGCCTCCCGGAACCGGAAAAACGCTTATCGCAAAGGCAGTTGCAAATGAAGTGGACGCTTATTTCATCTCACTCTCCGGCCCGGAAATAATGAGCAAATATTATGGCGAGAGTGAGAAAGGACTGCGTGAAAAATTTGAAGAGGCGGAGCAGAATGCTCCTGCAATCATCTTCATAGATGAAATTGATTCCATTGCCCCAAAACGTGAAGAGACAAAAGGAGAAGTCGAACGGCGTGTGGTCGCCCAGCTTCTTTCCCTGATGGATGGTCTCAGGGGAAGAGGTCAGGTCATAGTCATCGCCGCGACCAATCTTCCGGACTCCATTGATCCTGCACTCAGGCGTGGTGGACGGTTTGACCGGGAGATAGAGATAGGAATTCCCGATAAAAAAGGAAGACTGGAGATCTTCCAGGTTCATTCCCGCGGTGTTCCTCTTGCAGATGATGTGAAGATCGAGGAGTTCGCCAACTCTACTCATGGATTTGTCGGTGCGGATATCTCCCTGCTTGTCAAAGAAGCAGCAATGCATGCACTGCGGAAGGTGATTCCCCAGATCAAGATAGATGAAGAGATCCCGGATGAAGTCCTTGACCAGCTGAAAGTAACGAATGAGGACTTTGCCGAGGCCCGCAAACATGTGGAACCAAGCGCAATGAGGGAAGTGCTCGTCGAAGTTCCGGATGTAACCTGGAAACAGGTCGGCGGACTCGAGAACGTAAAACAGGAATTAAAAGAAGCAGTGGAATGGCCTCTCAGGTTTCCGGATGTATTTGAACGACTCCAGACAAAACCTCCAAAAGGCATCCTGCTCTTTGGTCCCCCGGGTACTGGAAAGACCCTGCTGGCAAAAGCAGTGGCAAACGAGAGCGAGTGCAATTTCATAGCAGTCAAAGGACCCGAGCTCCTCTCAAAATGGGTCGGGGAATCAGAAAAAGGGGTCAGGGAGATATTCCGGAAGGCTCGACAGGCATCACCGTCAATCATCTTCTTCGATGAGATTGATGCCCTTGTTCCCAAGCGAGGAACCTATCAAGGATCACACGTAACAGAAAGTGTGGTGAGCCAGATCCTTACCGAACTTGACGGTATGGTGGAACTTAAAAATGTCACCATCCTCGCTGCAACCAATCGTCCTGATATGCTGGATGATGCCCTGCTTCGTCCCGGGCGTCTCGAGCGTCATATCTACGTCCCGGCACCGGATGCGGAAGGCCGCAGGAAGATCTTTGATGTCTACCTCGGGGGAGAGACGGGAAATATCCTTGCAAAAGATGTTGACATCGGGTCGCTCGTCCGGAAAACTGAAGGATATGTCGGGGCCGATATTGAAGCACTCGTCCGGGAAGCTAAAATGGCGGCCATGAGGGATTTCATCATCCTCATGGAAGCCAGAACCGAGCTGGAACGGAAAGATGCTATCAAGAATGTCATGCTCACTCCTGTGCACTTCGATGCCGCAATCCTGAAAGTAAAGGGATCTCTCGACCGGGATGCATTGGAAAAGTCAGAGCGCCAGTCATGGGAGATGTTGTACAGCCAGGACCAGCGAAACATTCTCGAGAAGGCACTCTCTTTTATTAACCGTGCCGACCTGACGCAGAAAGAGCAAAATGAACCACTACTCAGCGATCTCCGCACAGCAACCTATCAGAGAATAAAGAATTTTGCAGAGATAACAAAACTGACCGACTCGCTGGAAAAGAAGATACAACAGAACTAAAATTCTAAAAAATTCTGTGACTATCATTTCTTCTTGTATTGTTATTAACAAATGTTTTATATACAATTTAATACTAACTTATGGTAAATCATAGCGGAGAATAAAGATTATGATTGCTACTAAAAGTGTTACTCTTTGCGGCGATGAGATCCGGATCGTTTTTAACTAAAACCTTCGCAGATTCCATCCACAATCACCGTATCGATTGACGAACACCCGATGCATGAATAACCAAAACCATGAATTTCAACAATTTCACAATAAAATCACAGGAAGCCGTTCAGAAAGCAATCGAAATCGCAGCGGCAAAACAAAACCAGGCCATCGAGACTTCCCATATACTGAAAGGAATGATAATGGATGACTCGGATAGTATTCCTTTTCTCCTTAAAAAACTGAATGTGAACCTCGATGTTTTCACCACTGCTCTCGACAGCATCATCGATTCTTATCCCAAAGTCAGTGGCGGAGAGCGGCACCTCTCCGCTGATGCCACAAAAGCCCTGGAGAAAGCCACCACACTCTCCCAGGAATCCAAGGATGAATTTGTCTCTCTTGAGATCCTTCTCCTGGGGATCCTTTCAGTTAACGACAGAACTTCAAGACTGCTCAAGGAGAACGGTGTTACAGAAAAAGATCTGAAAACAGCTATCCGCGAATTGCGGAAAGGTGAGACCGTGAAGAGCCAGAACGCCGAAGAGACCTATAATGCCCTGAATAAATATGCCCGGAATCTGAATGATCTTGCCCGTAACGGGAAACTCGATCCGGTAATCGGTCGTGACGAAGAGATCCGCCGGGTGCTGCAGATCCTTTCGAGGAGAACGAAAAACAATCCGATCCTTATTGGTGAACCAGGTGTGGGGAAGACCGCCATTGCCGAGGGTCTTGCCCACCGGATTATTGAAGGGGATGTGCCGGATAACCTGAAGACCAAACAGCTCTTTTCCCTCGATATGGGAGCCTTGATTGCCGGGGCTAAATTCAAGGGAGAATTTGAAGAAAGGTTGAAAAGCGTCATAAATGAAGTAATATCCGCTGAAGGGGAGATTATCCTTTTTATCGACGAGATTCATACCCTCGTCGGGGCCGGCGCCAGCGAGGGTGCGATGGATGCCGCCAATATCCTCAAGCCCGCCCTCTCGCGGGGAGAACTACATGTTATCGGTGCAACCACCTTAAAGGAGTTCCAGAAATATTTCGAGAAGGACAAGGCACTCGAGCGGCGTTTCCAACCGGTGATGGTCATTGAGCCGAATACGCTGGATGCTATCTCAATCCTCCGGGGAATAAAGGAGAAATACGAGACCCACCATCACGTGCAGATAAAGGATGAGGCTATCATCGCTGCGGTTGAACTCTCCCAGCGTTATATCTCCGATCGTTTCCTTCCTGACAAGGCGATCGACCTGATCGATGAGGCTGCATCGAAACTCCGGCTCGAGATCAACTCGAAACCGGAAGAGCTGGAGATCATCGAACGCCGGATCCGGCAGCTTGAGATTGAACGGGAAGCAATCAAGCGGGAAAAGGACCAACAGAAGCTCAAAGGGCTGAACGAAGAGATCGGGAACCTGACTGAGGAACGGAACCGCCTGACTGCAAAGTGGCAGTCTGAGAAGGACCTTGTTGAACAAATCCAGTTGCGCAAAAATGATATCGAGAACCTGAAATTTGAAGCCGAAAGTGCCGAACGCAAGGGCGACCTCGGAAAAGTTGCAGAGATCCGCTATGGCCGTATCCCCGATCTCGAAAAGATCATGGTGGAACTCAAAGAAAAACTGACCGTGCTGCAGAAGGATTCTGCTATGGTAAACGAAGAGGTCGATGCCGAGGAGATCGCCGCAGTGGTTTCGCGCTGGACCGGGATACCCGTGAGCAGGATGCTGCAGAGCGAGAAAGAAAAACTGCTGGACCTTGAAGCTGAACTCCATAAGCGTGTCGTGGGTCAGGATGAGGCTATCGAGGCAGTTTCCAATGCAATCCGCCGGAGCCGCGCCGGGTTGCAGGACACAAAACGTCCGATTGGTTCTTTCATCTTCCTCGGTACGACGGGCGTAGGAAAGACTGAACTCGCAAAAGCCCTGGCAGAATTTTTGTTCAACACCGAAAACAGCATGGTGCGGATCGATATGTCGGAATACCAGGAGCGGCATACCGTTTCGAGGCTGATTGGAGCGCCTCCGGGCTATATTGGCTATGAAGAAAGCGGGCAGCTGACAGAAGCAGTCAGGAGGAAGCCCTATTCCGTAGTATTACTGGATGAAATCGAAAAAGCCCACCCTGATGTTTTCAACATTCTGCTGCAGGTCCTTGATGACGGTCGTCTGACGGACAACAAAGGACGTACGGTGGATTTCAAGAATACCATTATCATCATGACATCGAACATCGGTTCGCATGTTATCCAGGAAAACCTGGAGCATGTCAATGACAAAAACCGGGACGAAGTATTTGACCGCACCCGACAACAGGTATTCGAACTGCTAAAAAAGACTATCCGGCCAGAATTCCTCAACCGGATTGATGAGATCATTATGTTCAAACCGCTCACCCATGATGAGATCCGGACGGTTGTTGAGCTTCAACTGGGAATCATCCAAAAAATGCTCGGGAAGAACGAGATCCAGCTCAGGGCAACAAAGAAAGCCATCCAGTTTATTGCCAATCTGGGCTTTGACCCGCAATTCGGTGCACGGCCGATCAAGCGTGTTATCCAGAAAAATCTGCTGAATGAATTATCAAAAATGATCCTGGAAGGCAAAGTACAAAAAGACAAGGAGATCGTTGTTGATGAGAAAGATGGAAAACTGATTTTTAAGAATTCCTGATCCTGACCCTTTAATCTATTCTTTTCTTTTTGTAATTTGGCTTTGATAACCTGAGTACTGTCATATTTTGCCCTGTCGATAATTCAATCATTTTTAATATAATAATGAAAAAGTGACCATGAAATCAAATGAGCGGACAATTAAATAAAACTGAATTAATTACACAAATAATCCCATTTTCAGGGCATCATGATAAGCCTGATAACCCTTTGGATCAAAGGACTACACAAATCAGGTCACCCGGCTGAATAATCCGGCGTCCAGGTCTTGTAAAAAAAAAGATGGAGGCAGGAATGATACTTAAGGATTTCCTCATGAATGCAGGAACAGATAAAAGCCTTTCGGAATTAATTCTTTTCTTAAGCTCACAGGCACAGGACGTAAAGAAAGGTTTTTTTGGTAATTGCATGAAGACACAGGCATGTGAACAGACAAAGAATACCTTTGGCGAAGAGCAGATGGCGCTTGACAAATTTGCCGACGGGATATTTGTTTCAGGACTGAAAAAATCACGACTCGTCCACTACATAGCTACTGAAGAACAGGAGCAGTTGATAACCATAGATAATCCAAAATACAATTTCGGTGTTGTGATTGACCCTCTGGATGGATCTTCATTGATTGACGTGAACTTTTGCATTGGTTCGATTATCGGGATCTATCCTGGTCATGTGCTTGAGAAGGGTGCAAAGATAGTCGCAGCACTCTACATTCTCTATGGCCCTCTGACTATCCTGACATTAACTTCAGGAAAAGGGGTACATGAATTCGTTCTTGATGATACCGGTGAATTCGTTTTGAAGGAACAGGACATCAGGATACCGGAGGGAAAACTCTACGCACCAGGCGCCCTGAGAAAGGATTATCTCCCGGCGCATGCCCGGTGGATTGAACATCTCGAAAAAGAAGGCTATAAACTCCGCTTCAGCGGTTGTTTTGTGGCCGATGTGCACCAGATCCTTCATAAAGGCGGGGTCTTCACGTATCCCGGATTAAAGGGGAAGGAAAAAGGAAAACTCAGATTATTATATGAGGCTAATCCGATGGGAAAGATTATCCACGAAGCCGGCGGGGCAATCAGTAACGGAAAAGAAGATATTCTTGAAATTACCCCGGAAGCCATCAGCCAGATCACTCCGATCTATATCGGTGGTAAAAAGGAGATCCGGTTGATTGAAAAGTATATGACTAACAGTGCAATAAAAGAGGAGTGATCAGCCTATGAAAAAAAATACCTGCAGTCCCATCCCCGGTTCGACAATCCTGAAGGGAATTTCCGGTCATAAGGCCATTGTCATGGCAGCAAATGTCCGGATCGCGACAGTGGCACAGGGAATATTTCAGGCTGCCAGGGATACCGACTCAGCAGTATTCATGGAGCTTGCCCGGTCTGAATGTGACCTGAAAGGAGGATATACCGGGCTAACGCCAAAAGATTTCTCAGAAAAGGTCCAAAAAGCGGCACAGGAAGTGCAATTCGACATCTGGGCACTCCATGCGGATCATATTACGATAAAGAAGGGGGACGGGCCGGAGATTGACGGGACGAAGCAACTGATTGATGCCCAGGTTGCGGCCGGGTATACCTCTTTCGCTATCGATGCCTCACACCTCTTCAACTTTGAGGGGAAAACGGTCCGGGAGGAACTCGCAGAGAATATCCGGGTTACAACGGATCTCGCACGCCATATCAGGAACCGGATGAAAGGAAAGGATTTCGGGCTTGAAGTCGAAGTAGGGGAGATCGGACGGAAAGATGGTGAAGGGTTAATCCTGACACAACCTGCAGAAGCCGTGGAGTTTATAAAAGCTTTAAACGAGAATGAGGTCTTTCCGCACGTGATTGCGATCGCCAATGGCAGTACCCACGGGCATACCTACGATGCGAACGGGAATGTGGTAGCACAGCTCTCGATCGATATTCCCCAGACAAAGGCAATAGCAAACGCCCTCCGGGACAACCACTTGCAGGTCGGTATCGCCCAGCATGGGATCACCGGTACGCCCCGTGAGCTTATCAACCTCCATTTCCCAAAGGGGGACATCATCAAGGGGAATGTCGGCACCTTCTGGCAGGACGTTGTATTTGAAATCCTGAAAGTGTACGAACCCCCCCTCTATAAGAGTATCCAGGATTGGACGCTTGAGAAATACCGGCCATTGAACCCGGGTAAAAAGGATCCCCAAATCTTTGACGGCAACTGCAAGTTTGCGATAAAGGAGTTCTTCAAGGATATTTATTCTGTGGACGAGGAGACAAACCGGGCAATACGGGCGAGGGCCTATGCCGAAAGCCTTGTCTTCTTCCGGGCGTTCGGCGCATACGGGTCTGCCACCCGGGTAAGAAAGACTCTTGAAAAATAACCCAACATAACTTTTTTCTTCTGCAGAGAGATTCTATATTGTGATTTCTCATGCCGAAGACCACGATTTCTGTAATTAAGGCAGATGTGGGAAGTTTTCCCGGACACTCCCGCACTCACCCGAAACTTCTTGAGAAGGCAGCAAAGATGCTCAAGGATGAGGAAGGGAAACTCCTCACTGACTCGTTTGTCACCCACTGTGGAGATGATCTTGAACTGATCATGACTCATACCCATGGCGTGGACAATGAAAAAATCCACAAACTTGCATGGGATATTTTCAAAGAATGTACAGCAATAGCAAAAAGCATGAAACTGTATGGCGCCGGACAGGATATGCTCGCTGATGCATTTTCGGGAAACGTCAAAGGAATGGGCCCTGGGGTTGCAGAGATGGAGTTTGAAGAACGGGGCAGTGATCCTGTTCTTGTATTCATGGCGGACAAGACCGAGCCTGGCGCATGGAACTTCTTTCTCTACAAGATCTTTGCCGATCCCTTCAACACATCCGGACTGGTAATTGACCCCTCGATGCACAAGGGCTTTGTCTTTGAGGTTCACGATCTCGTTGAAAAGCGCCGTATCATGTTCAAGTGCCCGGAGGAGATCTATAATCTCCTTGCCTACATTGGTGCTCCCTCACGGTATGTCATCAAGCATGTGTTCAAGCGGGAGGGAGACATTGCTGCTTCAACCAGTACCCAGCGCCTGAGTCTGATAGCGGGACGGTACGTTGGAAAAGATGATCCGGTCATGATCGTCCGTTCCCAGAGCGGTTTTCCCGCTGTCGGTGAAGTGATCGAACCGTTCTGCACACCGGTCCTTGTTGCCGGCTGGATGCGTGGATCGCATCACGGTCCGTTCATGCCGGTTGGACTATGCGATGCCAACTGTACCCGGTTTGACGGCCCTCCCCGGGTCATCTGTATGGGGTTCCAGCTCAATAATGGCAAGCTCATCGGTCCGGCAGATATGTTTGATGATATCGGGTTCGATCATGTGCGTGCCCGGTGCAATGAAATCGCTGATCTCCTGCGGGCACAGGGACCATTCGAGCCGCACCGCCTCTCACTCGGGGAGATGGAATATACCACCCTTCCTGGTGTTGAAAAGGAACTTTCAAAGCGCTGGGAGCCAATTCCTCAAAAATAGTTTAAACCTGGTTTATTCCAAACCGCATTTTTTTTGCGAACATCCCATGATCTGCATATGGCAGGATCACAGGGAACCGTGGCAATGAGCAAACTTTAATTATCTTACATCCCAAATTAGGGCAGATGGTTAACGGAATTGTTTTGCCGATAAAAAAAGTGTTTGGTCTTGTGGATTCAAAAATATCCGTCGAGATCAAAGACGAAGGCCGGAAACTTCAGGGGCGTCTTGTAGCTGTGGATGAATACCTGAATATTCACATGGATGAAACGATTGAGTTTATCGATAACCAGCGGGGAAGAAGCCTTGGTACAGTCGTGATCAGGGGCAATAATATTCTTACCATAGCACCGGTTATCTGATTATGAAAAAGGTGGACACCGTGGTAGATCCTGTCGATGAAGCACTGAAACTGATCCAGTCGAAACCGGAAGGCATTCTCCAGAGCGAGCTTTGGAAAGAATTGGGTGTTGACAGCCGGAAATGCTCCCGGATTGTTAAAAAGCTAGAAGAAAGTGGACTCATTGACAGGACTGAGTTCAAGAAAGACGGGATCAAGACGTACCTTCTGCATGCTAAACAGATGCCGGTGAATCCTACACACCTGCTTGCCGGAGACGAGCTGATACCCTGCATAAGCTGTGAACTTGAGTGTATCGTTGAAGAATGTCATCCGCTTATGGACTGGATGTACCAGCTGGCGATTGTCCAGCATACGGAATAGCTCTTCTTTTTTACCTGGTGATTTGTCGTTAAGCTCAATACCCACAAGGCAAACACTTTTCCTGTCAGTCATATGAACAAATTCAAGATTTCGCTCCTGCTCCAGTGCCTTGTTTTTTTAATTCCTGTAAACATTTACGTTATTGGAGATTGGCTGGGTACCGGTGTGCAGTGGGTGCTGTTCCGGTACCAGCAGACGTACCTGGGGAATTCCCTGATTCTCATAACCAGAGAAATAACCTTTGTTCTTTCCGGAACAATTAACGGAAGGAGTGCAATTTCTATTACCCTCTGGGTGATCGGAGTTTTCCTGTTTATCGTTGCGACATTTCTGGTTATCCTTGCAAACGTCAAAAAGGATTCCCCACTGATTAAAAAAGCATCCTTTTTTACGATAGCCGGAGGAATAATTATTGCTGTTTCTATCCTCGTCCAGTATGGCTTTCTGCTCAACAGCCCGTCGGGATTTGTTCTCCCGGTAGGGATTCCGATCATCCTCATTATAGGATGGTGGATGTACCAGGAAACGGATATTGAAAAAGATGATGACAATTCTGATCCTGAATAAAAATTTATTGAGGCAATTAAATTTTTTTGCGGGGGAGTATTTTTCTCCTGATTGTAAAAAAAAATTCTCGGACAACTATTTATCACTCTACTATCCACCTCATATGAGTGAACAGCACACGATTTCCTTAAAAGAGATCCACCATGATTTCTGTTTTATTTGTCGACGACAATTCTGATCTTTTCGGGCAGATCCGCTCTTTTTTAGAAAAGGCCGGAGATATCAGGATCGACAACGCCCATTCTATAAAACAGGCGATAGAAAAAATCAAAAGCCGGACCTATGATGTAATCATTTCCTACGAGCAGATCCCCGAAGTTAACGGTATCGAATTCATGTCTGACATGAATGGAATTGAATTTTTACAGTATCTCAAATCAACAGGAAATACAACACCGGTCATCCTGCTCTGCCGACGAGGAAATAACAAAATCGCTGTTGAGGAAGTTACCAATGCGACCGAAATCAATATACCCAGAAGTGGTGATATCCGTCCGAATCTTCTGGAAATGGTCACGGTGATCAAGCAGACCATGCTCCGCAGAAAGGCGGAACGGGAGATCAAGGTGCAGAACGAACAGCTTACTGCCATCCTTTCCGCAACACCTCTTGGCATATTTCAGGTACGCAACCATCTCATGACCTGGGTGAACCAGCAATTCTCAGAAATGCTCGGCTATGAAGAATCATACCTGGTTGGTAAAGAAATGGGGAGCATTTTTAAAACTCCTGAAGACTTCGACAAGGCATGCCATGAGATTCAGATCAAACGCAACACCCAGGGTTTTGGCCTGACAGAATGCAACCTTCTGAAAAAAAATAATTCGGCTCTCGCATGCCAGCTGCAGGTGCAGATGGTCGACCAGCGGGATATTGGTAAAGGCGGGACATTTGTTGTAACTGACATCTCGGAAAGGAAGAAAATTGCTGATGCGCTCAAAGAGAGCGAGGCAAAGTACCGGGAAGTTCTCCAGAATACCCAGAGCATCATTATCAGGATGGATACATCGGGAAATATTACCTTCTTTAATCATTTTGCGCTCTCATTCTTTGATTATACCAGTGACGAAGTGATCGGGAAAAACGTTGTTGGCACCATTGTTCCACAGAAAGCCCGCACCGGTCATGATCTGTCCATGATGGCAAATGATCTCGGGTTTAATGCTGAAGGCTATGCAGTCAACGTGAGCGAGAATGTGCGCCGCAACGGCGACCGGGTCTGGATTGCATGGATAAATAAGGCAATCCGTGATGAAAAAGGCCATATCATTGAAATCCTGTGCATTGGCAACGATATTACGGATAGAAGGCGAAATGGAGAGGTCCGTATCAGTACTGATACGTGGAAGGACATCGTAATTGCCGAAACCGATGTGAAAGAGGAAGTGTTTGACGCGGTCTTCCACATATGCACTGAAATTTCGATCGAGGGGCGGGAAGGAAAATCCGTCGGTACCACATTTCTGCTCGGAGATGCGGATAATGTCATGGCAAAATCACGGCAGATATCACTGAATGCATTTGAAGGGCAGAAACCTGAATCGCGCAGTATCACGAACCAGGATATCAAGGAAAACATCAAGGAATTTGCCCAGCTCGACGGGGCGTTTGTCATTGACGGTGACGGGTATATCCGGGCGCAGAGTCGCTATATCACGGTTGATACCAGTAATGTTACCCTCCCAAAAGGCATGGGAACCCGTCACAACTCAGTTGCAGCAATGACTCAGGTCACCAATACCGTTGGTATCGTTGTTTCCCAGAGTGGCGGGGGAATCACCATCTTTAAAAACGGGCTGATACTCAAAAAAATTACGCTCTGATTCCTTCTGCGTTCCTGCCATCGCAGAAATGTGAATAAAGAACCTGAACTCTTAAAACAGGATTCATCCCCCGCCGCTTACCTTGCCACACAGTAGCTGTCCTGATGTTATGATGAGGTGAAATCTGTATACCCAAAACAGTCTATCTCCGTTATCCCATACTTCTGAAACCCACCTGTCCTTATCTGCCAGCAAATTGTGAAAAGGAGAGTCTATATCCGATCACTCCAGGTACGCCCTTCCCTTACCTTTCAATCCCTTGAATGTTCTGCAGGACGACAGTTTTTTCCATGATACTCTTCCCAGCAGATATGACGACAGATGTTTCCTACTGCTTTGAACGCATCCTCAAGATCCGGGAAATTCGGGATCCCGGAATCACGGAGGATACGCAGCGGTGTCTTCATGGAATCCCCGCCAATCATACACCCTACGATCATTTTGTGAGTGCTTTTTGAGAACCGTACCAGTTCATTTGCA
>Ga0208980_10000200_pt1 | contig 31125 bp, 39 predicted proteins | sample WetSurMetagenome_3_FD_187993 | JGI IMG/M metagenome (GOLD analysis project Ga0208980, IMG submission 187993) | Wetland microbial communities from Twitchell Island in the Sacramento Delta, sample from surface sediment Aug2011 Site A1 Bulk (version 2) | ecosystem: Environmental > Aquatic > Marine...
CCACCGTGAGAGAGAGCGCAACCTAAATATTTCCTGATGTTATGCCACCTCGCAAGAGTATAAACAAGAAGCGAATCGAGGGGAATCCTGGCAAGCGACATTTAGATGCCGTAAAGCCCCCACCTGGCGTCCCAGAGATCCCGAAATGGCTGAAAGGCGAGGCGGCCGATGAATGGGGGCGCATCGTGCCCATCCTTGACTCCATGGGAGTGCTTTCACGGCTGGATCGGGCTGTGATCGCTGATTATTGCACGGTCTGGGCTCAGTTGGTGCGGGTGGAAAGCGAGCTGGCGGACTCCGAAGCCATCACAGAGACGCGCTCGAACAACGATCAGATGGTTAGACACCCGCTTTGGAGCGTGGCGAACCAGTTGCGGCAGCGGTTCGACCGGAAATGCGAGCTGCTGGGCCTTGCTCCCGGTCCGCGCGGCCGGCTTGACGTGCCCGACAAGCCGCTCGAGGATGACGGACTGGGTATTTTGGACTGAAATGTGTCCTTCGATGTGGGGAAAGCTGATCGGGCAGTGCTATTTTTCGAGCGGTATCTGCGCCATACCAAGGGTCGATATGCCAATTCGCCATTCCTGCTCTATGACTGGCAGAAAGAGCTGGTCCGCGAGATCTTCGGGCGCGTGAATGACGATGGGACGCGCCAATACCGTACGGTTTTTCTTGAAGTCCCAAGGAAGAACGGCAAATCCGAGATGGCGGCGGGCATCGCGTTGAAACTGACGCTGGCCGATGGGGAGCCGAGCGCGGAGGTATACTCAGCCGCTTCAGACCGCGAGCAAGCGGCCATCGTCTACGACGTTGCGGCGCAAATGGTTCGGAATCAGCCGAAATTCAGGGAGCGAGTGAGAATTACGGACAGCCGGCGCAATATCGCGGTCCCCACGACGGCATCCCGTTACCGCGTGGTGTCTGCCGATGGCGGCCGGCAGCATGGCCTGAACCCCTCGGGCGTGATTTTCGATGAGGTTCACACCCAGCGGCGCCGCGGGCTCTGGGATGCGATGACGATGGGCTCCGATACCCGGAGTCAGCCCCTATGTTTTGCCATTACGACGGCCGGCGTGCCGGATGAGGCGCCGGTCTGGTGGGATCTCCACGAGTATGCGCGACAGGTCAGAGAAAACGTCTTCCAAGACTCCACGTTCCTGGCTATCCACTATGGTGCGGAACACGGCGATGATTTCGACAACCCCGCTGTTTGGCGGAAGGCGAACCCGGCCCTGGGTACTTTTCTCGACGCTGAGAAGTTTGCCGCGAACTGGCAGCGGGCACGCCGCATCCCGTCCGAATGGAACGAGTGGCTCAGATACCGACTGAACGTCCCGACACAACAGGCCGACCGTTGGCTGTCTCTCCAGGACTGGGATGCTTGCGGGGAGCGGATTGACTGGGCGGCGCTCCGCGGCAAGGAGTGTGTCTGTGGAGTGGACCTGTCCAGCAGGTCGGATATCACGGCGCTCGTGCTGCTCTTCCGGTGCGAGGACGGCATGGTGCGGGTGCGGCCGTTCTTCTGGTTGCCCGAGGAAAGGGTGCCCTCGCGTCTGCGCCCATGGGTTCAGTCGGGCCTGATAGAGACGACCCCGGGCGGAGCCGTGGACTATGCCTATATCCGTGCGCGAGTCGGCGAACTCCGCAAGGAATACGGGATTCAGACGCTTTTGTTTGATGAGTGGAACGCCTCGCAGATCGGCAGCGATCTGATGCAGGACGGGTTGAACGTGGCGACTCGTCGTTTCGGGCCGCGGTCCATGACCGGCCCGGCGAAGGAGCTGGAATCTCTCATCGGCAGCCGGCGCATCCGCCACGACGGAAACCCCGTGCTGCGCTGGATGGTCGATTGCGTCTCGATCAGGTCGGATGCCAGCGGGAATATCTGCCCCGTGAAGCCGGATCGTCTGAAGTCAGAGAAGCGGATTGACGGTATCGCCGCGCTGTGCATGGGCCTGGGGGCCCTGTCCCGGCCATCAGAGGAGCCAAGGGTGGTGTTCCTATGAGCCTCTTTAGCCGGTGGTTCGGGCGGGAAGAGACGGCCGCCAAGACGTACACCATCCTGGATTTGGCGCGGGATGTGGGCTGGGAGGAATATGGGATACAGCCGGGTGGCATCACTCCCAAGAGTTCGCTACAGGCCATCTGTGTTTATCGGTGCGTGAATCTCTTGAGTGGTTTGTTGGCTAGTTTCCCTCTGGATCTATTTCGGAAGACTCCAGCCGGGCGCCAGGCGGTCGGAAATCACCCGATAGACCGGCTGTTCAATGTCGAGTTTGCCCCTGAACTGGATGCCTTCAGTGGGCGTCAGGTGTTCTACAGCAATTGGCTACTCGGCGGTTTCGGCATTGCATTGAAGGCATACAGCGGAAACCGTGTGATCCGGCTCGATCCGGTCGAATACTCCAAGGTCAGTTATAAGCGGAATGATGCTGGGGAGCTTGAATATACCATCGACAGCCAGCGCTACTCTCGGCGCGAGATATTCCATGTCAACCTGATGAGTCTTGATGGTGTGACGGGCCTCTCGCCGATTGAGCAAGTGCGGTTGCGGATCGCGGGTCATGTCGGCGCCGAGAAACATCAAGCCACGCTCTACAAAAACAAGCCGCAGCCGGGCATGGTGATCGGCTACCAGAGCGCCATCAGTCAACAGACCATCGACCAATTGCAGGAACAGATCGGTAAGGGATTCACGGGCGCAAGCGCGGGCCGCCCGATGATTCTCGCTGGCCTCAACGGTTACCCGCAAGTGAACTTCCCGCAAGTGCCCCTGACGGATCTTCAATGGCTGGAGTCACTCCAATACGGCGAGGAGCAGATCGCGCGGCTTTACGGGATTCCGCCCGTTGTCCTGGGAATCACGACGAAATCAACTTCGTGGGGGAGTGGGATTGAGCAGCAGAATATCGGTTTTTTGCAGTACACCCTGACGCCCCTCGTGGCCGCCCTGGAATGCGCCATCCGCCAGCAACTTTTGAGCGATGCCGACCGCCGTGATGGCGTTTATGTGAAACATAACATGGCATCGATGTTGCGCGGCGATCTGAAGGCACAGGCCGAGGCGATCACGACCTATGTTCGTGGTGGGATTTACTCTCCGAACGAGGGGCGCGCGTTGCTCGACATGAACCCATACGACGGTGGGGACGAGCATTTCATGCAGAGTCAGATGTGGCCGGTGGAGCAGTTGGGCACTGCTCCGCAATCAGCGCCAGCGCCAGAGGCGGGAGGTAGCAACGATGCAGTGGCAACCGATTGACGAGTTTCGGAAACAGCCCGACGCGGAAGCGGGTTTGCTCAAGACCTTGGATGTCGAGGTGAAGGCGGATGACGCCTCGCGCGAACTCACATTTAGGATTTCGACAGGAACCGCTGATCGGGTAAACGATACCATTGCAACGGCGGGCTGGGAGATCGCGGCATACCAGAAAAACCCGGTCATGCTCTGGGCTCACGACTACACTTCCCTGCCGGTCGCAAAGGCCACGCGCATTTGGGCCGATCCTAGCGCACTCCACGCTACGGCAGAGTTCACGCCGGCCGGGCTCGTGCGCTTCAATGACATCGTTTTTGATCTCTACAAGGGTGGCTGGCTGAACGCCGTTTCGGTCGGCTTCCGTCCGCTCGAATGGGAGTTCACCAACGACAAAAACCGACCCGGGGGAATCGACTTCATCAAACAGGAGTTGCTGGAGTTTTCGGCGGTTCCTGTGCCCGCGAATCCTGACGCGCTGATCGAGGCGCGGGCTGCCGGGTTGGATCAAGGGGAGTTGAGGAAGTGGGCACTGGGCGTGCTGCGAGCCTTGCCGCGCCCGGCCACGATCCGAGAGTTTGAGGCGTTCTTACGGGATGTGGGGATGCCGCAAAAGGAAGCCAAGGAGATTGCTAGCCACGGCTTCAAGTGCCTTCAGCGGGAAGTTGAAGCGGAGCCTGCACCGACACCGCAGGAACCAGTCGAGGACGTTGTACTAGTGGCGCTGCAAAGCCACGCGGTGCGAGTCTCTCTCAATTTTCACTGAAAGGATATGCCGATGGACATGAATCAGGAACAGTTGCTCAAAGCGATCCATGATCTCCGCGAGAGCTACGACGCCAACATAATTCGTCTCGCCTCCGAACAGAAGGAGCGGGACGAAAAGATCAACCTCCGCATCGACGAAATCCAAGCGAAGTTCGCCAAGCCCGCCCTGCCGGCCACCGAAGCCAAGCCCGCCGACGAATACCGCAAGGCATTCGAGGGATGGGTTCGTAATGGCGACGACAGCGTGGTCAAGGTGATGAGCGTTGGCACCAATGCCGACGGCGGGTTCACGGTCCCGGTGGAACTGGACCGCGCCATCGACCGCATTGCGATGGATTTCTCGCCGATGCGCCAGATCGCCAACGTCATCAGGATCAGCACCGAGAACTACCAGAAGCTCATCGGGCTCGGTGGCGCCACTGCCGGATGGGGCGCTGAGACGACGGCGCGTGCCAACACGGCCACGCCCGCTTTCGCTCAGGTCACGCCGAATGTTGGTGAGGCGTGGGCGACCTGCCACATCACCTCCAAGCTGTTGGAGGATTCCTTTGTCGATCTGGAGTCCTATCTCGCCCAAGAGATCGCAATGGGCTTTGCCGGTGCCGAGGGCACCGCGTTCGCCACCGCGAACGGCGTGGCCCGCCCCCGCGGCTTCCTCGACTATGCCAAGGCCACATCGGCTGACAGCTCCCGCACGTTCGGCGAGTTGCAGTACGTTGCCACAGGCGTCGATGCCGACTGGCCCGCCGCCAGCAAGCCCGACAAGTTGTTCGACCTCATCGGGACTCTCAAGGCGGAGTATCGCCAGGGCGCGGTCTTCACCATGGCGAAGAGTGTGGTGTACGAGATCCGCAAAATGAAGGACACCACAAACAACTACCTCTGGCAGCCTGCGCTCCAGGCCGGCCAGCCAGCGAACCTCTTAGGCTACCCGGTCTACGAATGGGAGGACATGCCGGCGAAGGCCAGCAACTCCTACTCGGTCGCCTTCGGCAACTTCAAGCGCGGCTACACCATCGTGGACCGCACCGGAATGTCCATGCTCCGTGACCCGTACACGGCCAAGCCGTATGTCGTGTTCTACGCGCGGCGCCGCGTGGGCTCCATGCTGACCGACAGCAACGCGATCAAGCTCATCAAGTTCTACACCAGCTGAAACGCGAGTTGCTCACCCTGGGGGCCGGTGCCTTGCTGGCCCCCGATTTTTGAGGATCGCCATGCAGAAGTATGCAGTTACCTCGGCACCCGCCGTCGAACCCGTCACCGCCGCGGAGTTGAAACTCCAGACGCATGTTGACCATTCGGCGGAAGACGCTCTGCTGGCGTCCTACATCATCACCGCGCGCACGTTGGTCGAGCAATGGACCGGACGCGCGTTGATCACGCAGACGCGGAAGGTGTTGTATCAGGTCTATGCGACGGAGTACCTTCTGCCGGGTGCGCCGGCGCAATCCGTTACAAGCCTAAAGGTGGCGAACACGGCAGGCGTGCAGACCTTAGTAGCGGCGGGAAATTACATCCTCGATACCGTCTTTGGCCGTCTGCTGATCCGACCCGATGGGACTCTGCCAGCCATCGATCTTCAGTATGTCGATGCCGTGGAAATCATCTACGTCTGCGGTTACGGTGCCTCATCGGCATCGGTTCCTGAACCCTTGCGGCAAGCCATCATGATGCTCGCCGCCCATTTTTACGCCAATCGGGAAGCCGTATCGGTGGGTAACACATCGGCAATTGCATCGGCCCCGGTGGCATATGGCGTGGATTCGCTCATTGAGCCCTACCGTCTATTTTTCTTCCCTACCGTCTATTTTTCTTGAGGTGAGCATGGATTGGAATGAACAAACTCTCGCGGAACGATTGCGCGGGAAGTCTATTTTCTTCGCTACACCCGCCTTTGGGGCGCAAGTGTACCTCAACTACCACATTTCGATGTTGCAGACTTTGACGCTGCTAGCGGAACTGCACGTCGGATATCAACATGCCCCGACCGGGGGTGACTCGCTGGTGCATCGGGCACGCAACGTGCTAGTGGGCAAGTTCCTCGAGTCGGATTGCACCCATATGATGTGCATCGACGCGGATATCGGCTGGCAATCACATGACGTAGTGAAACTACTGGCCGGCTGCAAAGACATCGTAGGTGGGATCTATCCCAAGAAGTGTTACCCACTCGCGTGGCCGGCCAACTTCTTCGTGAAGGACGAAGAATTGAAGGTAGACCCTGATACCCACTGGCTTGCGGCGAAGGATTTGCCCACCGGGTTCTTGCTTGTGAGCCGCCACGCGATCAAGTCGATGATCGAGAAGCACCCGGAGTGGAAATGCACGTTCGACCCGGAGCACGCCTCGGAGCCCAACTCCTACAGCATCTTTGACTGCTACACGGATGACGATGGGGTCTATCTGTCAGAGGATTTCGCATTCTGCCGGCGCGCGCAGGCCGAAGGGTTCATGACCTGGGCAGACCCGACCATCGTGCTGACTCATTTCGGCGGGCATATGTTTGGCGGTTCCTGCATCGCGGACTGGATTCTGCCGCAAGCGGAGACGGAGATCGAAGGCTGGATGGCTGGCGACGAGCTGCGCTGGCTCAAGACCGCGGCCGCGCGCATGGATTCGGCCTGTGAGATCGGCTCGTGGAAGGGGCGCAGCACGCATGCCCTGCTGTCGAAGATCACCGGGCCGGTCTATGCCGTCGATCACTGGCAGGGTTCGCCGGACGACTTAGAAGGGGCGCACTGCGAGGCGGCCGCCGGCGGGGACATCTTCGGCGAGTTCATGAAGAACGTCGGCGAGTTCCCTAATCTCGTGGTCGTCAAGGGCGACAGCGGGGAGGTGGCCGAGAAAATCCCGCAAGTGGATATGGTGTTCATCGATGGCTCGCACCGCTACGAGGATGTAAAACGAGACATCGAACTATATCGACCGAAGGCCAAGTCTCTCATCTGCGGGCATGACTTCCAGATGCCCGGAGTGAAACGTGCGGTCAAGGAGATATTCGGCCCTCGCGCGCAGGGAGCGGCGGGGAGCATCTGGCAAGTGTGGCTATGAAGGCAGGACTCTTTCATCATCGCGTCACGGTCCAGGCGCCCACCGACGCCAAAGGGACGACGGGCGCTCTGTCTACGACCTGGGCCGACCTCGCCTCCCGGTGGGCTGACGTATTGCCCACTAAATCGCGGGAATACGAGCGGCTCAAGTTGCGGTTCGCGGAGATGGAAGCGGCTTACCGCATCCGAGGCTATTTGGCGGTGACCCTGAAACATCGTCTCGTGCATGACACACAGACGTTGGAAATCATCGGCGTCGACACGGAGGGCAACCGACTCCCGGCGAACGCCGAATGGATAACGCTCGTGTGCCGGGGGCGGCGCTGATGGCGGTTCTTCTGGTGGGCGTGGCGGATCTACGGAAGGGGCTGGCCGACCTCACTGCCGACCTCGCGGGAGATGAAGCGGGGCAGGCTTTCGCCGGCGCGGCGGTCAACCTGGCGAAGCGAGTTCGGATGTTGGCACCGAAAGGCGAACATCCGAACTACACGGACGCCTATGGCCCGAAGCCCCCGGGGCGGCTGCGGAGCGCGGTCATTGGCAGGGTTTTCAAAGCATCGTCAAGGAAGCGATTCGGGCCGGGCGCCTACGCCATGGTGAAACTCGGTCGTAGGTTCTCAGTGAAAGCGCCCTATGCGCTGATCGTTGAGAGCGGTCGCAAGGCCCTAAGCATCATCGGCCAGGGTAAGACGAAGCGCGCGAAGGTCTTCCATTTCAGGGACGCGGTGAACTACCAATGGTTCACAAAGAAGGTGCGCGGATTCACCGGGAGAAACTTCTTCCGGCGCGCAATTGACCAGGCGGGCGATCAGGAGTTGACCGGCGCGCGGGATCGGCTGGCGAAGTATATGGACAAAAAGGCGGCGCGTAAACCGTGACTCTCTCCGAGGCACTCTTCGCAAAAGTCGCGGCAATCACCGACCTCGTAACCATTGCGGGAACCTCCATCTATGCGGTGGAGGGGCCGAGGCAGACGACGACGTATGAGGATGCCGTGGTGATCTCTTTTGAGGGTGCCGAGATTCAATCATTCAACGGAGACAAAAACGACCGCACGGCTGATTTTTCTCTGATCTGCATCTCAAAGACGCACCTCCGTGCGGTCCAGATGGCAGAGGCGATTGTCCGCGCCATGCATGGCCTCAACGGGACCATGGGCGGATCGGGGGGCGTGAAGGTCATAGATTGCACGGCTCGTGAAGGGCCTGAGGACTATGACCTCGAGAGTGATCTCTTTGCTCGCACGGTATTGCTAACGCTTACCTACGAATTTTGATGAAACGCGGGAGGTAACAACCGATGGCTGTCAAATCTCAAGGAACTGTTCTCGCCGTCAAAAACGGCACTACATTTTCAAACATCGCCGGCATCCAGGGTATCAGTATGTCCGGTGGTGAGGCGGAAAACATCGACACCACGTCGCTTGCCGACGCGAACCCGTCCTCGGTCCGAGGCATGGAGACGCCGCTGCAACTGTCGTGCGAGATCCACTATGATCCCGACGACGCTTCGCACATCATTCTCGATGCGCTCAAGAGCAACGCGGCCAGCGTCAATTACAAGATGCTCACGGCCGCGACGACGAACAACACCAAGTACTTCACGGGCCAGGTGCTCTCCTTCCCGCAGGTCCCGTCTGCGGAACGCAACGGTGTCCTGAAGAAGACCCTCGCCTTGACCGTCAACAACATCAGATCATCGGAGTAATTCATGATTGATCCCGGCCAGGCCGCCATTATGGTGCGCCTATTCGGCGAAGACCTCCCGCTGAAACTCACCCGCCGCGGTCTCCGAAGAGCGGAGTACGAATCCCGTACCCCGCTCTTCGGAGCGCCTGGGAGCGATCAGTTCTGGAGGCAATTGCAGATTCAACCCACGCCGTTCCATTTCGTCGTGCTGATGTTTGCGGCGCTCGTGCATCTACATCGGTTCACATTTGATGAAGTGGATGAGGCGATGGTCGAGGAGGACATGGAGAAGTATATCTCCGCCTTGCTCCGGTGCATCCAGCGGGACTTCCCGACTCCTGATCCCAAACCGGAGGAAGCGGAAGAGGCGGTCCCTTTCCCGATGGCTGGGATTACTGGCTAGAAACATGGTCCCTCGCGCGGTATGACCTCGGGCTCGGTGAGGAGGAGTCATGGGATATGACGCCCCGCGCGTTCGATGCAATCTGCCGGCGCTGGGAGGACCGAAGGGACTGGGAGGCAGTCTTGGCAGCGATGGCTCCTCATGCGATCTCTAGCGCCCTCGGCGGTGATGCAGGACTCGAGGAGTTTGTGTTGACACGAGCGAGGGGCGCGCGGCGCCGGAAAGAAGAGGCTCGGTTGGCGGCGGCATTCGATTTGAGGCTGGATTGATATGGCGAAATTCAGCGACCTCATCGTCAAAATCACGGGAGACGCGAGTGGTTTCAACAAAACCACGAAACAGGTCAGTGATAGCCTGGAGGGCTTATCAACCGACGTGCTGAAGGCGGGCGGCAGCTTTTCCGCACTTGGGAAATCATTCACCTCCGCGCTAGGCCCACTGGTGGGAGCCTCCTCGGTCGTCGCCATAGGGACCGCGGCCTTCGGGGCGGCGCAGGACTTTGAGGAGGCGATGAGAAAGATCGCTTTTGCGACGGGGGCAACACAGGAAAAGCTGAAGGGCCTCGGGGAGAGTTTCAAAAACGTCTATGTTCAGACGGGCGCTGACTCGGGCCAAGTGGCCGGCGCGATTTCGATGATCGCCCAGCGATCAGGATTAGCGGGGCAGGCGCTAGAAACCATGGCGCTAAGTATGCTCAAGTTCGCCAAGGTGGGAGGCGTTGACGTGTCTGAAGTCGTGCCCCGCCTGACGCGGCTTTTCGGGTCGTGGAAGATCGCCACGGAAGACCAAGCCGGTGCGATGCAATTCCTCCAGTCGGTATCGCAGCGCACGGCTGTCCCGGTCACTCAACTGCTCGACCGACTGACGCAGTTCGGCGCGCCCCTGCGCGAGGTCGGCCTATCGATGGCCGATGCTGCGGTGATGCTGGCGAAGTTCGAGGCCGAGGGATTGAACGTCGAAGAGGTCATGGCGGGGATGCAAAGGGCAGCCGCCAAATTCCTCAAGACTGGCATGGACCCCGGCCAGGCGTTTCAGGCCGTCATCAAGGGAATACAGGACGGCACGATCAGCGCCGAGAAGGCTATCAAGTTGTTTGGCACGAGAAGTGGGTTGGCGCTAGTGGAAGCGATACAGGCTGGTCGATTTTCTGATGTTCTAAGTGGGCAATTGAAAGAAGGCATCGCCAACGCGGCTAAAGGCGCCGCGCCTCCGAAGGCACTGGCGACCGAATGGAAGCAGTTTTACCATGACATCGAAATCAACGCGCTTGAGCCCCTCGGTAGCGGCCTATTATGGATCGCTCACAATGCGATGGAGGGCGCGAAGATCATCAGCGGCCTATTGAAGGAACTGGGCGCGAACGTCATCAAGTTCTCGACGGGCTGGGTTAGCGCGCTGGCGGACGCTGGCAAGAAAACCGCTGGGCTACTGTTCCCATCAGCGCAGTTGCCCTATTCGCAGCCGGGGCCGAAAGCGATCCCGACCGCCGCGACGGCGCAGGCCCCGTCTACCGCCGCATGGATGGACAGTGCCAATCGCATTCCTTCTGTGCTGCCTCCGACGAAAGAAGAACTGGCAGAGCAGAAAAAGCGTCTGGAAGCCAGCATCAAGGTCGTCTATGACTACTGGGACAGGTACCAAACGGCGTTTGAGAAGTTGCAGGAAGAAGGACTTACGGGGGGCGCGACCGTCCCCGCGCGTTGGATGTCTGGATTGGTGGACATGATCGACAAGACGAAGGAATATCGCGCGATCCAAGCCAGCCTGAAGACAGTCAATGATGACCTCGCGAAGAATGAAGCAGAATGGGCACAAAAGACATGGGAAGCGCGGCAGAAGGTAAACGAGTCGGCGAAGGAAACGATTGTCGTTACCACAACCGTATCGGACATCCTGAGAGAGAAGTTCGCTGGCTCTCTATCCGCAGCAGACAATGGCCTGCTGGCAATTTACGAATCGCAATCGCGCTATAACGATCTCCTTAAAGCATTTGGGATTACAAGCCGCGAGATCGCCAGTGTCGATCTAGAGTCGCTTCGTAAGAAACTGGAAGAGCTTGAGGTTTATGCAAGGTCCAGCGCGGGGGCTTTCCTGGACTTCCAGGATGCCTATGAAAAGGTCCAGAAAAAAAGGGCAGATGTTGAAGAGGGAGTAAAAATACCGACGGCTGACCTTTCAAAGGATGCGAAGAAATCCTCTGCCGCGATGCAGCAAGTCTCCCTCGTGGTCAACGACGTTGCGCGCGGCCTTACCGACGTGATCTTCAAGGCTGGGACGTTCGGCGACGTCATGAAACGCATGGCTATCGACGTCGGCAAGGCTATCACGCGGAGCATTATCGAAGCCGCATTGAAGCCACTTATCGAAAAGCTGACCAAGATCATAATGGACGCCACGAAGCTGTCCTCTATCTTTGGCAGCGGCACATCGGCGGCGGGTGGTGCCTCCGGGGCGGCGCAGGGCGGGGCCGCGAGCGGATTCGGCGGTGCAGTGGGTGGCATGGTCGGAATGATTTCCGGCATCGTCTCCGCAATTGGCTCAATCGGAACCTGGATTTCGACCATACGCCTTGAAGGCACGATGAACGGTGTGGAGTGGAACACCCGGAAAGCCTCGATCCACCTCGAAACGCTAGTAAACAACGCAAACCAGTGGTGGCCGAAGATTAACGACGTCACAACGGCCATTTGGGCATTCCGCGACCTCGCCCTCGGCTGGGGCTTCCCCGACAGCATCGGCGGCGCGGCTGCGGCTGCCGGCGGCGCGGGTGGCTACGGAGTGCAGATCAACGTCACCGGGAGCTTCATCGGCTATCGGGATATGGATAGTTTCGTTGACGAGTTGGTGCGCCGGATCAAGGCGCGACTGTAAGGAGCTTTCACCATGAAAACCATGCGCCTTGCGCTCATTCTCTGCGCCCTCGCGGTTACTGCGCTGGCGCAAACCACGCTCACGGTGACAATCGCCCAGAACGAGAGTCTCAGTTCGGCCATACAGTTGCGCCCAAACTCGAGCGGGAACGCCTGCACGCCCGCGGCGATCCTCATTCCCTCCACATGGGTGACGGCCACCACGATGACGTTTCAGGCGAGCGACACCGGCGTCTCGGGCACCTATGCGGAACTAGTGGACGAGTACGGTAGCGCCGTGGCGATCACCGTTGCGGCCAGCAAATACATCCGCCTCTCGCCCGGCGATTGGTGGGGCGTCAATTGGCTCAAGGTTCGGTCTGGAACATCAGGCTCGCCGACAAATCAGACCGAGGCGGCGGGAGTAGTCATCAAGATCATCTGCAAGTGAGTTGAGATGGCCTGGGACATCACAATCGGATCGCATAACGCGCTGAGTGAGATCTGCCGGGGCACTCTGTCCATCGGCAGAGAGCTAAACTCGCGCGCGACGTGCTCCTTCCGCCTGATGTCCAAGACGGGCACCTATACCCCGGCAGTCGGCGCGCCAGTCAATATCTACCATGATAACGCGCGGCTATATGGCGGATTCATCTGGAGCGTTGACACCAAGCGGTATAAGGGCTCCGTCCTGCTAGAGCACTCAGTGACGTGCGTGGATGCGTCATTTGTAGCCGACCGGCGCACCTGTTACGAGCACGCCTGGCTGAATGCCACGGGCGGGCAGATCGTTACCGACATCGTCGCCAACTCGCTTAATGGCGAGGGCGTGACATATACCTACGTCTCAGCCGGGCCGACCATTGCCGGCGAGTTCGGGATGTACGGTTACCCCACCGTTTCCGAGGCCATCCAGAAAGTTTGCGACCAGACGCAGAGCTATTGGTATATCGATGGCGACATGAACGTCCGGTATTTCAGCCAGACCTCTCTCGGATATGATGCGCCGTTTGACATTACCACCGACAACGCGATGGAGGCGAACCTCTTCACCTCGCTGGAGGAATACGCCAACCGCGTCATCATCAACCTGTCGAAGTTCCTGCTCGCCGAAGACACCGAGACGTTCGTTGGTGATGGCGCGACGACCTACTTTCAACTTCAGCACCCGGTAGCGAGCGAGCCGGTGGTGAAGGTCGATAACGTCGAGAAGACGGTCGGAATCTCAGGGTCGGATACCGGGAAAGACTGGTATTGGTCGCAGGAAAGCGCGACCATCGCGCAGGATTCCGGGGCGGCTCCGCTGACGGGTGGACAGACACTTGCGGTTACCTACGTCGGCATCGACAGTGCATATGCTTCGGCACAGAACGCATCACAGATCAGCGCCCGGGCAGCGATAGAAGGTGGGACCGGCGTTCATACAAAGGTGATTCAGTGGACCGAAGCGGCGAACCGCAGCAAGGCTGACGCGGTGGCCGCTGCGGAACTGGACCGCATTGACGAACTGCCCGCCGTCGTCACTTATCGCACCAACGATGTCAATTGCCCCGACCTGGATCTACTCAAGCCGGGGGACAAGCAGACGATCTTCGGCACGGAATACGTCCTCCGCTCAATCAAATGGGAAGACGATCCGCACGGCAACGTCCTTTGGGCTCAGATTGAGGGGGTGCGTGGACCTCTCCTCGCCACGCTAGTTGACCTCCTGCGCGGAACTGAGCCCGGCGGGGCGGGCTACTCTCCCACCGTGCCAGCGGTCGGGGAGTCTGGGGATTACACGCCCCCAGCCGCCCCGAATCCTCCTACCTCAGTCTCGCTCTCCATCGCGAGCGTCGGTGAGGATGAATACTATGCGGTGATTTCCTGGCTGCCACCATCACCTAGCGGTGGGACGGTCAAGTTCCTCGTCTATCTCGCGTTCTACGAGCACGGGACGAATACCGAAATACATTCGGTAACATTTGAGACATTCGACCAGCATCGTATCACTACTTTTCCGGCTCCAAAGAGCGTCGATCCCGTCGATTGTGATGCTCATGCCTACGGAGTGAACAGCGCTGGAGAAATATCCGCGTCCTCCGCTTTCAGCACACCGAGACAGGTGATTCCGGCGAAAGGTTCATACAGTGATCCACCCGCGGCAACCGGCATCAGTCTGGCGGTGACGGCCTTTGACAAGGACGGATTGCCGTATTTCTACATCAGCGGTACCGTGAATCCGGCAGCGGTGGTTGGTACGGGCAAGGGATATGCGATCCAAGTTCGAACCTATACCAACGCAGCCGGGGGGGATGCCTATAAAGACTGCGACTGGATGACGTTCACCGAGACCGCCGCGGAAACCAGCCCATTCACTTACTTGTCGGATGACTGGAAGCAGTCCGATAGCGCGCGATGGGTTCAGGTGCGAGTGGCGGCGATCAATGGATGGAACGAATATGGGGCGTGGACCTATTCGGGCGTCGAAAGTATCGGGGCGAGCCAGGGTGCTGATCTCGCGAAGTCTCGCAAGTCATCCCTGGGCGCTGGGCTGACGAAGGATGCCAATGGTAAGCCCGCCAGCCTAACCAGTAGCGCGGGGTTGCAAAACGGCGATTTCGAGTATGACCTCGATGGATGGGACATCCTCGGGTCGCCGGCGGATGTTTTCGTCTATACCGCCGACAAATACAGCGGCACGAAATGCTGCCGGATTAATGCACACTCGAGCGCATGGTGCGGACTCAGCCAGAATCTTCCATTCAAATACGGACAGTCGGCGCGTCTGACTTGCTGGTACAAGGGCAACCTCGATGGCTATACCGTTTCAGTACTGAGATTTCTCGATAAAAACCTCGCCATCGTGGGGACTCAATCCTTGCCATCAGCCACGATGGACAGCACATGGCATAAGGTTGATGTCGCCGCGACGGCTCCGGCCGATACAGCCTACATCCAAATCTATCCCCTCTCCACGAATAGCGCCAATGGTTATGCGATTGTCGATCTTGTCTCGCTTACCATCGTGGATGTGGACATGACATATGCGGCCAACTTCAATACGTCGGAGTTTGAGGTAGTCACTTCCACGTTCCGCACAAAAGTGATCGCCGCGGATAAGATCTACGTCGGCTCCGTCCTCCGGGTGGGCGGTGGAACCGGGGCGTATCTCGCCACGTTCAATGGGGCCTCGGATGGGCAGATTGCCTGCTATAGCGCGGCGAACGCGCTAACCGCATGGATGGGGAAAAACGGTAGCTATACGGGCATTTGGGGCGGTGAGGCGTGGATCGGTGGAACGAGCCCAGCCAACGCGCAACTGACCGCCACAGGTGGAACGCTGGCGGCGAACGGCATGACGTTTGTTCTGTCGAAATCTGTCACTATCAGCGGTGCGCGCACGATCCGAACCACGATCAACCCGGCGGCGCAGAACGGGCTATATTGCGGGCTCCAAGTGGAGGATGTCACCCCGTCTGGTTCCTATGCCGGGGAGGGTGTCTTTGTTCAGCCGTACAATGTGTATCTGAAGCGCCCGACGGGTGGCAGCGGGGCCGAGTCTCTCCTTGGTCAGGGCACTCTCCAGTTGGGCTACTCGACCACCCTTGGAGTGAATCTCCAAGGATCTGCTGCGGGCGCGGGAGTTCTGGCACTTGATCCCGGCGCGGCCACGACCGCCAGCTCGAGCTATATCTCCATTCACGGCGATGTTGTGCTGCGGAGCCGGCGCAGCGCCATCACGCACATCGCAGGCACATATCCATCGGACGATTATATGACCGGGACGGCAGGCGCTTCCTACACCAGCACCGAGCAAGACATGCTCGCTTTCCTCTACGGAACCGGCGCCGCTCCGGGCGGGCATCCCTACCAGTACGGCGGCTGGTTGCATCGCGCCACGGCGGCGCTCAATGACCACTCGGCGCGCATCGCGTCAATCCTCTCCGCTCTCGAATCCCATGGACTCATTGAAACCTGACCATATCCCGCTGACCGAGACGGAGGCCGCTTATGTGGCCGAAACGATTAGAGACATCATCGCCGCGCAGGCCCAGCATAGCGGAGCGGTCGCCATGCTGATCCGCTCTCGAGGACTCGCCGGCCAGTGGTCGCTTTCACCTGACGGCCGCGCATTGATCCGTGTTCCGCAAGTTCAGAATCCGCAGGAGGGCTCCTATGGCGTTGCCAATTGAGGGCGTTGGCAAACCAGCCACATTTGATACAGCGCACGCCAGCAGAAGGAGAAAAGTGAAATGCCGCTAATTAAAGGCGTCGAGCAATACGCGATCCTGGTGACCTTGCAGGTAAATGCCGAAGGGCATGACCCGGTCACGATCATAATTCCACAGTCAAAGGCTCTGAAGATGCTGCGCAGGGTGCAGGACGCGGTCCTCCCGTTGTCTTCGGTGCCGATGTACACCAGCATCCTGGACCTCGTTCAGAAGTCGCTCCAATCCGGTCTGTTTGCAGAACTGGACAGGATCTACCAGGATTCCCCAACCGCCGAGGAGGTACTCCTGCAGGAGCAGGCAGCTGCCATCGAAACCCGGCTGAAAGCCGCTCGAGCACAGCGCGACTGGATGCAGCCGGCGCCAGCCGTCGTCGGCGTCCAGGCCGTTTCCGAGATTGGCTAGAAGGAGCCAACTATGCGATTGATCGTCACAGCGATTCTCATCATCATCCTGCTCTCGGTGGTGGCTAGCGCAGCCGGCCGCACAGTCACTCTGACGTGGCAGGACACCCAGAACCCTACGGGCACGACCTACAATGTCTACAAGGGAGTGGGCGACTGCGCCACAAGTAATCTTGCCTTCGTCAAGATCAACACCGCCCCCGTTGCTGCCCTCACTTACACCGAGAGCAATGTAGCGACAGGCCAATACTGCTACTACGTCACCGCCTTCGGTGGCGGCATGGAGAGCGCGCCATCGAACAAGGCGCCGGCCCTGGCTACACCTTATGCGGCAACGGTCCTTGTGGTGGTGGTTCAGTGAGGAGACTCAACAGCGGAATCACCGGAGCCCTTGTTACCCAGACCTTTTCTCAGGACCTGATCATCGGCTGCCGCTAAGGGGAACACCATGAAATGCTTTGTCTCGCTCTTCATTATGACACTGCTGGCGTTGGCGCAAGCTCCGCCGCCGAGCAGCAGCGGCGGCCTTGCAACAGGCTTCAAGATTCGCGGCGGCACCCTGCCGGCCACTCCATGTCAGGACGGTCTCGCCTTTCAGAAGACGTCCGGCCCGAGCATGGGCCCTTACAGCTGCACCAACGGCGTCTGGGTGTTGATGGCCGGCAGCGCGGAGCCTGTGGACAACTACAGCGTATCGTTCACCAGCCAGACCTCCGTTGTGGCGAACCACGCCGCCGGAACAACGAAGGTGCTCATCTCCTGCTACGACACGTCGGGGGTGTTGGTCGAACCGGCGTCAATCACGCTGACCGACACGAACAACGCGACCATCACTTTTCAGACCGCACAAAGCGGGACCTGCGTCGTCAACACGGTAGGCGGCGGCGGCGGGGGGGGCGGCGGCATCACCACACTGAACGGCCTGACCATCGGGTCACAGACGTTTACCAACGACACAAACGTCACAGTGACGTCCGCCGGTTCGGCCCACGCGATGGGATGGGCCGGGACGCTGTCCGTCGCGCGGGGCGGAACGGGTGCCGCATCTGAGGCCAACGCCAGGATCTCCCTGCTGCCCTCATACACCAGCAACGCCAGCAGGTGTCTCAAACTGAACTCGGGGGCGACCGACGTTGAGTGGGCGACCTGTACTGACCTGACGGCGGGCTCCGGCATCGAAATCACAGACGGCGTCGTCAGCATGACCGACGCCGTAGCCCAGCAGCTGTACGGCACCGACTCTTTGAACTTCCCGTCCATCAACAACGCGGCCTGCTCTGACCTGACGCTGACGGTTACAGGCGCTCAGATCGGAGACACGGTCGCCGCGGGCTGGCCGGCATCCCTACCGGCGGGTGTTTTCGGAACGATGTTCGTCTCCATCGCGGACACTGTCGTCGTCCGCGTCTGCAATCTGAGCGGATCCTCTGTCGATCTCGCTGCGTCGGCATTCTCGGCACGCATCATTCGGAGCTTCTAGGGGAATGAAAATGAAACAGCTACTCATCCTCACCATCGCAGCCGTAACCTGTCTGGCGCAGACCTCGATCAACGGCTCCCGCACGATCCAGGGAGCCATCAACTACGCCGCATCCTCGGCGGGAACAGACACCTACGCCATTACGTTGTCACCCGCCCTGCTCGGGTATGTGACCGGGGCGTGCTACACGTTCACGGCTGACGTGGCGAACGTCGGCACCGCCACCTTGAACATCAACGCGCGTGGCGCGAAGACGATCACAAAGGCAGTCGGAGGAGTGACCACCGACCTGTCCGACAACGACATTCGCGCCGGCCAGGTCGTCAACGTCTGCTACGACGGCACCAATATGCAGATGCAAAGCGCGGCCGGGAACGGTCTCAGCGCGAACAGCGGGATCCGCAACTTCGGCGCCTCGTTCGACGGCGGCGGGTCTGCCCTGACCACACGGCAGTCCCTACCGATAGTCGTTCCCTACGCCTGTACGATATCGGCCTGGAACATTTTGGTAGCGCCGTCAGGAACGGCCACCGTGAAGCTGTGGAAGATCGCCTCTGGAACGGCCATCCCCACCATCAGCAACGTCATTAACACCAGCGGCATCGCAATCTCAACCGGTACGGCTGTTCGCTCCACCACAGTCACCGATTTCACGACTACGACGGTGGCCGCGAACGACATCATCATCTTTTCGGTTACGGCTGTCGCCACCGCCACACAGTTGGTTGTGAGCATCCAATGCGATGCGTCCTAGAGTTCAGGAAGCCCCAAGTGGAAGCCCCGCCCATCAACCCGACTCTGATGTCGAACCTGGCCACCGATCCAGAGAGGCTCATGCCGGAGTCGCTTCGCCAAGTCTTGGCCCAGAGCGAGCCCGCGCGCGTGGATCCGGTGTCAAAGTACGGCGCCCCGCTGCTCGACTCCTCGGGAAAGTGGCTGAGGCACTTTGTTGACGTTCGCGGCGGGAAGGCCCACACGCTCTGTGGGCTGGAATTGGTCGGTGTGGATCGACGGGCCGGTGTGAGCGCCACCTGTCCGAAGTGTGCGGATGAACATACAAGACTTCGTGGAGGTTGGTAATGGCACTAAATAGCGCGATTGTTTGGGAAATTCGCACCACCGGCAGCGACAACAACGGCGGCGGGTTTAAGACAGGTGCGTCTGGGACCGATTATTCTCAGCAGGCGTCGGCCCAGAAGAGCAGCACTGACCTTGCCGTTCACTCGTCCACGAACACGATGGTGAAGCCCAACGCGGCCGGGGTTTCCGCCAACGATGTCGGGAACGTGGTCCAGATCACCGCAGGAACGGGGTGGACCGCCGGCTTCTACGAGATCGTGTCGCAGGACGGTACCTGGTGGACGCTGGACCGGTCGCCGTCTGCGGCGGGCAATGCGAACCTAGCCACCTACGCCATGGGTGGCTGCCTCCTGTCCCCCGGGAAAATTGGCGGGATAGTCCTTACCGGCCACATCGTCTACCTCGCGTACGGTAGCTATACGATCTCGTCCGCCACATATAACGTGGCCGCTGGATGCGTCCAGACCACGGCCGGTAGGGCCATTTTTGTCGGATACGACTCGACCCGCACGGTGTACAATACCGACTCCAATCGCCCGACATTCACCATGGGGGTGGGGGTCACCAGCACTTCCGCATTCCACGGCTACAACTACTCGCATTTCAGGAACATCATCGTCGACTGCGCCAGCCGGACAAGCTCTAACGGCTTCCAGGGCGGCGCCCTCTTCACCCGGTGCAAGGTAATAAACACCGCCAACGCCGGGTTCTACACTGGGACGGCCTATGGCTGTGAGGTCACGTCTTCGGGCGGCGCTGGCGCGTTCTACAACAACTGGTGCTATCGGTGCAGCGCCCACGGGAACTCCTGCCATTCATATGAAAGCAGCTACTCCTACGAGTGCGTAGCCTACGGGAACACCAACATTGGGTTCTACGAAGGAATTGCCATCAACTGCGTGGCCTACGGAAACACCGGGGCTAATGTTCATGGATTTGTTCGACAGAACTACGACGGCTACTGGATCAACTGCATCTCCGTCGGCAACGGCGGGTACGGGTTTCAGAACCAGTACACCAATCACTGGGCTGGGATGATGGTGAACTGCTTCACCTACAACAACACGTCTGGGGGTATCTACCAGAGCGCCTGGGAAGCTGGAAACGTCACCGGGTCGGCCGACCCGTTCACCAACGCGGCGTCCCAGGACTTCTCGCTCAATAACACGGCCGGGGGCGGGGCTGCCTGTAGGAACGCCGGAATTCAGAGCTTCTCCACGGATCTAAACGCTAGCATGTTGAGCTACGTCGACATCGGCATGGCTCGACATCAGGACGCTGGTGGAGCAGGCGGCGGTTCTGCTGTGTGGGCCTGAGGGGAAGAACCATGAGAACGATCCTGATTTGGCTCGCACTCTCGGCACTTCCTGTTTTCGGGCTCGACAACTGCGTCAGGCTGACTGAAGGGGCCTCCCAGGCTCAGACGAACCGCCCTATTACTATCTATCGCTTCTTCGCCAAGGGTGAGATCGCGAACTACCCGAGGCCGAAAGTGGATGGGGATTTCCCAGGCGCGTGGCAGGCCGACGTGAAGAACCGCTGGCAGGACAACAGCGTCCAGGCGGCGTACATCTCGTGGCGGCAGTCCTTCATTTCTGGCCAGACAGTGACGGCGTGCTTTGAAGACTCCGCCAGCACGAGCAGCGACCCGTCCAACCCCGGGCTCACGCAAACAGAGTTGGTCAACTTCAACACCGGCGGCGGTACCGGGTCGTGGGACGTGGCCGTCTCGACGACACTGGCCGGCATCGAGCACGTGATGAACGCGAAGACCATGATCTCTGGAGGGGCGTTCTCGTACTGGCTCCGTGGTCCCGTCGTCACGCGAGTGCTCGTCGAGGACACCACCAGTCCGAATCCCCTCTACGACACCGGTTACGAGTACGACTTCACGGAGAACACTTCTGACGGCTGGACAGCCCCGCTTGGGACATGGATGAACTCAAGCGTGGCGAAGTGGCACATGTTGACGTGGCAACCGATGAGGATCTCAGGAAGCAGCGTCACCAAGGGAGCCACCACAACATTTACTCGCGCCGCCCATGGGCTGACCAACGACCAGTCCGTTGGCATTTACTGCGGAACACAGATCGGCTACGGTAACTGCTCGGCCAACTGGAGCACGGTGCAGGCCGAGTACACCATCACGGTCACCGGGCCAGACACCTTCACGATCCCGCTCGACTCCTCGGCCTGGGCCGCACCGTCGTCATCCGACTACTTCAACTTCGCGGCATCGAGATTCCAACTGGGTGTTGGCGACGCGAACACATATAACCCGGACAACGCACTCGCCTTCCGGCTGAACGGGAAGCAGTACGAGGTCCTGGTGCGCGACGGCGGCGTCCAAACCACGTTCGCCCTGACCGCTTATGTCTCGGACTCCAGCAATCTGGGCGACCAACTGCCGTCTTATGCCTCTTTCGTTGCCGATGGCGCGGCAAAGAGGATCACCGTGTTCTACTGGCGTGGGGGAGAATCCCAACAAACGATAACGGCCTGTCCTTCAGGTTGCGACATTACGGTGTCCGCGGATTTCTTCAGCAAGTCGTTCCTGCCACTGAAGGTCAGCACAGACGGTAGCGGGAACGCGGTGCCCATGCAGGCGGCAAACCTGCTTCGCGGCTCCCGATGGAAGGAGCCCACCGCCGAGAAATACAAAAGTTTTCACCCGACATTCATGTTGTCTTTCTACCCGGCAACGGGCGGAGCCAGCCCTTGGTCCGGGGTTGAAGCGGAGACCATCCTGATGAACCCTTGGACCAGCCGGTTCCAGGGCTTGTTTCTAGAGAACCTGTCAATCAGGACCGAGGCGACTCTCTCGACGGAGCAGTTCAGCCAGAACTATTGGGTCCTTTCAGCCACAGGGGCCTTCTCGCGGGTGGTGTGGAGCGGAACGCCGCCGGCACGTATCGACTACGATTTCAACCTGGACTACATGGTTCATTCGAGGATTATCCCGCCGTTCGATTCGCGGAACCCCGAGCCGGAATCCACGTTGACGACTCTTCTGTCCGATTACGACAGTTCGGTTGGCACTGAGGACGTACAGCATTGCATCACCCAGCAAGCCAACTGCAACGGCGGATACTCCTGCTGCGGGTTGTGGCTGAAATCCATGGGAGCAGCCGGCGGGCGCGGAGATCTGGGTCTCCATCCCAACTGGTACGCCATGGTGTTGTTCACCATGGGGAACAGCAATTACGCGCTTCAGAAACGCCGTGACGCCTGGGACAAGTTGCTCGTCGGAAACGGGGATGCCGGATTCAGTTGGACGATCCACCACCGGGAGTCAGACACCAGCTACCCCACCTACAACTACCCTGGTGACGCCTCGGCTTCATCCTTTGGGAGGTACATCAGCCTCCGCGCCAGACCACAACTGTTCAACCTGGGTCGATGGGCCGATCCAGGTGGAGCGCAAGCCTTCTCTCCATCCTGCACGGCGGTTCCATGCAGTTGGGCTCACCCTGACGCAATCTACCGCAGAAATGACGGCAAGGACACTGCCCATCAGCCGAATGTTTCGGCGCTGCCGTTTCTCCTTACCGGACGCTACAGCTACCTCCTCTCAGTGTGGGCTTGGGCGAGCTTCAACATCTCCAGCGCCAGTCCCGGCTGTGGGGCTGTCGGAGCCAGATGCAACGACCTGGGCGTGGACTATCTGGATGGAGCCCTTCGTGGCATGGCCTGGAATCTGCGTTCTTACGTGTACGCGGCGGTCCTGACTCCGGACGGCATGCCTGAGAAGGATTACTTCAGGCACATCGCCAGGGTGCAGGATGAGTTCTTCGAGGGGCAGTTCGGCATCACGAACGGCAATGCCACTTCCACCACGTGCACGGGGGCCGATGTCGTCGGCCAAGCCACCGACTATGCCAGTTCGACGCACTCCCCGTTCTCCAACAACGCCACCAATGGGATGGTCCCCAACGGCTACAACCGCCGTTTTGGTCTGGTCGAGGGAGGCATAGCGGCAGGCTACAAGCCCACGATCACCATCAACGGAACTCAGGTTCCGGCTGCAAGTGTTTGCCTGCAGGGAACGGTTGGATGTTCCTGGTACTACAGACCCGGAGATGCCTTTGTGGAGCAGGACGCCTCCCTGCCGCCGCTCGCGTTGGGCGACACGATCAGCGTTACTGGTTACCGCACTAGATTCTCATCACCGTGGTGTGCCGGATACAACTTTACGAACGGCTACTCTGGGGCGCTTGGCTTCCCGGGAATCTGGAATAGCCCAAGGTACGACAACCCGCAGGTCAACGAGTACACGTCCAACCCGCCGTGGGCGAACGCACCACACAACGGCATCGGCAATGGGGGGCAGGCTTGGTACATGAGCGTCTTCATGGGCGAGGTCTATGCATGGGCAAGGTCGCTTGGCATACAGTCCACCGGGGCAAAGACGATGTTCCAGTTCTCTGGCGAGAGGATGGCAAGTTGGTTCATCGGCCTCGCCACCTCCAGATTCACCAACAAGCTCTGGCTCTCACTCTACAGTGGACCATCTTGGAACAAGGACGGCCGGCCCTTCCAGAACTGGTCGGAAATCGCCGAATATGTCGTCCCGACCTTGACCTTGACGAACGCAATTGACTCTGCAACCACATCCATCGCCGTCACTGCCGCCAAGGGACCATTTTTCATCGCCGCGCTCAACAGCACACCCGTGTATTGGAAGGTGGACAACGAGTACATCCGTGTCTGTTCATGGACGGGGAATACGGCCACCGCCACGGTTTGCCCTGATGGGCGTGGCTACCTTGGCACCGCCGCTGCGGAACACAGCCAGGGTGCGTCGATCCAGGTGTACCCGATCTTCCACAACACAGTGGATTATACGGCCAATGCGCTCATGGCTTTGGCATTCGCGCAGGATATCAAGACGCCGACAGGCAGCGGCAAGCAGGCTTGGGAAAACCTTGTCTCGGTGATCCACGACTACAACACCTCGAGCTGGAATAACCAGCCTAAGCTCCGGATCAGGGCGAAGGACGAGATCGCCAACCTCCGGGTCGCCACCGCAGCGAGCTCAGTGACACTGCGTTACGTGGCGCCGGACGGACGGGCCTGCAAGTACGCTGTCGCGCCTGGTCTGTCCTCCAGCGACGACTCCTCTGACACGAGCGACGGAGGAGGCAGCCGGGAGAGGGCGGTGACAGTCTCCGGCCTCAACGGCGGTCAATCCTATGCCTACCGTGTTACCTGCGGGACTGCTCGAAAGACGAACCAGGTTGTGGTGCCGTAAGGTGACGGCATTGAGATTCCCCATCCACTATCACAACCGGCCTCTCGACGTGCTGATGGTGATTCTGATTCTGCTGGGAATCCTGGTGATGGTGTTCGACGTTCGGTGGTGGCGATAAATGGAAGTACAAATCAAAGTGACTGGCTGTAACATGAGCAAAGACACACTGACTACGGTAACCGGCGTCATACTTGGCGCTCTGATCGCGGCCAATATCGACTGGGCCAAAGCGACTGCCGGCGATAAAGGCGAGATCATGAAGGCCATCGGGGCGGCGTTGGTCGCGTTCCACGGCTACCTGACCAACAAAAGCGACACGCCTCCCGCCGCGAAGGGATAGCGCCATGGCAGCCATCGCAATACCAATCATTGCCGCCGCCGCTCCATTGATCGCCCCACTGATCACGAGTTTGATCAACAAGGTCGAGGGACTCTTCGGAGCCAAGACAGGGCCAGCAAAACTCGAGGCGGTCGTCGGCGCGACTCAGCAGATCACGCAGGCTCTCAGCGCGGCTGGCAAACTCCCCGGTGTGTTGACGGCCGACCAGATCACCGCAATGGTCGAGGCGATGGTGCAGGCGCTCAAGGCGCAGGGCCAATTGACGACCTCCGCTACAGCCGTTACGCCAGTCGTCATTGAAGGCTCGACGACCTACGAAATCACGGGTGGCACAATTGTGCTGCTCAAGAAATAAGAAAGGACTTTATGACTCAGTTCAAGCGATACGGGATCATTCGCAACATCAACGCCGCTGGCGTAAATGAGATGTATCTCTCGACCTACGCAGAGGCAAAAGCACTCCAAAAGTACTACGAGGCTTGCGGCGCGAAGAACCTGGAGATCTTCGTGGCCCTCATGGGGGACGTGGCGCAACCCGAGGAGATCATCGGTGGACCGGAAGCATCCGCCGACAAACTGCCGTGGACGATCACGGTGAGGGGAGCCACGCTGCGATCCAATGTCGCCGATGCGATTGCGGTTCTCAAGGCGGGCCAGCCGAACATCGTCCAGACCACTCAGCGCGTCCTCAGTGACATCGGCCTCTTGTGGGGATTCATCGACGGTCCCGACTGGCGCTTCCAGGCCGACGTGGCGGCGCACCAGGCCCAGATGCAGGCGTGCGGGCTCTAGCAAGGCCATGGCGGCGCAGGATGGCCTGTCAGAGGTGGAGCGTAAGCTCATGGCCCTCGCCTCCGAGGTTGCCGTCCTGCGCGCCTAGTATTTGTGATTGCTCTGATCGGCGCCCTAACCGGCCTCACGTCCGTACTGCTCGATCTACTGACGCGAGCCACTAGATGAGGCGTTATGGCTCCAGACATCATCTTCAGTTCGGCCGCGCAAGCAAACTGTCATCGCCTGGGCAACCGTTGGCGGTTTCAGTTCGCATTCATCCGATTTATCGTCGGCAGAGATAGGTGGCCCATGTACCATACCCTCGCAGCATTCATGTTGTGGGCCTCCTTGGAATCGATCCCGAATCTTCCAGGTGTCGGCGGCGCTCTCCAGGATTCCATTGCGTTGGGATTCGCTATCCTTTTTTGGGTTGCGCTGACGAGATCCTATCGCGAACATCGCCGGGATCTGAACGAGCGGGACCGGATTCACTCAGATCGGATTGAGAAGATGGTCATGAACTTAGAGGCGCGGGAGGAGCGAGCCTTGAAAGTGCTTGAGGCCAACATGACCATGAAAGGCCAGATGATCGAAAGCTCGAACGAGCTGAAGTTGGCCGTCCGCGAGCTGCTGGACAAAAGGTTCTGCCCCTTCGACGGGGAGGCTCATCCGGCCCGCCAGAAGCAACCCTAGCGGGCCGCATCGCACGGTTCAGGGCAGGGCTCGCGCCCGCGCACGCACGGGCACGCGCTACCTTTTCTTCTGGGAATCTCGGCGCGAGTGCATCAGCCTTGCCTCCGGCTCCTTCGTCGGCGCCGCCTGTTCCGATTTCGGAACAGAGTTGATCGCGTGGAAGGTCAGGTGTAGCGGTAACCTGAATTTTCCATGATTTCAGACACTTACCTCTCCCTGCGCTCAACGCGCGCAGTTTTCCGTTGACAACATGCGCGCACTGAGTAATACTCATGTGCGTAATGAGCGCAACTGAGAAGTTAGCACAGCCTGAGGCGGACCGGGAGAGAATCAGCCCGATAGTCCGTACGGAGACGGCCCTCCGGCTCCGTATCCGAGCGGCCGTTACCGGCTGCACCCAGGGCGAGATACTGGACGCCCTGGTAATGGCTTACCTTCCTCCCCCGCCCGCCGATCCCGTCTCGTAGGAGCATCCCATGGACCACGCTCCAGAGCATACATCAAACATTTGCGGGCCGGATTGTTTACCCCATCTGCCCATGGAGAAGCCCGAACCGGCCCCACTGACCGAACGCTGCCGCTGCGGCGAGCCCTGCGACGGCGAGACGGTCTGCCCGGAATGCGGCGGCGCGGTCTGCGAGGACTGCGCCACGCCATGCAACTGCCTCGATTGCATGGAGGACGGGCACCGCGAATGCCTCATCGTTGTGGGGCGCGATCAGAAGGGTCGCTGCGAGCGCTGGCTGCGGCGCTGTGCTCTCGAACAGGCCGCGGTGGATGAGGAGCAGGGGCGGGAGCTGCTCGCGTCTGCGGCCCGCCTGAGGGCAGCGCTGGAGGGGAGATGATTACCCGAGCTGTTGGCATCATCAACGACAACGGAGAGGAGGTCATGATCGACCTCCCCGACCAGCAGGAACTGCTGGATCGACTCTACGAGATGGAGCGGGACGGCGATGCGGAGATTGCGCTTTGGAAAGAGCGGCACGAAGCCGTCTGCCAGTTCTCGTTTCTGGTGGTGCTGTACGCCATCGCGATGACGGGCATTGCCATGTGGGGGTGGTTGCGATGAGTCCCTCTGAGGACCGTCTTGTCGATGAGGCGATAGACCGCCTGGACCGATTCTCGCGGGTGCTGGCCCGGGAGCGGCTGAAGGTTCGCGTCCTTCTACTCATCAACATCACACTACTGGCGGCGCTGGTCGGGGTGCTAGTTGGGCTCTACCAAGCCGCTAAGTACGGCAGAATCATTGGGGTTATGTCTCACAGCTACTTGGTGACGCTGCCGCCAGACCTTCCGAGTGGGGACGGCTACGTCCTGCGGATTGACGACCGCAACAATGCCAGATGGGTAAAACCTGACTCCTCCACTCATGGGGCGGCGCCCGCGGCCGCCCCGTCTTTGGAGAGGTAGCAACGAAAGAGGAGAACGTGGAACTGCATGAATTGACCAGTCTTCCGCCCGCAGAGGTGGCGGCGACAATCGAAAACACGGAAAAGCAGATTAGCGTATTGCAACAGCACCTCATCGTGCTGAAAGCCCTGCACTCTGCACTGACCGGGATCACGAATGAGCCAAAGCCGCGGCGCGGCCGGCCCAAGGGCTCGAAGGCCAAGCCGAAGCCCGAGACGACCCATGAGGCGGTGTGACATGGGCGACATGATCCCAACACCGCAACAGGCCGTCGCGGCCCACCAGGGCATGAATCGCGAGCAGGTCGAGTTGCTCAAACGGACCATCTGCAAAGGCGCAACGGACGACGAGTTGTCCCTCTTCCGCATGGTTTGCCAACGCACCGGGCTTGATCCGTTCTCGCGGCAGATTCATGCCGTCAAGAGGAAGGTGAAGAACGAGGAGACGGGCCAGTGGGAGGACGCCTTGACCTTCCAGACCGGCATCGACGGGTTCCGCCTCATCTCTCAGCGCACCGGACTCTATGAGGGCCAAACGGCTCCTCAATGGTGCGGAGAAGATGGCGCGTGGAAGGACATCTTGACCGAAAATGTGATGCCCTTTGCGGCGCGAGTCGGAGTCTACCGAAAGGGATTCCGCGAGCCCATCTGGGGCGTTGCAATGTATCAGGAGTACGTCCAGCGCAAGAGGGATGGAAACCCCATCGCCATGTGGAGCAAGATGGCCTGTACCATGTTGGCAAAGTGTGCCGAGGCGCAGGCGCACCGCAAGGCATTTCCCCAGGAATCGAGCGGACTATACGCCAACGAGGAGATGATCCAGGCCGTGCCGGCCGAGGACGACAAGCCGCTCCCGCCGCCAGAACAACCGCAGATCGTAGACGAAATGCGGAAATCTTTGGAGGCATTCGCTGAGATGAAACAGCGTCTCGGGGCGCGTCGGTATTACGAGATCCTTGGAGCTGCCGGTTTCGAGCACGCGAACGAGATCCGCGCAATCAAGGACAGACGTCGCATCTGGCATGACATGGACGCCGTGGCGCGGTCGGTGGAGACGCCCAATGTCTGACCTATCGCTCTACACTCTCGCGTCCGATGCGACCAACCTCCTAGCCGTCGTCACGTCAGACGAGGCCAACGAGGAGCAGCGCGCGCAAGCTATGGCGCGGCTCGACGAGATCGGCACCGCGCTAATGGCTAAGGTGGACCGCTACGCCGGCTTCATGGCGCACCTGGAGTCACAGATCGCTCTCGGAGATGCCGAGGCAAAGCGCCTGGCCGACCGCAAGCGGCGCTTTCAGAACGCTCTGGATTGGATGGAGGGCAACGCTCTCCGGGTGATGGACGCTCATGGGTGGAAGGAGTTGGATGGCGACACCACCACTCTCGCCATCCGGCACAACCCGCCCAGCGTGGTGGTCACAAACGATGAGATCTTGCCGGCGGAGTTCGTCCGCATCACACAGAAGATGGACCCGGACAAAGTGAAGATCAAGGCGGCCCTGAAGGCCGGCGAGGAAGTGCCCGGGGCGCACCTGGAAATCAAGCGCGGGATTCGGAGGAAGTGATGAGCACCAAGATAACACCGCCGCCGGCGAAGATCAGACAGGAGGAACGGCTACTCCTCATCGCCGAAGCGCTGGACGATATCGACCGCCACATTGTTCAGCGGAAAAAGTGGGTCGAGAACTGGAAGACCGAGCACGAGGTGTTGCTTCAATCCCTCGGGATGCTACGGGATGATGTGAGGCAGATGAGATTGGACGAGCAGGAGGGGTTGTGATCGAAACTCACCACACTGCCCGGGAGGTTGCCGAGAAGCTCAAGCTTGCGCCGGCCACGGTGCGGGTTCACTCGTTCTGCCGCGCTGCACTGGAACTCCTGGACGCCTACCGCCTGTGGAGCGGCGGGCACTCGGACGAGTTCGGCCTACTCATGGCGATGGGGGATTGGTGGGTGGAGTTGGGGCTGGTGGAGGCGGGCCGATGAAAGCACCCTTCCCTTGGTTCGGAGGGAAATCCCGCGTGGCTCATGTCGTCTGGGACCGCTTCGGCGACGTGCCGAACTACGTCGAGCCGTTTGCCGGGTCTCTAGCGGTTCTCCTCGGACGCCCGCACGCACCGAATACAGAGACGGTCAACGATCTGGACTGCTACCTGGCAAACTTCTGGCGATCTATCAAACTCGACCCAACATCAACGGCAGCATGGGCGGATTGGCCCGTCAACGAGGCGGACCTTCTGGCGCGGCACAGATGGCTCGACGCGCAATCGGGGTTTAGGGAGCGGATAAGATCCGACCCCGAGTATTTTGATTGCAGGGTGGCCGGCTGGTGGGTCTGGGGCCTATGCTCGTGGATCGGATCTGGGTGGTGCGCGCAACGCCGGGATGGGGATCAACCGGAACAACTGCCACACCTGGGCGCCGGGATGGGGATCAATTGGAAACTGCCGCACCTGGGCGATGCCGGGAGGGGGATCAACCGGAAACTGCCGCACCTGGGCGATGCCGGGAGGGGCGAGATGATCGCCCGATATTTCGGGCTGCTATCGGAGCGGCTGCGGGATGTCAGGGTCTGCTGCGGGGAGTGGGACCGGACTCTCGGTGAGTCGGTAACAATAAGACACGGCATGACTGGCGTGTTTTTGGACCCTCCATATTCTGCGAATGAACACAGCATCACCTATTCAGCCGATAGTGACGTTTCTTCTGCCGTGAGGGATTGGGCGATAGAAAATGGCGAAAATCCTTCTCTCCGCATCGCTCTTTGCGGCTATGAAGGCGAGCATGATCTGGCCGGGTGGGAATGCTTCGCCTGGAAGAGTTCGGGCGGATATGGATCGCAGTCCGACGGCCGGGCGCGGGAGAACGCCACCCGCGAGCGGATCTGGTTTTCCCCCCACTGCCTGAAGCCGATGACTCTGTTTTCAGAAATCGAGGCCGCCTCATGACCCAGCTCCCGCTCCCCCTAGCCTCCCGAGCCCCGCGCTACGTCTCGGTGAGCGCCATGGAGGAGAACACCATATACGCCCTACGTCGCCGCGGCCCATCAACGGCCGACGAACTGGCGGAATGCCTAGAACTCCCCGTCACCTCCATCCGCCCCCGCCTCACGGAGCTCGAATGGGCTGGCCGCGTCGAGCGCACCGAGGAGCGGCGGATCACCCCTGCTGGCGTGGCGACCGGGCGGCGCATCACGGCGGCGGTGTATCGGGTGGTGCAGCCATGACCGCCGCTACACTCCGCGCTGGTTACCGACCCGGTTCCAAATTGTTGGCGTGGCATTTCGTCGCCGGAAACAGAATGCTGCGCGACGGCTCCCTACTAGTGGAGCCGGGTTATATCTACTCCATCGGGGCAGAGGAGTCGGTGGAGATGTGCGAGGTCGGGATGCACGCATCGCGCCGGCCCATCGATGCGCTCAAGTATGCCCCCGGGCCAGTGGTCTGCCGGGTGCGGGTGTGGG
>Ga0208980_10000201_pt1 | contig 31123 bp, 26 predicted proteins | sample WetSurMetagenome_3_FD_187993 | JGI IMG/M metagenome (GOLD analysis project Ga0208980, IMG submission 187993) | Wetland microbial communities from Twitchell Island in the Sacramento Delta, sample from surface sediment Aug2011 Site A1 Bulk (version 2) | ecosystem: Environmental > Aquatic > Marine...
TGTCGGAATTGGGAATCCAAGAGGCAAACGAAGCCGGGCAAACCTTGAAAAAAGAAGGTTATGTTTTTGATTTAGCCTTCACCTCGGTTTTGAAGCGGGCGATACAGACGACGGATTTGGTTTTAGCCCAAATGGGGTCAAAAAATATCGAAACAAAAAACGCCTGGCAGTTAAACGAACGGCATTATGGCGCGTTGCAGGGGCTGAACAAGGCCGAAATGGCGGCAAAATACGGCGAGGAGCAGGTACTGGTTTGGCGGCGGAGTTATGCGGTGCGGCCGCCGGAGATGGATGACGCGCAATACGCCGAACAGAACGGACAAAAAATATTTGAAAGCGTTCCCAAGGAAAAAATGCCGCGGACCGAATCGTTGGCCGATACTTACGAGCGGGCAGTGGCTTATTGGAATTCGGACATCGCGCCGGCGATCAGGGAAGGGGAAAAGATACTGATATCGGCGCACGGCAACAGTTTGCGCGCGATCGTGAAATATTTGGATAAAATTCCCGATGATGAAATTTCCAATTTAAACATTCCCACCGGTGTGCCGCTGGTTTTTGAGTTGGACGGGGATTTAAAACCGATAAAGCACTATTATCTGGGCGATGCGGCCCAGATCGAGGCCAAGATCAACAAAGTCAAAAAACAAGGGCAGGCGGTAAAATAGCTTTAACTTTACATTTAGTTTTGGTTTGGTATGCTGATGGCATATTCATATTAATAATAAACATATGGCAAAATACGCAGTCAATAAAGATAAATGTTTGGGATGTTTTATTTGCACCGTAAACTGCCCGGGCGGGATGGAGCAGGATACTGACGGCAAGGCCAAGGTGGTGGATTACCTCACCGAGGATGCCGATCTTGTAATCCGCTTTCAGGGTGGGGCCAATGCCGGACATACGGTGCAATTTAATAATCATCGCATCGCCCTTCACCAGCTCCCCTCAGGTGTATTTCACAATAAAACTCAATTTATCCTAGGCAAGGGAATGGTAATTCATCCCCAGGATTTACTTCATGAAATATCGGAGGTTAAAAAAATAAACCCCGCTCTTGATCAAAACTTAATAATCGACGAAATGGCTACCCTTGCTCTTGATACTCATCGGGGATTTGAAAACGCCCTTAAGTCTTGGGAAGACGGCGGTAAAGGGGCAACCGGAAGAGGGATTGCACCGGCTTATTCGGATATTCTCTTAAGACATCCTGTTCGCATAAGAGATCTCTTTGGAACCGAATGGAAAAATATCTTTTCGAAACACTATGATTTATATTACGCAATCATTAAGGGCTTAGGCTTCAATATGTCCTTAATGGATGTTGCCTCATTGTCGTCTGGCAGCGGCTTAACAAAAATAGGTTCCAAACAAACTTTTTTAAACAAAATTAGCATTCAAAGAAATCAAATACTTAAATACGTTAAAGACGTATCTCCAACTCTTAAGCAAAACTGGCAAAATGAAAGCGTCTTTTTTATTTTTGAAGGTGCACAGGCTGTTGGCCTTGATCCCAGATTTGGTGTTTACCCGGATGTAACCGCCTCCAACCCGACTTTTGACGGAATATTAAATTCCACTGAAGGTATTATTAATCCTCTGGAAATTGAGATTAAGGCTTCAACCTTAAAAGCCACTTATACGTCATCTGTTGGAACGCGCAAACTACCAACCACTATGCATCCGGCTCTGGCCGAATTGATTAGGCGTGATGCTAATGAATTCGGGGCAACCACCAAAAGACCAAGAGATATTTACAATCTTGATTTACCGGCTCTAAAGTTTTTTTATGACGTATCCGGTTCTACCCATCTCATATTTACCCATTTGGATATCTCATACCCAAATATTCCCATATCAGTTTGTACAAAATACGAAAATGAAAAAGGAATTGAGCTTGCCTATCGTCCAGACCAACTTTTTTTAAACACTGTTAAGCCAATATATAAAGAATTTAGCCCATGGAATGGAGATGAATTAATAAAACACCATAAATTATCGGAATTCCCCAAAGAATCCATTAACTATCTGGATTATCTCTGTCATTACCTCAATTCAAAAATATTTGCCATAACCTTTGGCCCTGACAGAGAAAACATCCTTTTCAATTCTTTATAATCCCTTTATAATAAATCTATGTTCAGACGCTTAGGTGCCTTTTTTTTGGACATTTTACAGGTAATAGTCTTTGCCGTTGCCTTGTTTTTGTTTGTTTATCTTCTTGTCCTCCAACCCCATAAAATAAAAGGGCAATCAATGGATCCCAATTTCCCCGACGCCGAATATCTTTTAACCGATAAGATTTCATATCGCTTTAATGCTCCCCAAAGAGGCGATGTGGTCGTTTTCAAGTCCCCCGTTGATCCCAATGAAGACTATATTAAAAGAATTATCGGTCTTCCTGGCGATACCGTTTCGGTTTTGGGCGGAAAAGTCTATGTTAATAGACAACAACTTAAGGAAGCGTATTTGGCAGCTGATCTTTACACTTCAGCCGGTAATTTTCTTTCGGAAGGCGAAACAAAAACCGTACCAGCTGATCAGTACTTTGTTCTTGGAGATAACCGTCCGCATTCTTCAGACTCAAGAGCCTTCGGCTTCATAACTTTTAAGGTCATTACAGGTAAAGCCTGGCTTATTTACTGGCCGGTAAACAAAGCAGGAATCGTTCAAAGGCCTGACTACGGTTTTTAAAAAGGAGTTACTTAACTAAAGCGTTGTAGATTTTTTGCAGTCTTTCCTCAGTATCTTCCAAGGATCCGACAAATGTAAATGTAATTTTTGTTTCCCTTCTTGAACGAACCAATTTCACTCTGGTTGGCTTGGTTTCGTCCTTAACCAAAAATGATCGGTTTATTTCGCTTTCCATTCGATCAATATCCTCGGAAACTACTCTTAGGGTGTCTTTCCTGACTCCCGGCTTATCCGAACTTTGATTTGACTTAACTTTCATCCTTCTGGCCAACTCCTCTGCCCTTCTGACCGAACCTGATTCGCGAAGGATTATTTTATAGGCTTCAACCATCAAACTCTGATCATCAATCGCGGCCAAGGCTCTTGCATGACCTTCAGAGATAAGACCCGAGAGAAGTCCGTCTTTCAAAGCATCCGGAAGAGATAAGAGTCTTAAAGAGTTGGAAACATAGGCAACCGATTTACCGATTCTGACGGCAATCTCACTGGTCGTCAGACCGAATTCATTCATCAGTCTTTCAAAGCCTTTGGCCCTGTCAAGCGGATTTAAATCAACTCTCTGCACATTTTCAACCAAAGCCATCTCAAGCATCCCCTTAGGAGAAGTTTCCCTGATAACGGCCGGAACATGGGTTAAACCTGCCAATTTTGAAGCTCTCCAGCGTCTTTCACCGGCAATAATCTGAAATCCGGCCGGGGTTTTGGCAATGACTAAAGGCTCCAGAATACCGTGCTCTCTAATCGAATCGACTAAATCAACTAAACTTTCGGGGGTAATGGCGCCTCTGGGTTGCAGCGGGTTTGGCTGCAACTGGTTAACTTCAATCTGAATTATTTCTTCGGCCATATTATTTTTTCGCGATGACAGAAATATAGTTTTTGCCCAATTTCTTGCTGAATTTAACAATACCGTCTATAACGGCAAAAATCGTGTAATCACGGCCCATTCTTACTCCCGTTCCCGGTTTTATCTTTGTTCCGTTTTGTTTAACCAATATCATACCCGGCTTAATACCTTCCCCATCGGCCACTTTCGGACCAAGTCTTTTTCCGGCTGGACTAATATGTTGTGAGGCTTTTCCACCTGCAGCTTTGTGTGTAGACATAATTTTTTAACTAAAAGAGTTTAAACAATATTTTCACAGGTGTCAAGAGAACAGTAAATAGCAGTTTGATATCTTTCTTAGGAGATTTTCTCAACAAGAAGCCTGGTGAACTTTGGTCTGAAGCCCTTTACCTTTCGATATCTTGATTTTGATTTGTATTTAATTACCCTGATCTTGGTTCCTTTTTCTTCTTCCTTTAGGACCTTAACCTCAATTTTGACGTCCTTCAGGGTTGGCTTACCGATATTGACCTTATCTCCGTCAACCAGAAGTAAAACCTCAAATTCAGGCTTATCCTTATCCAGGAAATCGACCAATATTTCGTCTTTTTCCGAAATCTGATACTGATGACCCTTGATTTTAACAACGGCGTATTTGACTGTTTTGGCTTTCTTTTCTTTTTCCATAACGGCTATTTTATTATTTTCTGGCTCCAATCGCAATAGCAAAGCCGATCATCGTACCGATCAGGGACGATCCCCCGGCCGAAACCAAAGGCAGAGGAACACCTGTAATCGGTAAAAGACCCATGTTCATCCCTATGTGAATAACAATCTGGACAAAAAGGGTCAGGGTAAAAGCGGATACATAGGCCCTGGCAGCCGGACTTTGGGCATTCTCCATAATACCGGTTAAACAAAAGAGAAGGTAGAATAAACCCACAATCAAAAAGGCCGCACCGACAAAACCCAACTCTTCAGCGGTTGAGGCAAAAATAAAATCCGTTTGCCGCTCCGGAAGATAGGCCAACTGAGTTTGAATTCCTTTTCCCAAACCAAGGCCTAAAATACCCCCCGATCCAACGGCAATCTTGCTTTGCAGTGAATTATAACCGGCACCATAGGGATCATTGGCCGGAGATAGAAAAGAACTGATTCTTTCCCGCTGATAAGGAACCAGTATTGTCCAAACCAAAGGCAAGAAAACAACTGCCCCCAAAAAGATAAAAAGGATGGTCTTCTTGTTTATGGTAGAGGCAAAAATAATACCCAAAAAACCGATAGCGCTTAAAACGGCCACACTAAAGGAAGGCTGAATAAATATCAGGAAAAAAGGAACGATAAATAAGATAACTGCTTGACCTAATCTTTTAAGGGTCAGTTCTTTATCGGCCAAAAAATGGGCAAAGAAGATAAAAAGGAAAGGTCTGACAATTTCCGACGGCTGAATTGTTAATGCGCCAATCGGAATCCACCGGACCGTTCCGCGGGTTATCTGCCCAATCAAAAGGGGAAGAACCAGAAGAATAATGCTTCCGATATATAAATACTTCGAAAACAGGGCAATAATATCAAAATCGACTTTAGATAAAAAGTAAAAAAGAACAATCGCCAAAACAAGATAGAGATATTGCAGGGGAAAAAGGTTTTTGGCAATCGAATGAAGGATTACCGTTCCAAAAAGCAAAAGGACAAAAATACCAACGACAATCGGGGTTTCTTTTTTAACAGTCGCCTTAATGTTAAACATTATTAAAGACCAGTTACTTTAAAATCACCAACAGACAACTCCTCCGTTAGAGTTTTGTTCTTAACTTTCCGGATTAATTCCTCATCTTTTGGCAACCAGGGGTTTGTTACATTAATTTTTTTACTTAAATCCAAACCCTGAACTTTGCGCTCTTCTTGTATTGCTCTTATTAATTCCCTTGCTTTTGCTTCCTCTTTAAGTTCTTCCGTAATCTCAGTGTCAAGTTCCGCAGTTATTTCATCTCCCTTTTTAAGAATTATTTCTTTGACATTAATTTCATCGCAGGCAATTTTTAATATTTCATCCGGAATATCAATTTCGGGAAGAGTAATGGTGGCCGACATAAGCGGTTGTTTAACGGCAATCTGCAGATTTTTCCTTATCGCATGGGCCTTCTCAACACCCTCTCTAATAAGTTTCATTCCTTTATCAAGGGCTTCATTGCCGGTTTCTTCATATTCGGGCCAATCAGTCAGATGAACCGACTCCTCTTTAGTTAAATTTTGAAATATCTGCTCGGAAATAAATGGCATAAAGGGAGCCATTAGTTTGGTTAGCTTTACCAAAACTTTATAAGTGGTTTCATAAAAAGCCAACTTATCGTTTTCATCCTCTGCCGATGGACCAACCCTGTCTCTTGATCTTCTGATATACCAAAGGGATAAATCATCAACAAAAGTTTCAATCAGGCTGCTGGCTTTATAAGCATCATAAGTTTCCAAAGATTCCGTTACCTCTTTAACGGTTTTTTCCAGTTTAAGTAAAATCCACTTGTCTAAAACATTCTTTGAAGTTTCAATTTTCTTTCCCGGTTCCCAACCGTCAATGTTGGCATAGGTCACAAAGAAGTTATAGACATTTAGAAGTTTCAGATAGAATCTTCTTCTTGTTTCATCAGCCACTCTATAGCCAAAAAGCATATTCTCGGTCGGGTTTTGTCTTGAGTACATCCAGCGCATGACATCAGCGCCGATTTTATCCGCCCCTTCATTAAACTCAATTGCGTTGCCCCAGCTTTTGTGCATCGGCCGGCCGTCTTCACCGGTTAAAGTAGCGTAACCTAAAACGGTTTTAAAAGGTTCCCTATCTTCCAAAACCGTACTCATGGCAATGAGGGAATAAAACCAATTTTTAAACTGTCCGGGGAAGCTTTCGGTAATAAAATCAGCCGGGTACCATTTCTGCCATTCGGTTTTATTTATTTTATAAAGCGGCTCACCGATATTGTCTTTGGCAATGGTTGAAAAAGGAACAATGCCGGCATCAAGCCAGGGATTGCCGACATCAGCCACTCTTTCCACTGCTTCACCACAGCTGCATTTAATTTTAACTTCATCAATCCACGGCTTATGTGGCGTGTGACCCTTAAAGGAAGAGAAGCCCTCAACCGCTTTTTCTTCCAGTTCCTCAAGTCCACCGATAACCGTAAAACCACCGCACTTTTTACATTCCCAAATAGGCAGCGCCAGTCCCCAATAGCGATTCTTCTTGGAAATCAGCCAGTCATGCATGTTTTTGAGCCAATCAAGCTCTCTTTCCAAACCAAAAGAGGGGAGCCATGTAATTTTCTTAACCACCCCAACCATCATTTCCCGAAGACTTTTTTTGGTTTTGGCCAGTTTCTTGTCCATTGCGATATACCACTCGTCGGTTACTTTCCAAACCAATTCCGTCTTGCAGCGCCAGCAAGCGGGATATCTATGGGTAATCTTTTTAAGGTCAAAGAGAAAATCTTTGGCTTTAATAAACTCAATAATTATTTCCGGATGTTTTTTGGCATTTTGAGAGCTGAAGCTTTCCAAACCGTCAAGATAGTTGGCCGCATCGTCAATTAGCTCAATTACCGGTAATTTTTCTTTTTTCCCAAGCTGAAAATCTTCCGATCCCTGACCGCAGGCGATATGGATAATCCCTGTCCCCTCCTCTTCCCCAACCGGCAAAATCTGATCATCGGTCGCTATAACTTTGTGTATATATCCTTTTAAGGCTTCTTTAACTCTGGGCAGGTCATCAAAAACAGATTCGTAGTTTAATCCGACGAGTTCATTGCCTTTAAAAGTCTTAATAATTGAAAGATTTAATCTCTCGGCCGCATTTTTAATTAAATAATAAGTATTGTTATCCCCTTCTCTTTTGGCCTCAACATAATCTTTCTTCGGGTCCACCGCTAAAGCTACGTTTCCGGGCAATGTCCAAGGTGTGGTTGTCCAGGCAACCAAAAAAGTATTCTTTTTACCCTTAACCGGGAATCTGACAAAAACGGATTCATGAGTTATTTCTTTATAGTCTTCGGTCAGCATCTCATGCTGTGAAATAGCCGTTTCGCATCTGGGGCACCACGGAACCACATCGTGCCCTTTATAAATAAGGCCTTCTTCGTGACATTTTTTAAGAAAGTGCCAAATCATGTAGTTGTTCTCGTCACTCATCGTAAAGTACGAATTATCCCAATCCATGAAGTTGCCGAGTCTTTTGGTTTGTTCTGTTTGGATGGTTGAATATTTCTTAACCCTTTCTTTGCAGAGTTCGACAAACTTGGCAATACTGGCTTTCTTATCCCCCGGCACTAAATTCTCAATGTCCTTTTTAGAGCGAAGCCCAAGTTCCTTTTCAACCTCAACCTCAACCCAAAGCCCTTGGCAATCAAAACCGTTTTGAAAACGCTGTTTATACCCTCTCATGTTTTTATATCTTTGATAAAGATCTTTGTAGGTTCTGCCCCAAGCATGGTGCACACCCATCGGACCGTTGGCCGTTATCGGACCATCAAGAAAGGAAAAGTATTTTTCGGAAGAATCGTTTTTATGAAGATATTTTTTGATTAAACCTTTTTCATACCAAGATTCAAGCAGTTTTCTTTCCTCGGCACAAAAATCAACCTTTAAATCAACGGGTTCGAAAAACGGTTTTGCCATACAGGCTTATTTTACATTTATTGGAGCTTTTATGAAACAATGGATTCCGTTGTTTCAATCATTTTCCGATAACAAATGGGCAAATAACTTTTTGAATGTTTCGTTTCAGTTCAGAAAGATTGGTTAATTCAACCATTGTCTGTGGAATATCAGACATTTCTGAAATTAATTTATCTTCTGAGAACAAGGCAAACGAATAACTGTCAGGTTTTTTATACAAAGAAATAATTTTAAAAACTCCATGACTATTTTCGAAATTGTTACGATTAACAATAAAATTAAAATCAAGCGATTTGCCTAAAACAATTCTCTGATTATCTTTACCGTCAACCCTGTATATTGGATCGCTTAAATGGTTATTTACATGCCCTAAACCTATTTCCTTACATAAGTTTTGACCTAATATCCCCCTTATTACTCTTTTATTTACTTTTTCCAAAGAAGTTTTTGCATCTTTGTCCTCTGAATTTTCTTTTGAAAACAAATCTTTAAATCTAAGATTATATTCTTTTGACATAATAAATCCTTAACGAATTTTTCTTAAAAAAGCAGGAATTTCAAACTTTTCGCCGAATAAATCGTCATCGTCTTGGGGTGTTCCGTTTTGTGGTTCTTCTTCTTTTTCTTCCTCAACAGGTGCTTCTTCGCCTTCATTTCTCTGTGGTAATTCACTCACCACTCCCTGAATCGGAGGTTCTGCCGGTTTAGACATCTTAGCCAGTTGAGCTCTGGTTTCATCAAAGCCAGTCGCGATAACGGTAATTCTGACCTGATCAACCAAATCATCTTTAACGACAGCTCCAAAAATAATATTGGCGTCATGATCGGCTGAGGCCGAAATAATTCTGGCTGCCTCATCAACTTCAAACATCGTCAAATCATTGCCGCCGGCGATATTAAATAGTACTCCTCTTGCTCCTTCAATCGATAAATCAAGAAGGGGTGAAGAAACTGCAGCACGGGCGGCCATCTGAGCTCTGTTTTCCCCAACTCCGGTTCCTATTCCCAATAGAGCCGTTCCGGAACTCTTCATAATGGTCTTTACATCGGCAAAGTCAACGTTAATAAGGCCCGGTGTGACAATAATATCGGCAATTCCGCCAACAGCCTGACCCAAAACCGAATCAACCACCTTAAAAGCTTCAATTAAGGTCATCTTCCGATCAATAACATCCATCAGTCTTTGGTTGGGAATGACAATTAAGGTATCAACCTGTTCCCGCAGTTTTTCGATTCCTTCATCGGCCGCTACCGATCTTCTGGTTCCTTCAAAAGCAAAAGGCCTGGTCACAATAGCTACCGTTAAAGCGCCTGCTTCTTTGGCTAATTTAGCAACAACGGGGGAGGCGCCCGTTCCGGTTCCGCCACCCATTCCGGCCGTTATGAAAACCATATCGGAATCCAAAAGAAGTTCTTTTATTTTTTCTTCCGATTCTTCCGCTGCCTGCTCCCCCAAATTAGGATCGCCCCCAACACCTAAACCTTTGGTAATCTTTTCACCAATCTGTAATTTTGTTGGAGCTTTATTGGCCAGAAGAACTTGAGCGTCGGTATTTAAGGCAATAAATTCAACGCCGAAAATGTTGCCGGTGTCGATCATTGAAGAAATAGCGTTTCCGCCACCACCACCAACCCCAATAACTTTTATTTTGGCAATTCTGGCAGAATCAGGTTTTACAAGCGCCATATTTTCTGGCTGATTTTACAGGGGGCAGTTGTCTTTGACAAGTAGTCAAAGTAAAAACAATAAACTAAGGCAGCAGATTCTTAATTAAATTCGTAATTTTTCCTGCAATACCCATAGACGGCAGTTTAATCTTTCTCGCAAAAGAGTTCAAGTGCTCTTCAGGTTCCTGTTTGGCACCATAGATAACCAAACCAACCGGAACAACAAACGCCGGATTAATAATATCATCAATTAATCCGCCCACACCTCTTGGAACGCCGATTCTAACAGGCAGCGAAAGCATTCTTTTGGCTGCATCAATCGTTCCCACTGTTTCAGCACCACCTCCGGTAATGACTGCTCCTGATGGTATTTTGTTGGTTATACCCGCCTTATCCAATTCCAAACGAACCATCGTAAAAATTTCGTTTAACCGGGGCTTAATTATTCCTTCAATCAAGGTTTTTTTCGAAACTTTCTTAACTTCGGCAATTCCAAGGGTTGTTAAATCCATTTGATCAGTATCTTCATCCGTTTTAACCTTAAGATTTTTCTGGCTTTCCATCGAAAGAGCCATTTTAATTTTTTCAGCTGATTCCAGAGAAACCCTTAAGCCAATTGCCAAATCGTTAGTTACATTTTTGGCGCCAACCGGTATGACGGCCGAGTGGGCAAGTGCACCGTCGATATAGGCCCCAATCGAAGTCGTCCCGCCACCAATATCAATAATTAGACAACCCAGCTCTTTTTCGGTGGCCGTCAGGGCCGATTCGGAAGCGGCCAGTCCGCTAAAAACCAGGCCTTCAATATCCACACCGACTTCATTTAAAGTTTTGGTAATATTTTTAATTGCCGGCGCAGCAGCTGTTACGATATGAGTTTCAACTTCCAGTCTAACCCCGCTCATTCCAACCGGATCTTTTATGCCTGTTTCGCCATCAACAATATAATCCCTGGGAATAACATGGATAACTTCCCGTGATTGAGGAAGGGAGACAGCTGAAGCTGCCTCAATTACCCGATCAACATCATCGAAAGCAATCTCACCGTTTGGTTCCGACACGGCAACCACGCCTCTTGAATTCTGGGAATGAACATGAGCCCCACCCAGGGAAATATAGGCTTTTTCCAATCGATACCCAGCCATCCGCTCTGCCGCTTCAATCGAAGCAACCGTTGAATCGACAGCTTCATCAATATCAACAATCTGTCCCTTTTTAATACCTTTCGATTCAACTGAAGATACACCAACAATGTTAATTGATCTTTCTCCCGATACCGAGTCATCAAGAATTTGACCTATGACAGTGGCAATTTTTGTTGAGCCTAATTCGATACCGGCAACGATTCGGGTTTTTGACATGATTTTATTTTTTTTTAGATTCGCTTCGCGTTTTATCTTAACACTGGGTTTTTAAAACGCAAGTCAATCTCCTTAATTTGGAGATCATTTTCTATTTTAGGTTCTTTTGTATTGCTGTTCAATACGTCCATTACTAATTTTAAAGATCCGAATAAGACTGAAGCGTCACGATCGAGTGGAAAAATAACTTTTTTCCCATCAGGCAGAAAAGTTTCCAAAGATTCGTTTATTAAAGTTCCCCTTTTGACAAAATAGGTGTTATAAAACAAATTAATGATTTGCAGAGCGTTATTTTCTTCAGTACCAACTTTTTCACCAACGTTTTTGAGCGAACCGGAAATTTCAACCGCAGGCAAGTTGGTCTCATCAAGAATTCTGATAATCAAGCCTTCATTATCAGTCAGAGCATATTTTTTTTGGGCCAAACTGTAAATGGCATTAATGGCCTTTTTTTCAACCAGATTTATCCTTAAGATATCCGGAATCTGATAATTAATTGAATATTCTTTTACAGTTGAATCGTCCTTAAAAACCTGAATTAAGTCTTTTTTCACCGTTAAAAGATTTTTTCCCGCCTCTTTGGTCAATAGATCCTGCGTACTTTGGCTGCACGGGCCATATTGGCTAATACACTGAAACTTTTTAACGATAATAATTTTAGGAAAAACATAAAAAAATAACCCTAGGAGGGCTACAACTAAAAACAGAACAACAAAACGTATATATTTCACCGTAACTCTTTTTGAATAATATCGACAAATTTTTCGGCGGCCTTAAGATCCGGGCTTTTTATATCCATCAGTTTTTTACCAACTTCCGGGTTTTCCATCCGAAGATTAATATTTTTTAATAGCAAATCCGGCATAATCTGATTCTGATCAAGAACTTCTACCAAACCCAGCTTTTTGGCCATCTCGGCGTTTTTCTTTTGCTCTTCCAAATAAGACCAAGGGATGGGTATTAATAAAGCATTCTTCCTGGCTGCAATTATTTCCGAAACCGTATTCGCACCCGCCCTTGAAACAATCAGGTCGGCTTTTTTAAACATGTTTACCATTTCAGCAGGTTCGACAAAGGAGTGAACCTCATATCTTTTTTGATCATTTTCCGCCAGTTGGTCTTTTATCTTCAAAAAGGATTTATATTCAACCGGACCGACCTGGTGAACAACGTGATACTTCTCAAGGAGTTTTTTGATAATCGGTTTAACCAAACGATTTATCTGGACCGAACCTCTCGATCCTCCAATAATCAAGAGTTCCGGTGGACTTGAAAGACCGGCCTTCGAATTTATTTGAAAATAATCAGACTTAGTCGGATTACCGATAACCTCCACCCGTTTTTTACCCCCCACGTAGCGTCGGCTTTCTTCTCTTGAAAGTAGAATCACTTTGGCAAAAAAGACCGAATACTTATTGGAACGCCCGATAGCGGCCGTTTGTTCATGAATAACAACGGGAATCCTAAGTAAAAATGAAACAACAACAACCGGAAAAGCCGCAAAGCCACCAAAAGAAATTACCACTTTCGGTTTTATCTTTAAAAGAAGATACAAGGCATGAAAAAAACCTAAGGGTATTTTGAAAAGTGAGGGTATTGTCCAAAGCGTAAAACGTCTCTGCAAACGTCCCGTAAGAAGCGAATAAAAGGTTATTTCTTTCGACGGAAATATCTTTGCCTCAAGAGTGGTAATATTTTTTCCTTCAATGGCTTGTTTGGAACCAATCCAAGACAACTTCCAAGGCAAATTACGTTTCTTTATTTCATCAACTACCGAAAGGGCCGTTGTCCCTGCGTGTCCGCCGGTAAAAACAATATCAATATTACTTTTCATTGGCATATTTTGAGATATTTAAAAGTATACCAGTCGCAAAGAGAATTGTAACAAGAGCCGATCCGCCATATGAAATAAAAGGAAGTGGAATACCGGTTAAGGGCACAATCGCGGTCATGGCACCGATATTGAGAAGGGTTTGAACCCCAAGCCAAGCCGTTATTCCGACAGCTAAAACACGCGAAAATTGATCCGGAGCGCTATTGGCAATCTTAAAGCCTCTTAAAATTAAAAAAACAAAAACTCCGATAATCATAAAACTACCCAAAAAACCAACTTCCTCGGCAATTACGGCAAAGATTGAATCGGTAGACGCTTCCGGCAAGAACAAATATTTTTGGTGGGATTGGCCAAGACCAACACCAAACAGGCCACCCGACCCCAAACCCAGCAAAACCTGACGAATATGGTAATCCCGACCTAAAGGATCTTGAGAAGCTTTAAAGAAAGTCAGAAGCCTGTCTCGCCGATATTCCGAAGTCAAAGAAAAGAATAAACCGGCACCCAATCCGGCAACAACGGAAAGGATTACATCTTTTAATTTAATACCGGAGGCAAAGATCTGCACCAACGACATGGCCGTTAAAATAATGGTCGTTCCCAAATCTGGTTCAAGCATAATAAGACCGGCTGCCAATCCAACCGGCAAGAGATAAGCCAAAATACCCTTATTGGCACTCGAGAGCGCAGCCAGATAAATAAGAAGGGAAATCTTAATCAGTTCTGACGGTTGTATTGAAGCAGACCCGATAAAGATCCACCGTCTGGCACCCAATACCTTTGTTCCCACACCGGGAATTAGAACTGCGATTAAAGCTAAAAAACTAATAATTAAAAAGGGCAAAGATAATTTTTCCCAAAGCGTATATTTAATTTGAGAAACAACCAACATAACCGTAATGCCCAAAACCCACCAGACGGCCTGTTGTTTTAAAAAATAATACTTGTCATTGAAATCATTCAAAGCCTGCGGAGCCGAGGCATCGGCAACGGCAATTAACCCGACAACCGTTAAAAACAAAACAGAGAAGAATATTTTCCCGTCTATTTTTTTGTTCTGCTTTTTAAGAAGTATTTTATGCACATTTAGATTGTCGCCAACCATAAACCGAACATGGCCAAGATTATTCCGGCAAGCCAGGCCCGCATTACAATTTTAGGCTCTTCCCAACCGATGGCTAAAAAGGTGTGATGAATGGGAGCCAATGGAAAAATCGGTTTGTGCAGGTATTTCCAGCCAAACATTTGAACCGCTGAAGATACAACCTCAATCACAAAAATACCACCAATTACCAAAAGAGCAATAATACTGCCCGTTAAAAGACCTATCACCGCAAGCATGGCACCGAATGATAGAGCTCCGGAATCGCCCAAAAAGATTCTGGCCGGCCAGACATTAAAGTAGAGAAAGGCAATTAAAACTCCAAGCCAAAGGGCAATAAATAAAGAAAGAGGCGTATCCAAGCTACTGGCGGCAATTACGCCAAAAGCAATCAGACAAATCATTAAAAGACCGGAAGCTAATCCATCCAACCCGTCAGTAATGTTAAAAGCATTGGAAAACGACACGATAACAAAAGCCGAGAAAGGAATATAACCTACCCCCATATCAAAAGTTTTTCCAATAATCGGAAGGTAAATAAAATGAACACCTAAAAATTTATAAATCATAAAACCGATAATGAAAGCAAAAATCCATTGAAGAATAAATTTCTCCCTACGCCTTAAACCGAACCATGATCCAATTAAGCCCTTGGTCGGCTTCCCAAATATTTTTAATAAATCGTCCGAAAGTCCGATTAGACCGAAAGAGATAAAAGTGAAAAAGATAATTACAAGTTCCCAATCAAGCCTGAAAGCACTGTGAATAAAAACGCCCATTTTCGAAGCCAGGGGAAAAAGAATACAAAAAAGAAGGGAGACCATAATAATAATTAAAACCCCGCCTCCGACCGGCGTTCCGGCTTTTATATCATGAAGTTTGTCAAACAGCGGCACCGTACCGTTTTTAGGTGCTTCCTTCCGACGGGTTAGTTTATGTTTGTATAAAAAATTAATGAAGGGAACAACCACAATACTGGTAATAAGAAAGGAGAAAATAATTAAACCCAAAGCCAAAGGAAAAAAACCTGGAATATTCATATATTAATCAGTTGTGTTTTCATTATAAGTGTCTTAAGAGTATTAAGACAACCCGTCAATTATTTTATCAAGACCTAAAGCCCTTGAACCTTTAACAAAAACAATTGAGTTTTGGTTTAATTGACCTTTTAATAGGGTTATAGCTTCCCGATTATCTTTTGCCCATACGGCTTTTTCTTTACCGATTATTTTTGAAGCTTCAGCAATAGTTTTGGAAATGGCTTTTCCAACACCAATGAATAATTCGGGTTTAAGCTTGGCAACTTCCAATCCCAATTCCTGATGATATTTCTCTTCCAAACTACCCAATTCAAGCATATCTCCCAATATCACAAAGATATTCCTTTCAACGGCAACTTCTTTTAAGGTTTCAAGAGAGCTTTTTGCAGCTTCAGGGTTATTGTTGTAGGTATCATCAATCACAACGGCTCCATTTGATAGTTTTTCAACCTTCATCCGGTGTTCTGCCAAATTGAAGTTTTTTAAGCCAGATTTAATTTGCTCCTCATTGCAGCCTAATAAATCAGCCACAGCTATCGCGCATAACGAATTGGAAACGAATTGCCTGCCTAATATCGGTATATGAATAGTATATTTACTCTCTTTAAGATGGAGGGTATATTTTGTACCCGTTAACAGGCTTAGACTTATGTCCTGAGCGTAAATGACTGATTTGTCACCGAAGAAAACAGTTTTAGCTTTTAAAGCTCCTTCGTATTTTCTCAAAATCGCCGATTCACCGTTTAAAAATACCAACCCATCTCGAGAAATAGCCTTAGCCAATTTCATTTTTTCCGTTTCAACGCCTTTAATGTCCTTTAGGAATAAGGTGTGAGTCGGATAGACGTTGGTTATGGCTGCTACCTTAGGCTTCACCAGCCAGAGGTAGTAATCCATTTCGCCTGTATACTCAACACCCATTTCCAGAACCAAAAACTTTGTTGACGGTTTTAGTTTAAGTATTGTTGAAGGAATATTGTAGACAGGGTCAATGTTGGCAAAAGAAGCAAGAGTCTTTCCCTTTTGCTTAAGAATCGAATAGAGCATCTCTTTGGTAGTCGTTTTACCGGCACTTCCAGTAATGGCAATAACCGTTAAACCAAAAAAACGTTGATAGAACCGTAAATAACATTTAGCTATTCTTCTTTTTACGGGGTGGATAAGAAAACGATAAAAAGAAAGCTTTACCTTTTTGAAAAAATTCAACTTCTTTTCCGAGTCAGAAAAGTAAATGTACCTATCAGGCAAACTATGACCGCACCATATTTTAAGTAGGTTCATCTTATTTAAAGGCGTACATAATAATTTTATCTAATAATTGCGAATATGAAATACCCTCTGCTTTAGCTGCCTTTGGTAAAAGCGAATAAGCGGTCAATCCCGGAAGAGTATTAATTTCGAGAATATAAGGTTTTCCTTTTTCATCAACAATAAAATCGGTCCTCGAATATCCCCTGCAACCAATAAGCTTGTGGCAATCCACAGCCAATTTCTGTAGTTTTTCTTCCAAGGTTTTGATTATCCTTGCCGGAACTATTTCATCAGTCCCGCCTTTTGTGTATTTGGATTTATAGCCGAAAAAATTTTCAGCCTTAGGAACAATTTCAACAACCGGCAGGGAATAAGGGGAATCATTGCCCAAAACCGAAACCGTAAATTCTTTGCCTTTTATATATTTTTCAACAAGAACTTGTTTTTCAAATTTAAGCGCCTGTATAAGCGCTTTAGGAAAAGTTTTTTCGGTTTTGACGATCATGGCCCCTACCGACGAACCCCCCGAAACAGGTTTAACAAAATATGGAAGATTACCAATATTTTTTCTTACTTCCTTATATGAAATATCCCTTTGAACAACTATACCTTTTGGATAGGGAATGTTGTTAGCTTTTAACAATTGATGGAAAACAGCTTTATTCATTCCTAAAGCGCTTGCCAACATGTCCGAACCGGTATATTTAACTCCAGCCGTTTCCAGTATTGCCTGAATAGTCCCGTCCTCACCAAATTGGCCATGAAGAGCGTTAAAGATCAAATCATATTTATTAAAATCTTTATTTAGCGTCTTGAAATTTTTAGGTAAGATAAAACTGTCAACCGTATATTTTTTCTTATCTAAATTTCTTACGATTTCTTTTCCCGAAAGAATCGAAATATCATGTTCCGAAGACTTACCACCCATCAGAACGAGGATTTTCTTTTTTTTCATTAATCAATCTGTACTTTTGTTACTTTGGAAGTAATTTTTGTTCCCAAAAATATTTCAGCTACCTTCAAAAAGCTTTGCGAGATATCGGTTACCAAATAAGCTATCTTGCCTTTTCTTTTGCTTTTGGTAAGCATTCTATTCTTCTGAAGGTATTTTTTGAGATCTTCGGCTACCAATTTTTCCGGATTTATCAAAATAACTTTTTTACCTAAATAGTTTTGAATTTCTTTCTCAATAATCGGGTAATGGGTGCAACCCAAAACCAAAGTGTCAATTTTCTTCGTTTTAAAAACTGAAAGATATTTTTCAATTACCTTTTCAATAAGCGATCCTTTAATTTCTCCTTCTTCAATCATCGGAACAAATAAAGGACAGGCTTGCTCCAATATTGAAACTTTTGATACTTTTTTTAGAATGGCTTTTTTATAAGCATGACTGGAAATTGTTCCTTTCGTTCCGATAATTCCAATCTTTCTTTCCCGTCGGTTTTTCTTAATATCCTCCGCTACCGGCTTAATAACATCAAAGACGGGAAGGGTTAAATGTTTTTTAAGAAGATCCCCGGCAAAGGATGAAGCGGTATTACAGGCAACCACCAAACATTTCACTTTTTTGGAAATGAGATAATCCGCATCCTGAAAAGAAAATTTAATAACCACATCTTTGCTTCTTGTTCCATAAGGTACGCGGGCCGTATCGCCTAAATAAATAATATTCTCATAAGGCAAGAGCTTCTTTATTTCCTTAACGACGGTTAGCCCGCCTAAGCCGGAATCAAAAACGCCGATAGGTTTATTATTCATTGTTTTTTAAAGCCATAACTTCATTTTTGAATTGATATCCCCTCTCCTTATAATTTTTGAACATATCAAATGAAGCGGCGGCCGGCGATAGCAAAATAATCCCGCTTTCTTTTGTTATCTCGAAGGCTTTCTTAACAATATCGGCCATTTTACTTTTACCTAAATTTTCAACTTTCCCTTGATAATTCTTTTCCTTTAAAAGGTCGCCAATTTTTGCAGCCAAATCGCCAATAAGTAAAATATTGGCTAAGTTATTTTTGGCAACAATCTTTTTGATAAAAAAATCATAATTCAAACCCTTATCGTAACCGCCTAAAATTAGGGTTATTTTTTCGTTAAACGAATCAATGGCGGCCATTGTCGGCTGAGGCCCGGTAGCAAAAGAGTCGTTGTAAAATTTCCGGCCATTAATTTCAGTCACCAGTTCCAATCTGTGTTCAAGTCCTTTGAATGAGAAAACAACGTTTTTTATATCATTCGTTGATGCACCGAATAAAGAAGCGGCACAAATGGCTGCGGTTATATTCTCCCAGTTATGTTCTCCCCTCAGCTGAAGATCTTTTGTATCCCCTATCAATTCTTCCTTATTGGTATTCAAATAAATTAGACCGTCTTTAACATACGATCCTTTAACAACATCTTTCTTACTAAAGAAATAGACCTGGCTTTTGGTTAAATCCGCAAAACTTTTTGGCGTTTCATAATCATGGTTAATAACCGCATAGTCGTCACTCTTCTGATGTTTAACAATATTTTCCTTTGCTTCAAGATATTCTTGCCTGTCTTTATGCCAATCCATATGATCTTCGGTGATATTCAAAACAACAGCCAAGTTTGGACTTTGTTTCATATCAATCAACTGAAAAGAGGAAATTTCTAAAACAACTATTACATCAGTATCCAAATCGGGAAGAAGGGAAAGATAGGGTTTTCCGATGTTGCCGGCCAAATAAACTTTTTTACCGGCTTTCTTTAAAATTTCATAAATCAAGGTTGAAGTCGTTCCTTTTCCCTTTGTTCCCGTAACCCCGATGGTTTTAGCAGGACATTTTTCAAAAAAAAGTTTAATAGCACTGGATATTTCCGTTCCTTTTCTTTCGGCTTCAACTATTTCCGGAAGATAGCGATAAACACCTGGAGATCGAAAAATAATATCAAATTTAGACAAGTCGGTTTTAAGATAATCTGTCCCGCAAACAAATTTTACATCTTCTACTTTTATCCCTTCTAAATCTAAATCTTTCTTGTCTTTCTGGTCCAAAATAGTAATTTCGTAATTCCCGTTTAGTAAATATTCATAAAGATCTTTTCCTTCCAAACCAAAACCTAAAATAGCCGCTTTTTTCTTAAAACCGATAATTTGGACCTCCGGTTCAAGATTAAGATTGTATTTTTCCTTAACCAGATTTCTAAGCTTCATGGCCAGTGCGTAATAATCTTTTGCCGTTCCCCCACCCTTGTTAACAAAAAAATTGGCGTGGTTTTCCGAAACTTCTATTTTGCCCACCTTCATGCCTTTAGCGCCGACACTTTCCAAAAGAAAACCGGCCGGTATTTTTCCGAAAACAACTTTGTCCTGAGGAATTTTCGTTAATGTTTCTTTTGTTAAATCGTCAGCAATCACATTTTTAAAAAAGGAGCCGGGGCACCACATGTTCTTTGCAAACTTCTTCGATCTTTCCAAAAGAATATTCTTTACTTTTTCTTTCACCCCTTCTGCTTTGGTAAATTTAAATTCGGCTCCGAGGATTATATCTCCATTTTTCTTAAAAAGGCTATTACGATAGGAAAAGTTTCCGTCCTTCTTGTCAACCCAAAGGATTTCCCCTTTTCTTAAAACCTTGACTCTTATCAGACAATCGGAAACGGAAGAACCATAAGCTCCGGCATTGCCGCAAATTCCTCCACCAACTGTCCCGGGAATTCCGATTAAATTTTCAAGACCGGAATAGGAATCGTTGGTTGAAGATAAAACCAGATTGAATAAAACAGTTCCCGATTTCACCGAAAAAACTTCTTTATTTTGACTAATTCCCGAATAACGGTTTAAAACAACCAGACCTTTGTAGCCTTCATCGCTTATTAAAAGATTACTCCCCCCACCCATAACCATATGGTTAATTCCGAATTCATCAGCTGCCTTAACTGCACCGACAAGTTCGTCTTCACTGCCAACCTCAACAAAATACTCGGCCGCCCCCCCAACTTTGGTTGTCGTATATTCGGCTAAAGAAACATTTTTCTTGACCGTTATCTTGCAATCTTTAAGCTTTTCTTCAAATTTAATCATCTTTTTTCGATACCAATTTTTCATGGAGATAAAAAATATCCCCTGCACCAAGCGTTAGGATAATATCACCTTTTTGGCTATTTTTAGTAAGCCAGGCAAGTGTTTCTGCATGACCATGGGTATAATAGGCTTCTTTTTGATATTGTTTAACCTTCTTGGATAAGATCTCTGATGATACTTCAGGGTCTTTTACCTCTCTGGCCGAAGAATAAATATCCATAAAAACAGCCTTATCGGCTTCATTAAAACTCTGGGCAAAGTCATCAAGCAAAGCTTTAGTTCGACTGTAAGTATGCGGCTGAAAAACCGCAATCAGCCGTCTCCCAGGGTAGAGTTCCTTGGTCATTTTAATAACAGCCGCAATCTCTTTTGGATGGTGAGCATAATCGTCATAGACCAAAGCTCCGTTTTTTGTTTCACCGACTTTTTCAAATCTTCTTTTGGTCCCTTCAAAACTTTCCAACCCGGCAATTAATTTGGCTGTTTCAATTTGGTAAAACTGTCCAACAATAAAAGCCGCAGTTGCATTTTCAATGTTATATTTTCCTGACACTTTAAGGTTTAATTTATATTTATTTTGGTTTTTATCCGTTAAAACAAAATTGGCTCCCTGTTTATTGACCAAATAATCAGAAATTACCCAATCAGCAGATGAGTCAAAACCGTAAGTAATAATTGGCACCTCAAGATTTTTGATTACCTTACGGTTATTGTCATTATCGACACAAGCAACCAAAAACCCATCTTCAGGAATTCTTTTAAAAAAGTCCGTATAAATGTTTAGAACATCACTTTCCTTCGGATAGATATCTGGATGATCATGCTCGATATTTGTTACAACTAGAATTTTTGGGTTTAAAAAAGAAAAACGCGGTCTGTTGTCGACACCCGGAGAAACGGCAAACTCATCGGCTTCACAGACAAAACATTTTCCGGCTTCATCGTATCTGCCGGCTACTCCTAAAGGAAAAATCTCACCCACACCGATGGCAAACGATGGTTTTGACTCTGCACTGTTTAGCATATTGGCAATCATTGAAGAAGTCGTTGTTTTTCCGCCCACTCCGCAAACGGCAATCGTCTCCTTGTTCTCGGCAAGTATTCCCAAAGCTTGGGCATGAGTAATAACCGGAATACCTTTTGACTTGGCATAAAGACATTCGGGATTATTCAAACCTCCGTGGGCGCCTGTTGTTATAACTAAATCAACTTTGTCGGAAACATTATTTTCCGAAAAACCATGCATCCACTTTATCTTCCTTCGGGAAAGTATTTCGTCGGTCACAAACAACTCATCCGTATCGCTACCCGACAGTTCAATGCCCATATCCTGAAGGCATAAGGCTAACGAAGTCATCGCCACACCCTTAATTCCCGTCAGATGAATGTGTTTATAACACTTAAAATTTACACTTTCATGAGAAGGCTTTTTATTTAATCGATTTTTAACAGCTTTTGTGACCACATCTTTATCCGACCACGGAATTTCTTCTGTTCCGTCCCGATTAATCGTTTTTTCATGACCCTTCCCAAATATCCCCACCCAATCGTCTTTTTCGGCAACGCCGATGGCATAATTAATGGCTTCTTCACGATTGGTCTTTCGCACAACTTCAACGCCCTCCCTTATTCCCTTTTCAATCTGATTGTTTATTTCATCAACATCTTCTGTTCTCGGATCTTCTTCGGTCAAAACTATCAAGTCGGCATATTTGCTCGCAGCCAAACCCATTAAAGGTCTTTTTTTTCTGTCTCTTTCACCGGCCGATCCAAATACCGCAATCAGTTTGCCTTTGGCCTGGTTTCGAAGAAATTTTAAAACTGATTCAAGGGCATTTGGAGTATGAGCAAAATCAATAACAATATTAAAATCCTGACCTTCTTTAATCTCGCTTAATCTTCCCTCAGGCAAATAAAAAAAATTCAAAGTTTTTCTCAAGCTTTCCCAATCAATATCCATAAATCTGGCTACAGATATGGCGGCCAAGGTGTTGGATATATTAAATTCCCCGGGAAGTGTCGTTTCTAAACAGGTTTCATCCCCATCGCCAACACAAAAGGTGGTTTTATTTTGGTCAATTTTAATATTTGAAGTAAAAAAATCAGCTTCACGATTCTTTAAAGAATAAGAAACAATTTTCTTTGCGTCAGACGTTTGTTTAATGGCCTCAAAAGAAGGATCGTCAAAATTTAGAACCGCCAAGTCTACATTTTTAAAAAGTTTCATTTTAGTCTTTTGATAAAGGTCGAAGGTCTTATGATAGTCCAAGTGTTCGGGGGTAATATTTGTTAAAACCGCTACCCAAAACTTGATTCCGCCGATTCTTTCCTGATCTATGGCATGAGAGGTAACTTCAACGATTGCATATTCACAACCCCGCTCCACCATCTCTTTCAAAAACTTTTGTAAAGAATAGGGATCGGGACTGGTAACGTGGAAGCCGGTATCATAGACTTTATTCCCGATATAGGCAGCCACAGTTGAGATAAGGCCAACTTTTTTTCCTGCCTGTTTTAGTATTTCATAAATTAAAGTTGAGGTTGTTGTTTTTCCGTCTGTCCCTGTAACTCCAATCACTTTTAGCTTTTTTGCCGGATAGTCGAACCAGGCGGAAGAAATAAGCGCCAGGGCCTTTCTAGGATTCTTAACCTGAATATAGGTAACCGAAGAGGGAATCTCTAATATATCAAGTTTTTCTTCACCGATAACTGCAACAGCCCCGTTTTTTACTGCCTGAGAAATAAATTTATGGCCATTTTCTTTCAGCCCTTTATAGGCCACAAAAAGGTAGCCCTCCTTAACCTCCCTTGAATCTGAGGCTATTCCTTGAATATTTTTCTCTAAGGAACCGAATGGCCGATAATCTCCAGTTTCCTCTAACAAATAAGCCAAATCCATATTTTTTACGGCTGGCTATAATTATATCAAAACAGGTCGTGATATGGTAAACTCAGAAAAATGAGCCAGATTCCAAAGGCCATTCTGCTGGATGTCGACGGAACTCTTACCGACAGGCAAGGTCTAATTTCTAACCAAAAAGTTAAAACTATTAAGGCACTCATTAACAAAAATATTATTGTTGGTGTGGCCACCGCAAGAAGTTATGCTACTTTGCGCAACTATGTTCTTCCTCTTTTTTCCAAAGACTCGGTCCATCTTGTTGCCGGCGGTGGACAAATTATCAATCGGGACGGAAAAATAATCTGGGAAAATAAAATTCCACACAACAAGGTATTTGAAATTTGCCAGTTTGTCGAAAAAACGAAAGGTGTTTTTGCTTTTGGTCTAGAAAATACCCTTTATTGTAGTAAAAGTATATTACCCAAATTTGGGAACGCCCCATGGAATATCTTTGCCAAATCAACGGATAAACTGAAAAACTGGAGCACTCCCGTAATTTGGGCTTCCGGATTAAATTCCGAAATCAACCGATTTATCGAAGGGCAGAAAAATTTAAATGTAATCAACAATGTTTCGAAACATGGTTATTCTTACTTCGACATCACCAACAAGGGAGTTGATAAAGGTTCCGCTGTTAAAATGTGGGCAAAAATAAACAATATTCTTCCAGAGGAAATACTAGCCATAGGAGACAGCCTTAATGACCTTAGCCTGCTTAAATCGGTTGGCCTCGGAATTGCCTTAGAAAAGTCACCAAAAGAATTGAAGTCGGTTGCAAAACTAGTTTTGAATGAAACAGAAAGTAATGATATCTCTGCGTTTTTGAGAAGAACTTTTAACCTTTAATTATCATTCCCGGCAAAATTATGGAATCTTTCTCGATAATGACTCCGGGGTTTGTTCCACAGTGAATACCGATTTTTACCCCATCGCCAATCATGGCACCCAAAAAGGACATTTCCGTATCAACCAATTTTTCTTTGATCTTTATCCGGATGCTCTTTCTGTCCAAACGACGGTTGGCTGTAATAAAATTGGCTCCTATCCGAACTTCCTCACCGATAATTGAATCTCCGATAAATCCGGAGTGAACATGGGTGTTTTTACTAATAATTGAATGCTTTATCTCAGCATTGTTTTCGACTTCCACGCCCTCTTCCAAAACGCTCCCCTTTCTTACCTTGCAATAACTACCGACAAGAGCATTTTTCCCGATAAAGCAAGGGCCTTGGATGATTGCATATTCATAAATTTTTGCCCCTTCCTCAACTACGACAGGTCCGGACAAGAGAGCCGTATGATGAATCTGGGTATTTGGATGAATTCTTGGCTTATCCGGAAACTGACCGAAAATATAATCGGTTAAAGAAAACAAATCCCAGGCATATTTAAGAGATACCGCCGGTTTGCTGTCCTCAAAAGCGACAACGTTATTTTCCCGAGAATATTTATCAAGCGCCTCCTCGAACTGATACTCGGAAATCGGAAACGATCTTAAAAACTCAATGAAACCTGAAGTAATTAAATATATTCCCAGAATACGCATATCCGATAAACCGGACATGTCGATGGGTTTTTCTATAACACCTTTAACTTTGTTTCCGTCTAAAGCCAAAATCCCATATTTCTGGGGTTGGTCGGTCTTTTGGGCAAAAAGGACAACATTTCGGCTGTTGGCGACGTCGGCATCCTGCATGTTTAACAAGCTTAAATGTTCATCAATATTTATTTGTTGAGGATTAAGAAGAAGAAATCTGTCTTGGAAATCTATTCCTGATTCTAAAAGAGCATTACCCATACCTAATGGCTTTTTTTGATCATAAAGCCTAATTTTTACTCCTTTAATCTCTTCTGATAAATCATTAATAATCTTTACAATTTCTTTATCTTTTGGAGACTTTATAACTTCAATCTTCTCGATACCTGCCAATTTCAAACTCTTAATCGTTTTGGCAACGATGGGTTCACCCAAAAGAGGAAATGTGCATTTATGCCTCTGGCGGATAAAAGGAGCAAAGCGAGAGTTTTGCCCCGCTGCCAAAATAACCGCTTGTTTTACAATATTAGTATTTTCCACAAAAGTAACCTATTGGTATAAATAATTGTATCAAAAAACTATCTGGATTAATGCGGCATCGTCTCTCAGTTTAAGTCTTGGTATTTTTATAAAATCCGGATCATTCAGTAAAATGGTCGCTCCTTTTTCCAGAATCGGTTGCTTCGAATTTTCAATAGCTATGCCGGCCAATTGTGCTGCCGACTCTTCATACGATAAGTGTGCGGGTGAATACGGCAAAAAAGCTCCGTCTGTAGCCAAACAAACCGATTTAATATTTGGGGTTAATTTTAATTTATATTCAAAAATAAGATTGTTTTCAATTAACTCAGGCATGCCGTTAAGTATCCCGCATCCATTCGACGTATTTATTTTCCGTTTAAATAATCCTCTTGAAAAATCTTTTAATTTTTGTTCAAGGGGTGGTATCTGTTTAATATCGCGTAGAATACATTTGTTTTCTTCGGCCAGTTTTTTAGCATATTCCATATATTCTTTGTCAAATCTTTCATTTTGGTTAGGCGTAATCGTGGTCATTTGACCGTCTCTGTCGCCAATAACGGCTGCCGTATCGGCTACATGGGCAAAGGTTATTTGAGATTCTTTGGTATCAAGAAGCATAAATGTGGCAGCCATTCCGGGAATCGTGGGAGCATTTTTATAATCAACTCCTTCAATTTTTTGAAGTTCTTTGCCTATCCAACCATTTATTTCCCTCATAATGTCGCTGGCACTTAGATTGTTCCTTTTAATAAGCTTTTCATATTCTTCCGTCTTTTCAAAGCCAAGAACCAAATGAGAAGCATAATAACCCCCACCGAGCCTGGGCTTTCTGAAAGCCTCTAAGGTAATTTGGCTGGTAACACCATCCAAAATCGCAAACAATTTTCGGCCGTCGCCAAAAGGAAGTGCCAGAAAGGCATCTTCATTCAGCTTTCCTCCAGGTTCAGAAGCCAACGTTTCCGCACTAAACGAAAATTTTTTACCCCCGAGTTCAAAATCATAACTCTCAAAGTTTTTCTGGGTTTTTTCCAAAGCCTGATCTTCCAAAAACCAAAAACGGGGATCCTCCTTCAAAGAAGAAAGCCTTTCTACGGGAGATAGCTGAACAGATTCATCCCTAGTTGCTTCGGCCATAGACGTATTATCCTATCTACTATAGGAGTCTGTCAAGCCAAGGCTATCTCGCCTTTGAAAAAAGATGAGCTAATGTGATAAAATTACCGAAGTGTGAAAAGAACAAAAGTCGTTGTTATTGGTGGCGGAACAGGAACCTTCGTTGCCCTTTCGGGCCTCAAAAAATACCCCAATCTTGACTTGTCAGTTATTGTTTCCATGATGGATGATGGAGGCAGTAATCGTGTTATTCGTGACGAATTTGGCTATTTACCGACTTCCGATATCAGACAATGTCTTATTGCCCTTTCTTCCAAAGACACGGATCAAACATTAAGAAAATTATTCAATTATCGCTACAACGCGGGAACAGGCATTTCGGGTATGACCTTTGGAAATCTTTTTATGGCCGCCTTAACCGATATTTATAAAGGTGATCAGGATAAAGCAATCGAAGAAACCTGTAAAATACTGCATGTTCAAGGAAAAGTAATTCCTGTCACTTTTGATAAAACCCATCTCGTTGCAAAATACGAAAATAAAAAGGAAATTTTAGGAGAACACAACATTGACGAACCGGACCAAAAACAAGGCCAATATCGGATACTAAACATTGACACCCTGCCAAAAGCCGCCCTAAACCCTAAGGCGACAATCGCCATTCAAGAAGCCGACATTATTGTTCTCGGACCGGGGGACCTTTACACCAGTGTTTTGTGTAATCTGGTTGTTGGCGATCTTTCGCAAAGAATAAAAAAATCAAAAGCCAAGAAAGTTTTTGTTATCAACCTTATGACCAAGTTTGGTCAAACCAACAACTTTAAAGCCAGCGATTTTGTTCACGAAGTCGAAAAATATCTAGGTCAAGATGTTGTCGATTATTACATAATCAATAATTCGATAGAATACCCCCCTAATCTACTGGAGAAATACGGCGAGGAGGCCTCTATTCCTGTAATTAATAATTTAGACGAAATAAAAAACAGGAAATTTAAAGTTCTGAAAGAAAATGTTGTTTCCAATAAAGTCTACGAGAAACAAAAAAGCGATATTTTAGCAAGAAGTCTGATAAGGCACGATTCGGATAAATTGGCAAAAGTTATTGCTTCGCTTACTTAATCAGCTCAGAAGCGGCCGCTTCATCTATAAACATCTCTACTTTTTGCCCCACCAACCGTAAAGCCGATGCTGGTTTTTGAATATCGATATCGCCATACAAAGCTTGTCTGAGAGACTCGCCCTTGCCTTTTCCGTAAGCAATCAAAATAATCTTATTTGCCTCTTGGATATTGGCAATTCCTTGAGTGAGGGCTTTATCGGGGCTGTCTTGTCCACGCTCTTCCATGTCTCTTTTTACCGTAACGGGGTCAAGTTGGGTACAGTGAACCACACAATCAAAATTTGTTCCGGATTCATTAAAGGCAATATGGCACCCTCTTTTGGTTTCGTCTGACCAAGGACCAACACCTAAAATAGCCAAATCAATCGATTGCAATTTTAAAAGGCGATTATAACGCTCGGCTTCTTTGTCTGGATTTTCCGCCAAACCGTTTAATTCGTTCGTATTTTTAATACCTAAAGGTTCAAAAACTCGTTCTCTTAAGAACTTTACGAAGCCGTGAGGTTCGTCGGGGCCACAGGGGTAATATTCGTCCAAATGGAAAGCCGTTGATTTGGTAAAATCGGCAATTCCTTCAACTGAAGCCTTAACCAGATTATGGTAAACAGGAATCATCGTATCCCCTGTCGCGTAGGTAATTCTGGCTTCAGGTTTAGTTTGAACCAAGCGAACAATTTCTCTGGCTGCAGCTTTACTTGCTTCTTCTGCCGTCGGATACACGTTAATTTTACAAATTTCGGGATGGGCAATCTCGCTAATATGTAACTCCTGAAGGCCTTCTTTTCTCATAAAAAGCTTATTCTATACCTATAATATTTACGGGTCAAATTTTATTGTTAATTCTCTAAAGTCGAAATATCGCCCGGATTTTTCTTCTCTTCTTCAGCTTTCAAAACCCGACGCATTATTTTACCGCTTCTGGTTTTGGGCAATTTATCAACAAACTCGACTCTTTCCGGTCGACCATGTTTGCCATAGACTTTACCCACGTATCCGATAATCTCTTTTTCCAAATCTTCTGACGACTGAACCGATTTAACCAAAACCGCGTAAACAATTATTTTATAACCCTTAATGGCATCAGGAACCCCTATCGCGGCAGCTTCCACGACCGATTTATGTGAAGTCACGACACTTTCTATTTCAGCAGAACTGATCCCGTGTCCGGCCACTTGAATGACATCGTCGCTCCTTCCCAATATCCTTATATAACCGTCGTTATCTTTAACGGCAATATCTCCAGTAAAATAGCAGTCTTTAATTTTTTGATAATAGCCTTCAAAGCATTTTTTGTCATGCCAACAATCTCTTAAAACTGACGGCCAACTTCCGTTAATAATCAGGTTTCCTTTTTCTCCATTTTTTTTCTCTTTCCCGTTTCTGTCAACCACCTTGGCAACAATTCCAAAATAAGGCAATCCCGCATAACCCGGCTTCTGATCCAAACCCGGCAAGGTCGTAATCATATGGCCACCCGTTTCCGTTTGCCACCAAGTATCAACGATTGAACATTTACCTTGACCGATTATTTTGTGATACCACAACCAAGCCGAAGAATTCAGCGGTTCACCTACCGAGCCAATCAATCTTAATGTGGTTAAATTATGACCTTTTGGATATTTATCTCCATATGACATTAACATTCTTATGGCGGTGGGTGACGTATAAAAAATTGTTGCTCCATATTTTTCTATAATCTTCCACCAGGTTTCGGGTGTCGGGTAATCGGGCGCTCCCTCATAAAGAATTGAGGTCATATGATTTGAAAGTGGTCCATAAATAATATAGGAATGACCCGTAATCCACCCATTGTCGGCCGTGCACCAATAAACATCGTCTTTTCGCACATCAAACGTATATTTAGTGGTTATATGAGCATAAAGACTATACCCTCCGACAGTATGAACTATCCCTTTTGGTTTACCCGTTGTTCCGGAAGTGTAAAGAATGAAAAGCGGATCTTCGGCATCCATCACTTGAGCGTCAATAAATCCGTTTAGGCTTGATGTCTCTTTCTCAAGACTAATTTCATTCTCCTGCAGTTTGGTAGTACTTTCTCTTACAAGAACAATTTTCTTTACTGCCGTCTTTGATTCTTTTGCCGCTTCTCTTGCAACTTCGAGCAGATCAACTTTTTTTCCTCTTCGGTAAGTAAAATCTGCCGTTATTAAATAGCGACTGTCCGCACTGGTCATTCTTGTTGAAAGTGCTTGGTAACTAAAACCCGCGTATACAACCGAGTGGATTGCCCCAATACGGGCACAGGCTAAAATAGAAATCACTTGTTCAATTATTTGAGGCATATATACGGTAACGATATCGCCTTTTCTAACACCTAGTTTTTTAAAAAGAAGTGAAGTCTTACAAACTTTTTCAAACAATTCTTTATAAGTTATTTTTCTCTCTTCGCCCTGTTCGTTGGTCCAAATGTAAGCAATTTTATCTCCACCGTCGGCAAGGTGTCTGTCTAAACAGTTAAAAGTGATGTTTGTTTTTCCGCCTTCAAACCAACGACATTTAAAACCTTTCTTTTCATAAACGCTGTCCCATTTTTTAAACCAAAAAAGTTCTTTTTCGGCTAACTCTCCCCAATATTTTCCCGGATTCTCAATCGACTCCTTATATACCCGGTTGTACTTTTTAGTATTAAAACCGTATTCTCCTTTTGAACAAAAGACGGCCAGTTTTGAAACCATAATCAAGATTATATTTAATCTTCTTTTTAATATCAAAGGTAAAACTACACAAACGGTTAAATTTGGGCTATAATACCGGCGATGACACACGAAACACCGTTAAACATACAGGTAGAGTCTCTCGGCGTCGAAATTCCCTTTGACTCCCCGGAGTATCAAAGTTTTCTTGAAGCCAACAAAAACAGGGAAACGGCCAAAGAAGCTCATGGAGGACCTCACCCTGAGGCCGAAAAAAGATATCTTGATGCGGTTCAAGGTTTATCTAATTTGGCATTTTCAATCTTTCAAGCCAACCACTCCAGATAAAACACTCTTCTAAGGGGGCTAGTTTATTTTACTGTTACGCTTTTTGCCAAATTCCTTGGTTTATCTGGATCGCGCTTTAATTCAATTGCCAGATAGTAAGCCAAAAGTTGTGATACAACGATATTGGGAATAATAGTTGCCTCACCTGCATCGCCAACAGGAATATAATAATCAAATATTTCGTGTGGCTTAAAAGAAACACCGATTATAAACCCTCCACGGGCTTTCATTTCCATAGCACCGGCAAGATTGGCACCATACGTCTCATCGTTCGGTAAAAAACAAATACAGGGAGTTCCTTTTTCAATTAACGCCAGAGGTCCATGCTTTAACTCTCCTGCCGCTAGTCCTTCTGCGTGAATATAGGAAATTTCTTTTATCTTAAGTGCGGTTTCAAGGCTTGTCGGATACGATAAGCCTCTACCAATAACATAAAGG
>Ga0208980_10000202_pt1 | contig 31119 bp, 27 predicted proteins | sample WetSurMetagenome_3_FD_187993 | JGI IMG/M metagenome (GOLD analysis project Ga0208980, IMG submission 187993) | Wetland microbial communities from Twitchell Island in the Sacramento Delta, sample from surface sediment Aug2011 Site A1 Bulk (version 2) | ecosystem: Environmental > Aquatic > Marine...
CGCGCCGCAATAGCTCAACAGCTGCCATCACCCGGGACCAACTCCCTATGCCGGCCCGGTCCAGTCTGTAGCGGTCGTGGACCTCTTCCGGCCCGTCCAGTGATAAACCCACCAGGAAACTGTGATCACGGAACAGTTCGCACCAGGCTTTATCGAGCAGAATGCCGTTGGTTTGGATACTGTCACAGACGCTCTGGCCGGGACGACTGTAGCGCTTTTGGAAGTCGACTACCTTTTCGAAGAAATTAAGCCCTGCGAGGGTTGGCTCGCCTCCCTGAAATCCGAACGTGGACTCAGGATACGAGTAGAGAAGGTAGCCGTCCACCAGCCGCTCCAGTGTCTCCGTGCTCATGACTCGGCCGGTTGCATGCTTATATGGATCAGATTCCCGATCCAGGTAAAAGCAATACTCGCAATTCAAGTTGCATAGGGCGGAGACAGGCTTGATCAGAAGTGATGTGATGCGCGGAACGGGGTCGTTTACCATGCTGGGGACCGCTTACTTGGATGCCGGAAATACGCCCAAATAGGGCTCCATCGGAATCTGGCCGGGAACGATCGGAGTCCCCTCCCAAAGCCATCCGCCGTCTGTAGATCGCGTCAGGATGCGTGACGCGCTGCCGGGTGCGTGCGGCACGTCGATCTTCGGCAGCCAGCGGGCCAGTTCCTCCTTCCGTTGCCGGTACTTTGGATTGCCTGCCAGATTCGTCCACTCGTTGGGATCCGAGCGCATGTCGTAAAGCTCTTCGCTGCCATCGGCATAACGAATATATCGCCAGCGATCCGTCCGGATTCCATGATTCCCCTGGTTTGCAGTAGTAATCGCAGGTGCTGTGCGTTTCTGACCTTGCATTTGCGGCACAAGGCTCCGGCCTTCCAGTCCCATCCTGACCGGCAACCTGGTTAATTCAACCAGCGTGGGGTAGATATCCAGCAGTTCCGCAGGATCGGTGATCGACTTCTTTGGGATGCCTGGCCCAGCCATTATCAGGGGCACATGCGTGGCACGGTCCCAGAGCGAGTTCTTGCCCGTAATCTCTTTTTCGCCGAAATGGTATCCGTTATCTCCAATAAGCACGACAATCGTGTTTTGCGTGCGTCCGGTTTCTTCCAACGCATTTAGGACACGACCGATTTGCGCATCCACATAGCTCGTCACCGCAAGATAGGCGCGCACGCGGGCAGGCAGTTCTCCAAATTTTTCATACCAGGCAAGCCGGGGCTCAGGCAGTTTCCAGTGCAGATACCAAGAGAACTCGGGCGTATCCTGGCGGTCGCCGTGTTTGATCTTTGGCAAGACTACCTTGTTCAGAGGGACTCGATCAAACCACTTTGCCGGAGCATAGCAGGGAACGTGCGGGTTGCTGAAGCCCACTGCCAGGAAGAAGGGTTTATCGCGGGGCAAAGTGCGAAGCTGCCCAATGGCCGCATCCGCCAGCTTGTAGTCTTCCAGATCTTCATCCTTGTCAGGGAAAATGCCCCAATCCACCAGGGTACCACCTGAGTCGCCGCCGCCGAGGCGATGCGCAGGAGACGGGCCAAACTTTGGCGCCTGCCATGTCTGGAATTCGCGGGAGCGGTATTGCTCCTCCAGCATATGGTAGACCTTGCCTAGACTAACGGTCGTGTAACCGTTGTTTGTGAAGTATTCCGGCATGGTCGCATGATCGCGCAATGCGGGCACGGATCGATGCGAGGGAGAAAGGCCATAGATGCCGGTTGTTGAGGGGCGCAGGCCGGTAAGGAAACTGGCTCGGGAAGGATTGCATAGGGGCGCCTGACAATGCGCATTTGTGAAGTTGGTACCCCGGTTGGCCAGGGCATCCATGTTCGGCGTACTCGCCTGCGGATGCCCCTTGAGAGGGCCGATCCAGTCATTCATGTCATCCAGCACAATGAACAGCACGTTTGGCTGCAGATGGATAAGATTTGCCTGCCTGGATTGGCTCCCGGCCAACAAGGGAGCTGCAAGAAGACCGCCCACCAGGCTGCGTCTGCTGATTCTTTTCATGTTGCCCATAAAACCCAGCTTTCTCCCGCCCCCCCGCCTTATCCAATCCGGAAGCATTATAAGGGGAGTTCCCTCTAAGGCATTTATTCCAGAATTTGGAGCTCAGGCGCTAGGCGCTTTGACGACACCTGGCAATCATTATACATCCAGCCGCACGGGACACTGCTACGTGGATATAACTCGATACTATGCATGATGCGTTAAGTTAATGCATGGAGTGAACTTTTTTCGTTAGTGCTGAGAAACCTCGACAGTCAGGTTGAATCGACAGCCGCGTTATTCTGATATAAAATCCATGCCTGTCGCATTCATAGAACCCTGTGACAGACAAGTGCCGTCAACATGGAGGCCTGCAATATGGAAGTTGGCGGTCATCAGAGGCGGGTAGGGATGCAAAATGGTCATCGTAATGCGACTGTTTCCCCGGATGTGCGCTCTGTGCAGCAACTTTTCCCGGAGGAAGCTATCAATTATATAAGGGAACATTCTTCGGCCTATGGAGGGTTAAATATGTCCAAGAGAACCATGCGGATGAGTTTGGTAGGGGCGGTATTGCTCGTGTTTGTGTTTCAGGCTGGTTGTGCGGTGAGGAGCATTAATCAAATCATGGCGGACCCCCAGCGATATGCGAACAAGGAGGTCGGAATAAAGGGAGAGGTAACAGAGAGCTACTCAGTTGTCGGACACGGCGCCTACCGTGTTGATGACGGGACGGGCCGTTTGTGGGTTATTTCTGATACAGGCGTTCCCCGCAAAGGAGCCAAGATAGTTGCCCGAGGCACGATCAAAGACGCATATAATTTTGGAGAACTTGGCACCCTAATAAAGATTCCAGAGCAAGCCTCAAGCGGCATGGTAATGATCGAGAAAGAGCACAAGGCTCAGTAGTAAGCTGGTGCCGATTTGCAGGGAGATTTCGCAGGCGGATTGGTCTGACCCTGAAGAGCCCTCATAGCTTTCCTTTGTGATATTGTCCAATTGGAGTGGCAACGTCGAGCGAGCAGAGGTGGACACGCACTGTCTGCCGCTGTAAAATTCTGGGTAATTGAGATCATGCAAGCAGGTCGGCAAGAGTAGCTAAAGGGGAAGCAGCCTATGACCGACTTTCGCTTCTATGTCAAGTTTGATCAGACTCTTCTTTTAGGGCAGAAAGCATGCAACGTGCCAGGCTTGCTGGAAGGAATCAAGAGTGCGCCGGAAAGATGTATCTACCACCATACGCACCGGTTTCTCCAGCAACATCATTATCTCTCGCCTGAACCTCCCAACGACTTCGCTTATTGGGTAACTCAGGTGTTGGGTGATAGAGTGCTGGGCGAACAACTATCGAGTGTTGATACGATTCAATTTGATAGCATCTCCGGGTTGAGGGACAGATTTGTTGCATTGATCGAATCTCACCTGTCCTCAGGGGCCAAAATAGCAGAATGCTTTCCCGGGGAAGAATTCCACTTCATGGCCTCGAGAACTTTTGCGGCGCCAACGCCTTATATTGCTCACAATCTCAGCGAATTCAGAGATATTCTCCAGCGCGTAAGTATTAGTACGCTCTACTACCATATTTTTGACGCAAAACTCAGGTTGAAACGCGGAGAAAACGACTTTTCAAAATGGTTTGACTCCAATGGAATGTCCGCCCTTGCGGAGGCGGTGAGGAATTTGGATCCGTACACATACACCCTTGAGGGCTTGCGCAAGCGGATCCTGGCCCTTACAAAAAAATATGATTCGGATTGAAGAGTACGCCCCAATTGTCGGTGAAGCAGCTATCGAGGAACTGTTTCTCCTCGCAAAACACTTACAAGGGAAGATGATTCAGAACATTAACTCAACCGCGGTTGGGGGTGGGGTGGCAGAGATATTGACACGGATGGTACCGCTTCTAAGGCAGCTGGGCGTTGATGCGCGCTGGAATGTCATCAAAGGGAATGAGAAGTTCTTTGTTATAACCAAGAAATTTCATAATGGGCTGCACGGCGTGCCGGTTTCGGTCACCGACGAAGAGTATGAGGCGTTTTTAGAGGTCAACCGGGAGAATGCCGACCAGATCAATTTCGGCGACGTTGTCTTCATACATGACCCGCAACCAATCGGCTTGGTTGAGAGGCGGAAGGATTTGGGCAACAATTGGCTCTGGCGATGTCATATTGATTTCTCGAAACCTGATCCAAAGATCTGGAAGTTTTTGGAGAGGTTTGTTGTCTGTTACGATTCGGCAGTGTTCTCTGCACCCTCTTTTGCACGTAACCTGCCGATCCCACAGGTATTGATCCCGCCTTCCATAGATCCTTTAAGCGAGAAAAACAGGGAGATTCCGGAAGAGACGATCGACTCCGTTTTCGATCGCTTCGGAATTAACCGCTCGCGGCCCGTCGTCACCCAGATTTCCCGGTTCGATTATCTCAAAGACCCGCTTGGTGTGATCAAGGCCTACAAAATTGCGAAAAAGCACGTGGACATGCAGCTGGTACTTGCGGGAGGCGGCGCAACGGATGATCCGGAAGGGCCCGCCATAATGCAGCAGGTCCAGGAAGAGGCAGGCAAAGATAAGGACATCTTTGCACTTTTCCTCCCCCCCTCCAGCGATCTGGAAATCAATGCCCTCCAGCGGGGTTCAACGGTCATTCTGCAGAAATCCCTGAGAGAAGGATTTGGGCTTACCGTATCCGAGGCACTGTGGAAAGGGAAACCTACGATTGGCGGAGCCGTAGGGGGGATACCCCTGCAAATTACGCACAAGTACTCCGGCATTCTCACCAATTCAATCGAAGGGACTGCATATTGGATCAAGCAGCTTATCAATGAACCGGAATATGCGCGCAAGCTCGGAGCAAACGGCAGGGAACACATAAAGAACAACTTCCTGGTCACGAGACATATCAAGGACTATCTTTTGCTCTTCATTTCAATTTTCCATCAAGGCGATGTTGTTTATCTGTGATAGAAGATTGGTGTCAGGCTCTGGATTTCAATTTGGAGTCACTCACGCCTAATGCCAGTTTTCGGCGTGGTCGACCCCAACCCTGTTGAGGGATTATGAGCGCTCTAGGTGACTGTATTAGAAGTACATGCGTCTGTCCGTGGTGGCTGATTCGCCTGTTCGACAATCCTCTCAGACGCCTCATTCAAAAACCAGAAATCATTCTTCAGGGAATCGTTCATTCCGGAGACCATTGCCTCGATGTCGGATGTGGCTTTGGGTATTTTACGATTCCGATGGCCAGAATAGTGGGTCCTTCAGGAACTGTTACTGCAGCAGATTTACAACCTGAGATGCTGGCGGGGGTCAAAAGACGCGCTGAAAAATCCGGACTTTTAACGCAGATCCGATTTCACAGTGTGGACCCTCTCGGTTTTCAGTTTGACGGGATGTACGATTTTGCTTTGGTCTTCTGGATGGCGCACGAAGTGCCGGACCGGGAAGCGATGTTTGAACAGTTGAGACGGTCTGTCAAAACAGGGGGTCTATTACTGATTGCGGAGCCAAAAGGTCATGTGAACAAGGAGTCGTTCCTGCGAACCGTAGGATGCGTTGAAAAGGCAGGATTTAGAAAAATTGATGAACCGCGCATCTGGTTCAGCCGGGCTGCCCTCATGAAAAAGCTATAAAAGGATGCGGTGAGAATTCTGGACGAAATGGAACCCGAGAACAAAGAAGTTCATGCAGCGAATCCACAATCACGAGACTGAAGGCACTATGCAAAGGAGCAGTCAGTGAACGCTCGAAGGCGCTGCGCCAGCTGGCTGACATGGTCGGGGCTCGTGCCGCAGCAGCCGCCTATAATGCTGGCCCCCGAAAGCACGCATTCAATCGCGCCTTCAGCAAAGGCGTCAGGAGACATATCAAATAGAGTCCCCCCACCCTCCAATCTGGCCTTTCCGGCATTTGGCTGAGCGATAATTGGCAGTGATGTCATTGCCGACATCCTTTTCACAATTGCAGCCATTTCCACAGGGGCAATCTTCCCGCAATTGGCTCCAATTGCCGCCGCTCCGGCCCTGGATAGTTCCACAACACATTCTTCGACTGAATTGCCCATTATGGTCCTTCCACCCTTAGCCGCCGTGCTGAAGGACATGGTCGCAAGCGCGGGCAGTTCCGGCGCGACCTTTCGGCAAGCCTCCAACGCGCAGACGGCCTCTTTCAGGTCGAACACGGTCTCCACGATGAAACCGTCTACGCCTGCTTCAGCCAAAATCGACGCCTGTTGCTCGAATGCATTGCTGAATTCTGCGAGAACGCCATTTCCATAAGGCGCAAGCAGCTGCCCAGTCGAACTCATATCTCCGAGGAGAAAACCTTCACGTCCGATGACTTCCCTGGCAAGCTTGACGCCGGCAATATTGACCTCTCTTACATCAATCTCCAGCCTTGAATGCAGGAGGAAGATGCTGTTCATTGTTAGAGTGTTGGTCGTCAGAATGTCACAGCCGCAAGCCGCATACGCCGCGTGAGCTGCGAGCACCATTTCAGGATGGAATAGGTTGTCCTGCCCACCAGGATTTTCTGAGCCAAGAGTGGTCAGCTGGGTTCCCATAGCGCCGTCAAGCAACAAACGCTCTCTTCTCTGGATCAAATCTCTCAAATTCATGGCAGTCATTGCTCTACCTTTGTCATCGTGAAGGCAGTTGTTGTTCGCACTTTTCTCCTTCCCCCTCTTTGGGCAGCAACAACTGTGCAGCCGAGGGGAAGAGGAATGCAGAAACCTTGTGAAAGTTCGAAGAAACGGTGGTTTGATGCAGACACTTTTTTGTTCACATTAGTGCCGTGCTGAAATATCGCTCGGCCCGGTCCGGTAGGACGGTTGCGATGTTGCCCTTTATCTTCCTGGACAGCTTTCTTGCCGCCCAAACATTGGCTCCGGAAGATATGCCAACAAGAAGCCCATAATCGCGTCCAAGCTGCCGGGTGGTTTCAATAGCATCTTCATCCGTTACTTCCACGACCTCATCCACAAGTGAAACGTCAAGGATATCGGGGATAAAACCGTCCCCAATTCCCTGAATCTGATGAAGACCGGGCTCATGACCGAGGAGAGCGGACACATCCTTAGGTTCCACCGCGGCGATTCGCACCTCCGGTTTATGATCGCGCAGGAATCGGCCGATGCCCTGCAGAGTTCCGCCGCTGCCGACGCCGGCAACGAAGCACTCAATCTCACCAGTCATCTGCCGCCAGAGTTCGACCGCAGTCTGTTCATAGTGGATGCGCGGATTATCGGGATTTTCAAACTGCTGCAGAACCACCACCCGCGGATCCTCAGCCTGCATCTGCCGCACCTTTTCCACTGAACCGGCAATGCCTTCTTCAGCCGAGGTCAGCACCAGCTCAGCTCCGAGGGCTTTGATCAACTTTTTCCGTTCCACGCTCATGTTTTCCGGCATGACGATTTTTACTCGATATCCCTTCAGGCGCCCTACGAGAGCAATTCCTATGCCCGTGTTGCCGGAGGTTGGTTCGACGAATATAGAATCGGGTTTAAGTCTTCCTTTTCGTTCGGCCCCCTCTATCATTGCCAAAGCCACCCGATCTTTAATGCTGCCGCCGGGATTAAGGAATTCGGCTTTCGCATAAATGTTCTCTTTCTTCAGCCGGACAAGGGGAGTATTGCCGATTAGATCCAGAATGTTGTCTGTAAGCATTTCCTGTGTTCCTCAAAACCTGCCCGCCCTTTTTGGACGGGGAGACGATTGCCAAGATTGGATTATAGGTCAGCCGGGTCGTATTTATGCCGGATTTGTGGGAAAGAAAAGAGAAATCCTATTCATCCAGCCGCTCCAGGAGAGCGTCGCCGGCAATTCTCGAATGCGAAAGTTCGTTGGATTCATCGGCTCATTCAGCTATACATGACTTCACATATAGCGTTTGATGATAAATCGTGCTTTCAAATTGTCACACGACGTCTCTAATTCGTGCTAAATTCTAGGGCAACTATGAATACCCATGAGAAAAAACCCGGTTCAGTGCTGTCGGAAAGCCGCGCATTCAGCGCTCTGAGAGAACTCATTCAAGGAGCCCGGCCGCTTATCTACATCAACACTTCTGAGGAGGGACGCGCACACCAGCTTCTGCTGGAAGCAGGGAAGAACCTCTTTACAAGCCCTATCCCTGTATGGAGCTGGAGCTCCACTGAAGGACTACGCCAGCCTGATGGACGTTGCCCATCCGCCGAGAAGCTCGGCCCTTATGCGGTCCTTGAATTTATTGCCGGACATCAGGTACCGGCGATTTTCCAGCTCAAGGATTTTCATGAGTTCATGCGCAAGGAATTCGAAATCCGTCGGCGGCTGCGAGATTTATACGAGCAATGCCTGGACAAAAACAAATTCATCGTAATCACCTCCCCGATCCGCTTCATCCCTGAGGAACTGGCGCGTCAGATCGCGCTTATGGATTTGAACGTTCCGGACTTCGAAGAACTGCTCGGTTTTCTGCGCCGTGAGGCCGCCACTCTGGCCAAACAGGGTTTTTCGGTTGATGAGAGCGACCAGGCCAGCATAGCAATGGCGCGGGCGCTTCAAGGCCTTACCGTTGACGAGGCGCGACACGCGATAAGACGCGCCCTGGCTATCGGCGCGACTCTCGACAGTGATGCGTTGCCACATCTGTTGGAGGAAAAAAAGCTAATCGTCAACAAAACGGGGCTAATCCAATATATAGCCGACGGCACCCAGGTCGATCATGTGGGAGGGCTTGAGTATCTGAAAAAATGGCTCCTCAGCCGCCGTAAACTTTTTCTCGAGAGGGATAGTCTGAGCTCCGAGATTGTGCCCAAGGGCATTCTGGTTATGGGAGTGTCGGGCTGCGGCAAAAGCCTGTCAGTGAAGGCGATCGCTTCCTGCTTCGGTTTGCCGCTCTATCGAATCGATATGGTAGAGGTGTTTTCGGGACGGCACGGCAATCCGGACGCCGCCTTTGTTGAGGCATGCCGAACAGTGGAATCCGTGGTGCCTGCTGTCGTCTGGTTTGATGAAATAGAAATGGGACTCACAACCCAGGCCACGGATTCAGATGCAAACCTGGGGCGCATCTTCGCCTTCTTTTTGACTTGGATGCAGGAAAAGGCCTCCGGCTTGTTTGTGGCAGCCACCGCCAACCGCATTGATCTGCTGCCTGCGGAAATGATCCGCAAAGGACGGTTTGACGAAGTATTTTTTGTTGACTTGCCCAGTGAAGACGAGCGCGTCGACATCTTTCGCATCCATCTTCGAAAGCGTGGGCTCGACCCGGAATCACTTCAGCTGAATCGCTTGAAAAAAATCAGCCAGGGATGGACAGGAGCTGAGATTGAGCAGTGTGTGGTATCAGCGCTGACAGAAGTACGCCTGGAGAATCGGAACGTCACATTCGACGACCTGCACAAGGCGGCCCAGAACATCATCCCGCTCTCCAAAACCATGCGCGAGCAAGTGGAACATATCCGCTCCTGGGCTTATGAGCGCGCAGTGCGCGCTTCCCCTCGTGAACCAAGCCGGTAACATGGATAATTGAGGGTCCCGCGTCACGGGATCCGCCAGACACTTCCTGGGATACTTATATTTCAATCCGTATAAGAGATAATATGGACACCCACCAAAGATGTACAGAATAGTGGGTGTCCACATTTTTCCGAAGTGGAAACTTGGAATAACCCGTGTTGATAATAAAAGACTTAGCGGTTTAACTGCGGAAGTTGGGTGGGAAAAGCGGGATGGTTTGCACAAAATCAGATCAGAATGGGCACTGGGTTGTAGTGTATTGCTGCTATTTGAGGCAGCATTTTTTATACTTCTTGCCGCTGCCGCAAGGACAGGGGTCATTCCTGCCCACGTTTGCAAAAGTCCGTGTGTTGACTTCCTGAACCACCTGGCGCAAATGCTCCGGGGGCTGCCCGTCGGGTTCCTGAGGCGCAAGATTTGCCAGGTGCGGCCGGCTGAAGACAAAGAAGCGCTTTAATCCTTCGCACAGGTAATTCAGACCCGGTTCGCCGTCCGGCGTTTGGGCGATGCGGTCTTTCGGGCATCCTCCGTTGCACATGGCCAGCACCTGGCATTCCAGGCAATAGCGGGGCAACGCCGCCACTTTTGCGTCCCCGAATGCCTTTTGCGCCGGGCTTTCCAGAAGTTCAGACATCGAATTGTCGTGGAGGTTCCCCACATAGTGGTCTTGATTAACAAAATGATCGCAGGAATAAAAGTCGCCGTTATGCTCGACCACGGGAATATCTCCGCACGTCTTTCGAAAAATGCACAACGAATGCTCCAAGCCATGCACTGCCCGCGAAGCCTCCTCGAAAATCTGCACCATTACTCTGCCGATGTCATTACGCCTCCACTCGTCGAAAATCGTGCAGAGAAACGTCCCGTAATCTTCCGCAGTGATGGATTGAGGGCTCACCCCGCACGCAGCATCCTTGCATAATTCGACAACGGGCAGGAATCCAATGAACCGGCTGCCGATCTCCCTAAGAAATCTGTAAACCTCCAAGGGGCTCCTCACATTCCTATCGTGAACCACGCAAAGGAGGTCGCAGGGAACCTGATAACGGCGCAGCAGTTCAAAAGCTCGCATCGCCCGCGCATGAGTTGCTTCCTTGCCTTTTGTTATGCGGTAGCAATCATGCATTGCTGCCGGTCCATCCAGGCTGAGCCCGACGCGGAATCTTTCTTTGAAAAAGAAACGGCACCATTCCTCGTCCAAAAGGTAGCCGTTGGTTTGAATCCCATTCGCGATGATTTTGCCCGAAGGACGGTGTTTCTTCTCAAGGGCGACAATCTTGCGAAAATAATCCAAGCCCAGAATCGTAGGCTCTCCGCCATGCCAGGAGAAAGTGATGGTTGAATCCGGAGAAGCCTCGATGTGCTGAATGACATACCGCTCCAGGAGGTCATCGGGCATACGCAACGGCCCTTTTCCCAGATAGAGTTGTTCTTTTTTCAGGTAATAACAATAGCTGCAGGTAAAATTGCAGGTGGCGCCTGCCGGCTTTGCGAAAACCTGAAATTCACGGGAAGCTTTTGCCATTCATCATCCTTTTTTGCCCGTTTTTCTCACCAACCTTCTACTCCGGCGGCGGATCCTGGTGACAAAAGCGGGCCAGCGGCTTTCAAATCTGCAAGACTGCATTATGCCCTGATTTTGGTTATTGCGGAAGCGACACTCATTATCCATCAAGCGGATTAATCTGCAATGTTTTATCAATGATTTTTCTACAGAAAATTTATCAAGCGGTCTATGCTGAGATAATATGTTTGGGGGTTTGCTCCTAGGTATGAAAAGAGCCCCGAATGACATCCGAGGAGCAGTGCGGGAAAGCGGTTGCGGCTCTTGGATCTTTGTCTCGAATAGCTTTACAGGAGGAATTCGATGAAGGGAATACCAGTTCTGCATGTGGAAGCGGATTGCATAGCGCGCGCTTGGGAAGACTCATTGATCGCTCTGAGCCGTGAAGGCTGCGACATACGAACTCAATATGACAAACCTGAAGATCCTCCGAGCAAGGATGCAACCATGACCATCGTCGTTCAAGATCCCCTGAAAGAACCGCTGATTCATAAGGATTTCCCCGGCGGACCCGAGGATTTGCAGGAATATGTCATGGAGGTTCTCGATGGAATAAAAGATCACCTGGTGCGTGACTGCAAGGATCCTGAGGATACCCGCTGGGAATACACTTATCATCAACGCCTCTTCAAATACGAAGTCCCCTCGGTTGGAATTTTTGATCAGATCGAAACCCTATGCAGGAAGCTTGCCGAGACACCCTACACGCGCCGAGCGCAGGCAATCACCTGGAAGGTGTGGGAAGATAATGACTGCTACGATCCGGCATGTCTCCAGAGCATCTGGTGCCGCATCCTCGAGGAAGAAGGTGAACCGGCGCTCAGCATGAATGTCCGATTCCGTTCCAACGACGCTTATAAGGCCGCATTCATGAATATGTTTGCGCTCACAAGGCTGCAGCAGCGTATGGCCTCGAGAGTATCCGAGATGCAAGGACGCGAAATAAAAGTCGGCCGTTACTGCCATCAGGCCGACAGCTACCACATATACGGTTCCTACTTCCGTGAGTTTAAAGGGCGTTTTCTGGGAGCGTTGGAAAAGAGAAGCTTCGAGCAGCGCACGCTTCGTTATGAGGATGTGCGCGAGATGATGGAAGAGGCGCGCCCCCGGATTCTAGAAAAAGCACGCAGTTTGGGCAGGTAAAGTGACGCTTTGGTGCCCGATCAACATGCCTACCTTGCCTTCTGGCTCGGAGGAATGATGCAAACCAGATTGCACGGGGCATGCGTCATCAGATGCCTCGCCGAAGTTCCAAGCAGAATTTCGCCCAAGGTGTGTCGATGGTGATATCCGATCACTCCCAGATCGGCCTGTTTTTCTTTCATCTCCCCCAACAAGGCTTCTCCAGCGTTGTGCGCTCGCAATGCTAAAGTTTGGACCTTCATCCCCCCTTTTTGCGCCACACGCTCTCCGGCTTGCAGAATCTTTGCGGCCATAGCATCTAACTCCGGAACGTCGGCATTAAGGGGGGTGGGGTCCGGCAATTCAATTACATGAACGAGAATTAACGACGCAGTTTTCGCTCCCAACCGACATGCCGCATCAGTCAAGGTAACTGCTTGTTCAGGCGTTTTCAGTCCCACCAAAATGCGCTTTGCCTTTTTCATGAGAACCCTCCAATCAACGCTTAATCAAAGCTTGAAATGCAGACGGAGATAACTCTATGAGGCTAATTATACGGAGCCAGCCTGCTTTTCTCACCAGTATTTGTAACGTAGCGGCGCAGAGCTTGACCGGTAGCTGACAAGTCGTTCTTGGCTACCTGCTCCGGCGTACCCTGGGCCACAATTCTGCCTCCCCCGTCACCTCCTTCAGGGCCGAGATCAATGATCCAATCTGCATTTTTGATCACGTCCGGATTGTGCTCGATTACAATTACAGTATTTCCCAGATCAACCAGGCTGTTCAGAATATCCAATAGCTTTTTTACATCGTGGAAATGCAAGCCTGTCGTGGGCTCGTCGAGGATATAAAGTGTTTTGCCGGTTGCCCTGCGGCTAAGTTCCTTGGCAAGTTTGACCCGCTGCGCTTCGCCTCCTGAAAGGGTTGTCGAAGATTGGCCAAGCTGCACGTAGCCCAGGCCAACATCATTGAGAGTTTGCAGCTTCTGCGCAATCGGGGGAATATTTTCGAGGATGGAATAAGCGTCGCTTATGTTCATTTCCAGGAGATCGGCAATAGAATATCCTTTGTAGGTAACAGCGAGCGTTTCCCGGCCGTAGCGCTTGCCCTGGCAGGATTCGCACAGGACGTAGACATCCGGCAGAAAATTCATTTCAATGCGGCGCAGACCATCCCCCTGGCAAGTCTCACATCGCCCTCCCTTTACATTAAAACTGAACCGTCCCGGTTTGTAACCACGCATTCGCGATTCCGGAAGCATGGAAAACAATTCCCGAATAGGAGTGAACAGCCCGGTGTACGTGGCAGGATTGGACCTGGGAGTGCGGCCAATCGGCGATTGATCAATCTCAATGACCTTATCCAGATGCTCAATCCCAAGGATTGCGCCATGAGGTCCTGGATCCGTAAGTGCGCGATGCAGCTTGCGCGCCAGAGCCTTATAGAGGATATCTTCAACCAGCGAAGATTTGCCCGATCCCGACACTCCCGTCACACAAATAAACAATCCGAGCGGGAATTCTACTGTAAGGTTCTTCAGATTGTGATGCCGGGCGTCTTTCACGATCAGGCGCTTGCCGTTCTCGCGGCGCCGATGCAAAGGACACTCAATGCGCATCTCCCCGCTGAGAAATTTCCCAGTGAGCGAGGCAGGGCATTGCTGCACATGGTCGATTGTGCCGGATGTAACCACCTCCCCGCCCGCATGCCCTGCGCCGGGCCCAAGATCCACGATATGATCCGCACTCCGGATGGTTTCCTCATCGTGCTCAACTACAATCACGGTATTGCCCATGTCTCTGATTCCAGCGAGCGTGTCGAGCAGCTTTCTATTATCGCGCGGGTGAAGGCCGATGGAAGGCTCGTCTAGCACGTAAAGCACTCCCCTGAGCTTTGATCCAATTTGTGTAGCCAGCCGTATTCGCTGCGCTTCGCCGCCGGAAAGAGATGCTGCAGAGCGATGCAAGGCGATATATCCGACCCCGACATCCAGCAGGAAAACGATGCGGTCGCAGATTTCCCGGAGGATTTGCCCCGCTATTTTCTCCTCGCGCGGAGTCAGCTGGATGTCCTTGAAACTGGCCAGGGCATCGGCTAGCGGGAGACGCGCATATTCGGATATGGATTTCCCATTGACCTTGACAGCGCGGCTTTCAGGCCGGAGTCGCCCACCCCCACATGCGGGGCAGTCCTGGGTTGAAAACAGTTGTTCCAGGCCTTCCTGATTCTGGAAGTTCACTTCGTCTTTGAGGAGAACTTCCAACGCCGGCCCTATCCCATTGAATTCAACACCCTGCGAATAATCCCCATGCCGGTGAATGATCGGCGCCGCGCCGCCATTAAAATAAATCTCTTTCACTTTGGCCGGAAGACGCCGGAAAGGAGTTTTGGGACCCCGTTTGAAGCTGCGCGCTACTGCGAGCAAGGATTCTCTCAGGAAATGCTCGACGCGGCTGTTTTCCACCGGGAATTTCATCTCGCCTATGGGACTTTCCAGGTCGAGAATGACATTCTCAGGATTGATCACCATTTTTACGCCGGTGCCGTCGCAATCGGGACAGGCGCCGTATTTCGAGTTGAACGAAAACGATCGTGGCTCCAGCGTGGGGATGTTAATGCCACAGTCCACGCATGCCTGACGTTCGGAAAAAAGCTTATCTTCCTCGGCAGCGGATATCGTCACAAGTCCTTCCGCCAGCTCCATTGCGGCCTTCACCGACATTTCCAGCCGCCTCCGAATCCCATCGCTTATCAGGATCCGGTCCACGATAATCTCAACCGTGTGATTGCGGTTTTTGGCGATCGGGATATCCTCTTCAAGATAGTACGTTCGCCCATCAACCCGTGCGCGCACATACCCCTTTTTCAGGTACTTTTCAAAAAGCTTCTTGAACTCCCCTTTGCGATCCCGCACAACCGGCGCCATGATGACTATGCGCGCGTTTTGCGGGTAGCTCAGAATTGCATCCACGATTTGATCCAGGGTCTGGCTGGATATTGCCTGGCCGCAGATATGACAGTGAGGCTTGCCGATCGAAGCAAACAACAAACGCATATAGTCGTAAATCTCGGTCACGGTTCCGACTGTGGAACGGGGGCTGCGGCTTGTCGTCTTCTGCTCGATACTGATCGCCGGTGACAAACCTTCAACGCTGTCCACATCCGGCTTCTCCATCTGCTCGAGAAACTGCCGCGCATATGTTGAAAGTGATTCGATATAGCGGCGCTGCCCCTCCGCATAAATCGTATCGAAAGCGAGGCTGGACTTTCCGGAACCGGAAAGTCCTGTGATAACCGTGAGTTTGTCCCGCGGGATTTCAAGATTGATATTCTTCAGGTTGTGCTGGCGCGCACCGCGCACCACTATCTTCTCAAGCATGGGTTGACCAAATAGTCCATTTTACGATCCTTCCGCAGGCACGTCAATTTGCCTGAATGGAGCACTATCGCTTTGCCATAACATGGTCTGACTGACAAAATGCCTCCAGGCAGCGTTTCTTGTGCTTCCGAGACTCCTTGCATCATCCCGGCACGCGAATCGGGCAGGGTCCGGTACCCATATCTTTTTGAAATATTTGTTGGCGAATTCCGCCCAAGCGTCTTCCATTGACAAGCCGGTACGACGATGCTAAATTCTAGATTATATTTAGGACTGATTTGGTCCTGAATTGGGAGATATTCGAATAATGCTTCGAGTAACCAAATTGGCGGATTATGGGATCGTCATCATGACCAATTTTGCGACCCATGCCGACAGAGCTTATAACGCTCGGGATATATCATCAGCAACTCGTCTGCCGCTTCCCGTGGTTTCCAAGGTTCTCAAATCATTGGCCAGGGCGGGGCTGCTGGATTCTCATAGGGGAACCAAAGGCGGATATAGGCTGGCTCTTCCCCCATCCGGGATCACGGTTGCCGCAATAATACGGGCCATCGAGGGACCGATTGCACTCACGGAATGCACAGATCAAGTCCATGGGGGTTGCGATCTGGAATTTCGCTGCCCGGTAAAAGCAAATTGGAATCTGATTAATCAGGGCATATTTGAGGCGCTCGAAAAAATCACCTTGGCTGAAATGACTCAAACCATGCCTCAGCCCCTGGTCAACCTCAAGGTCCCACACCGGCAACTGCAAGCTGCGCATGCTCCTACTATGCTGAACAGAAAGGATTTATGAACGCTGCAAACAGTTCGATCCGGGAGCTTGCCAACAAGGAGTATAAATACGGATTCGTCACCGAAATCGAAACTGATACGATACCGCGTGGGCTGAATGAGGATATTATCCGTCTCATTTCTGAAAAGAAGCATGAGCCGGAATTCATGCTTCAATGGAGATTGAAAGCTTTCCGGCATTGGTTGACCCTGGAAGGAGAGCCGACTTGGGCAAATGTTCACTATCCTCCGATTGATTACCAGGCTCTTTATTACTATTCAGCGCCCAAACTTAAAAACAAGCCCAAAAGCCTTGATGAAGTCGACCCTCAATTGCTCGAAACCTATGAAAAGCTGGGAATTCCATTAAGGGAACGGGAGTTATTAGCCGGAGTTGCCGTGGATGCGGTTTTCGACAGCATTTCGGTTGCCACAACCTTCAAGGATAAACTGGCTGAGCTGGGCATCATTTTCTGCTCATTTTCGGATGCCGTCCAGAATCACCCCGATCTGGTAAAGAAATACCTGGGTTCGGTTGTTCCTCACACGGATAACTTCTTTGCAGCGCTGAATTCGGCTGTGTTTTCCGACGGGTCCTTCTGCTACATCCCAAAAGGTGTGCGCTGTCCGATGGAACTATCGACCTATTTCCGCATCAACGCCGCTTCAACGGGGCAGTTTGAAAGAACCTTGATCGTTGCAGAGGAAGGCAGCCAGGTGAGCTATCTCGAGGGATGCACGGCGCCGATGCGCGATGAAAACCAGCTGCATGCTGCCGTAGTGGAACTGATCGCAATGGACAACGCCAAGATAAAATATTCCACCGTGCAGAACTGGTACCCGGGGGACAAAAATGGCAAGGGCGGAATCTATAATTTCGTCACTAAGCGCGGGCTCTGCAAGGGCGTAAACTCCAAAATTTCCTGGACTCAGGTGGAAACCGGGTCGGCGATTACCTGGAAGTACCCAGGCTGCATTCTGCAAGGAGATAATTCCATTGGAGAATTTTATTCGGTAGCGCTCACCAACAATTATCAGCAGGCGGATACCGGCACAAAGATGATACATATCGGGAAAAATACCCGCAGCACTATCGTCTCAAAAGGCATTTCGGCAGGCCGAGGGCAGAACACGTATCGGGGGATGGTAAAAATCATGAAACGCGCGGACAATGCCAGAAACTATTCGCGCTGCGACTCTCTCCTGCTTGGCGATAAATGCAGCGCGCATACGTTCCCATATATCGAAGTAAAGAACCCCACGGCCCAGATGGAGCACGAGGCTTCGACTTCGAAGATCGGCGAGGACCAGATCTTTTATTGCCAGCAGCGGGGCATTTCCTCCGAAGCTGCCGTTTCGATGATCGTCAATGGATTTTGCAAAGAAGTATTCCGTGAACTCCCCATGGAATTCGCTGTGGAGGCCCAGAAGCTGCTGGGAGTGAGTTTGGAGGGAAGCGTCGGCTAGGAGGATGAGGATGCTGGAAATCAAAAACCTGCATGTGAAAGTGGAAAACAACGAGATTTTGCACGGGGTCAACCTGAAGGTAAACGCAGGAGAAGTGCATGCCATTATGGGTCCCAACGGTTCGGGAAAGAGCACGCTGGCGAAGGTGCTGGCCGGCCGCGATGGGTATGTAGTGACCGAAGGGGAAATCCTCTATGAGGGAAAAAATCTGCTGCCCATGCTGCCTGAGGATCGAGCGCGGGAGGGCATATTTCTCGGATTTCAATATCCCGTGGAAATACCCGGCGTCAGCAATATGTATTTTTTAAAAACGGCCCTGAACTCGATCCGCACATACAGGGGGCTCGATGAACTGGATGCCATGGATTTCCTGGCATACATCAAGGAGAAAATGAAGATCGTCGATATGGATGACGGCTTGATCAATCGTGCGGTCAATGAAGGGTTTTCCGGGGGAGAAAAGAAAAGGAATGAGATCTTCCAGATGGCCGTTCTGGAACCAAAGCTTGCCATTCTGGACGAAACCGACTCCGGGCTCGACATTGACGCCTTGAGAATTGTGGCACAGGGCATTAACGCGTTGCGTAGCGAGGACCGTGCCACAGTTTTGGTAACCCATTACCAGCGTCTTCTGAACTACATAGTCCCGGACACGGTCCATGTTCTCCTGGACGGCCGGATAGTCAAATCGGGTTCCAAAGAAATGGCCCTTGAGCTGGAAGACAAGGGCTACGGCTGGCTAGAGGAGGAAACTCTCGTCCGCCCGGAGGCGAATTCCTGAAGGGAATCATACTGAATTACTATGAATGCTACCGATGGATACAATAATTACCTGTCCGGCTTCCCGCAATTTGAGAAGAGCATTGCTTCCAGGGACATCCCCTGGCTGAGTCAAATCCGGAATAGCGCGATATCCCAGTTCGCACGAACCGGTTTTCCTACGACTCGGGATGAGGAGTGGCGCTTTACAAGCGTCTCACCCATCGCCAAAATTCCCTTCCGGCTCTTTGATGGAAGCTGCAGCGGCCTCGTTGCCGCCGATATCGCAAATTTTGCATTCAGCGACTCGGAATGCGCACAGCTTGTCTTTGTCGATGGGCATTATTGTGAGCGTTTTTCCTGTATGCAGGATCTTACCGACGGCGCTCGGGTGATGAACCTCGCGGAGGCGCTGCGAGAGGAGCCCCATTTGCTGCAAGCACAGCTTGCGCAGCAAACATCCCGCAACCAGAATGCCTTTGCAGCCCTCAATGCCGCTTTTATGACGGATGGCGCGTTTGTCCATATCCCCCCGGGCAGGAATGGGAAAAGCTTTATTCATTTGCTGTTCCTCTCAACGGGCCGGGTGGAGCCGACCGTATCATTTCCGAGAAACCTTATTATCGTGGGAAGCGGGAGCCAAGCCACAATTGTGGAAAGCTATGCGGGAATAAGAAAGGGTCTCTATTTTACCAACGCAGTGACGGAAATCGTGATAGAAGACGGTGGAATTTTGGATCATTACAAGCTTCAACGTGAGAGCGAGGATGCATACCATGTCGCCTCCATGCATGTCCTCCAGGAGCGTGACAGCAACTTCACCGCGCATTGCCTCTCGCTGGGCGGCGCGATTGTGCGAAACGATGTCAATGTTACGCTGAATGACCAGGGCGGAGATTGCATCTTGAACGGCCTGTACGTGACGAAGGGGCAGCAGCACGTCGACAACCATACCAGCATCGACCATGCCAAACCGCACTGCAGCAGCCGAGAACTCTACAAAGGCATTCTTGACGGCAACTCCAGCGGCGTTTTCACCGGCAAGATCATGGTGCGAAAGGACGCGCAAAAAACGAATGCCAGGCAGACCAATAAGAACCTGCTGCTTTCCGAGAGCGCTCTGGTCAATACCAAGCCCCAGCTGGAAATTTTTGCCGATGATGTGAAATGCACACACGGCGCCAGCATAGGCCGGCTGGATGATGAGGCGCTCTTTTACCTGCGTTCCCGCGGCATCGAGGAATCTGCCGCGCGCACGCTGCTAACCTATGCTTTCGCAACGGAGATTCTCGGCGGAGTTCAAATAAAGCCGATTCAATGCCAACTCGATTTGGTATTGCTTTCCAGGCTGTCGCGAGTGTCGTGAAATGGGGGTTCGGCGGATACCGTCCAGGTTTTTCGGAGATGGAGTACAAATGGCCAAGCAAGCGATAAGGTCAGAAACGGGCATCAAGCCCTACGATGTGCAAAGAATTCGGCAGGATTTTCCGGCGCTGAACCAGACAGTCTATGGACTGCCCCTGATTTACCTGGACAACGCCGCCACGACCCAGAAACCTCAAGCTGTCATTGATGCCATCATGAGTTTTTATCTAGAGGATTGTTCGAATGTGCATCGGGGCGTTCACCTGCTTAGTGACCGCGCGACAAAAAAGTATGAGGCTGCCCGCATCAAAGTGTGCCGTTTTATCAATGCTTCATCGGAGAAAGAGATTATTTTTCTTCGCGGGGCCACCGAAGCCATCAACCTCGTAGCTCAAACGTATGGCCGGCAAAATGTAGGGCGGGGAGATGAAATCATTATCTCCGCGATGGAGCACCATTCAAACATCGTTCCCTGGCAGCTGTTATGCGAGGCGAAGAACGCCGTGCTTCGCGTGGTTCCAATCAATATGCACGGCGAATTTCAATTCGACAAGTATGAAGAATTGTTGAGTGCGCGCACAAAACTCGTTGCGATAACTCACGTTTCAAATGCGCTAGGATCCGTGAATCCGGTGCAGGATATTATTGCGCTGGCGCACCTGAAGGGAGTTCCGGTATTGGTTGACGGAGCCCAAGCGGCTCAGCACATACCAGTTGATGTGCAGCAGCTTGATTGCGATTTTTACGCTCTTTCCGGCCACAAGGTCTATGGCCCTACGGGCATCGGCATACTCTATGGCAAAGCGGATCTGCTTGAAAGCATGCCTCCCTGGCAGGGGGGCGGCGATATGATCAGTTCAGTCACTTTTGAGAAAACGCTTTATAACAAAATCCCTTATAAGTTCGAGGCGGGCACTCCCAACATAGCAGGTGCAATTGGGCTGGGTGCTGCTGTGAGCTATCTGCAGGGGCTGGGCTTGAATAAAATTGAGTTGCACGAGCGCGACCTTCTTGCTTATGCCACAGAAGCTCTGTCCAACCTGCCTGGTGTGACCATTATAGGCACTGCCCGGCATAAAGCGGCTGTTTTGTCTTTTACAGTCGATGGCATTCATCCCCATGACATAGGCACAATTCTGGATCAGGAAGGGATTGCCATTCGCACCGGACATCACTGTGCGCAGCCTGTTATGGATTTCTTCGGGGTCCCGGCTACAGCCAGGGCTTCGCTGGGACTATACAACACCCGCGGCGATATCGATGCTCTCGTTGCAGGAATCAGCAAGGTTAGAGAGGTTTTCAACTAATGCCCGATCTGCGAGAACTGTATCAGCAAGTCATTCTGGATCATCACAAGAAGCCGCGCAATTTCCGCAAGCTCGAGAAGGCAAACAAGCAGGCCGACGGGTACAATCCCCTGTGCGGAGACAAGGTCAGCGTCTACCTGGAAGTTGAAGACGGAATTATCCGCGACGTCAGTTTCATAGGCACCGGCTGCGCAATTTCCACCGCGTCCGCTTCCATGATGACCGAGAGCCTGAAGGGGAAATCGCTCTCTGAAGCCGAATTGCTATTCGATCGCTTCCATAAGCTGGTAACCGGGGACAACTCTGCTGATTCGGATGTGTCGGCATTGGGAAAGTTAGCAGTATTTTCGGGTGTCAGGGAATATCCCGTGCGCGTCAAATGCGCCAGCCTTGCCTGGCATACAATGCATGCCGCCTTGGAGGGCTCGAAGGACACAGTAGCCACCGAGTAAATCGGGAACATTCCTAATTTTAGGGGCTGTATGGACGAGAATCCGCAAAAACCTGCTTCAGAAATCCCGTCGGCAGAAACTTCCCAGCTTAAAGATCAAGCCATACAGGATCTCAGGGGAAAAATAGAAGCGGCTCTCAAGACGGTTTACGATCCTGAAATTCCGGTGAACATCTATGACATGGGACTGATTTACGGCGTGGATGTCGATTCGGCAGGCAAGGTGATAATTCAAATGACGCTGACTTCCCCGGGATGCCCGGTTGCCGGCTATATGCCTTCTGAAGTAGAAAGGAAAGTGTTCGACATTCCGGGTGTCGTTTCGTGCCGTGTGGATCTGGTCTGGGATCCGCCGTGGGATCCAAGCCGCATGTCCGAAGCTGCCAAGCTCCAGCTAGGCTTTTTTTAATTCCAAAAAATAATCTAAAACTTCTCTAATGCATACCACGGCAACTTTCCAAAGCCTTGGCGAAGCCGGGAATGGATCGCTCAATCGTATCGAGAGGAACGGTAAGGGAAAGGCGAACATAACCGCTGCGTCCGAAACCAATGCCGGGCACGGCCATAATTCCCTCTCGCAACAGGATTTGGACAAAGGCTATATCGTCGGGAATTGGCGTTTTTAGGAAGACATAAAAAGCGCCCTGAGGCTTACGAACTTCATAACCGGCGCGCGCCAAACCGTCGCAGAGCCGATCGCGCTTTTCCTTGTACATGGCCAGGGGAGGCACTGCTTCCGGCGCCTCGGCAACAACCCACTGCCAGATTGCCGGGGCGTTGACGAACCCGAGTGTTCGATTTGTAAATGCGCACGCATTCCATAATAGTTTGGCGTCTGCTACGCGCGGTGAAATGGCCAGGAAGCCGATGCGTTCACCCGCTAGAGCCCATGTCTTGGACCAGGATTGGGCAATGATGCAGTTTGTAATAATTGATGATGTTTCAGGAATTTGGGCGCCGTCGAAGACAAAACTCTTATAGGGATCGTCGCTGATCACGACGACAAGGTGATCCAATTTTTGCAGCATGGCCTCGAGGTCGCGCAGGGACGATTCCGAGTAGATGGCGCCCGTAGGGTTGTTAGGCGAGTTCAAGAGGATGGCTCGCGTCCTCGGGGTGATCGCGGCCTGTATGGCATCGATATCCAGCATAAAATCTGAATCGGTCTCGGCGGGCACCAGCCGTCCGCCGCTGTTGCCTATGTAGAAAAAATACTCGGGGAAATAGGGTGACGGGACAATAACCTCGTCTTCAGGATTCAGCATTGCCTTAAGGACAACGTTGATGGCGCCAGCCGCTCCCGTAGTCATGAGGATATGATCCTGTGTGAATTCCAAGCCAGTATCCCGCTTCAGGCGCTTTGCCAGGACTTCACGCACCGCGGGAAAACCAACGTTTGGCATGTAGGTGTGCGATCCGGGGCGATTTTTCTGAGCAAGCTGCCGGAAGGTGGCCATGATCTCTACTGGAGGATCCTCATTTGGATTGCCGAGAGAGAAGTCAAAGACGTTTTCTTCGCCCCGCTCGGTCTTGAGCCGCGGGCCCTCCTCGAACATGCGCCTTACCCATGAGGAATTTTCCATTTGCTGGTTGATGGCACTGCCGAGAATCATGTCCAATCCCCCCAATTATTGATTCTTCACGGGATCCCTTCGGATCCATTTCTCCCTTTCCCTGGGATCGCTGTCGCTGAATATCTGCTTCAGATGATGTTCCACATGCCTAAGATAGTCCTCAACGATGAATGCCAGTGTCGCGGGTTCGGAATATCCTACGTCACAAAGATGCGCCAGGGACCCAGGATCAATTCGCTCAATGACATGGGCCAAGTGATTGTTATACCAGCGCCAGAACTCTACAATGTTTTGCCATGGCTCAGCCTGATAGTTCTGAGAATTCACCCAATGCTGTTGAGAGTACCTGAGAACTCCGATATTTTCGGCCTCCTGCATCCGCACAATACGTTGATGGTTGTTGGCCGCAGAGTCCACCAGATGACCAAGTATTTCCTTAATCGACCACTTGTCGGGATACGGCTTCTCGCAAGCGTGGGAATCCGAAATGGATAGCAGGCGAGGTACGGCCGACTGAATCGTCTTGCGGAGCTGTTGCGCCAAAGCTTCGGTCATTGCAGCCTCTCATTCTGATTAAAAGCTTTGGAAACAAGATAATCCTCGAAGGTTATTCCAGTTTTTTGTCGAAACTCAAATTCTGGATCAAATCATCAAGCTGCTTCTGGGCATTATTCCGCGCTGTTTCAAGCTTCTGCCGTTCCGTCTTGATTGTGTCCAGACGGTTTTCCTGCTCATTCAGCTGCTTGATGTAGCGCTGGCGCAGTGTCGCTTCTTCCGGTGTCTGTCCTAAACGCTGCACATTGTTGCGGATTCTCTCCTGGTCGCTGAAAATCTGGGATTGCTCATTCCCGAGAGTTTCAATCTGTTTGGTGATCGCGCTTACTTCATTTTTCTTGGCGACAATGCTCTGCAGGGCCTTCTCCGTTTCCGGATCCAGCGAACGCTCCCGCACCCAAACAGCGATTTGATCTGAAGTCATATTGGTGACTGAATACGAATTTTCCAGCGGATACTCTTCCTGCACAACAAAGTCCAGCGTTGTTTTGGGCTTTGCCTCAAGTTTGAAGCGATAATAGTTTGATGATGTTTCCGCGGGTTTGACCGCACCCACCAGATTCCATCCGTTGCGCACAGGGTGCTCAAGCACAACCATTCGCGCACTATCATTATTATTTCGGATCTTGTATGTTTTCTTTTCGACCGACTTTGAAGTCAGGCGGAGTACTCCACGATTAAGCTGCACCCGTTGGACACGGGATCTCTCGCTGCCGGTGTTGGTGGAGATGGTGGTCCCCAGATCGATGGCGTAGCTCAGGAGACGGTTCTCAGCAGGCTGAATCGTTTCGATGATACCCTCTCCCGCAAAGGAATCGGAATCGATGATTGCCACTGCGCCCCCATCCAGCGTCAACCCGGTTGAATTCTTGAGCCAGAGAGCCAGCCGCGGATGGGTTTCGTTTTCGGATGCGCCAAAAAGGGAAACCTTCTCAATTTCTATGTTGGACTGGAGAATGGGCAAAAGCGCCGACTCATTGCGCCGAATCGTAATCGGTTGGCGCAATTTGTACTCGAATTGTTCTCCGACTGCCTGAGTCTGGGCCGTTTCATAAACCTGTTGCCTGACGGCATCTGAAATGCTGGGGACAGGAGAAGGGGCGTTCAGCATTGCCGATTCCGCCATTGCCATTTTCTGCACTGCCCTGCCTTCCGCCCTGCTTGCCGGTGCTTGAGCCAATACACCCCCAATGACGCCGCCGGCCACTCCACCACCCATACCGATGCTCGTCGATTTCTCCTCTTCAATTGTGGCTTCTGAAACCTGCGGACTTACCTGGTACCCCTCAGGCAATGGCACGACTGGGCGACGGCTGTAAAGAGGCTGCGAAAGGTTTTGCACAAAGCTGATGGGAGCGCCTGAAACCAGTGACAGGCTGACATTCAGCCAATCCATCGGAGTGGTATTGTCCACGATAGCCCACCCCTGCAAAATTGGCTTTTGCTTGGCATCCAGGACAATGCGATAAGTGGTCTTCCAGATCGGAGCTTCTGAAACATAGCCGACGAAGAGCTGACGCTCGCCGGACCCGGAAGTCTGTATATTTAAAGTGCGAACATCGCGCTGATGGCTCGTGTTCACCAGCTCATAATAACGGCTCAAGTCATCTGCCAGCGAAGGTTCGGTAAGCTTCAGTGCTCCTGCGGACTCCAGTTCAACCTGGCGTACTTCTCCGTTGGAGTTGAAAATGTTTACCTGGACTGTCTGAACGGTTGTTCCCCCTTCGACCGTTTTTGCTTTTAGTTCCGCGCCCATCAGCCTGCCGGTAATGACTCCGCCTGGAGCCCGGATTTCCACACCCGCGCCTCGAATCTGCCTTAAAAAATCGACAATGCCCTCAGCAGAATTCAGGTCAATGGGCAGTTCTGAAAGGCGCTTGCCCAAAGGAGCGGCGGAACCATAATTCACGCCCGTAATCTGGCCGCTTCCAAGATCCAGCACTGTGAGCGACTTCAGGACGTCGTTTAGCTGCGAACTTGGCAGGACGATTTCGACGGCTTGCGATCCCTTGATTTGGCCAAGATGCTCAAAATACCCTATCCCGTTTTTATAGAGTTCAACCTTGCGGACAGGAAGTGAAACTGAGTCCTGCGCCCCGAGATTTGCGGCGGCCAGCAAAAATGCCGCCATCGCCGAAAAATGAGCCAATCGCTTCATAACCGACATATAGCCCTCCCTTATCCGTGATTATAAGCAAGCATGGAGAAGTATACGCGCAGCGCAGCCTGCGGTTCGATAAATCTTGTGTACTGGCTCCATTGCGCGTCCTTGGCCGCAATTCATGCCCACAATGATAGTGAAAACTTGCGCTTTGTGGATGTGTACTCTCCAGCGATCTCCTGTGTATCAAGTACGACCACAATACTCTCCTTGTTGTGGGGATTTCAAGAGAGCCGGGTCACATAACATTGCGAAGTTAATGACGGATTCTGATTTCAGGATTAGCATAGGAAAAGATAATGATCTCTTGCTCCATCAGGATAAAATAGGAACTCGCAGTGCGATTCGCGCACGCCAGCCAAAAGGCAGAAGAGGATGCCATTTCGACCCTTTAGTGGCCAACATCTGGTCGTGCTTGGCCTGATAGCTTTTCTTATCTTCCTGATTATTTGGGTTACAAGACGTTTAACACCACAGAAGCGCCTATGGGTGGGCAGAGGGCTGGGTTTTGTCATGCTTAGCTATGCCTTGACCTTCTACATTGGCAAGGGTATTGCCCATGAATTAAGCTTTGAATACACGCTCCCCCTGGAATTATGTGATTGGGTATTGATTGCTTGCCTGGTAGGGCTCTTTTTTTCAAATCAGCTCGCATCTGAAATCGCCTATTTCTGGGGTTTGGGAGGAACGTTGCAGGCGATCCTTACGCCGGATCTTGGCCAGGGATTTCCTTCATGGGATTTCATCCTGTTTTTCTGGAGTCATGGAACAGCTTTGGTGGCGATTGCTTTCCTTATTTCCGGAAGGGGATCCAGACCTCGCCCGGGCAGTGTCTTACGCATGTTCCTGGCGCTAAATCTATATGCGCTGGCAGTAGGAACTGCGGACGCACTCTTCGATTGGAACTATGGGTATTTATGTCGAAAACCAGCTATGTCTTCCCTGCTTGATTATCTGGGGCCATGGCCTTGGTATCTGATTTCGTTGGAATTCCTGGCGTTGTCAATTTTTGCGCTCCTTGACCTGCCATGGAAATGGAAAGGCTGCAGAGCGTAAGAGGCGTTGAATTTCGCGGGCTCACTAGCGACCACAACTATAAACTCCGCCATTCCACTCTTGATGCCCATGAGGCAGAAAAGCTTCCTTTAAAACTGGCAGCTTGCAGTCATTCCTCGGGCAACCCCGAAGTTGGAATGCCGAAGGGCTGCTTTTGTGAGCCGTTCTTTGATCGGTACGGGGACATTTTATTCAGGGATCTTCAGGACCTGTCCAACCTTGATGAGGTTCGGGTCGCTCAACTGGTCCTTGTTGGCCTCGAAGCAGCACAAGTGCTTCTATTTATCATCCCACTGCAATACGAATCCGACCCCGATTAACCAGTTGTGCATGAGACCTTCAGGATGGAGCCCGGGAACATAGACGTCCGAAACTACTCTTCCGGTTTCGGGTAAACCGTAGTTTGGTACCCCGGATATGCTGTCGCTAAACTGAACCGAGGCGGCAATCCGTCTTCCCAGGAGATATTTCACACCGCCTCCCCAGCTCATCGTGAATTTCCATGGATCACTCAACTGGACGCCCTGGGCTGCAGCAGCATCTTTGCCTGGGCCCTTTACATAAAAAAGCGAAACTCCCGGTCCCGCTAAAACAAACGGCCGCAACCTATAATTGCGGTTGAGCGGGTAATAAAGAACCTGGTAGGCAAAGCGGTGAATCGCATGCCCGAGCCCAAGCGACGGTATAGAATCGGACAGGTTTGTAAAGGTGATCGGCTGGTTGGAAAAGCTATATTCAGTGGCTGCGCCCCAATGCTGCCAACGATTAGCCGTGATCCGGATCCCCATCTGGGCACCTGTGCCGTAGCTCAAGCCCACCGCACGGGAAGATGTCTGGCCGGAACCTTCGACAGGTGTTTCATGCACGCTGTCCCCGAGGAAACTGCCGCCGGCGAAAACCGATGCTTCCCATTCCTCATGAGCAAACTTGAATCCACCCTGAGCCGGACCCGGCTTGGCACACAACATAAAAAGGGGCAACAGCAGAAATGCTCTCAGGCGATTGGTATTCATGATCGATTATCTGTTGCATCATACGCCGCGCGCGATGAAGCTGCAATCGAACATTGTTTTATCTGATTCCCAACTGTCATTAACATCAGGTCCAAAGCCCACCATGCGGATTTATCCGCAAAAGACCGGGTGTTTTCTATATTCCTGGAGACTGTGCTTTCTGACAGTTATGTTCATCGTGCCGAAGGAATACTCTCTGGCATACAAGCGATGCAACAAATGCGTTGATTATTATGCGATAGGAATGATCACCTTGGCGCCGGACAAATACTTCAAATCAACCAGAGTCATATTGGATTCCCTTCCATTTCCCATAGCCGTCGTTGATCGGCGGAGCAAAATCATTCGCGTCAATAAGTGGTGGATGGAACCTGTTTGGCGAACCGGAATTTTTGGCGATATCTCAATCGACCTTGGCGGCAACTACCTGGAGACATGCCGACGGGCCGCTGCCACTGGCATTCTCTTGGCCAACGATGTGCTAAATGGCATCCAGGGAGTCTGTGACGGATCTATGCCTTTCTATGAACTCGACTATCCGTGCCCTTCTCCGGGCGGAGAGCGTTTGTTCTTTTTGACCGTCAACCCACTGTTAAGCCCTGAAGGAGGCGCCATCATCACTCACACGGACATTTCCAAACGCCTGGCAATGGTGGACACGTTTAAGGGTCTGAGTGGACGGCTGATCAATGCCCGGGAAGAGGAGCGAAGTCGAATTGCGAGAGAGCTTCATGACAACCTGAGCCAAAAGATGGCATTGCTATCCATAGAAATCGAGCAACTCGCACAGCTCCCTCCCCGATCCGCCATGGCAGTTAACACAGGTCTAGCCAAAGCACTTGACAGCGTGCAGGACATCTCCTCCGACATTTTCCGCTTATCCTACGCATCCCACCCATACAAATTGGACAGGCTGGGATTAGCCGCAGCAGCATTGAGCCTCTGCAAGGAGTTTTCACGCCTGCAGGGCTTGCAGGTGGATTGTGACTTCAAGAACATCCCGGCTGATCTGCCGCCCGACATCGCGCTCTGCCTGTATCGGGTAATTCAGGAATCTCTGGAGAATATTGCAAAGCACAGTGGAGCGTGCAACGCCGTATTGGAGCTGTGTGGATCACCCTCCGAAATCCGGTTGTGCATCAAAGACGAAGGGGTGGGTTTCGAACCTGAATCAGCCTCGAGGAAGCAAGGAATGGGATTGCTTAGCATGGGAGAGCGGTTGCGACTCGTCGGTGGAACAATATCAATCGAATCACAGCCGTTGCGGGGTACGCGGATCACTGTAAGGATCCCGCTCAACGCAGCTGATCCGGAATCTGCAAGAGACTCAAAGATGAGCAAGAGCTTGCCCCATTAGTGGCTTGTATTTTAGAGGCAGTCCCTCACGCGCCTGTGGCGCACCCGGTGACGCATGAAAATGTGAGGGTTACGGCGCAACTCCTTTAACCAAGAACTTGTGGGGGCCGGGCTCCGGCCGGCCCAACCTTACATTTGAGGCAATACCGGCCATAAGGATGTCATAGCCTCTATTTTCGAAGCAGTCCCTCACGCGCCTGTGGCGCACCCGGTGACGCATGAAAATGCGAGGGTCACGGTGCAACTCCTTTAACCTGGAACTTGTGGGGCCGGGCTCCGGCCGGCCCAACCTTACATTTGAGGCAATACCGGCCATAAGGATGTCATTAGCCTCCATTTTTGGAGCAGAAATATATTTGCCACAGACTCCAGCCTGCACGGCAATTATTCCGGACGGATTCAGCGGGCATGCCCAGATTCACTGTAAGAATTGACAGTTATGAAGTTGGACAGCGATGAGTATCTTTGAGCTGACTGAAATTGCAGATGCGAGAGCTGGAAGCAATTCTATTAGATATTAGATTGACGCTGTTGGCAACATCCCTGGCGTCTCCAATTCGCAGCGTTGCCGCAAGCAGTGCGGCTCTGTGGAAACGATCCAGGCAGCCAGGTCGTCCCAAAAAGTTACTTCGATCGAGCTGCCGGTAGCTTTTATTTGGGAAACCTCCTCCGGAGCGAGCTTGTTTCGCCGCTCCCGATATTCTGTCAACTATAGAAATGGCGCCGACCCCGGAAGGGGGGTCGGCGCAACAGGTTGTCCTTTGAGAATGCGGGCTCCCGTTCAGATTTGATTGTGTGTCATCGGGCTCCAGACCGCTGAGTTAATATGATCAAGCGTGAAGTAACCAATTCTGCCGGCAAGAGCCGCAATGAATCGGACGATTGCAGACAGGGGAAAGGAAAAATTATGAAGTATTTTATTCGGACAATGTTATTTGTGGCAGTTGCCATGAGCGGTGCGGCGTTTGCACAACAATCGCCTGATACGGTAAGCAAGTCGACCCAGGCAGTCGGTTATCAGGTGGGTGGAGGATCCACCAAGATCGATCTCCGGGGTACGGATCTGCTGCCCTCGGCTTCATGTGAGGCGGAGGTCGAAGCGAAGAAAGGTGCAACAGCAATTGAAGTGAAATGCAAAAACCTGGGATCGCCTACGCAATTCGGCACGGAGTTTCTTACATACGTGTTGTGGGCAGTTTCTCCCGAGGGGCGCTCTGTCAACTTGGGCGAACTGCTCGTCAAAGAGAATGGCGAAGGTGAGCGGAAGACCACCACACCGATACAGATGTTTTCGCTCGTCATAACCGCCGAGCCCTATTTCGCCGTGCGCATTCCCTCTGAGCTGGTAGTGCTCGAGAATGAAGTGCGCAAGGGAACCAAGGGAAAGGTCTTCATCGTGGAAGACTATAAACTGATGAGGAAGGCTCAGTACCAGAAGAAGGCGAACCCTCTGGCGCTGACCTTGGACCTTAAAAAAGTTCCTTTGGAAATGTACGAGGCCCGCAACGCATTTGAGATTGCCAGGCTGAGCGAAGCGGAGAAATACGCGCCGGAGATTTTTACAAAAGCAGAAGCGGGTCTGAAATTGGCGGAAAATGCCCTGGCGAGAAAAGCCAGCTCCAAGGAAATCCTTTCGACAGCACTCCAGGCCATACAGTTCTCGGAGGATGCACGCGCGCTGGCCGTTGAGCGTCAAGAGGAGGAACTCATAACTCAGGAGCGC
>Ga0208980_10000203_pt1 | contig 31112 bp, 23 predicted proteins | sample WetSurMetagenome_3_FD_187993 | JGI IMG/M metagenome (GOLD analysis project Ga0208980, IMG submission 187993) | Wetland microbial communities from Twitchell Island in the Sacramento Delta, sample from surface sediment Aug2011 Site A1 Bulk (version 2) | ecosystem: Environmental > Aquatic > Marine...
GGATCTGCGCCTCGTTCTTGGCGGTGGCGCCGGATTCCACGCCTGGAAGAGGGAGAAGGACAGCATGGACCTGCTCGCCGGTATCGCCTACAACCACTCGAGCTTCAGCACGCCCATGACCCGAAATTCCGCTGAATTTTATTGGGGCAATGAATACGCCCTGAAACTAGGCTCCGCCACATCACTGGTTCAGAGCTACCGGATGTTCAATGATCTGACCAACACGGGAATATATCGCGTAAACTTCGATATCGGATTGAGCACCAAGCTCCTTAAGTGGCTTTCATGGAACATAGCATTGAGTGACCGCTTCCTCAGCGATCCAGCTCCGGGTCGCAAGACGAATGACTTTCTCTATACCACAGGGCTTGGAATCGCGTTTGCGCAATAAGCCGGCTTGTCAAAATTGGCTTCCAGGCTAGAGGGCGGCAGGGTGATGGGTCCGGCCGTGCAGGCCGGACCCAAATGAACGATGGAAATATGGGCAAATTTTGGGTCGCCGATTCTGGGTTGCCTGCGGTCAGAAAAATCCGGATATCTTCGCTCTTTTCCGGCTTTCCACAATGACAACGCATATCGGACACAACTACGACGAAGATAAGATTAAGTCCCTGTCGTCCCTGGAGCATATCCGCAAGCGCACCGGTATGTACATTGGTCGCATCGGCGATGGCTCGGATTATGACGACGGCATCTACATTCTTCTCAAAGAGATCGTCGACAACGCCGTCGACGAATTCATCATGGGTTACGGCGAACGCATCGACGTAAACATCGAAGGGCCGCGCGTCACGGTGCGCGATTATGGGCGCGGCATCCCTCTGGGAAAAGTGATCGAGTGCGTGTCGCGAATTAATACCGGCGCGAAGTATAGCGACGAGGTTTTCCAATTCAGCGTTGGATTGAACGGAATCGGCGCCAAGGCCGTCAATGCCTTGTCGAGCAATTTCACGGTGCGCAGTTTTCGCTCGGCGGAGTTTGCCAGCGCGACATTCAAGCGCGGAAAACTGGTCGAGCAACTGAGGGACAAAGCTCCTCGGGAGCAGGACGGCACCTATATCTGCTTTGAGCCGGATGCGGAGATTTTTGGGAAGGCCGTATTTTCGCCTGAACACGTTGCCCGCCGCCTGCAGCTATATTCTTTTCTGAATGCCGGCATGCACATCGACTTCAACGGCCAGGTTTTTCATTCCCGCAATGGCCTTCTGGACCTTTTGCGAGAGGAGGCAGGAGAGGAGGCTCTGTATCCCCCGTTGCACTATCGCGCCAAAACGCTCGAGCTATCCTTGACGCATACACAACGCTTCGAGGAGACATTTCTCTCGTTTGTAAACGGCCAATATACCAGCGATGGCGGCACACATCTGAGCGCCTTTCGAGAAGGTGTGGTCAAAGGATTCAACGAGTTTTCGAAAGGTGGATTTGACGGAGATGATGTCCGCGAAGGCATGGCCGGCGCCATAGCGGTCCGTTTGCAGGAACCGGTTTTCGAGTCACAAACCAAGAATAAGCTCGGCAATACCGAGCTGCGGGGCGAACTGGTCGCGCAAGTGCGCGCGATTGTAGCGGATCTGTTGCATCGAAATCCCAAGGCGGCGGAGAAGGCTGTCGCAAAAATCGAGGAGACCGTCAAGCTGCGCAAGGAGTTGCAGTCCATTAAAAAGATGGCTCGCGAACGCGCTAAAGCGACCTCCATTCGAGTGCCTCAGCTCAAGGATTGCAGGACCCATTACAGCAAGCGTTCGAGCCGTGGACTCGAATCCATGCTATTCATCACGGAGGGCCAGTCAGCCGCAGGTTCAATCGTAAGTTGCCGGGACGTGAACACACAGGCAATCTTTGTTCTGCGCGGCAAGCCGCTGAACGTGTGCGATCTGCAGCGTGATGTGATGTACAAGAATGAGGAGCTTTACAATCTCATGCGCAGTCTGGACATCGAGGAATCTGCCGAACGCCTGCGCTACAACAAAGTCATTCTGGCAACCGACGCTGATGTGGATGGGCTGCACATTCGAAACCTGCTTTTGACCTTCTTCCTGCGGTTTTTTGAGCCCGTAGTTCATGACGGCCATGTGTTTATCCTTGAAACGCCTCTCTTTCGCGTGCGCAATGCGAGGCAGACGATATACTGCTACTCGGAAAAAGAACGCGACGCGGCCGCCAGTCAGCTACGCGCTGCGGAGGTGACGCGGTTCAAAGGACTCGGAGAGATATCCCCATCTGAGTTTAAACGTTTCATCGGACCGGACATGCGCCTCACACCCGTGCGCCTTTCCAATCGCCACAGGGTGCCGGCGATCCTGGGATTCTATATGGGCCGCAACACTTCCGAACGGCGTCAATACATCATGAACCATCTTGTCGTCGAGGCTGAATCATGACCGAAGGTCAAAAAGAACTGCCTCTTTTCGGTCCGGAGGAATCTGCCCAGGCGCCAACGGAAGCGGATCTGCCTCCTGCAGATGGAAACACAGGACTGCAGGCCACCGGGAACGGGCCCTTCAAGCGGCTGATGGATGATAACTTCCTCAAATATGCGGCTTACGTGATCCGCGACCGTGCCATTCCTGACCTTGATGACGGCTTGAAACCGGTGCAGCGGCGCATTCTTTTTTCTCTCCATGAAAACGACGACGGCAAATTCACCAAGGTCGCCAACATTGTTGGTTATTGCATGCAGTTCCACCCGCACGGCGACGCCTCAATCAGCGAGGCGTTGATCGCGCTGGCTAACCGGAGCTATCTGATTGAACGCCAGGGGAATTTTGGCAACATATTCACCGGCGACCCGCCTGCAGCCTCCCGCTATATCGAGTGCCGCCTTACAGACCTTGCGCGCAACGAGCTGTTCAACGAAGAGTTGACCGAGTTCATACTGTCCTATGATGGGAGGAAGCAGGAGCCTGTGACACTTCCGGCGAAAATTCCCCTTCTGCTTATGCTCGGTGCCGAGGGGATTGCCGTCGGATTATCCACGCGAATCCTGCCGCACAACTTCCGCGAACTGCTCGAAGCCCAGATAGCCATTCTGAACAAAAAACCGTTCAGGATCTTGCCCGATTTTCAGCAGGGCGGCTTAGTGGACGCTCAAGCCTATGATGACGGACGCGGATATGTCCTCGTGCGTGCCCGCATTGAACAAAAAAACGAGCGCACGCTCGTCATTCGAGAATTGCCTTTTGGAGCGACAACCGAATCCCTCATTGCTTCGATTGAAGACGCCGCGCACAAGGGAAAGATCAAGATTAAGGGCATAAATGATTTCACGGCCGGAGAGGCGGAGATTGAAATCCAGTTTCCCCCGGAGCAGGACCTCAGCCGGGCCGTGGAAGCTCTCTATGCGTTTACCCAGTGCCAGACCCAGATCGCAAGCCGCATTGTGGTCATCAGGGACAATAAACCGGTTGAAATGAATGTCTCGGAGATCCTGCGCTACAACACGACGCGCCTGGTAGATATCCTGCGCCGGGAACTGCAGCGAAAACGCCGCCGCATTACGGAGGATCTGCACGGCCAGACGCTCGTTCGCTTGTTTGTTGAGAAACGGATTTATAAAAGAATCGAAACCTGCGAATCACCCGAAGCCATGCAACAGGCTGTTTTGGAAGGTCTCAAACCCTTCCGCGACCAACTCCAGCGCGACATAACCCTGCAGGATGTGGACCGATTGCTGGGAATCCCTATCCGGAGAATTTCCCTTTTCGATCTCGAGAGAAGCCGCAAAGATACCGCGCGCTTGCGGGAGGAATTAGCCGAAGCGGAGCAGGATCTTACCGGTCTTGTGCCCTATGCAATCCGATATCTGCGTGGCTTGTTGAGAAACCATGGCGAGAGCTTTGCGCGCCTCACGCGGCTCGCAACCTTCGATGAGATTTCCCAACGCGAGCTAACGGCCGGCGAACTTACCATAGCCTACGACAGCGAAAAGGGCTACATCGGACACGCTGTTGACGGTGATCCCCTGCTCGCCTGCTCACCGCTCGACAGACTTCTGTTGGTGTGGAGGGACGGGCGGGCAAGGATTGTGCCCCCTCCGGAAAAGCTGTTTGTGGATACCTCACTTCATTACTGCATGATTTTGGATCGAGAACGTCTGATTATCCTGGCGTATGAGTGGGATTTCTTCACGCACATCAAGAAGTTTTCCGTGGGCGGGCTGATGACAAACCGCGAATGCCGATTGGCGCCCAAAGGCGCTAACGTCCGTTTTTTCTCGGATAACTCTCCGGGAATGCTTTTTGTCCGTTATGCCACCGACCAACGGAGCAAAATCCGCCAACAGGAATTTAGCTTGCGCCGCCTGCCCACATTGGATCGCGATGCCAAGGGACTGGTTTTGACCGCAAAACGCATTGAGTACATAGGGTCCGCAAAACCGGATGATTGGGAAGACGCCCTGACCGGGCCTCCTGGAAGGTTCAGCGATCTGCAGTAAAACCCGATTAAGGGCATTTCTGAGACATTCGGCATCATGCGTTGTTCGCGGTGGCAAACTGCTCCCGTTCCGTCTCGAGGAGCGCCACATGTTCCTCTTCCTCAGCGGCAAGCTCCCGATATGTCTCTTTTTCCACACCCGGCGGCAGCGAATCCGCGAGCATCATGAAGTGTTTGTGCGTGCGGCGCTCCATTTCTATAGCTTTGTCATACACCTGCAGAACGTGATCGCCGGCGTCCTGCAAATCGATACCCCTAAAAATCCACTCGGCAAATATGCTGTCCGTGTCATGCGCAGGCTGGCGTAAAGCGGGATCCAGATGGACGTGATATTTTTCTTCCAATTCATCCAGGTGATCCTCTTCCTTGTGCGACATATCTTCGAGAACCTCACGCAGCTCATTATTGCTGGTTCTGCTCATAGCCAGCCGGTAGAAATGAAACATATCCAGCTCATATCGAACGGCTTCCTGGACTATGCTTACTTCAACGGGGTCCTTCGCCTGGTGTGTATCCACGACTTCAGTTTTGCCGCCGCACAGGAAGCAGCGGCCGTAGGGGATGACAAAACCCGTGGACAGCTTCCCGCATGCGGCGCACTTCCAGGTGTATTTCACCTCTGCGCAACAGACTATGTCGTTTTCAATTACCTCGTGGCATTTCGGACATCTCGAAGGCATATCTCCTTCCCCCTTAATCCAAACAGGCAGCAGCGCGGCCGCCAATTCCTCCGACCTCTCCTCGGATGCTATTCCGCGGTGAGAGATTCCGTAACCTTGGGTGCTAGCTCCATGTATTGTAGCATGCCGCGGGCGGCGCGGCGCCCCGCACCCATCGCGAGAATCACTGTTGCGGCCCCCGTGACAATATCACCGCCCGCAAACACACCGGGCACCGATGTCATGCATGTATTTGAATCGATCTCGATGTAACCCCAGCGATTCGTTTTCAAGCCTGGTGTGCTTTGAGCGATGACTGGGTTGGCACTGGTTCCCAGCGCAGAGATGACCATATCCACATCCAGGATGTATTCAGTCCCCTGCTTCGGGACGGGGCGTCTTCGGCCTGATTCATCCGGCTCGCCCAATTCCATTTGGATGACTTCCATGCCCTTTACCCAGCCTGCTTCGTCGCCCAGGACTTGCGTCGGATTTGTGAGCCACTGGCATTCGACGCCCTCTTCGACGGCGTGATGCAGCTCTTCGGCACGCGCCGGCGATTCCTTGACGCTCCGGCGATAGACCAATTTGACGGATTCGGCACCCATGCGCAATGCAACGCGGCACGAGTCCATAGCGGTGTTGCCTGCGCCGACCACCGCAACGCGCTTGCCCATGCCCACCGGAGTATCGTAGAGCGGCTGGCGAAATCCCTGCATCAGATTTACTCGCGTAAGAAACTCGTTGGCGGACACGACGCCGTTCAGGGATTCACCGGGAATTCCCATGAATTTGGGGCTGCCCGCGCCAGTGCTGATGAATATCGCGCTAAAGTTCATTTCCGTCATCAACTGCGGAATCGTGAAAAGCTTGCCGATAATCGTATCCAGTTCGAACTTCACTCCGCGCGTTTTGAGGGCTTCGACTTCCACGTCGATGGTGTCGTTGGGAAGGCGGAACTCTGGAATGCCATATTTCAAAACGCCGCCGGCCACGTGCAGGGCTTCAAAAACGGTCACGTCAACGCCGGCCTTCGCCAGATCTCCGGCGCAGGCTAATCCGGCCGGTCCGGAGCCGATGATTGCCGCTTTCTTTCCAGTTGGTTGAACCTTCGGCGGCTCATCCCAACCCCGGCCTGCCGCGAAATCGGCAATGAAACGCTCAAGACGGCCAATTGCCACAGGCTCCAGCTTTGTGCCCACAATGCATGTTGATTCGCACTGGACTTCTTGAGGGCACACACGGCCACAGACCGCGGGAAGCGCGTTGGCATCTTTAAGGATCCGGTAAGATTCCTTGAAATCCTTATGTGCAATCGCAGAGATGAAACCGGGAATGTCGATCTCCACCGGGCAGCCGGGGACGCATTTGGGCTTTTTGCACTGCATGCACCGATCGGCCTCCGCTAGAGCCATTCCCATCGAGAACCCGAGCGCCACTTCTTCGAAATTGGCGACACGTTTCTTGGGTTCCTGCTCAGGCATGGACGTGCGCTTCGGGGGGATTGTCCGGATGTTTTTTACCTTTTTCGGCTGATCGGACGGCGCGGCCGCATCGGGAACCGGAACAGGAAGCAGTTCAGAAATCTGTGGCCTTTTGCGTGCCGGCAAAATCGAGGGATCTTCGCCTCCAGCCCCCAAAGAGGCCAGGCGCTTACGTTCGGCTTCATATCGTTCGAGGCAGCCTTTCTCCTCGCACTCGAACCTTTTCTGCCGAAGCACGAGCTCATCGAAATTTACCTGATGACCGTCGAAATCCGGCCCGTCAACACAGGCGAACTTCATCTTGCCGCCCACGGTCACGCGGCACGATCCGCACATTCCGGTTCCATCAACCATGATGGAATTGAGGCTTACCATAGTTCTTATGCCGTGCGGCCGTGTGAGTTCAGCGCAGGCTTTCATCATGGGTAGGGGGCCAATCGCAATCACTTCCTCAATGCCTTCGACGCTTGCCAGGACTTCTTTGAGAAGGACCGTCGTGAAGCCCTTCCTGCCATAGGATCCATCATCGGTGGCCACCAGAAATTCGTTGGAATGCTTCTCGAACTTGTCCTGCCAGAACATGACGTCTTTGTTGCGGAACCCGATAATTGAGATGGTGTGAGATCCCAATTCGTTGTGCCGCCGCAACTGAGGGAAGATGGGCGCAACCCCGAGGCCTCCACCAACAAGAACGACCTTATTGCATTTTTCAAGATGAGATTCCACTCCAAGAGGCCCGATGAAGTCGAGAACACTTTCGCCTTCCTTCATTTCCATCATCTGAGACGTCGTCTTGCCGACGACCTGAACAACCACGGTGACCGTGCCCTTACCGCGGTCAAAATCGGCAACAGTGAGTGGGATCCGTTCGCCCGTTTCATTAATCCGTACCATCAAAAAATGCCCTGGTGCACAAGCTCTGGCGACATCGGGAGCCAAAACCTCCCAAAGGAACGTCACCGGGCCAAACTGTTCCCGTTTTAAAATCCTATACATAAAGACTCCAATCACCCCGCAATAAAGGTACCAGAATTTCAAAGGCTTTGAATATTAGCGTGGAGCATGCCTGGAGAAAAGAAAAAATGGAGAGGAAGCAGAGAAATATGCTGACCCGGATTCTGGGGTTTGCCAGCTTTTTCAGTTGACTCCGACAACTTCCCCTTTCACCAGGTTGTCTTTGAATATACGAAAAACTTTCTGGAGCGCGCCGCAGTCCAAGTTGCCGTACAGAATCCGGCAAAACCGATGGTTCGCAATTCCCAGGTGCATTATACTTGCAGGGATTTTCTATAGTCCTCTGGCTGGCGTCGGCGACAGGCGTCGCCGAGATATTGATTTTTGCTGCGGGGAAGCCTACCCTTGTATGCGCTTTTCGCTGATTCGCTACAGGCTGGGGGCAGCAGGGGCATCGAAAGAGAATTTATGGCGGATGTGGATCGTTCAAATGTAGCCAAGGTAGTTGTGGCCACCACCATCATGCTGTCCTTCATTTCCTTCTGGAGAGCAGCGGCGATTGTTTTATGCGACCTGGCTTCCTCTGCCTACTATGCCGGCGGTCTCGCTGAAACCTTTGTAGGAAAGTCCGCTCCCTGGTTCATCCTGGGCATAATGTTGTTTTCCTCTGCAGTGCGGATTCTGTACATAGAAAGCTGCAGCATGTTTGTCCGGGGTGGAGTGTACCGGGTTGTGCATGAAGCTTTAGGCGGCACGCTGGCAAAGTTCTCTGTTTCTGCTTTGATGTTCGACTACGTGTTGACATGACCCATCAGCGGCGTGAGCGCCGGATTGTATTTGGCCGGTCTTATCAACGAAACCATTGATCTCGTGCAGCCAAACGCCATCCATCTGAATAGGCCATATTTTGCGGCTTTCTTTACCATCATAGTGACCCTTTATTTTTGGCGCAAAAATATCATCGGCATGCACGAGTCAAGCCGGAAAGCTTTGCGCATTATGCAGTTGACGACCGTCATGGTTGTAATGCTGATCATCTGGTGCCTGATCACGATCTTTCAGCGCGGCTTTTCGCCGGTGCCCTTCCCCAGCCTCGAAAATATGCAGTTCACTGACGAAACAGTGGGTTGGCTTAAGGGGACTTTCGCCACCAAGATTACCTTTATCGCCATGATGATTGGCCTCGGGCATTCCGTCCTGGCTATGAGCGGCGAGGAGACTTTGGGACAGGTCAACCGTGAAATCCAATCGCCGAAGCTTAAAAACCTCAAGCGGGCGGCCTTTGTGATCTTTGTGTACAGCATGATGTTCACGGCACTGGTTTCCTTTTTCGCCGTAATGATCATCCCGGACAAGGAGAGGGTGGGTTTTTATCTCGACAACCTGATCGGCGGATTGGCAATGAACGTCGTAGGTCCCCTTCCCCTGAGGCTGTTGTTCCATGCATTTGTTGTGGTGGTCGGGACAATTATCCTCTCGGGGGCTGTAAACACGGCAATTATCGGAAGCAATAGTGTCCTAAACCGCGTGGCTGAGGATGGTGTTATGCCCCAATGGTTCCGGGCGCCACACAAGAGGTTCGGCACAACTTCCCGGATCATAACGATGGTTGTCACGCTGCAAATCGTTACCATCATGCTGACCCGCGGGAACATTACGCTCCTGGGCGATGCCTACGCTTTCGGAATTATATGGAGCTTTACCATGCAGGGCATCGCTGTCCTTGTCTTGCGGTTCAAACGCCCGGATGTGCAGGAATGGAAAGTGCCTCTGAACTTCCACATTAAAGGACGCGAAATCCCGCTGGGCATAAGCCTGATCACTCTGGCACTTTTCTCACTGGCTATCATCAACCTCTTTACGAAAAAAGTGGCGACCATTTGGGGCATTGGCTTTACCGCTTCGATTTTCCTGATTTTTCAACTTAGCGAAATTTATAACCGAAAGCGCCAAGCCGGCAGAACCGATCTTGAGAAGTTCCAGCTGGAGGCTCAGGAAAGCATTTCCCTGGATTCCATAACCGTGCGCCCCGGAAACGTGCTTGTCACCATGCGGAATCCCAATGAACTGGGGCATCTCAAGAGGGTGTTGGAAAGAGTCGATACCCGCAAGATTGATGTGGTTGCGCTGACTGTGAGGCGGACTTCAGGATATGGTTCCGGGGGATATGAACTCGATGTAGATCAGATCTTTTCAAACAGGATCGCCGAGTTGTTCAGCCACGTGGTTACGATTGCGGAAAAAGCAGGGAAGCATGTTGATTTGCTGGTGGTTCCGGGGAGAGATTACAATCGTGCCACTGTGGAGGTCGCGCAGCGACTAAAGTCAAGCCTGGTAGTGATGGGACTATCCACAAGGATGACGCCTTCCCAGCAAGCGAAAAACTTCGGAGACGCATGGGAACGTCTGTCACCGCCGCGGCCACAGCTCTCTCTGGAGATTCTTGACGAAAAGAATAACAAGCAAACTTTCTTCAACCTGGGCCCTCACCCCCCAAGGCTTTGGCCGGAGGATATCGAACTCCTGCACGAGCTCTGGTTGAATCTCAGTGACAAGGGGCCCGGGTACAAGCTGCATCACCGCGATGTAATCAGGGTCGCTCTGCGCCGTCTTGAGGCTGAATTGCGAACTCCAAATGCCAAGGAAGTGTTGAAAGAAGTCTTGCATGAAGCGTCGGAAGAGAAACGCCCAGAATTGGAGATTGCAGCAGAACTTCCTGCCGAAGAGTCTGATGCTCTGGCGCCGTAATAGCCGAATAGTTTAGTTTTTAGCTCGATCGACCAGTCGGCTCCACGCGGTGGAACTTGGGTAATAGAGGACTGAGCGCAAAACAAGGCCTCGAACTGCGGGGCGACCGACCTTAATCCTGGATTGATCGTCGAGCACGTTACCTGCGCGCAGAAATTCCAAGGTTTTCATGCCGATTAAAATTGGCCAGGCGCACGCAAGCCGGATTCTGATTTGTTGCCGCGGAATTGCGTTTGTATAGCTCCACCCCGCCCTCAAGTGTTCCTCAGCCTGCTTCAGATAGGCATCGTAAATTGGAAGAAAGTTATCCATGTTTGCCGCGTCCAATAGCGCCTTTGGCGTCAAACTATGTTCCGACAACCGAATGGATGGCAGATAGCATCTGCCCTGCCTCAAATCCCGCGGCAAGTCTCTCAAGATATTTACCAGCTGCAATCCTTTGCCAAAGCGAACACCATTTTCCAGCAAAAATGACTCCTTTTGCCTCAGGCGTGGAATCACGTGAGCCAGGCACATTTTTGTCCAGAATTCTCCTACGCAGCCGGCTACCAGGTACTCATATTCCTCAAGTTGGTCATCGGTCTCCAGAGCGACAATTTGATCTGCGGTGCTTGCGCCAAAGCGCATGAGGTCCAATTCCTGACCGCGGATGATTACCTCGAGCAAATCCCGAATGCGTTGCCTATCGTCCTCTGACAGTGCTTGCAGCATTTCAAGGACATGGGCGAAATTTTCAAGCAGGGCGCGCTCAGCCGGTGATCCCTGGATGGCGTGAGCATCCTGAGTTGAGGCCAGCATGGCAAAATCAGGTGCCCGCGCAAATTTTCCCTCAGCCGCGGCCGCAATGGCGTTTCGCATTTCTTTAAACGCGGCAAGCCGCAAATCGACAGGGATCAATCTGGTATCCGCTACCGTATCGGTAGTCCGCGCAAGCAAATAAGCCAGGCCAATCTGATGGCGGATTGAGCGGGGAAGGACGCGCAATGTGAGATAAAAGGATCGTGAGACATTTCTAAGCAGGTCCTTCGATACTTTGGGCAAAAGGAGTGGCATGGACGCATTGAAGCATACTATGGACTTACAAGCAAATGCGGGTTAGCGCGCAGTTCCTGCACTATTTCCTGGGCGACGCGTCGCGCTCTTGGCAGTTCGTCGGGTGAGAAAGAGATTGCGCCCACCACCGGATGCCCACCGCCGCCATGGCGTTCGCACAGGGCGGCCAGATTGTGCCTGCGCGGATGAGGGCTCCATGGGTTGGATCCGACGGAGATTTTGGAGCGGAAACTTGAAAGGCTGACCCCAATGCAATAGGTTGCCTCAGGGAAGAGATAGTAGGGAATGAATTTGTTGTACCCTTCCAGGTCATGGGTACTCACATCGAAAAAAACTGTTCCGTCCGCGTATTGGGCATCCTGGCGGATTATCTCGATCGATTTCAGGTGGCGCTCGTACAGGGGCTTAAAGGCCTGCTGGACCCAATCCAGAGCCATAATCTCTTCCAACGACCTGTGTTGAAATTCGACGATCAGGTTATTGATTTGTTCCGAATCCCGCACGCCCTCGATAACCATCATCAGCTTCATCGCAGGATGGCGCAGCTCAACAGCAGTTAATGCATCCGGAAATTGAGCCCCGTCAATGATATCTGCCCAATGGATTAGCTCCTGAAGCCGGCTGGAATCGAAAGCAAAGTGTTTTTGAGCCATCTCGACAATGAATTTGGTGCAGGAATGGTACGTGGAATCGTGAAATTTCCTGCCGCTTTTATCAGCACGAAAATGGGCCTCATCTTCTTTTGAAAGGAATGCGCTCTGATGGTGGTCAAACCACCAGGTAATGCGGGGATCGCTGGAGTATTTAAAATCCACTATTGCGTTCTCGTCCCCGTCGAACTGGACATCAAGAAATAGTTGTGCTGCGCGGTGCGCCAATCCTTCGTAACGGATACTTGCATCGCTATGCACGGCATTGCGGTAGAAATTGGAGAAAACGGCCGCGGAAGCCAAGCCATCAAAGCAGTTATTATGGAAAAACACCGTAAGCTTCATAGAACCCTAGCCAACTACATCAAGATGTTTATGAAACAGCTTAAGAGCAGGTAAGAATGCCACATGCTAACACAGCCCCCCTCCAGGTGCAATAGCCGCAAAGCGCATGAAATTTCTCTTAAGCATGAAATATGTAACTAAATAGACTGATTGTGCGTATTTAAGACTGATTGCAAGGCCCTTCAGCTGCTTTGGGCGCTGAAGAGGGCCATTAAGAAGCCGCAACATGGCGAGACGGGAGCAAATATAATGGCTAAAGCAGGCATGTATAAAAGCAAATACCTTTGGTTGGTTGTAATAATTTTAATCGCAGCGATGGGATACGGGGGATGGAAGTACTTCACGACAAAAACAGACAAACCTATCTACCTCTTTGGAAACGTCGAGAAGGGATCTCTGATAACCCAGGTCAGCACAACGGGAACTCTTCAGGCCGTCACCACGGTTACCGTGGGAGCACAGGTTTCCGGTAAGGTTATGGAGATCCATGCTGACTACAATGATGTGGTTCAGAAGGGACAGCTTTTGGCAAAAATAGATACGTCTACGCTTGAAGTCGCCCTTAGTTTGGCGGAAGCCAGTTATAGGAGCTCAGAAATCGCAATAAAAAATGATGAGTTAAGCATACTTGTCTCACAGGAAAATCTGCAAAAAGCCAAACTGGATCTTGCGGAAAAGACCAGAAAGTTCAATCAGCAAAAAAAGCTTTTTGAGGAAAATTTGGTTTCCAAGGACGATCTCGACACGGCGCAAGCCTCCTATGATTCAGCGGTGGCTTCCGTGAAAACCAGCGAGTACCAGCTTGAATCGGCTAAATCGAATAGGATCTCAGATGAATCCCGGCTCGCTCAATCGAAGGCAAATGTAGATACGGCAAAGCTTAACTTGTCCTATGCAACCATTTTGAGCCCGATTTCGGGAACGATCCTATCCCGCAGTATTGAACTCGGGCAGACCTTGGCTTCGAGTTTTTCTGCTCCGTCCCTTTTTACGATTGCCGCAGACCTGACCAAAATGCAGGTAAATGCAAGCATAGATGAGGCGGACGTCGCGAAGATCAAAGAGGATATGGATGCCACCTTTACCGTGGATGCATACACGGGACAGAGCTTTGTCGGCAAGATCAGACAGATCCGTCTTTCCTCAGCAACAACACAAAATGTTGTGACTTATAGCGCGATTATTGCTGTCGACAATTCGGATTTAAGGCTGAAGCCGGGGATGACGGCAAGCCTAAAGATTATTTTGAACAGGGTTGATGATGTTCTGAAGATCCCGAATTCGGCGATGCGCTTCAAGCCAACCCTGCCCGAAACGGAGCTGCAAGCCGCCTTTACACGTGCCGGCCTGGAGTCGTCATGGGAACAATATAGGTCCACATTGGTAACAACAACGAACGGTTCAAGCAAAACCAGCACAGTCCAAACCAGCGCGACTCAAACAGCCAGGCCAGCAGGTTCTGGCGGTAGCGGCGATGCCGGTGGAGGAAGCGGCAGATCCGGTGCTCCTTCAGGTATGGAGGGTGGCAGGTCTGGAGAGTCTGGAAGATCCGGAGCACCTGGAGGGCTTGGAAGGCGTGCAAGCAGGGGAACACTGATTTGGACCATTGAAACGCAAGGTAAAGAGCAACTGCTAAGGCCTGTTATTGTTCAGACTGGTCTCTCGGATGGATCAAGCACACAGATCGTAGATGACGGAACACTTAAAGAGGGCGACACATTGGTTACCGGCGTAGAAGCTATAGCCAGTAAAACCACCACAACCACCAACACACAACAACAACAAAACCAGATGATGAGAAGTATGAGCGGCATGGGCGGCATGGGTGGCATGGGTGGCATGGGCGGCGGCATGAGCGGCGGCGGAAGACGCTAGCTCGAAGAAGAGGGCGCACAATCGTTAAACATAGAAGGGAACGCTCATCAGGGAATATCCCGGAAAGATATGCAGCCAATGAAGGCCAGTCAAGAAATCCTGCAAGATCAAAAAACAGCAAACCAGCCTAATGGCAACCATGTCATCGAGGTGGAAAACCTTCATAAGTTCTATGAAATGGGAGAGATGCGCGTGCATGCTCTGCGCGGACTCGTCGTGACTATCGACCGGGGCGAGTTCGTCATCATCATGGGTGCCTCCGGCTCGGGTAAATCTACTTTCATGAATCTCCTGGGCTGCCTGGATAAGCCGAGCAGAGGTTCTTATCTACTTGAAGGAACTGATGTTTCGCAGCTCTCACGAATCCAACTGGCCCGCATCCGTAATGAGCGGGTGGGATTCGTGTTTCAGGGATTCAATCTCTTGAGCCGCACGACGGCGACTGAGAACGTCGAATTGCCACTAATCTACTCTGGAATTAGAGCTCGGGAGCGCCACCGGCGCTCCCACGAGGCGCTTAAAAGAATGGGCTTGGAGGATAGGGCCAACCATATTCCATCACAACTATCGGGTGGCCAACAGCAGCGTGTTGCCATTGCCAGATCTCTCGTAAATAGCCCCATTATTCTGCTGGCGGACGAGCCGACTGGGAACCTGGATAGCCGAACTTCAGTTGAAATCATGCAGGTTTTCCAGGAACTGAATGAGCAGGAAAATTTAACCGTAATACTAGTGACTCACGAACCTGATATTGCCAGTTACGGTAAGCGCATTATTACATTTCGTGATGGCCACATCACGCGGGATGAGCCGGTACGAAACAGGCGTATGGCATCCGATGTAATCGCCACATTACCTCCTCTTGAGGATTAAATGTTATTCGTATTGACCATCATACGAGTGGCTTTTAAAGCACTCGGCCGCAACAAACTGCGGTCTATCCTTACAATGCTGGGGATAATAGTCGGCGTGGGCGCTGTCATCGCTATGGTAAGCGTCGGGCAGGGAGCGCAGGAAAGCATTGCCGGCAGCATCTCCGGCATGGGAAGCAACATGCTTTATGTGCAACCCGGTTCGTTTAATACCGGTGGTGTTCGTTCCGGCATGGGAACCATGACCACCCTGACAGTTGAGGATTATGAGGCAATCACACGTGAATGCTCCGCTGTGAAGTATGCTTCGCCCGGCATCAACGTCAGCCAGATGCTCATATATGGCAATCAGAACTGGATGACCAGCATCCAGGGAGGGAACACCAATCTTCTTGAAATCAGGGGTTACAAGCTCGAAAGTGGAAGCATGTGGACCAAGGAGGAAGAAACTTCAACCGCGCGAGTTATTATTATCGGTAAAACGATTGTCGACTATTTGTTCCCGCAACAGGACCCGATCGGCCAGGAGGTTCGTATTAGAAATGCGCCCTGGACTGTGATAGGGGTATTGAAATCCAAAGGACAGAGTGGAGTGGGACAGGACCAAGATGACATTGTCCTTGGGCCCCACACATCAGTAAACAAGAAGTTGCAGCGCTTTCAGCACATCGATAACATCATGGTTTCAGCAAAATCTGAGGAGTTGATTCCCACCGCCAAGGCTCAGATTGAGGAACTCATGCGCTACCGGCACGGGATTCTAAATAAAGATGATGATGATTTCCAGGTGAAAAGCCTATCGGACATGGCGGATCTTGCCAAGCAGTCCAGTGAAACCATGACCATGCTCCTCGCCAGTATTGCCGGTGTCAGCCTGGTTGTAGGAGCGATCGGCGTAATGAATATCATGCTGGTGTCTGTAACCGAGCGCACACGCGAAATCGGCATTCGCATGGCTGTTGGCGCCACAGGTGGAGATATCCAATTCCAGTTTTTGACCGAAGCGATTGTGCTGGCGATTTTTGGCGGAATTTTGGGGATTCTTGCCGGGATTGTAGCATCGAAAATCCTTGCTAATTCCCTGGGCTGGGCGACCATGGTCTCAACGTCTGCAATTGGGATGGCGTTCTCGGTCTCGGCCGCGATTGGGATCGGCGCCGGCTGGTATCCTGCCCGCAAAGCATCGCGACTGGATCCTATTGAAGCGCTTAGGTTTGAATAGGAACCGAACCTTTATTTCCGCCGCACTTTAAATGCTGCCTTAGATGAATTTCTTGCTTCCTGGATTCATGTGATTTGCCTGAGGTTGCCAGCTACCTCAAGCGCATTATTGCATTTTGGGATGGCCACATCAGGCATGACGAGCCGGTTCGAATTAGACCTATGGCATCGGATATAATCGCCACATTGCCCCCTATGGAGGATTAGATGTTATTCGTATTAACCATCATCAGAGTGGCCTTCAATGCGCTCGGCCGCAACAAACTGCGGTCTATCCTTACAATGCTGGGAATAATAATCGGTGTAGGCGCTGTCATTGCCATGGTAAGCGTCGGACAGGGAGCACAGGAAAACATTTCCAAAAGCATTTCCGACATGGGAAGCAACATGATCTATGTGCAGCCCGGCTCCTTCAATTCTGGTGGTATTCGTTCCGGCATGGGAACTATGACCACCCTGACAATTGACGACTATAAGGCAATTATGCGTGAATGCTCCGCTGTTAAGGCGGGGTCGCCCAGTGTCAGTGCCAGTCAGATGTTGATTTACGGCAATCAGAACTGGATGAGCAGAATCCAGGGAGGAAACATCAACCTTCTTGATATCAGGTTGTATAAGCTTGAAAGCGGAAGCATGTGGACCCAGGAGGAAGAAGACTCATCAGCACGAGTCATTATTATCGGTAAAACTATTGTCGACTATTTGTTTCCGCAGGAGGACCCGATCGGCAAGGAGGTTCGCATTAGAAATTCGCCATGGACTGTGATTGGGGTTTTGAAATCCAAAGGACAGAGTGGAGTGGGACAGGATCAGGACGATACCGTCCTTGCCCCCTATACCACGGTAATGAAGAAGCTGCAGCGCTTTCAGTACATCAATAACATCATGGTTTCAGCAAAATCTGAGGCGTTGGTTCTTACGGCCAAAGCTCAGATTGAGGAGCTCATGCGCTACCGGCATGGGATCGTAAACAAAGATGATGATGATTTCAGCGTGAAAAACCTTTCAGACATGGCTGAGCTTGCCAAGCAGTCCAATGAAACCATGACCATGCTCCTTGCCAGCATTGCCGGCGTCAGCCTGGTTGTAGGAGCCATCGGCGTAATGAATATCATGCTGGTGTCCGTAACCGAGCGCACGCGTGAAATCGGCATTCGCATGGCCGTGGGCGCCACAGGTGGAGATATCCAGTTCCAGTTTTTAACCGAAGCGATTGTGCTGGCGATTTTTGGTGGAATTGTGGGGATTCTTGCCGGGATTGTGGCATCGAGAATCATCGCCGATTACCTGGGCTGGGCAACCATGGTTTCAACTTCTGCGATTGGGATGGCGTTCTCGGTCTCGGCCGCGATTGGAATCGGCGCCGGCTGGTATCCTGCCCGCAAAGCATCGCGCCTGGATCCTATTGAGGCGCTTAGGTTTGAATAGGAATTGATACCTTATTTCGCAGCACTTTGAATTCTGCCTCAGATGAATCTGGAACTTCCCGGATTCATCCGATTTGCCGAGGAGGAAACGGTCTTCTACAAATTATTTGTTCGGGAGTAAATAAGCACCCGGGAGCGGCATCGGCATTCCCGGGGAGCCCTTGAAAGAATAAACTTGAAGAATAGGATTGATAATTTCCTTCACAGCTTTCGAGCGGTTGACAACAGCATGCCGCAATTGCCAAATCTTCGATCCTAATTCTTCTGCTGGACGAACCGACTGTAAACTCACACAGCGGAACTTCAGATGTTATTTGTATTTACCATCATCAGAGTAGCCTTCAATGCGCTTGGCCGCAACAAACTGCGGTCTATTCTCACAATGCTGGGAATAATAATCGGTGTGGGCGCTGTCATTGCCATGGTAAGCGTCGGGCAGGGAGCACAGGAAAAGGTTGCCAGCAGCATTTCCAGCTTTGGAAGTAACATGCTTTACATACAGCCTGGATCCTACAACTCAGGTGGTGTTCGTTCCGGCCTTGGAACCATGACGACTCTGACACTTGATGACTACAATGCAATCATCAGCGAATGTTCCGCTGTCAAATATGCTTCGCCAGGTGTCAGCGCCAGTGTGATGATGATAGTCGGCAATCAGAACTGGATGAGCAGAGTTTCGGGTGGAAACACACATCTTCTCGAGATCAGGAATTACCAGCTCGAAACCGGAAGCATGTGGACGCAGGAGGAAGAAGACTCATCTGCGCGAGTCTGCCTTATCGGGAAAACTATTGTCGATTATCTGTTCCCCCAACAGGATCCAATTGGTCAGGAAGTTCGAATTAGAAATGCGCCCTGGCATGTAATTGGAGTATTGAAATCCAGGGGACAGAGTGGAGTAGGACAAGACCAGGATGACGTTGTCCTTGCACCCTATACTACAGTAATGAAGAAATTGCAGCGCTTTCAGTACATCACTTACATTAGGGCTTCAGCAAAATCTGAGGAGATGGTGCCCACCGCCAAGGCTCAGATTGAAGAGCTCTTGCGCTACCGGCACAACATCATCAATACAGATGACGATGATTTCAAGGTGCAAAACCTCTCGGACATGGCTGAGCTCGCCAGACAGTCCAACGAGACTATGACACTGCTCCTTGCCAGTATTGCCGGTGTAAGTCTGGTTGTGGGAGCGATCGGCATAATGAACATCATGCTCGTGTCGGTAACCGAGCGTACCCGTGAAATCGGCATTCGCATGGCTGTCGGTGCCACAGCTGGAGATATCCAATTCCAGTTTTTGACCGAAGCGATTGTGCTGGCGCTTTTTGGCGGAATTCTTGGAATTCTTGCCGGAATAGGAACATCGAGGATTCTAGCCGATTCGCTTGGATGGGCAACATTCGTATCTTCAACAGCCATAGCAGAAGCATTTACGGTCTCGGCCGCGATTGGAATCGGTGCCGGCTGGTATCCTGCCCGCAAAGCATCGCGCCTGGATCCTATTGAGGCGCTTAGATTTGAATAGTAACTGTTGCTTAATCTCCACCACACGTTGACTCACGCCTCAGATAAACTTATACTTTCTTTGGAATATCTGAATTGTTCGGGGAGGTATCTCATGAGGCGAATTTTTGCCTTTGCCTTTTGCATGATATTTTTGGTCCTGGGTTTAGGGCCCCACTATTCCTTTTCGTCGCCGGTTGACACGCCGCAGAAGAATAAAGTCAAAACTCAAAAGAACAAGAAGGACGATCAGGAGCGGCCCCAGTATTACAAAAAGTGGCTCGACGAAGATGTTCTCTACCTCATCACGGATGAGGAAAAGGGTGTTTTTAAGAACCTAAAGACTGAAGAAGAGCGGGAGATTTTTATAGAGCAGTTCTGGGCGCGTCGCAATCCTGATCAGAGGGCTACCTCGAACGAATTCAAGGAAGAGCATTACCGGCGCATTGCGTATGCCAATCAGCATTATGCCTCAGGAATCCCCGGCTGGAAGACAGATCGAGGAAGAATCTATATAACATATGGAAAGCCGGATGAGATCGAATCCCATCCATCAGGAGGTTCATATAATCGAGAGAGCTGGGAGGGAGGTGGCTCGACTTCCACATACCCATTTGAGCGTTGGTGGTATCGGCACATTGATGGCGTCGGCGATGATATAGAAATAGAATTTGTGGACAAGAGCATGACCAACGAATACCGCATCGCCATGAACCCTGATGAAAAAGATGCGCTTATTAACGTTCCCGGCGCTGGATTGACCATGAATGAGCAGATGGGATTGTCGGAAAAAAAGGACCGTCCTTATTTTACCGGTTACACAGCTGACCCCCAGAATGCTCAATATATGCGGGCAAAAGACAAGCCCTTTGCGCGTCTCGAACAGTATGTCAACCTGCAGCGGGCGCCCGAGATCAAGTTTAATGATCTAAAGAGCCTGGTAACGACAAAAGTAACTTACAACACCTTGCCCTATTCCATGCGTACCGACTTTATCCGGCTTTCAGGGGATAAGGTGCTGGTGCCTATTACTATTGAGTTGCAAAACTCGGATTTGGGTTTTAAAAAGGAATTGGATTTCAATCTGGCGTCCGTAAACGTTTATGGACTGGTTACCAGCCTTACCAACCGCATTATGGCGGAATTTGAGGATGTCATCGGCCTGGAGTATACCGATGCCACATTTGACCAGGGGAAAAACAGCCGCTCGGAATATCAAAAGATTATCGCCCTACCGCCGGGACAGCGCTTCAAAATAGATCTGGTGCTTAAGGATATCAATAGCGGGAATATCGGGGCGACAAGCACGGGGATTGTTGTGCCCAAATACACCGATGAAAACCTGGAGTGCAGCACGATCATTCTTGCCAACTCTATTTCTACTATCCCTGATACCTCGGATCAATTGGAGCAATTCGTTATCGGCGACCTGAAGATATTGCCCAATGTCAAATCTGAGTTTTCATCGGCGCAATTCCTCATCCCATATGTGCAAATTTATAACGCCACATTAGATCAAACCAGCCTCCAACCGTCACTGGAGGTAACCTATACCATCAAGAATCCGACAGATGGAAAGGTTGTGACGGAGATTCAAGATCTGTCCGGCAATTCCGTTCAATTCTTTTCCGGCGAGCGAATCGTAGTCTTGGGCAAGATTTCCCTGAAGGGGATGGCGCCGGGAACCTACAAACTGGAAGTCAAAACGCTGGACAGGATATCGAACCGCACGGTTGTGGCGGAAGCAACGTTCAAGGTGCAGCCGCAGGCTCAAGCTGCGCTGACAACGCCTTGAGCGTTGAACCCTCGCTGGAAGCGCTATCAGGGGCGCTGTTATTCCGCATCTCTCATGACAACAGGCACAATTCCGGGTGATTTCTCCCCCGACTTCAGCTATTCTGCGATCGGTAGAAAAAATTTGGGAAAAAGCAAATTACTATCTACAAAAGAGTACAGCCTTAGTTAAGCCGCATTTCTCACCTGGCTTCGCAGTGAAGCGGCGCAGAAGGCTGCTGAGAAGTGCAGGTTAAAGACACGCAATGCGCGGGACGGGGCGCAGGATCGTTCCAGACCCGCTCCCAGCGGAGATTGGTGTGAGAATCGCCCTCGACGCCACCTACAGCATCGATGAAGGACTTACCGGGATAGGTGTCTACTCCCGCGAATTGATGCTGGGCTTGGCAAAAACCCACCCCGAGGCACGCTTCGACTACTGCTACCGCCCACACCGTTATCTGAGCTCCTGGAAGGAGGCGCTGCCTCCGAACGCGCGCCGGCGCCTGATGGCTGAGCCGTTGGGTCCGCGCTGGGCCGACGTGTTCCACGGGCTGAATCAGCGTCTGCCGCGGATCCGATTGCGGCGCTCGCTGGCCACGTTCTACGACTTGTTTGTCATGACCAGCGATTACGCCACCCCGGAATTCCGCGCCCGGTTCGCTGAACAGGCACGCGACGCTGCCGCGCGCGCGGATCTGATCGTAGCCGTTTCGGAGTTCACCAAGTCGCAGGTGGTCGGGCTGCTCAACATCCCGGCATCGCGCGTGAGGGTGGTCCACCATGGAACTCGCTCCCTGGAGCCTCTACCGGAGGTGGCGCGGGAGAAAATCGTCCTCAATGTGGGCACGATCCAGGAGCGCAAGAACATCGCTCGGCTGGTGGAGGCTTTTGAAAGCCTGGACCCGGACTGGAGACTGGCTCTGGCAGGATCGTTCGGCTACGGTGCAGCCGGAATAATGGCACGCATCGAAAAGAGTCCTGCGCGCGGACGGATCGCAATACTTGGGTATGTCTCCATAGAGGACTTGGCCGGCTGGTATGCGCGCGCCTCGATCTTCGCTTTTCCATCTCTCGACGAGGGCTTCGGTATGCCGGTGTTGGAGGCCATGGCGGCGGGCGTTCCCGTGATAACTTCCAAACGCTCGGCTATGCCGGAAGTTGCGGGGGACGCCGCCCTGCTGGTTGACCCCGATGACGTGGAAGACATCGCTTCCAAATTACGCATGCTTGCAGAAAATCCGGACGTGAGGCGGGACTTGGAGTTACGCGGCCGCCGCAGGGCGGGCGCCTTCACATGGGCTAAGGCAGTTGCTGACACCTGGAAGCTTTACCTTGAACTGGGTGCGGGATAGCTTTCATCAGCCTGCAGAATCCAACACAACTAATGCGGATTAAATAATCTCCTGTCTTATAAGGCGATACAGTATCAGTCATGTTAAAATCGGCGTCCATGGAGCCAATTTCGGCTGTGCTGATTACCTATAACGAGGAGCGAAATGTTTCGGCCGCGCTTCAGTCCTTGGCGTGGGCTGACGAGATTGTTGTAGTTGACAGCGGAAGCACCGATGCGACGGTAGAGATCTGCCGCGGGGTTACGGACAGGATTTTTGCCAGAAATTGGACGGGATATGCCGACCAGAAGAATTTCGCGGTGGAAAAAGCCAGTCACAACTGGATCCTCTCACTGGATGCTGATGAAAGGCTGAGCCCGGAGCTGCAGGATGAAATCAAGTCCCTGCTCAGCCACGGGCTGGAATATGCCGGATACAAGATGCCCCGCATTGCTTATTTCATGGGACGATGGATTCGGCACGGGGATTGGTACCCCGATTATCAGCTGCGTCTTTTTGACCGGCAAAAGGGGACATGGCAGGGAGGACGGGTTCACGAATCGGTAAAACTGGAGGGGAAGCCGGGATTTCTGAAGGGCAAAATACAGCACTACACATACCACACTCTTTCGGATTACCTGCGTCGCCTCGACACTTACTCCTCGCTTGCGGCCGCCGATTATTTCCAGAGCGGTGAAAGTGTGGATGCATGGAAATTGCTGGGCCATCCTATGGCCACCTTTATCAAAGGCTATCTTGCAAAGGGCGGATTTCTGGATGGTGCTCCAGGCCTGATGGTAGCTGTTATGGGAGCCATTTCGGTTTACTTTAAATATGCGAAACTTTATGAGATGCAAAAGAGCGCAAAGGGATAGTGGAATAGATGTCGATGTCCCTGATCCTGCGGGGCCGGGCTCAGCGGCTGTCCCGGAATCACATTCTGGTTTTGAAACTTTTTAGCGGACGGAGCAAACAGATATGAAAGGCATAGTCCTGGCAGGCGGTCTTGGCACTCGGTTGTATCCTCTGACCAAAGTGACGAACAAGCATCTCTTACCGATCTACCACAAGCCCATGATCTATTACCCGATCGAAACGCTGGTGCAGGGTGGCATCCAGGATATCCTGATTGTCACCGGCGGAGCCAACGCCGGGGATTTCCTTCGCCTTCTGGGCAATGGCAAAGAATTTGGACTTCGTCATATTAACTACACCTATCAGGAAGGGGAAGGCGGAATAGCGGCAGCCCTCTCATTGGCGGAGTTTTTTGCCGAGGGGGACCTTATCTGCGTAATGCTGGGAGACAATGTTATCGAAGGCTCAATTGCCGGCTATATTGAAAACTTCAAGAAGCAGGGGGGCGGTGCCCGCATACTTCTTAAAGAAGTCGATGATCCGCAGCGTTTCGGCGTTGCCGAGATCCGCGGCAATCAAATTGTCCGCATCGAAGAAAAGCCCGCAGTCCCCCCCTCCAATTACGCGGTGACTGGAATCTACATGTACGATGCTGAAGTGTTTAATTTTGTAAAAGAGCTTAAGCCGTCGCGTCGAGGCGAGTTGGAGATAACGGATGTAAACAACGCCTATATCAACAAAGGTAAGCTGCGCTACGACATTCTCGACGGCTGGTGGACCGACGCCGGCACATTTGAGTCCCTGCTTCATGCATCGAACCTTGTTTCGAAAAACAAGCATCCATGAAGGGGAGCCCCTCCAAATATGGGATAGCCAATCTCAAGGTCGTTGGCAGAAAGGAAGGCTGATCTTGAAGCTGCTGATTACGGGAGGAGCCGGGTTCATCGGCTCCAATTTTGTCCGGTTAATCCTTGAACAACACCTGGACTACGAGGTGTTGAACCTCGACAAACTGACCTACGCGGGCAATCTGGAAAACCTGGCGGGGCTCGATCAAAACCCCAATTACCGGTTTGTCAAAGGAGACATCTGCGATTCGGACCTGGTTAACTCGATCATGTCCGAAGGCGTCGGGGCTGTGGTCAATTTTGCCGCTGAATCCCATGTGGACCGCAGCATTTTGGAAGCATCGGAATTTGTGCGCACCAATATCCAGGGAACCTTGGTCCTGCTGGAGGCCGGCCGGAAACACAAAGTTCAACGCTATGTGCAGATATCCACGGATGAAGTATATGGGAGCCTTGGAAGCGTAGGGGCTTTTACCGAAACAACTCCGCTGGCGCCCAACAGCCCTTATGCTGCCAGCAAGGCTTCTGCCGACCTGCTGGTTCGCAGTTACTATAAGACGCACGGCTTCCCTGCCATCATTACGCGCTGCTCCAACAATTACGGGCCTTATCAATTCCCGGAAAAATTTATTCCACTCCTTGTTTCCAATGCGCTTGCGGACCTCCCCATTCCTATCTATGGTGACGGCCTGTATGTCCGAGACTGGATTCATGTCAGGGATCATTGCTCGGCGATTGACAAGGTATTGCATCAGGGGAAGATCGGAGAGGTTTACAACATTGGAGCGCGGCAGGAAAAGCCTAATCTGGAAATCGCCCGTCTGATTCTGACCGCTCTTGGAAACAGCAAGTCCATCCTGTCTCATGTCCAGGACCGTCCGGGTCACGATCGCCGGTACGCTATCGATCCTTTGAAAATTGAAACTGAATTGAACTGGCGGCCGGAGATTTCTTTTTATGACGGCCTCATGCAGACCATCGAATGGTATAAAAACAATCCCCTGTGGGTGGGGCGGGTGCGCAGCGGCGAGTACCTATCGTACTATTCGCGAATGTATCAGCGCCGCGAGCAAACGCTTGCGGAGCGTTAAACATGAAGATTCTGATTGCGGGCAGCACTGGGATGCTCGGAACCGATTTGATGGCCCAATTCTCCAGTCATCATGTTTTTGGACTCGATCGGCCCCAGATCGATATTACGGATTTAGATCAGTGCCTCGGGTATGCGAGAGAACTGCAACCCGAAATCATTATCAATGCGGCGGCATTGACGCAGGTTGATTACTGTGAATCCCACGCCGAGGAAGCCTTCCGCATAAACGCCGAAGGCGCCGGAAACCTAGCGAAGGCAGCAGCCTCCATAGGCGTCCCGCTTTTGCACTACAGCACCGACTACGTTTTTGATGGCCTCAAAGGAGAGCCCTACCATGAAGAAGATCAGCCCAATCCAGCAAGTGTCTACGGAAAATCGAAACTGAGTGGAGAGGAGCTGATTCGCGTTTTTTGCCCAGACCATATGATATTGCGGACTTCCTGGCTTTTTGGCTGCCACGGCAGCAACTTTATCGCCACAATCCTGAAAATTGCCCGCAATGAGGGAAAGCTGCAGGTCGTGAACGATCAGTTTGGCAGTCCGACCTATGCGAAAGATCTTGCTGCTCACACGGCGCAGTTGCTGGAGGCAAGGTGCCGCGGCACTTACCATTTGACCAATAGCGGTTTTTGTTCCTGGTACGAGCTGGCAGCCAAATGTGTAGAATGGTCCGGAATGTCCGGGGTATCCGTTACGCCGGTCACTTCCGACCAATTTCCCCGCCCCGCACCTCGTCCTCTCAACTCCGTCCTTGCCAACGGACGGCTGTTGCGCGAAGGCTTGGCTGGAATGCGCCCCTGGCAGCAAGCTGCGCAGGAATATGTAAGGTTGCTCGCCGACACTCCCGGCTAGCATTCAATCACATGTTGCCCCGGAAAAGCCTTTGCATTCCGGTTTTTGAAGGCTTGCTTCCATGCCAGGAAGCCGCCGCCTGCGCGCAAGGCGTCCCATGCTGCAAGTCCTGCAGATTCGCCCCCCTGGGAAAGCATATATTCCACCCAGGCCCAACGCGTCGAGGACGGGCGCAAGTTGACCAACCCCTTTGTGCCCGCGCGCAGTTTTGCCAGCCTGGCCTCCAATGTCGAAATTGATTCGAAAGGCGCACCATCCAGAGGAGTGTTCCTCTTGGCGACGAAAGGCGAGACTGTCATCGAAAGCGGCACAATCCCGGCCAATTCCTTTGAAAACCGGATCAGCTCTTCCACATCGGCGTCGGTTTCGCCGGGAAAGCCTATCATCTGGTACAGCTTCAGGCGTTTCAGCTTGAACTTCCGAGCTAATTCGGCGGCATGAATGAGATGGCTTTCACTGGTTTTGCGGTTCACCAGGTCGCGCAATCGCTGAGAGACTCCGTCGGATGCCGTCGTCAGTGTCCGATACCCACCCCGGGCTAACAACCCTACCAACTCTTCATCCAGCCGATCCGTTCTCAAGCTTGAAATACCGATTTCTCGGCCGCTTTCCACGATAGTTCGCACTATTTCTTTAAGCCCGGGATGATCGCTGACAGCTGCACCGACAAGCCCAACGCGGCGCGCATGTTCAGGAATGAAGGAGAGTAATTTTTCAGGCGCTACGGTTCGCATGCCCCCGTTTGTCGTTCGACGCATGACGCAGTAGGTGCAGCCGCGCGAACAGCCCCGTTCCGCCTCAACGAGGAACATCGAAGCCAGCACCGTGTTCCGCGTCAGAATCTGCGATCGGGCGGGGAGGCGGTCATCAGCGGCCTTGGCCAACTTCAGCGGATGCTGGGACTGCCCGGGCACATAACATCCCGGAAACCGTGAAAAATGCGCAAGCAGGTCGGCGCGATTCATTTGAGAAGCAGCGTCCAAAAACGGATGGATCAACTCCTCCCCTTCACCAAGAATGATGATATCAGCAAAGGGCGCAAGAGGAACCGGATTGGAGTTTGTCAAAGGTCCGCCCACCAGAATCAGGGGATGTTGCAGCGTTCTATCTTCCTTCAGGACGGGAATGCCACAGAGGTCCAGCATTTCCAGGAAGCCGGCAATTTCCAACTCATATGAAATTGAGAATGCAACGATGGGGAAATCAGAGAGGGGGGTTTCGCTTTCATAGGAGAAGAGCGGAAACCTCAGCTTTCTGTATGCTTCGACATCTTCAGGCAGGAATGACCTTTCAGCCGTGGCGTTGGCGTTGAGATGGATCTCCCGATAGATCGTCTGGTACCCAAGCGAGCTCATACCTATGGAATAGGAGCTTGGGTAACAGAGCGCAACCCTGAGGGATGCTTGCTTTGAGAGTGTGCCTTCTTCCTGGGCAAGACGTTGGCGCGCCTGAAAGAGAAGGCTCCATGTGCCGGCCGCCATGCTAACCTCGCGTTTTCACATCTCCCGGCGGATGATTACACACCCCGATTGATATCAGGCCAGATAATCCGATGGAGCTGAAGCTGCATACGGACCTGCAATCCGCACTCGAGCACCCACTGCGCGAGTTGTGCGTATTGTAATTTCCCATAAACCGGTGAAAAAAGAACTGTTCCCACTCGATCGGGCAAGTGATTGGCGTGAGCAACGGCACATGCCCAATCAAAATCGGCGCGGTCCCCTACTACAAACTTCACCTCATCGTTACGAGTGAGATATTCAATATTCTGGAAATAATTGCTGCTTTCCATGCCGCTGCCCGGGCATTTAATGTCCATTATTTTGTGCACGCGTGTGTCAACATCTTTTAGAGAGACTTGTCCTCCGGTTTCAAGACATACGGTGTATCCCTCTACCAGCAATTCGCGAAACAAATCATGCACGGACTCCTGTAACATTGGTTCTCCGCCCGTGACAAGAACCAGCCGTGTCGGGTAGGGCCTGACCGTCTCCAGTATCTCGGGAACAGATTTCTCCTGCCCTTCGCTGAATGCATGTTCGGTGTCGCAGTAGGAGCATCGCAAATTGCAGGCGGCCAAGCGTATAAAGGCGCAGGGCAATCCCATGAAGCTGGATTCTCCCTGGATGCTGTAGAAAATTTCGTTTACTTTCATTTGCGGCTTCTAAGTCGGCCTAATCTGTCGAATTATTGCCTTGCAGTTTTGCGTTTCGCCGGCTTATTGCTCTCCAGGCGAACAACAACTACCGTGATATTGTCCGGACCTCCGGCTGCATTGGCCGCGTCTACCAAAGTTTGGCCCAGTTCGTGAGCGCTTTTGTTCCTTTCGGACAGGATCTCCCGAATACTTTCATCCGGCACGGCATCAGTCAAACCATCCGAACAGATGAGATAGACATCTTCTTCCCGGACATCGCCTTGCTCGATATCAACGCTGACCTGTGGATGAGTGCCGATCGCGCGCGTGATGAGGTTTTTGCAGGGGTGAGTGGAAAGCTCCGATTTTTTTAGTAACCCTTTTTCAAATAGCGGCCAAACGTAGGAGTGATCCTCGGTGAGTTGATCCAGGCTCCCATTTCTGAGCAGGTAGGCGCGTGAATCTCCCACATGGGCGAGGCAGTAATGACTATTGCGAAAGGCCAAAGCGGTGAGCGTACTGCCCATGCCTGAATATTCCGGAGTCTCGCGCTGGCTTTCATAAATGCGGTAATTGGCCAACTCCGCTGCAGATTGTAAAACCTCCTCCAGAGGCACATCCTGGACAGTCTGACCAGCCATTACTTCCTGAATAGCTGATGCTGCTATCTTGCTGGCAATCTCCCCTGCGGCGTGGCCTCCCATCCCATCGGCAACCAAATACAGATTTATCTGCGGGTCAGCGATGAATGAATCCTCGTTGGAGAGCCTGACCTTGCCTTGATCGCTCTGGGTGCCGAATTCAAAATGCACGGGTCGACCTTTCACTTTCGGGATGGTTGCACTTTTCTTGTGGGATGGGTGCGATCGCCCCGTTTTCACAGAACTTAACTTATAACATGGGGCTACCACTGCTTCAAGCCGGGAAAGGACTCGGACACGCACCCGGGAACGACACTCCAAACATCGGTCGAAGCAAATAGTGTGTCATTTGCAGGTCAGCTTAGCGAGCTTTATGCTATCATTTTGGAACGCAACGGTTCGGAGCAGCTCTGTTTTTCTGGGAAAGGCATATGCGTTTAAGCTACTCGTGGCTTGGTAGACATCTTTGGATTATTTTGGCGGCAATATTGAGCGTGCAAGGCGCATTTGCGGGCGTATCCCGTTCAATCCAGGATAAGTATCGAGCGAAATATGAAAACAAGGCGCTTTTCCTGAAGGTTCCGGTTCATGGCGAGAGGCAGTACGTGAACATTACCGGGCGGACGTATCGCGCGGAAGAAGGAGTAGGCCAAGCCCGTTTTAAAGTTGGAGATCAGCTGCGTGTCCTCGAAATGGATTTTAGCGGGGATGAAATCAAATTCAAAATGGGGGCAATCAGCAGTGCCGGCATTGTGGAAATTGTCTTCAAGTTTGACAGCGCTCTTCAGGAAACTTTCCCTAATAGCAACGTCTTTGACGACGCTCTTGGCTACGTGTTCACTGAAGGATTGAAGTACTCGGATTTGGAGGAGGCTAAACGCACTTACACGCAGGACGAATTTGAACAGGCCGTGAGCAAGATTGCCGCCACTTCGAATACCAGCCGGGAGGTGGTCCTTAAGAATATTGCGCCACGAGTGCCGGCATATGAAGAAAGCCAGCGGGAAATCGAAAGCTTGAAAGCCCACAATGAGGAGGTTTCATCACAGTTGAGCACTTCGCAGAGCGAAAATCGCAAGCTTGACGCGGAGCTCCGAAATTCACAGGCGGAAGTTGCTCGTCTCCGCAGCGCAAACACTTCTTTGCAGGAAAAGATCGACAGCTCTACTTCCCAGTTGTCCAAACTGGGGGAAGATCTTCGCACGGTTCGCGGCGCAACTCAGGGCTACCAAAAAGAGCTGGCCAGCATTCAGCGCTCGCTGAATTTGAAGGTGGACACCGGCGGGGATCTGTCGACGCAGATTTCGGATCTGGGCCAGGCGCTGCGGAAGCTTCAGAAAGACAACGAAGGGCTTGAAAGTCAGAACAATGCATTGCGCTCCGACCTGGAGGAGCAGCAGTCGACCAATAACCGGCTTTCCAGAGAGATGGATGATTTAAAAGCCTCCAACAAGCAACTGAGTGAAACGATCCAGACCCTCACTTCGAAAGAGGATTCACTGGCCCGGCAGTATATTGACCTCAAGAAGACCAAGGAGAATCTTGAAGATGTTGTTCAATCGGTTTCCGGCCTCAACACTCGAATCGCAGAGGAGAAAACAGAGGGAGGTTTCTATTATCGCAAAGTGAATGTTTACCTCAAAAATCTGCTCGTGGGTTCTCTGGACTGGCTGGTTCCGCTGCGCCTGAGCCACAACAGCTCAGCGCAGGCAAAGGCCGACTTTACGGCCGAATCGATTGATTACGTCAAGATTTCCGCTGAAGAAAGAAAAATCCTGCGCTCATTGGGCGACAAGCTAAGGATCCAGGCGACGCTGACTTCGTCATCTCCGACAATGGTGGTTCAGGCCGATACAAAGGACGCCCTGCACGATGTTGGAGAGCGTGATCGGGCCGCGTGGAACTGGGCCATAACGAATCGCGGCACCCAGGACGCTCGTTTGCTTTTTACCGTAGGGCTGGTAAATAAAAATTCGGATGCGGTAACGTTGACTCAGGATGAACCGTTTGTCATGTCCTCAAATGTTGTGCGCGACGTGAGGAACTACCTGCAGCCCGTTCCTCTGGCGGTTGGAGCCCTGATTGGATTTCTCTTCTTTGGAATTGTCGGCATATTTCGCCGGGTGCGGGTCCCCGAACACATCCACCGACACCGTTCTGCGGGATCAAAAGATTCCGGTCCGGTTTCCGACCGCAAACAGCTTTAGCTCGTTTTTCATCATTATTAAAAGAGGGAAAGCGGATCCGGGCTCGTCCGTTGCTTCATGCCTACCGGTTTTTATTGGATATGGCGGGAGGCGAGGCGTTTTATCAATGACTCGTCTTTTGCGTCAATCAGGCGGAAATTATAT
>Ga0208980_10000204_pt1 | contig 31092 bp, 28 predicted proteins | sample WetSurMetagenome_3_FD_187993 | JGI IMG/M metagenome (GOLD analysis project Ga0208980, IMG submission 187993) | Wetland microbial communities from Twitchell Island in the Sacramento Delta, sample from surface sediment Aug2011 Site A1 Bulk (version 2) | ecosystem: Environmental > Aquatic > Marine...
ACTGATGAACAGTACGCGCAAGCGGTCGGTTGCGTAATACAGGATAACGGCAAACAGGATGATGATCAGGCTGGCAGTACCCAGGTCGCGCTGGCCAACCAGTAACGCCAGAGCGGCCAGGAAAGCCAGGACGAGGGGTGTCAGCGTTTGTGTCAGGGAGAATTGCTCAGGCAGCCGCTCAGCCAGGTAGGCGGCCATGAAAACAATGAGGAGCAGTTTGAGCGGCTCAGAGGGTTGCAGGTAGATGCCGGCGAATCCGATCCACAAGGTTGGGCCGCTGCCGCCCGGGTAGACGCCGAAGATGAAAGTCAAGGCGGTCAGGAGTAACCCACCGGCCAGCCATAGGTATTTGTAACGTTTAAGCAGGCTGAGTGGGTCCTTCATCAAGACGAGTCCGGATAATAACAGGACGCCGAGTGCCAGCCAGATGCTCTGGCGCAGACCGAAATAAGTCGAGAGGCGGAAGATAACCAACAACCCCCAGCCGGTCAGCAAAGCCGTGATGGGCAGCAGGTACGGGTCGTGCCCGGGCAGTTTTCGGCGGATGAGCCAGGCAGCCAGTCCAAAGGAGACTGCCCAGATGGCCAGGCCGATCCAGTGCGTCCAATGGTAGCTGACCGCCCAATCGTGCGCTCTCACAGCCGGAGCCAGCGTCAGGATGATGCCCGATAAGCCCAGAAAGGCACCTGCCAGAAGCAGCAAGCGTCGTTCGATCGTATCCGGGCTGGGGCGGGAGGTTTTGTTCCGGTGCCGGTCGGGCATGGCTATTTCAGGTATTTATCCACCAGTAAAGCCAGCTTCTTGCGTGTTTCAGGCGGGATCTTCCCGGGTTGGGTAATAATGGCATTCTTGAGAGCGGTCCCGCAAACGCAGTGACGTTCCTGCGGCAGGTCGCGTAATAACGCTCGTAAGGCTGCCTGGGCCGTCTGGGTGTTGCGGTCGAGGATGGCCAGGACCATTTCAACCGTGACCGGTTCCTCACTGATATGCCAGACATCATAATCGGTGACGTGGGCCATAACGGCGAAGCACAGTTCAGCCTCGCGCGCCAGGAAAGCTTCCGGGCTGGCAGTCATGCCGATCAGCGAAGCGCCCCATGAGCGGAATACCTGTGATTCAGCCCGGGTCGAGAAGCGCGGTCCTTCAATGGTGACCAGTGCACCGCCCGAGTGGATGTTCGCTCCGGTTGTTTGAAGGGCAGTCAATAATTGTCCGGATAGATCCGTGCAGAATGGGTCAGCCGAGCCGATATGAGCCACCAGTCCTTCACCGAAGAAGGTGCGTGACCGGTCTTTGGTGAAATCGATCAACTGGTCCGGGACGGCGATCGATCCCGGGGCGTAATCCTCGCGCAGCGAGCCGACCGCGCTGATCGAGACCACCCGTTCAACGCCCAACGATTTGAGTGCCCAGATGTTGGCGCGCGAGTTGACCTCCTGGGGCAGGATGGTATGGCCGATGCCGTGGCGTGCCAGGAAGGCGACCGGCTTGCCCTCCAGACGCCCGGTCACGACCGGCGCCGAGGGCTTCCCAAAAGGTGTCTCGATGACATTTTCACGTAGTTCCTCCAGCCCCTGGATGGCATATAGTCCGGATCCGCCGATCACGGCCAGTACAGGTTTATCTGTCATGAAAACCTCTCATTATTTATGATAGCTCAGTTGATGACTTCGTTTCAAATCCGGCAACAAAGTTGAACTTTCCGAAAGTGATGGTATCACCCTTGACCAGTACGGTCGGGGTGGTGACGGTCATTGCATTTAAATAGGTGCCGTTGGTCGAGCCAAGATCCTCCACCCACCATTGCTTGTATTCATAGCTTAGCCGGGCGTGGCGGCTGGAAACGGTCTTATCTTGCAGGCGCAATCCGCATACCTTCTCTCGCCCTACCACGATCTCGCCGGCTTCAATTCGATGAGCTTCCTGTCCGGTTTTGTCCGCCGGTTGAAGCACCAACACCGGCGTACCTGCTTTTTGTCCCCTGTTTACCGGCTGCAGGCTTCTCCATAATAAATAGAAAGCATATCCGATGAAAGCATACAGACAGGCTGCGACCAGGATACGCAGGACCAGCACCACGGTGGCGCTCACCCGGGTTTGCCTTCTTTCGGGGGTTTGACCGGCAGGCTGGTGGTCTCGTCGGCCGGAACAGATTCCTGGCCATAAATAAGGGTCGAATTACCCAGCACGATCGTATCCCCGGCACGTAATGCTGCCTGGGTGACGGCATTTCCGTTCACCAACGTACCGCAGGTCGAGTCCAGGTCGATGATCGTAAAGGCTCCGTCAATGACTCGCAATTGAGCATGCACCCGGCTGACCTGCGGGTCGTCCAAGACGAGCTGGTTGGTGGGGGAACGTCCGATTGTCAGGACGGGATCTTTCAATTCCACCTGACGATCGCCATTGATGATCAGGAAAGCGTCCACCGGGATGGCGGAGGCATCCGTTGTACCGGCTGGGTTTTCGGCAGTCGTCCCTTCCACTTGCCCCAGTTCCAATGTGATCACCTGGATATCCTCTATTTGGACATCGGGATCGAAAGTGACCCCGATCACTGGGGACCTTTCAAAAGTCACCTTTTGCTCATGGGCAGCCAGTAATAGGGCTTCGGCCAACATACCTGCCAGACCGGGACGCTCGGTCCACAGGTCGTTGTGCACCGGGTTGAGTTTAATTTCATAATAAACCGGCGCAACCAATCGACCACCGGCATCCACGCTCAGGTCGTCGCTCATGGCTTGCACCAGGCGTTTGGCCAGCAGTTGATCCGCCCGTGTCCCCGGGAAGAAGGTCTGCAGAGGTTTCTCGATCAGTTCGGCCAGTCGTTTTTCCAGAAATTCCAATGCGTCTAGTTTCACGTTAAGTCCTTTAAAGCTTATATTATACTGTAGGCATGAAGATGCGTCCGTCTGCAGGTTTTTGTGAGATCGATCATGGCGCGGATGCCGCCCTGAAGGTGTGGGCGCCTGACCTTTCTGAATTGTTCCGCCAGGCATCTATTGGGATGCAGGTCTTGATGGGTATGGAACCGGCCGGTGGTCAGCCGGTTGAGCGGGATCTGACGATCCAAGGTGAAGATGATGAATCATTGCTGGTAGGATTCCTGTCACAGTTATTGTTCTGGTTGGATCAGGAACACCGGGCTTTTTCGGTGGTCGAACTGACGCTACAACAAGGCCGGCTGGATGTCAGGTTATCCGGGGCTCTGGTGAGTGCGATTCAGCGCGAGATCAAGGCTGTCACATACAATGACCTGGCCCTACAGCAGAGCAAAGACGCATGGACGGTGAAGATTGTGTTTGACCTGTGAGGTGACGTATGACCCTCTCGTTGCAGGCTTTCCAAAAGATCAGTGAGTATGAGTGGGAAATCCCGGCGGCTTTCCGCCCGGACATGCGTGTACCGGTGCGTTTCTTCACCAGCCGGCGCATGCTGGAGAATGCACTGGCTGACCGCTCGGTGGAACAGGCGTTAAACGCCGCGACATTACCCGGGCTGGTTGGCCGGGTGGCGGTCATGCCGGATGTCCACCAGGGCTATGGCTTTCCGATCGGAGGCGTGGCAGCCACACGATTTCCCGATGGGGTCATTTCACCTGGCGGGATTGGTTATGATATCAACTGTGGAGTGCGCCTGATGGCCAGCAATATCCTGTTGGAAGAAGTCCGCCCACACCTGGCCGACCTGGCGTTGGCGCTCGATCGATGTTGCCCGAGTGGGGTGGGGGTGAAAGGCGGGCGCAGGTTGACTGCCGGCGAGCTGGAACAGGTTTGCCGGCAGGGAGCTGCCTGGGCGGTCAAGCAGGGGTTTGGCGAGGCGATCGACCTGGCGCGTACCGAATCCGGTGGTGGACTGGGGGAGGCCGATCCGGCTGCGCTCAGCCGCCAGGCATGCGAGCGTGGCCAGGGGCAGCTCGGTTCACTGGGATCTGGTAATCATTTCATCGAGATCGACCTGGTCGAACGGGTCTTCGATAAAAAAAGCGCTGCTGCTTTTGGTTTGATCGAGGGCTGCCTGGTCCTGCAGATCCACAGTGGATCGCGTGGATTGGGCCACCAGGTTTGCACCGACACGGTCCAGGCATTTCAACAGGTGGTTCACAAATACAACATTATATTGCCGGACCGCGAGTTGGTATCGGCACCCCTGGATTCACCTGAAGGCCGGCGGTACCTGGCAGCCATGTGCTGCGCGGCCAATTATGCCTTCGCCAACCGCCAGATGTTGGCAGCCCAGGCCCGCAGCGCGTTCGACCAGGTATTGGTCGGAAAGGTCGGGAATCCACATTTAAGACAGGTCTACGATATTGCCCATAATATGGGCAGCATCGAAACCCACCTGGTGAATGGTAAATCCCTCAAGCTCTGTGTGCATCGCAAGGGTGCCACACGCGCCTTTGCACCCGGTCATCCGGCGCTGCCGGCGGAGTATCGCGCCAGCGGCCAACCGGTGCTTGTCCCGGGAAGCATGGGTACCGAATCCTGGGTGCTGGCCGGCGCCCAGCGGGCGATGCAGGTCAGCTTCGGCTCCTGCTGTCACGGCGCCGGACGGCTGATGAGTCGCTCGCAAGCCAGACATAGCCTGCGGGGGGAACAACTGATGCATGACCTGGAAGAACGCGGGATTCAGATCCGGACCGGTTCGCTGGGCGGATTAGCTGAGGAAGCCCCGGCTGCTTATAAGGATGTCTCCGAGGTGGTTAAAGTGGTGGTTGAGACCGGGCTGGCCAGCAAAGTGGCGCTGCTCAAGCCACTGCTGGTGATCAAGGGCTGAACCCGGGGTTATTTTAGATAAATCGGGTTGGAGAAGATCCAGCCGCGGCGTTCGCCCTTGAACAGCCGGTAAGCTTCCACGCGGTAGGCACCCGGCTCGCTGGTGCTGTAAGCCAATGCCTCGGTGCGGGCATATTCCTTGACGACCTTGCCGTTATGAAGCAGGCGTGCTTCTGCTTGCAGGGGCAGGCGGGCCTGCAGGGTCACGCCGCCCTTGGCGCGCAGCACATCCCCCTGGATGGCGCGTTCCACTTTACCCTGGGCGGTGAAAGTGAAGCCGCGAGTGGAAGCCGGCAGGTCATAACCGACGAACATATGCCCGGTGCGCAGGGCGGCATAGATCATCTCACGATCCATTTCGACCTCGCCGGTCAATGGCTTCGATAGCATCAGGTGGGTGTTGACTGCCTGGAAATGCTGCACGTAAGGATACAACAGGCGCCGGATGGGACCTTTATGGATATCCAATTCATGTGCATCCGACCCGCCCACCGCGGCCACCTTCTGACCGGTTGACAGGAGCTCATCCCATTTCTTAAGCGTGCGTTCGAGTGGACCGATGGCCATTTTCTCAAAGTGGTAAGCATAATAGATCGCCTTCCATAGGGAGGTGGCGCGTGACTTGAACTCGCTCATCGCATTCCACAGCTCGATACCGGTGTATCCGGTCACAAACCAGTCCTCCCAACCCAGGTCACCCTCTCCGAAAGCCGGCAGGGCATCTTCATGCGGGTGGGCTAGAAAGGTGGCGGCGCCCGCATGCCGGGCCTGGTTGATCAATTCCTGGGGATCAGCCGAATATTGCGCCAGCTCTTTACGTGCACCCAGGACCAACAGGTGATTTTTCTGGGGAACGCGCACGGGATTGTGTACCTCCTCACAGGCCAGCACCAGCACTCGCTGGCGGCCGTCGTGATGGTAGGCATCAATGCCATCCACATAGATATTGTGGTCGGTGACCAGGATGGCGTCCAGCCCGGCTTTTAAGGCTGCGCGGGCCAGTCCGGCATGATCGGTGTGCCCATCTGAGTAAGTGGTGTGTATATGCAGGTTGATGACGATTTCGTTCATGTTCACTCGGTTGACGGATGCTCCATCGTGAAGGTATAATTCGCACGTTAATCTTACGGAGGCAACACTTGAAAACTTATCTTGATTTTGCGTTAATTATAACGTCAGTCGCACTGATCGCCAGCATCATTATGCAATCAAAGGGTACCGGCATGGGCGGACTCTCGAACGTGGATACCGGCGGTGTCTTCATGGCGCGACGGGGCGTTGAGAAGACCCTCTTCATCATTACCATCATCCTTTCCGTGATCTTCTTCACGTTGACGCTGGTGAGTGTTTACATTTCGGCACAATAACACCTGACCGGAGAGATACAGTACCCGGCTTCTGAATGAGGTCTGAGGGCGACTCCCTACCTCGTGGGGCAGCCGCCTTCTTTATTTTCAACCTGTCATGAAAAAGATCCGTTTACAACTCATTATCATCCTGGTCACCGCAGTTATCGTCGGCGTTCTGCTGATCGTGCAAAAACCCATTAGTGGCACGCTGCTGACAGCACCCAGCTCGGGCGGTGTCTACACCGAAGCCTTGGTGGGTGAATTTGGCAGACTCAACCCGGTTCTGGATATTCATAACCAGGCCGACCATGACATCGACCAGTTGATCTTCAGTGGGTTGGTTAAATACGATTCCAGCGGCCTGCCAATTCCGGACCTGGCCGAGACCTGGGGTATATCGAAGGATGGCACCATTTACAACTTCGCATTGCGCAGAGACCTGGTCTGGCATGATGGCGACCCGGTCACCGTGGATGACGTTATTTTCACGGTGGAGTTATTCCGCGATCAGAGTCTGCTCATCCCGGCGGATATTCGTGCATTTTGGACGGAGATTGCCGTAGAAAAGACTGACGACCATACCGTTCAGTTCCGTCTTCCGGAACCGTACGCCCCATTCCTTGATTACCTCGCCTTTGGCCTTCTCCCATCACATCTGCTGGATGGGCGAACGGTCGATCAGTTGGTGGATGATCCCTTCAACCTGCAACCGGTCGGGACGGGTCCTTACCGCTTCGATCGTCTGATCATCGAAAACTCCCAGGTAAAGGGTGTGGTCCTGAAGATCAATGACGGTTATTACGGCGACACACCCTACCTTGAGCAGGTCATTTTTAATTATTATACCGATTCGGCCAGTGCCTTTGAGGCCTACCAAAACGGTGAGGTCAAGGGGATCAGCCAGGTAACCTCTGACGTGCTCCCGGATGTGTTGCTCGAGAGTGATATAGCCAGCCACACCTCCATGCTCAACAAGCTGTCCCTGATCTACCTGAACTTGAAGAGCAGCGAAGTGCCGTTCTTCGAGGACGAAAATGTGCGCAAGGCGCTGATCCTGGCACTCAACCGGGATTATATGATCCAGAAATTCGTCGGCGGACAGGCAGTCGTGGCTGACAGCCCGATCATGCCGGGTGGCTGGGCGTACTTCCCGGGTGTGGATACCTATGCCTTTGACCAGGAGCGCGCCCGCCAGATCCTGGCAGCCGCGGAATATGCCTTGCCATCCGAAGGCGGGGCGCTCAAATCGAAGGATGGCGTGAGCCTGACCTTCACGCTCGTGTACCCGAACGACAACTTGCATCAAGCCCTGGCCGAGCAGATCCAAAAGGATTGGGCGAGTATTTCGGTCCTGATCGATATCAAACCGGTCGGATACGACCAGTTGATCGATGAATATCTCGTTCCACGCACCTACCAGGCTGCCCTGGCAGAATTGAACATGACCGGCACCCACGACCCTGATCCGTATCCCTTCTGGGACAGCGCCATGGCTACCGGCGGACAGAACTACTCCCAGTGGGATAACAAGGTTGCCAGTGAATACCTGGAACTGGCTCGCACGATCTCGGATACCGGGGAGCGCGCCAAGTTGTATCGTAATTTCCAGGTATTGTTCTCAAAGGAAGTCCCGGCCATCCTGCTGTCATACAACGTCTACACGTTCTCGATCGATCACCAGATGAAGGGTGTGACCATCGGTCCGCTGTTCAATATCAGTGACCGCCTCTCCACCTTCCTGCGTTGGAACCTGGCTAACAAGAGCATCAACCAGAATTCATCTTCTGAAGGGAAATAATACCTGGCCTGCGGCAGGGATATCCCTGCCGCTTTTTGATATTGTGGAGGGTCCGCCTTGAACGCCAAGATGGAGCTAAATTATCTTTTTGAAGCCGTTCCATTGCTCGACAAGTACCTGGAATCGAAGGATGTCGCCTGGTCGCTTCCGGGGATTGCCCTTGAGCCTGCTTTTGCCTTCAGTACGCTGACCATCGGCGTTATCCTGTTCATGCTAAAAAGGTCAAAGGCGCGGAATCTAACCGGGAATCCGGCAACCGAGCGTGGAGAATACGAGACCCGCATCTTTCAGTCCAAGATCCATCATGAGCAAGCCTGGATGAAAAAAGTTGGTCAGGATCTCGGAAACCGAATGCGCTTGTGGGGTACCTATCTGGATGGTTATCATGGGGACCCCCTATCGATCATCCATAGTTATCCCAACCATGTCTCCCAACGGGTGATCATACAAGCCTTAATGGAAGAACAGGATGCAGGCAGTTTGATGGTTGCTCCCCTGCAGATGATGCTGCAGACACTGGACGCTGCCTTGAAGGTGATTTTCGAACCCGGTGGATTCGTCTGGGAGCCGGAATTGATGGCAGGTTTCCCGAAAGACACTTACTGGTATCTTTTTGGATCAGTAAAAGGCAAGTGAGGTTGACATGAGAAAAGTCACCGGTAAAAAGGAAATGTACACAGGCAAGGGGGATGGCGGTCGGACCAGCCTGCTGGGTAAGCAAAAAGTCAGCAAGGGCAGCCACCGGATCGAGTTGCTGGGAGAAATGGATGAATTTTCATCCGCGCTTGGGCTGGCGCGTGCCCTTTCGGACGTGGAAGCCTGCCGCACTATCCTGCTGGCTGTTCAGCGCGATGTTTATAACCTGATGGCCGAGCTGGCCGCTGCAGGCAAGGTGGATGGTTCAGGAAAAAGCCTGGATGCCGAGCGGGTGAAATGGCTTGAGTCGCAGATCACGCGCATGATCTCCACGGTCAAGATACCGGATGGATTCATCGTCCCCGGGGATTCGCCGGCCAGTGCAGCCATGGACCTGGCGCGTACGGTTGCCCGGCGCGTCGAGCGGCGGGTCGTTCACCAGGTTGACCGTGGCCGCAAGGTCAACCCGCTTGTCCTGAGTTACCTCAACCGGGTGTCATCTCTGTTATTCGCACTCGAATTATGCGAACTGGATGCAAAAATGGTCAAGCCAACCCAGGCAAAGGAAATCACGGATAAAGAGGTCAAAAAATAAAATGGGTTCCATCATCAATGCCGTGGCGATCATCCTGGGTGGAGGACTGGGTCTTTTATTATCGAACCGGTTGTCCGAACGGTTGCGCCACACCATCATGTCGATGCTGGGTTTGTTCACGCTCGCCTACGGCATTTCACTATTTCTGAAGACGCAGAATGTGATGATCGTCCTGGCCAGTCTGCTGGTCGGGGTGCTTTTGGGTGAATGGTGGCGCATCGAGGAGGGGGTTGAAGCCCTGGGGGCTTCATTCGAGAAACGATTCAATAAAGCCGGGAACACTGAGAGCGAAAAATTCATCCGCGGTTTCATGACCACCTCGCTGTTGTTCGTCATCGGACCGATGGCGATCCTGGGCTCGATCCAGGACGGGCTGACCGGTGACATCAATACCCTGGTGATCAAGTCCGTGCTGGATGCCTTTGCCGCCATGGCCTTTGCCTCCACGCTCGGCCTGGGTGTGTTATTCTCATCCATCCCGGTACTGATCTATCAGGGCACCATCACGCTGTTGGCCCACCAGGTTCAGACCTACGTGAGCGAAGCCATGATGACCGAGATGGTGGCGACGGGGGGCGTCCTGTTGCTGGCCATCAGCATCTCCAGCCTGCTCGAGCTGCGCAAGATCCGGGTGGGGAGTTTCCTGCCAGCTTTGGTGCTTGCGCCACTGCTGGTGGCGCTCCTGGCAATCTTCAATATTACCCTGCCGTAGCCGTCGAGGCAGATTGAAAGGGTAGGTTATCCAGGGCCCCCGGTTCTTTGGGGGTAAATTCAGCCTTACAAGAAAAAGCCGGTCTCTGTAAAGACCGGCTGGTTTGTTCAAGTGTGGCTCACTTGCTGGTGGCCATCTCTTCTTTGATCGCCGTTGCCAGGCGGGCAATGCCTTCGCGGATTACATCCGGTTTGCAATAGGAAAAATTGAGCCGCATCGTGTTCTTGCCGCGCCCATCCGGATGGAAGGAGTGACCCGGAACGAATGCCACCTTCTTTTCAACGGCTTTCTTGAAGAGTTCCACCGTATCCATTTCCTCCGGGAGTGTCACCCATAGGAACAGGCCACCCAGCGGGTGGGTCCATTTGACACCGGCCGGCATGTTCTTTTCCAGAGCATCGAGCATCACATCACGTCGTTCCTGGTACACCTGTCGAATGGTCTTGACATGTTCGTCGATGAAACCGCCATGCCCGACCTCAAAGGCCACCACCTGGTTGAAGGTGGCAGTATGCAGGTCGGCGCCTTGCTTGGCCTGTGTGAGCTTCAGGATGACCTGGGGCGGGGCGATGATCCAGGCCAGTCGCAGGCCGGGTGCCAGGATCTTGGAGAAGGTGCTCAGGTAGATGACGTTGCCGTTATATGTGTTCTCGTGATTGCCTTTGTACTGGTTGTCGACGGTCATGACCGAGGGGATATGTTCACCTTCGAAACGCAACTGCCCGTAGGGGTCGTCCTCGACGATCGGGACGCCATATTTATCTGCCAGCTCGACTAGTTGTTCGCGCCGCTTGAGTGGCAAAGTCGTGCCACTGGGATTCTGGAAATTGGGCAGTACGTAAATGAATTTGGGTCCGATGCGCAGTGCAGCTTCGAGCTGCTCGGTGACCATGCCGTTCTCATCGGAGGGTACCGTGATGTACTCGGCGCCATAAGCATTCCAGGCTTGCAGGGCGCCCAGGTAGGTGGGCGATTCGACCAGGATCCGGTCACCTCTATTGATGAAGATCTTCCCAAGCAAATCCAAGGCCTGTTGAGACCCGGAGGTGATCAGGATGTTCTGGGTGGAGACTTCGCAAGCGTAACGCGAGGTATGGCGGGCGATCATTTCCCGCAGAGGTGTATAGCCTTCAGTGGAGCCGTATTGCAGGGCGACCGCCCCCAACTCGTCGATCACTGTGATGCAAGCCTCTTTGATCTTCTCCAAAGGGAAGATATCCGGTGCGGGCAGGCCGCCACCAAAGGAGATGATTTCAGGGTCTTCGGTCAATTTTAAGAGCTCCCGGATAGCCGAACTGCCCATGCGCTGTGTGCGTTGAGCATAACGGAAATCCCAAGGTGTTTGCATTCTACCTCCAAATATTAGATTTTTCGTACTGGTTTTCTAAAAGTCTGCGGGTGCTGGAATGCACCCGCAGACTGGATAACCACTACAATTTCGGGAACCGGCTGACGATCGCCGCCGGTGTGGGCAGGCTGACCCTGTCACCCAGGATCAGGCCGGCGGGGGCCTTTCCTGCTTCTGTGGACGCGCTCTGGAAGACCGCGATCGGTGTGCCTTCTATCGCAAGTGAGCGTTCCACCAATGCCTGGCCGGTCAGGAAGCCTTCACTGTCAACCGCGCAGCTGGTTACCAGGCCGATCACCTTACCCTTCCTGTCGACCAGCGGATCGCCGTTGTGTGCCATGCGCACGCCCTTTTCGGTAAAACGGAAGCGCGCCACGACCTGGGTGCGAGTTTTCTCGCGTTCCATGAAGGCTGCCCGCCCGATGAACCAGGGTTTGTAAATCTTAACGTAGGATCCAAAACCGCCTTCCGCCACGCCCAGGTTGAGGTTGCCGGCCATTTCATGGCCATACAGCGGCAGCCCGGCTTCGGTGCGCAGCGAATCACGCGCACCCAGACCACAGGGTTTAATCCCGAGTGGTGCGCCTTTCTCCAGCAGGGCTTGCCACAGTGCCACTGCATTATCCGGATGAATAAAGAGTTCAAAAGCCATCTTTTCACCGGTATAACCGGTGCGGGAGACGACCAGGTTGAATCCACCCACCACCGCATCACACAACTCGGTGCGTTTCAGAGCCATAATACGCCCCTGGGTGGCCGCATCGCAGCCCAGCGCCAGCAGGATGTCGCGCGACTTGGGTCCCTGCAAGGCGATATCGACACGCATGTCCATGCCGGCCTCGAGGTCGCGCAGGTTGCGCAGGTTGACCCCGCGCCCGTACGCTTTGGCCCACGGTCGCTGGCTGTCGATCATGACCTTGCCTTCGCGAACGGCGTTCAACCAGGCCCAATCCTTGTCATCGTTGGAGGCATTGACCACCACCAGGTATTTCTCTTCAGCGCGCCGGTAGACCAGGCAGTCGTCCACCACGCTGGCATCCGGCAACAGAAATTGGGTGTAGCAGGATTCGCCTACTCCCAGACCGCCAATGTCATTGCCGCATACGCTGTCAAGGAAGGCGACCGCATCGGGTCCCTCGGCCTGGTAAACACCCATGTGGGCGACGTCGAATAGACCGGCTGCCTGGCGACAGGCCAGGTGTTCCTCGACCACCGAACTGTACCAGACCGGCATGTCCCAGCCGGCAAAGGGCACCATCTTGGCGCCCAGTTTTCGGTGGGTCTCATTAAGCGCGGTCTTGCGCAGGGGGGCTTCCTTTTCCTCCCAGCTGAAGGCCGGCAGCACCTGGCCTTTGCCCTGGGTGATGCCGATGTAATAAGGTTTAACCGCATCGATAAACTCACCGGCTGGTGGTTTGGCGGTCTTTTCGTCCGATTCGATGACGGTCACCGGACCAGGGATGCGGCGGGTTGCGTCGTCATCGAAAGCCGTGTAGCCATCCGACAGGTCGCGCAGCCAGGCAGCCGCCAGGCCGGCTTTTACGGCCGGGACTGTCAGGCGATAATGATCCTTGCCGATCTGGGTAACCCCGGCTTCGACCTCACCCTGGCTGGTGACCAATTTTGACGGCTGACTTCCACCCGGTTTGAGGGTTGTGATGTCGGAACTGACGACGTAGTGCAGGTACTGGCGCAGCCTGGCGCCTTTCAGGTCGTATGCAATCCACTCGTCCTTGCCGGACGGCTGGTCGTCGATGTAGCAGAAATGCGGGTAGCCATGATCGGAAGTCTGTTCATCGCTGCCGGCCTTTTTGGCCAGTTCGCGGACGGTTATTTTCGCTTTTTCGAGCGCATCGAAATCCACCTTGGCGCGCTGCGCGGGTCCCTGGCGGGTTTCGACCGAGAAGGGCACGGCGGTCTTGAGCACGCTGGCAATCACGCCGGCGATGGCCTTCATATCGGCTTCCTTCAGCCCGCGCTGGGTTACCCAGGGGGTGCCCATGCGCACGCCCGAGGCGAAGAGCGCAGTCTTATCGCCCGGGATGGTATTGCGGTTGGTGACAAGTCCGGCAATGTCGAGGATGCGCGCAGCCATGTCGCCCGATAGGGTGGTGCCATCCGGTCCGGCGATGGTGCGACAGTCGAGGTTGGTCAGGTGGGTATCCGTGCCGCCGAAGGGGATGCGGAAGCCTTCCGCTTTGAGCGCATCCGTTAGAGCGACGCAGTTCTTGACGATCTGGGTTTGAAGTTCCTTGAATTGCTTCGTTTGGGCTAATTTAAAGGTGAGGGCCAGCGCGGCGAAGGTATGCACGTGCGGGCCGCCCTGCTCGCCGGGAAAGACAGCCCGGTCGAGTTTTTTGGCCAGGGCTGCGTCGTGCGTGATGATGCAGGCGCCGCGCGGGCCGCAGAGGGTCTTATGGGTGGTAAAAGTCACCACCTGGGCGATGCCGACCGGGGAGGGGATGGTGCCGGCGGCGATCAGTCCCGCGATATGCGAGACATCCGCCATCAGGATGGCACCGACCGAATCGGCGATCTCCCGGAAGCGTTTCCAATCCGGCACCCAGGGGTAGGAGGAGTAACCGGCGATGATGATCTTGGGCTGTTTTTCTTTTGCAAGCGCGGCCACGGCCTCATAGTCGATCTTCTCTGTAAAGGGATCGACCGTGTAATGGGTCGCATTAAATAACTTGCCGGAGCGGTTGACCGAGGAACCGTGGCTGAGGTGACCGCCATGCAGCAGGTTCATGCCCAGGATGGTGTCGCCGGGATTCAACAAGGCGGTATATACAGCGTTGTTTGCGGGCGCTCCTGAGAGCGGCTGCACGTTGACGAAAAGCTGATCGGCAGTCTTGCCGTTGGCGGCAAAGGCTTCCGCGCAGCGCCGGCGTGCCAGGGCTTCAACGGTATCGGCGTATTCGACGCCCTTGTAGTAGCGCGGATCGGAATAGCGCCGGAAGCTGGCCAGGCGGTCCGGGTAATCCAGAATCTCGGCTTCGCTCATCCGGCGGGTCTCCTCGTCGGGATATCCCTCCGCGTAGATATTTTGAAAGGAGGAGGAAAGTGCCTCACGCACCGCCAGCGGGGCGGTGCTTTCGCTGGGGATGAGGATGAGCTTGCGGTGCTGGCGTTCGCTCTCCAGGCGCGTCAATTCATCCAGCGCCGGATCGAGGTCGACCAGACTGCCGCGGAAGAGGAAATCAGTCATGACGACTCCTTAAAAATATAAATCGTGGGAGATAAAAACAGGACTTTCAGATTGACAGGGCAATGCCTTGTAACCATTCCATTGAAGAATTGTATATCAGGCTGCGGATAGGGTCAAGGAGGAAAGGCACTTTCTTACGATATTATAAGTAATGGGAGGGGTTGTAGACAGCTTCATTTCCTCAACTATCATTGCGATCACCCGGCTGTTGCGAACTTAGGTGAGCAACACCGGGGGACACAGCGCCTATCAGGCGCAGGTGTCACGCGATCTTGTTTTATGCGACGTGGCAATCCATGTATATAGGCACTTGTGCTAGTAAATATTCTGATTAATGGTTGCTTTATCTGTTGATGGTTGATAGGTCCTTTGGTTAAATAATAAGCGGGGCACTGCTGTGCCCCGCTGTGTAAGAATAGATAGTCTTACTGTCGTACCAGCTTCAGGCTGCCGACCGCCATATCAATATTGATGATCAGGGTATGCCCTTCACCATCCGCTTCATAGACGTTATTACTGACTGTCCAGGTACCGGACGGGGTAACGTTTGAGACTGCCCCATTATTGGTGATGATGGCATGCATGCCTTCCGGGATGACGATGGTCATGGCACTGACGCCCGTATTTATTTTAACCTTGGCATCCTGGTTGAGGGTACCGGAGAAGTCGAGCAGGTAATCACCGGCGCCACTATCGAAACTCATGTCGGTGAAATTGGCGTTCGCCAACCCAAATAAGCTGACCTTGGAGGCTCCGGTGCGGTAGACCAGCTTCTCCATAACCTCCGGGTTCGGGTCATTGAACTTGACATCGCCATCGCTGGCACCGTCGTTGATCTCAAGCCGGCGCAGTTTCAAGCCACTCAGGTCGATGCGACCCTTGTAGGCGCCGGCATTGATCGTCAGGTCGAGTACCACCTGGTTGCCGATCTGTAGATCCCAGTCATTGATGATGTCGTTGCCGGTGACTCGACCGACAGCATTGTCATGCCCTTGCGAGATGGTCAGGGAATCGGCGTTGCGTGTGATGGTCGGGATCCAGGAGGTTACGTTGTAGTCCACGCGGCCGCTCAGCTTGTCATCCACAGCCGGTTCGATATTGAGCGTACCGGCTGCCATTTCAATGGTCAGCTTGGTGACATCTGTGCTGACAGCCAGGCCTTCATTCAACTCGAGAGTTTGCGTCGAGCCGGTTTCCACAGTCGGTACGTTGACCGACATGCTGCAAGCCAGTGTGGATGCCAATAGAACAAGTGTGATCAGTAAATATGCAGGTTTCATTTCTTTCTCTCCGATCCGGCGGGATTGCCCGCGCAGATTCATTTTGTTTTTGTCTTTTCGGCCGTTTTGCCGGTCGTTGATTTCGTCGCGGGCTTGGCAGCCGGCGGGGTTGTGGTTGGCTTGGGCGTGGTGGTTGCTTTTGCCTTGGGGGCGGCGGCCGGTTTGGCAGTCGTGGTGGGTGCAGGTTTGGAAGCCTTGGGTGCCGCGCTTGTCTTGGGTTTGGCAGCCGGTGCTTTTGGCGTTTTGGCTGCGACCGGTTCGGTAACCTTGGAAGCCACAACAACCGGAGCGATCAGGGCTGCTGGAGTAGCCGGGGTGACCGCAGGGGGTACCGGGCGTACCGGAATGGCAGCCACTTCAGGGTATTCATGCGCCCCGAAGCGCGTAACCAGGACACCTCCCAGGGCGAACAACAGGACCAGGAAGGAGAGCATCCAGCCCAGGCAAGGGATAAAGGCAAAGCCGAAGACGACCAGGTTGAAGATCAACGCACCGATGCCGGCGGCAATGGGTGCCGACCACTCCACCTTGAACAGGCGGGCCAGGCGGTTGCCGACCTCGAGGTCAATGGCAGTCCAGCCGAAGATCATGGCGCCGGCCAGCAGGAGTAACCCCAGCAGGCTGAGTGGGCTGAGGATGATGGTGATGGCCACCAGCAGCAGTAATCCGGGGGCAACGATCAGGGTCAGGCAGCCGAAGCCGCCTGTGCCGACCGGATTGGTGACGATGGCATTGGCAACCCGTTGGGTCGGTTTGGCCCACAGCAGGGCGATCAACATGGCCACCGCGGCAGAGAAGATAACCGATCCGAAGAAGGAGATGACCTTCCACAGGAAGCTGACCGGGGATGGATATATAGGTACGTTGGGGAACTCCGGAACGATGGGGGTGCTCGGGATGTCCAGGCTGAAAGGTGCACTACCGAAACTATTCACGTCACCCAGGATCTGGGAACCGGCAGCCCGATTAAGCGTGCCACCGATGGTGAAAACATCCTTTTTCACAACGGCATCCGCCCCCAGCCTGGCAACACCGCCGACAATGGTCAGGTTGCCATTGATCGTCCCGTTGGCATCCAGCGTTCCGCCGATCAAGGCGGTATCGCCGTTAACAGTTGAGTTTTGTTCAAGTGTGACTGTGCCGCCCAGGATGACCAGATTGCCGTACAAGGTTTCGCCATCAGACAGAACGTAAGTACCGCCGAAGACAACTTTGTCGTCTTGCGGGTTGGTGGTCGTGAAGGCGCTGGTTGCAATGATGAACGCAAGCGCCAGACAGACCATTAATGGGATTCGAAATTTGTTATTCATGCTTTATCTCCTTTTGGCGCCAGGATGCGTCCCAGCGCTAGGACCCAAACAATACTCAGGATGAGGAAGATGATGGTCAAACTGATCCACATCGCCAATGGAACCGACGGAGGAACGCTCATCAAAACATAACTTGAAACCTGCCCGAGACGCAACAGCGAGGAAACGGCGGTCAGGGTGTTATTGACCAGTGCTGAGAAGATCACACCAGGGGACAACCGTGCAAGATCCGGCAGGATCTGGTAGATGGCGATTGCCAATCCGACAGACAGGCCGGATAAGATCATCGACCAGATCTGGCGGCGCTGCCGGGTTGCCTGGCGGGCAGGCAGACTCGCCTGGAAGCGGGCTGCGAACCCGGGTCGTGGTTCGACCGGAGGTGTCGCGGCCAGCTTCTGCTCCATGCGGGGCAGGTTGCAGGCTAGTCGTCGGCAGGTTTTACAGGCTTTCAGGTGTTCCTGGAGCTGGTTGTGTTGGGCTTTGTCGAGGGTTGCTCCGTCGAGCAGCCACTTCTCAAAAGGCTGGTGATTCATAGCGTCTCCTTTCGGCAAGCGTCGGTGCTTCATAACACTCATCATAGGCAAGTGCCAGTTCGCGCCTGGCACGGTGCAGGCGGCTCTTGACCGCACTGACCGTCAATGACAACGATTGGGCGATCTCCACTTCTGAAAAATCGTACCAGTAGCGCATGATGATGGCGGCTCGATCATGGTTACCGAGATTGTCAAGAAGTTTACGCATCTGCTGTTTTTCTTCGCGCAGCTTGGATGCAGCTTCTGGTGACAGGCCCGGATCGGGCGCGTCCTCTTCAGGCAGAACATCGAGCGGTACCAGCTCGAGATGCCGCTTGCGCAGCTGGTCGATGCAGTAGTGGGCACTGATGGATAGCAGCCAGGTCACAAATGAGCGCTGGCGGTCATATCGTTTAAGATATTGCCAGGCGCGCCAGAAGCTTTCCTGGGCGGCATCCTCAGCATCACCCGCGTTCCCAAGCATGCGGTAGCAAAGGTTATAGACAGGTGTCTGGTATGCCTGCACCAGCTGAGTGAAGGCATCGTCGTCGCCGTCTATTGCTCGGTCAAGCCATTCGCTTTCCGGGTTTTCCACATGCACTCCTGAGTTTGGGTCGTTCTAGTCTTATCTACGCATCCCTCACGGATGGGTTGCATAAATGATGGTTGTTGTTTTGAAAATTGTAATCGAAACGGGCGATTTTCCCGGGATGGGCACTGAATTACGGTGTGGCTTCAATCGCATTAACCAGCATGCCGATATACTCCTTCATGGCATTTGTGGTTTGCGCCAGGCTGGAGGCATTTGGCATGGCCGATATCAGCATCTCCTGCCAGTTACCACTCCAGAGGTTTTCCCATACTTCCAGGGTGACGGTGTAATCGACCGGCGCGGGTGTGACATCAATACCATTGGCGGTGAACAACCCGACCGCGCGTGGCATGTGAATGGCCGAGGTAACCAGGATAACGCGCGATATGCTTCGCTCCTTGAGCATGATACTCGAATACAATGCATCTTCGGCTGTGTTGGCCGAATTGGGTTGCAGCCAGATCACATCCTGAGGAACCCCCAACATGTCCAGGAGAAGTGCCATATCCTCGGCCGGGCTGGTCGTGCGCGCATCCAGGGCAGCGATACTCCCACCACTAACCAGGATGAAAGATCCCTTGCCCTGCTTGTATAATTCGGCGGCATAGATCACCCGGTCGCCGGCCGCATTGATCTCGACGGTCGGGCGCGGGTATTGCGGCGATTCAGTGCCACCGCCCAGCACCACGATGACATCTGCAGCAGGCATCTCCGTCAGTGGCAGGTATCGCCATTCGAGCGATTTGACCAATGTCAGTGCCACGTAGCGGGTCGAGCACAGCCACAGAATCATGATCGCCAGGACGATGACAAATGTCTCGCCTTTGGAGCGCTCACGCAGGATCAATGCCAGGATCAGCAGGATCAGGGCGAACCCAAGCGGGTAGATGAATAACGGCAGGAATTTTTCGAGGAATAGCGTCATTTATAGTTTGATGGGGGGGGTGGATCAGGAATTGAAGACCATCTCTTCCTTGCCGGCCAGTTTATCCTGAATGTACTGCACGACCGTGTCCATGTGCTGGGCTTTATGGACAAAATCCAGGTCGTCGGTTTTAATGGTCAAGACCGGGCAAACATCAAATGCGGACATCCACTCATCGTAGTAGCTCTCCAGGAGTGTCAGGTATTCAGGTGTGATACCGGTTTCGATATTGCGTGCGCGCTGGTGGATGCGCTCCATCAGGATGGGGACCGGCGCGCGCAGGTAGATCAGCAGGTCAGGAGGAGGTAAATTCTTGACCACCAGTTCGAACAAACGCCGGTAAGCCATGTAGTCGCGTTCGTTCAGGTTGCCAAGCGTGTTGAGGGCGCGTGCAAAAATATAAGCGTCCTCATAAATGGAGCGGTCACAAATAGCCGATTGGGTGTCAGCTGCCAGTTCCAGGTGTTGATCGGCGCGATGGCCAAGGAAATAGATCTGCAGGTGGAAGGCCCAGGCTTGCATGTCCTTGTAGAAATCGGGCAGGTAGGGATTATCAGCAACAGACTCAAAGGCCGTTCGCCAGCCAAGGCGTTCGCCGATACGTTCGGTCAACGAGGTTTTACCAGCGCCGATATTACCTGCCACCAGGATCAGACGTTTAGTCACGTGACTTCTCCATAAGACGGACTTTTATTATAATGTATAGAAGAAATAATATCCATTTATGGAACAGGGTGAACATTGATGAAAACCGATAAAAACCTGCAAGTATTCGAAACACACCTGAACGCCGGTCAACGCAAAGCACTGGATAAGTTGAGCAGCCCGGTGAAGATCCAGGCGTACCTGGATGCGACCCCTTACAGCCCTGAGAACCAGAACCGCAATCCACTGCGAGTGTTAGACGACAGCCTGGCGCACTGCCTGGATGGTGGTCTTTTTGGTGCGTTGGCCCTACGACGGCTGGGATACCCGCCGTTGGTCGTCGACCTGTTGCCTGATCCCGGCATGGACGATGACCACGTCCTGGCCATCTTCAAGCAGGATGGTTGCCTGGGGGCGGTGGCCAAGTCCAACTTCGCCGGATTACGCTACCGCGAGCCGGTTTACCGTGACATGCGCGAACTGATCATGTCGTATTTTGAGGATTTTTATAATGTCAATGGCCTCAGAACGCTGCGGTACTATACCGTAACCGTCGATTTAAGCCGCTACGATGCCAATGGCTGGATGTGGGATGATGCCGGCTGTGATGAACTTGAGGAGGTGCTCAAGCACTTGCGCAAATTCCGCTTGATCAGCGTTAAACAGGCCAAGGCGCTCCATCCAATGGACCCGCTTTCGTATAAAGCCGGTACGATCGCCACCAACCCGGCCGGCTTGTATAAACCGAAAGTGTCGTAACCGTAGGGCGGCTTTCCAAGCAGCCTAAAAAAACGACCCAATTAGGCGGGATGCTATCTTGCCCTAGGAGGATTCAAATGAAAAAGCTCAGCCCTCTCTACCAGCGCATATATGACATTGCCGGCCAGGTACCCTATGGCAAGGTGATCAGTTATGGTCAGATCGCGCGCATGGCCGGTTGCGGACCGCGCGTGGTCGGGTATGCCATGGCTGCCCTGAAAAGCGGCAGCCATCCCGGAATCCCCTGGCAGCGGGTGATCAACAGCCAGGGCAAGGTCAGCGTACATGGCGACGGCGTGGGCAATGCCATGCAATTCGAGTTGTTGAAGGGGGAAGGGGTATCCTTTGATGTGGAGGGGCGGGTCAACGACCCGGCTTGCTGGTGGATGGGAAAACCGTGATTTTAATTAAATCCTTTAAATTCAGGTATTCGAGACTACTCATCCCAATTACCACCGTATGGACATAATTGGGCCAGGTCGGGAGGCAAATACGCCGTGAAGATAATTTCTGTGTCTGGCGTCTCCCGGATTTGGCAAACCACTTTATCGGTATTCAACATGATCGCGGTTAGTGCGATCATCCGGTTTGCTTCCAGCCACGGTTGCGGGATGACGATCGTATCTGCGGCTTGCAGTCGTAAAAGTTGATCTGGTTCCGGGGTTTCATCGGTCATAACGATCCTATCCAGCTGGGCAGCCGAATGGGGTGTGTCGTAGATGATTTGCTCCATCTGTATCCTCTCGATTAACCAGCGTTCATCGGTTATGAATAAATAATCCGGTTTGGTATTATCGGCATCCTGATCTCCCCGTTGTGCAAACCGCAGGAAAAGAGACTCCATGGATGCAATGCCTGCAAAACGCTGAGGAACCAACCAATATGCCTGTATTATATTGGTTGCGGCAATGATGACCATTAATACAATGGGAATAGCTTTTTCATAAAGTGCTGATTTGGCATTTCGTCCGGTCCATTCTGCCAGCCAGGTGATCCCGAAGGCGGCAAAAGAACACCACCAGGGTAACAGCATGAACATGCGCGTATCCGGTGGATACTCCCTGCCATGCGATGCGCCGGCTAAAAACCACATGATTAAAAAGCTCAGGATCCAGAAGACGACAAATTTATTCCTTCTCAATTGAACAGCCAGCCAGGCCATTCCGACCGGGACCCAGATCGCACTGATGGGATCGATATGGGAGGCAGCAATATAATGCGATTCACTGGCGACATATAGGTAGGAAAAAAAGGAATATAGGAGGTTCGATCCAAAGATGAACCAGATACCATAACGGGCTACGGTATCAGGGTAATTGATATACAATCCAACGATTTTATTTTGAAAGTAGGCAGGTTGAAATATCAATGGAATTGCCATGATGCAGGCTATACCGATGCACCATGCCCATCGCCTGATCGCCGGTTTGCTTTTAGGAAAATCGAAAAGCACCATCATGATAAACGGAAGAGGGAGGATATATAATGCCGCTGGAAATGAATACAAGCAAAAACCCATTGCCAGGCCGAGTAAAGCATACAGCACTGGCCTCCGGGTAACTACAGCCTCGGCCGCCAGCCACAAGGTCAACCCCGACATGAAAAATGCCTGGGGATTATCATAGCCAATTTTGCCAAAGGTCATCAAATAACTGGAGCAGGCCAGCATACCGGCAATCAAGAGTGCTGTTATTTGCTTGGTGAATTTACGAAAGAAAAGGTAAAAACATACGACTGCTGCTGAAAGGATCACGGAATTTGAGATCCGCCATCCAAAATTACTCACCCCGAATATCTTCATGAATATGGCCTGGAAGAGGCAAACGAGATAGGTATTGTGCGCCACGGTCGTATCAAAAAGCTCTTTCCATATTTCCGGTAATGGGTTTGTCGTAATATAGGCGGCAAATTTATAAAATTCAAACTCATCCCCGATCAGATAGAAATTCCATGGATTGATTTCCCACGCATACAGGATCAGACCGCCCAGGCTTATCCACAAGACCACGGGGACGGCTTTATACCAGCGTACCATGATCACGGCGATGATAAAGACCAAGCTTACTCCTGCACCCAGCTGGTACTTTCTCTCGTTGAAGAGGCTTTGCAACAAGACCAAAACAGTCGCATAGACTGCGGTATATGCAATGACCCATCCGATGTGTTTCATCAGGTATGACTTGATGCGATCCAGTCGTATATCTCTCAGGATCAACCCGAAGATAAACAGGCTCGGGATGACCAGCAATTCGATCCCGGGTTTTATCCAACGGATAAACGACAAGGCTATATCGATAACCAGCAATATCCCGCCAATTATGAAAAGATATGCACTGGTGCTCTTTTGCCATTTTGGAATGTCAACCGGCTTTTTATTTTTATCGGTTTGTTCCTTCGCCGGGTCCGGAAGGTTGGCTTTATCAACTAATGCAAGCAGCCCGAAGAAATAAATGGAAAGGAAGAAAAGAATAAAAATAATTAAAAAGAATGAGGGCAATAATAATGGGTCCAGGTGGAGATTGAACCACACGGTATTGAGTAAATAAGCAAATGAGGGGTGGTTAAACCAACGGTAATAAATCACCAACGCGGGAGGGATCATCACGGTGATAATACCCAGGATGATATCGCAGGCAATAAAAAAATTTTGGTAACCGAAAAGCTTTTTCCAGGCTTTCATCAAACCTGTCGGAGAAGAATTGGCTTCGCCTTTTTTTGTCAACATGATTATCGGGATAAGGAAGGTGATTGAAATTGGACAAACAGGTCCCTGGCAGTAATCGTCAAAGGGCTCTGTGTTTGGTTTCCTCGTACCCAGCCAGTTCAGCCGGGAGTATTTTATCTTCCAGTGATGTCCTCAAGACGGATGTCCGGGCAGTGATCACCACCGGGATCTATCTCCGGGACGAGCAGCTCTCTTCCGGGTGTGAGACCTTACCCCTGCATTTGGCACAGTTCGGTAAAAAACACCTCCATGAGACACCGGGTAGCATTGCATTAAAAGTGACATGAGCTTATTGATTATCGTACGTGAGGATCACTTCCGCTTGACCGTTAAAAGGAGGATTGCCAACAGCACACACACCCCGACGATGATCATACCGGTCAGGCGCATGGGCGAGAGAGGAACAGGTGCGGCCTCACTCACGGTTGCCGTGGGCAGGCTTTCCAGGGTGGGCATGTCGGTAGGGGCAGCAAGCGTGGGCGGATTCGTCGGCTTGGCGGTGACTGCAACGCGGATGATGAGGATCTGTCCATCGGAGATCTGATCCGGATTAATGTTGTTGAGCGTCGCCAGTTCGTTAACCGGGATGCCATACGCGCCGGCGATCCCGATCAGTGACTGTCCGTACCCAACGGTGTGATGGATCGTTCCGTCCGGTCCCGGGGTGCTGACGATGATCGGTTCAAAGGCGATCGTAGATACTCCCGCTGGGACCAGGGCATCCGGTGTCCAGGTCTGACGGGTGGGCAGGGGATAAGCACCTGAAGGCCAGCCGGCATCCATCGTGATATAGACCCGGCCACCACCCACCGACACTCCCGCACCGACATCCAGGTATTGTGGATTGATCATGGTATTCATATGCTGATCATCCGCCCAGTAATCAGAAATGATGATGCTGAGCGCATCATCAAATCCCAAGGTAAATACCGCGATGTTCTCCGAGACCCGTCCGCTATATCCGGCCGCCTGGGCTCGTTCATTGGCCGTGTTTCCACCCGGGCCGTAGTGCGTCATGGTTTGAATGGATGCCTGGTAATCGCTATGCCCCTGCGCGGAGGCCATCAGGCTGCCGTCGATATTGAAATTCGGCAGACCGTATTGCGCGCGTAATGCATTGACCGCACCAATCAGATCATAGGCGTTAAATGGTGCAGATTGGGCTACAACATTACTACCAGAGGGGAACCGGACGATCAAGAGAAATAAAGCCAGCAGGATGGATAATATGCGATGGCGATGCATACTGGTATTATAAAGCCTACTCAGAAATGACATCGGGTGTATGTGCCGTGTGGGAGTTTGATCGATTCAGCAGCTTGTGAACACTTCCTCTTTTCAATCACCATCTGGTAAACTTCATCAGAATCCATGCCAGGTCAGAATCAAATGAGCCAGACAAATTTGATCGCTCAATCTCCACACCGCCGGTACAACCCGCTGACCGGGGACTGGCTGCTGGTATCCCCCCAGCGCAGCCAGCGTCCCTGGCTTGGCCAGGTGGAGAAAACACCCGGGGTGAACCTCCCGCAATATGACCCACAGTGTTACCTGTGTCCGGGAAACCTGCGGGCATCCGGCGAGACCAACCCTTCCTACACAGGAACGTTTGCTTTTACCAACGATTTTTCTGCACTGCTGCCGGATATTGCGGAAGGTTCGGAATCCACGCACCCGTTATTTAAATTGGAATCCGAGCGCGGTCTCTGCCGGGTGGTGTGTTTCTCGCCCCGGCATGACCTGACCCTGCCCGAGATGGACCTGGCAGCCGTTGAGGGGGTGGTGGATGCCTGGAAGCGAGAGTCTGCCGATTTAAGCCGGCAGGCAGGCATCCATTACGTCCAGGTATTTGAAAATAAAGGCGCGATCATGGGCTGCTCAAACCCTCATCCGCACAGCCAAATTTGGGCGAGCGGTCATGTCCCCACCGAACCCGGCCGTGAGCTGCTCACACAGGGCGATTATCTTGCCGAACATCAATCCGTGATGCTTTTGGATTACCTGGCTGAAGAACAGCGCCTTGGTGAACGCCTGATCAGCAGCAATGACCACTTCAGTGTACTGGTTCCATTCTGGGCGGTCTGGCCGTTCGAGACACTGGTCATCTCACATCGTCCGGTTGCCTATCTGCACGACCTTAATGCTGAAGAAGTGTCTGCGCTGGCAGATATTTTAAAGCGCATCACGACACGCTATGACAACCTGTTCGAGATTGCCTTTCCTTATTCAATGGGATTCCACCAGGCGCCGGTCGATGGCGCCCGGCATCCTGAGTGGGTGCTGCATGCCCATTTTTACCCACCACTCCTGCGCTCGGCCACGGTCCGAAAGTTCATGGTTGGTTACGAGATGCTGGCCATGCCTCAGCGCGACATCACACCCGAAGCAGCGGCAATCCGGCTGCGGGAGCAATCCGAGATCCATTACCGTCACAGGACTCCGACATGAAACCCGGGGATAAAGCACTCAGCGGGTTTGAGAAGCGTTTCGGGAAAATGCCGGAATATCTTGGGCGCGCACCCGGCCGGGTCAACCTGATGGGGGAACATGTCGACTACAACGAGGGCTGTGTTTTCCCGGCAGCCATTGATCGCACGGTCTTCATCGCATTCAGCCCCTCAGGCTCTGACCGCTCGATCATCCGGGCGGCGGATCTGAAGTTGGAACTCGAGTTGGATCCTCAGGCATTGACCGACCGGAAGGATACCGGTGGTCGACAACTGCCTGGTTGGGGATTGTACCCGGCTGGTGTCCTGCAAAGCATTCTGACTGAAAATTTGGTGGCGCCAGGGATCCTGGCAGTCTTCGCTTCGGATATTCCTCGCGGAGCCGGATTGAGTTCCTCGGCTGCGGTCGAACTGGGCTTCATGAAAGCCTGGCAAACCTGTGGCGGGTGGGATCGTCCCGCACCCGCGCTGGCTGTCATGGCTCAACGTGCCGAGAATCAGTATGTGGGCGTACGTTGCGGGATCATGGACCAGTATGCCTCGGCATATGGCCGGCAGGGACATGCCATATTCCTGGATTGCCGCGATCTGACCGCGCGCATGGTGGCATTGCCGCCAGGATATTCGATTGTGATTGCCAACAGCGGAGTTCACCATTCGCTGGCGGCCGGAGCGTATAATGACCGGCGGGCTGCCTGTGAGGAAGCTGTTCGGATATTACGTGAACACCTGCCGGGAATTCGCGCGTTGCGGGATGTACCGGTGCAAGCCTTTCAGGAAAATGCCCATTTATTACCGGAGGCCATCCAACGTGCTGCCCGGCACGTGGTCAGCGAGATCGAAAGGACCGGGCGTGCTGTTGCCGCGCTTGAGGCAGGGGATGTGGCTGCCTTTGGGAAGTTCATGCTCGAAAGTCATATCAGCCTCAGGGATGATTACCAGGTTTCCTGTTCTGAATTGGACACAATGGTGCGCATAGCTGTTGACCTACCGGGATGCCTGGGAGCGCGACTGACCGGTGCCGGTTTTGGCGGGTGCACGGTCAACCTGGTTCAGAAGCCACAGGCGGATGTTTTCATGGATGAATTAAGGCTTCGTTATCGAACTGAAACCGGAATACGATCACAAGTAACCATTTGCCAGGCAATGGACGGGGCAGGGGTTCTTAAGCTGTAAGCGATTAATCAGGCATCGGAAAACCTCGTGCAGGTGATTATAATTATCACAACGAGGTTCTATAAAATGAGGAAAATGATATGAAGATGATCCGATTAACGGGTGTAATTCTGATCCTGGTTGCAGGTATGTTGAGTTGCAATCTCTTACAACGCCCGGTTGTTACGGAGGGTCCAGCCTTTGAAGTGTGGACTCCAACCAGCCAGATGCCGGTCGAGCCGACCCCGAAGGTCGTTGAGCCAACCCTTAACCAGCCGGTATATGCACGCGCCCAGATTGGTACCTACCAGAGTCTCTGGGTGACTTATGATCCGGGGGTTTGGAATGCCGTCCCATCTTCTTTCACTGGTGTCAATCAAAATAATGAAGCTGTGCAGGAGTTGGATCATGCGACCATCGCTGAGTGTTCCCTGCATGACAATCTTGGCCACGGTGTTCCAGAATCCTGGTCCTATGCTGGCTTCACCCGCGAGATTGGCGGGGTCGTTTTTTCGATCGACCAATGGACCGATGTGAATACCAATAACCCGGTTCTGGTGGTTTACCAGTACCCGGCCGGGGAGATGACTGACACCAGCCGGCGGCTTGAACTCGAAACCGGGGCTCAGCCCTACGATTGTATTGCGGCTGCAGACGAGGTCATCGGCTTGTCCATCCCGGATCTCACTCAATAAGAGGATCTCATGCAATATCGAAAATTCGGTCAATTGGATTGGCAGGTGTCCGCGCTTGGATTCGGATGCATGCGCCTGCCGGTAATTAATAAAGTGTACAAGAATATTGATAGCCCCGAAGCCACGCGCATGTTGCGGCATGCCATCGATCAAGGCGTTAATTACATCGATACCGCTTATCCCTATCATGATGGCAAGAGCGAGGGATTTGTCGGTCAAGCTTTGAAGGACGGATATCGCCAGAAGGTCAGATTGGCCACGAAAATGCCCTCCTGGCTGATCGGGTCCTATCCTGACTTTGACCTTTATTTGAACCGGCAGCTTAAACGTCTGAAGACCGATACCATCGATTTTTACCTGCTGCATGCCCTGCAATCTGACCGCTGGACGAAGTTACGTGACCTGGGTGTGAGGGAATGGGCTGAAAAGGCCATTGCATCCGGACGCATCCGGGCGATCGGTTTCTCCTTCCATGACACCCTGGAAGTGTTCAAGCAAATAGTCGATGAGTACGACCACTGGGATTTTTGCCAGATCCAGTACAACTACCTGGATACGGATCACCAGGCTGGCACGACGGGTTTGAAATATGCCGCTGGCAGGGGGCTGGCGGTGGTCATCATGGAACCGCTGTTGGGCGGTAACCTGGCTCGACCACCCGAACCGGTCGCGGAAGTGTACCGGAAGGCTGACCCGGCCAGAACACCAGCTGATTGGGCGCTGCAATGGTTGTGGGACCAGCCCGAAGTATCGGTGGTCCTGAGCGGCATGTCCACCTTTGACCAGGTGGAAGGTAACCTGGCCAGTGCCGGACGATCAGGTATTAACAAGTTGACTTCTGAACAGGATAAGGTCATCCGCGAGGCTCGCAAGACCTTCGAAGACCTGTATATCATCCCTTGCACGAACTGCCAGTACTGCCAGCCCTGCCCGAATGGGGTCTCCATTCCGAAGGTCTTTGATTTATTTAACAGCGGCGTGGCTGCGCAGCAAATGTGGATGTCACACATCCTGTATAACAAGCTGGGAGCAAAGGAACGAGCCAAGAGCTGTGAAGACTGCGGTGAGTGTGAGGAGAAATGCCCCCAGGTTATCCCGATCAGCGACTGGATGCCTTACGTACACAGGGTGCTCACAGAAAAAGAGAAATACGACGGGCGCAAACTGCCAGTGTAAGAGCTAACCTGGGAGCCAGCCAGCTTATAGGGTGACTGCTTCATTATATGTAATCTTGTGGTATAATCTTCCTGCCTGACTATTTTGAATTCTTCCGTGCAGCGCCTTGAACATTCGGGGTTTATTCGGAAATCCAAGATCTTCGGTAAAACTAAAAAAAACATACATAATGGGTCATTAGTTGGTAGCCTGCTGCACTACCAGCGGAAATAGATTGACCGGTTATATCAGTTGTCTCTGCAGCTGTTACTTATTGAGCATCGCTCAATTCCCCTGACACTCGCTTGACTTCTGAAGAGAAGGAATACTTTGAATTTCACTCAATTTAATCTTGACCCTCGCCTGCAGGCGGGGATCACCCGGCTTGGCTATCGCGAGCCGACCCCCATCCAGGAAGCGGCCATCCCGGCTGCTGTCACCGGACAGGACCTGATCGGCACCGCCCAGACTGGCACGGGTAAAACGGCAGCTTTCGTGCTGCCCATCCTGAACCGCTTGATGCACGGCCAGCGCCACCGGACGCGTGCCTTGATCATCACACCCACCCGTGAACTGGCCGAACAGATCCATGAAAGCATCCGCGACCTGGCCTATGGCACCCAACTGCGCAGTGCGACCGTTTACGGTGGCGTCGGCCCTGCCGGGCAGATCCGCGCGCTGCGTGAAGGTGTTGAGATCATCGTGGCTTGCCCCGGCCGATTGTTGGACCTGGCCGAGCAAGGTCATGTTAAATTCGGCGGTGTCGAAGTCCTGGTATTGGATGAAGCCGACCGCATGTTCGATATGGGTTTCCTGCCCTCGGTCAAGCGGGTCTTGAAACTCGTGCCTACCACGCGGCAGACGATGTTATTCTCCGCCACATTCCCAAAGGAAGTCGATCAGCTGGCCGCCCAGGCTTTGCATGATCCCATGCGGGTTACGCTGGGGCTCAGAGAGCCGGTACATACCGTGTCGCATGCGCTTTACCCGGTACCGCAACATCTCAAGACTTCCCTGCTGCTTGAGCTCCTGAAAAGGACCGATACCGCTTCGGTCTTGATCTTCACCCGCACCCGCCACCGCGCCCAACGTCTGTCCCAACAGATCGGCCGCGAGGGGTACAAGGTGACCAGCCTGCACAGCGACCGCACCCAGGGCCAGCGCCAGATCGCCATCAACGGCTTCAAGAAAGGCACCTACCAGATCATGGTCGCCACGGATATTGCCGCCCGCGGACTGGATATCGAACACATATCGCATGTCATTAATTACGATATGCCGAATACTTCCGATGATTACATTCATCGCATCGGCCGTACGGGCCGGGCGGAACACACCGGGGATGCCTTCACACTGGTCACGCCTGAGGATACCGACATGGTCCGGACCCTGGAGCGCCTGATGAAACAACCCATTGATAATTGGCAAAACCGGGTTGTGTAGTGTATGTATTTCCGGTCGTGCCCTGGCAAACCGTTGCAGGTCCTGAAGTAATTGTGGGTGTCGGGGCCGGCAGAACGGTCATATTAATTGTATTGGATGTTCCTGTACAACCGACACCTGTAGTCACCACACACCACACCTGGTCAGTATTCACAGGAGTATAGACAAAAGTGGGACCATTGGTTTTGAGGCCATCATTGTACAACTGAGTAATCTCACTGTCGCTGAGCAAACGGTTATAAATCCTGACATCATCAATGACACCACTGAAATATTCACCATAACTTGGATTTCCACCAATCCATGCATAAGGCCAGCCTGTACCAAATGATGTTGAACCTGAAACGGATGAAGCGTTTGAATACAAAGTAGCATTATTTGATGACTGATTATATTTTACCGCAACCTGAGTCCATGTTCCGGCTGTGGCAGGGAATGCTCCAAGTACACCATATCCCCTGAAGCATGCATACCCGCTACCGCCTCCTCTGTTATCAATTGTAAGGGAACGGTCATAACCGCCATTATCATGGGAAAGGATCGTCTTGATCGGACTGATATTGGTCGGTTTTACCCAGGCAAGCATGGTCATCTGGGGTAATGCAGTGTAGTTGATATTGACCGGGATGCTGATATGATTACCTAAACCGGAATTAAAGTTATAGGCAGAATTGGAAATCCCCAACCGGTCCGTAGTTAAAGTAGCGCCGGTATTGGTTCCATTATTACCGTAGCCGGTTGCATCGTCAGCATTTCCAAAGAAAGGATAATATGCAATCAATCCATTCGAAACAGCGCCTCCGCCGGAAGCAACAGGTGTGCCATTGACAAACCATTGATACGCTGGATTTATTCCTCCATCAGTTACAGAAGCCGTATAGGTCACCTTTTCACCCTCACAGGCAGTGGAATTTCCTGTAATAGATACAGATGGCCATGGAACGATGTTAATTGTAATTGCATTGGATGTAGCCGGATTACCTGATGTGCAGACAGCATTTGAAGTCAGAACACAAGTGATAACATCA